>Ga0310120_10001176_pt1 | contig 19856 bp, 15 predicted proteins | sample CB27_AW_983_MG_FD_203506 | JGI IMG/M metagenome (GOLD analysis project Ga0310120, IMG submission 203506) | Marine microbial communities from Western Arctic Ocean, Canada - CB27_AW_983 | ecosystem: Environmental > Aquatic > Marine > Oceanic | place: Canada: Western Arctic Ocean | collected...
TCCCCTTCCCTAGCAGGGTTGGGCTAGAACGGAGACCGATGGCAAACCAAGAGGATGCCAACGAACAAGAACTGGAGCGGACCACCTCCACCACCGAACCGCGGAAGAACGCCAAATTCGCGGTACCGGTGGCCAAGGGGTTGATGAACACGCTCAAGCACATCTTCCGCAATGAGCCCAACACGATTCACTACCCGGAAGAGAAGCGGACCCCCTACCCGGGATACCGAGGTGAACACCGCCTCAAGAGAGATGAACTGGGTCGAGAGAAATGTACGGCCTGCTTCCTGTGCGCCACTGCATGTCCAGCTTTCTGCATAGAAATCGTTGCTGAAGAAGCGCCCTGGGACGACAGAGAAAAGCGTCCAAGGCTCTTCAATATCGACATGATGCGATGCATCTACTGCGGCATGTGCGAGGAAGCCTGCCCTTGTGACGCCATCGAACTGACACCTGTTTACAACATCCCTTCGCTGACCCGTGCCGAAAAGATTTACAACAAGGAAAAACTCCTTTCCCTCTGATTGCGGTATGAGTAGAGCAAGTAAGGCTGGTGGAGACCGTGTTGAGCCCTTTGATGGAACACCTGTTTTTCGGACTGGCTGCTGTGGTGGCTACCGTGAGTTCCTTGCTCGTGGTCACCCGGCGAAACCCGATCTATTCGGCTCTGTTCCTCATCGTCATGCTTGCTGCAGTGGCCGTGATCTTCATGCTACTGGATGCCGTGTTCCTGGGATTCATGCAGCTGCTGGTCTACGCCGGAGCCATCATGGTGCTCTACCTGTTCGTCATCATGCTGATCAATCCTCGCGAAGGAGATCTTACCGATGAAGGTGGCGCCACCGAGAGGGCTTTCGCAGCCGGTGTCGCCCTGCTGATCTTCTCGCTGCTCAGTTTTGCCATCTCTCATTCACAGCAGGTCGAGAGGCTCGACTCGGCGGGGTCCATTCCAGCGATGGCAGCAGTTCCAGATTCCCACGGTTCCGTCGCAGCCTTTGGACTGGAACTGTTCCATAACCATCTTCTGGTGTTCGAACTGACCTCTGTGCTGATCCTGGTCGGAATCATTGGAGCAGTACACCTGGCGATGCGCAGAAGAAGCACACCGAGACCCCCCTCAACCGTGGAGGATGGGCAGGTGACCGTAGATGTTTAGCCTCGCGACGCTGCTCTATCTGAGTGCCTTGCTCTTCTCGATTGGCACCTACGGGGTGCTGGCACGGCGCAACATCCTGGTCGTCCTGATGTCACTCGAACTGATGCTCAACGCGGTCAATATCGCCATCGTCTCCTTCGGGCGCGCCCATGCACTGACTGCGTTCTCAGGGGAACACGGCGGCCAGATCTTTACCCTGATGGTGCTGGCAGTGGCCGCTGCTGAAGCGGCCATCGGCCTGTCGCTGCTGCTGGTCATCTGGCGCCGCTGGAAATCGATCGATCTTCGCCAACTTTGCCGGTTGAACGGCTAGGGGGACAGACTTGGACATCCATCTCCTCTGGATACCTCTACTTCCCTTTCTAGGCTTCGTCTTCAACGGACTGATGGGACGCAGGATCGGTACCCGGGCAGTTTCGGCGATCGCCTGCGGGTTGCCGATCATCTCCTTTCTCATCTCCTACAGAGCCTGGAGGCATGTCGTTGACGTGGGGTCGCCCCAGCACTGGGACGGATTCCCATGGATCTGGATCGATGGCCTCGTCGAGATCCCGTTCTCACTTCACTTCGATGGCCTCGCCGCCGTCATGTGCCTGGTGATCACCGGTGTCGGATCTCTCATTCACCTCTACTCGATCGGTTACATGCGCGGAGATCCGGGGTACCACCGCTATTTCGCCTACCTGAACCTGTTCATGACATTCATGCTGCTGCTGGTGCTCGGCGACAACTTGTTGCTGATGTTCATCGGCTGGGAGGGCGTGGGACTCTGCTCCTATCTGCTGATCGGGTTCTGGTACGAAGATGACGCCAACTGCGCGGCAGGTCGCAAAGCCTTCATCATGAACCGCATCGGCGACTTCGCCTTCTTGCTGGGAATCTTTCTTTGCCTGACACACTTCGGCACTCTCGCCATGTCTGCGCTCACCGATGTGAACCAGATCCAGACGGTGGCGGCGCAAACGCTGACGATTCCGTTGCTGGGGTCGGTCGGCCTGGTCACCACGATCGTGGTGCTTCTGTTCATCGGTGCTACAGGAAAAAGTGCCCAGATTCCCCTCTATGTATGGTTACCCGATGCGATGGCTGGACCGACACCCGTCTCGGCACTGATTCACGCAGCCACCATGGTGACGTCCGGTGTTTACCTGTGCTGTCGCCTGATGCCGCTGTTCCAGGCGGCCCCTGCGGCCCTCACGCTCATCGCTGGAATCGGTGCCTGCACCGCATTACTTGCGGCACTCATCGCATTCGGCCAGAACGATATCAAGAAGGTGCTCGCCTACTCGACAGTGAGCCAACTGGGATACATGTTTTTTGCCATCGGGGTTGGCGCCTTCTCAGCTGCTTTTTTCCATGTCGTGACTCACGCATTCTTCAAGGCTTTGCTGTTTCTTGGCTCCGGTTCAGTGATCCATGCCATGCATCACCAACAAGACATGAGAAAGATGGGAGGGCTTCGAAAACAATTGCCCTTTACACATCTAACATTTCTCGTCGGAACTCTGGCCATCGCAGGAGTACCGCCGCTGGCCGGGTTCTTCTCCAAGGATGAGATTCTATTTGCCGGCTTCGAGCAGGGCTTCCTGGCTGGATCCGGTGCATCGATGCTGTTCTGGAGCATCTCATTCCTGACCGCAGGGATGACCGCCTTCTACATGATCAGGTGTGTCGCCATGACCTTCTGGGGCGAGAGCCGTATCGATCCCGACCTCGAGGGCAAGGTACACGAACCCGGCGGCTGGATCGGCCTCTCGCTGTTGGTGCTGGCCATCGCCAGCGCCCTCGGTGGGTTCCTCAATGTCCCCGAGTTCCTCGGTGGCAACGCATCGCTAGGTCACTTCACAGGCCTTCAGCAGGGCCATGAGGGGCTATCAGAGCAGGATCTCCATTCCCTCCATGCAGCCGAGTGGCAAAGCATGATCCTGAGTCTTCTCATCGCAGGATCTGGATTGCTGCTCGCATTGCACTGTTACGGCAAGGGCAAGGATCTGCGCAGACGCTTCGTCGAAAGCGGGCCAGGCCAGTTGCTGGGGCGCCTCTCTGCGAATAAGTTCTACGTCGATGAATTTTACAACGCCGTGTTTGTTCGCCCTTTTGAGACGATCAGTCACCTGATGTTCATCTTATTCGACCGGATCCTGATCGATGGAATCCTGGTCAGCGGAACAGCATTGTTGACAAGAAACATCGGACACCTGTTTCGCAAGATGCAGACCGGCTTCATTCCTGGATATCTGCTGACCTTTGCCTGCGGCGTACTGGTGCTGCTCTTCATGCTACTGAACTTTCTCAGGCAAGGAGGTGCACAGTGATTCCGGAACTCGAGTCCTTCAACCTCCCGGTTCTGAGCCTGATCACCCTGACTCCGGCGATCGGTGCGATCTTGCTTTCTCTGGTCGATCGCAACAACAAGGCACTGCTGCGCCAGGCAGCACTGATGATCAGTTTCCTGACATTGCTCTTTTCGCTACTGATGATCGGCAACTTCGACAATGCGGTGGGAACGATGCAGCTCGAAGAGCAGCACACTTGGATAGAATCTCTCGGTATCAGCTACCACCTCGGTGTCGACGGTATTTCGGTACTTCTGGTGTTGCTGACCAGTTTCTCGATGCCACTGGTATTCCTGAGCACCTGGAGTGCGATCGACGACCGGGTCAAGGAGTTCCAGATTGCCCTGTTACTGCTTCAGACCGGAATGATCGGTGCCTTCGTGGCTCTCGACCTGATCCTCTTCTACTTTTTCTATGAGGCGATGCTGATCCCCATGTATCTCATCATCGGGATCTGGGGCGGTCGAGAGAGGATCTACGCGGCGCTCAAATTCTTCATCTACACGATGGTCGGAAGTCTCTTGATGTTCCTCGCCATCCTGTACCTCTACCAGCACACCGGCACCTTTGATCTTCCCCTGATGCTGGAGCGCATCCGCAGCACCCATCCGCTCGGTCCCGACCAGCAATTCTGGCTGTTCTCCGCATTCACCCTTTCATTTGCCATCAAGGTGCCTCTGTTCCCCCTCCACACATGGCTCCCCGATGCACACGTCCAGGCTCCCACAGCCGGATCGGTGGTGCTGGCTGGAGTGTTATTGAAGATGGGGACCTACGGGCTGCTCCGATTCTCGATTCCGCTCTTCTCCGACGCAGCCTTTGATCTTCAAGGAGTGATGTGCTGGCTTGCCATAATCGGCATCATCTTTGGTGCCTGCATGGCTCTTGTTCAAAATGACATCAAGAAATTGATCGCCTACTCCTCGGTCAGCCACCTCGGTTTCGTGGTGCTCGCCTGCTTCATTCCGAGCGTCGAAGCGATCACCGGAGGAATCCTCCAGATGGTGAATCATGGCCTCTCGACCGGGATGCTGTTCCTGATGATCGGCATCATATACGAGAGAAGGCATACCAGAGAGCTGGCGGATTATGGTGGTCTCGCCAAGGTGATCCCGATGTACACCATCTTCTTCCTGATCGCGGTACTGTCGAGCATCGGCCTTCCAGGACTCAATGGTTTCGTCGGTGAGTTCCTGATCCTGTTTGCGGTATTCAGAGATTTCCCGCTCTGGGGAGTACTCGCCTCCACCGGCGTCGTGCTGGGAGCGCTCTACCTGCTCAACATGGTCAAGCGGTTCCTGTTTGGCCCGATCGTCCATGAGGAGAACCGGACTGTCGCTGATCTCTCCGTCAGAGAGATCATCTACTTGCTCCCGTTTGTCGTCATGATGTTCTGGCTCGGATTGTACCCGGCTCCATTCATCAACATGGTGAAGCCTACGCTGGTCCTCTATGTCGAGATGCTGAAGAGTTAGGAGCCCAAGTTGGAACTCATCATCTCCCGAGCCGAGATCCTGGCGATACTCCCGGCCGGGATTCTATTCATCACCGGTCTGGTGCAACTATTTTCTGATCTCGGAAAAAGTGGCGACGATACCCGATCCGAAAAAACTCACCTGGCCATGATAGGTGGTGCGGGGTTGCTGCTGGCTCTCGCGGCGCTCTTTGTTCAGGGCACTGCTGCATCGACTGGCTCACTCTATGCTGGCGCCATGACCGACGATCTGTTTGGCCGCATGGGAGCCGGCGTCGTCATGATGACGGCTCTCTTCTGCACTCTGATGTCGGGCGGATACCTCGCCAGCAGTGCCAACAATCGTGCAGAATTTTATGCCCTGATCTGTTTCTGTGCTGGAGCGATGGCACTTCTTTGCCAGGCCACCAATCTGATTTCCGTGTTCGTCGCCATCGAGACGCTGTCACTGGCTGTCTATGTGCTGGCGGGTTACTTCAAGGAGAACCGTTCCGCCAGCGAAGGAGCCTTCAAGTACTTCGTTCTCGGTGCTTTTTCGAGCGGATTCCTGCTACTGGGGATGGCCTTCATCTACGGAACAACGGGGGGATCGATATCGTTCTCTGACATCGCCGCATCCAATGGCCAGGGAGATTCGCTCTTCAGCATCGGAACGCTACTGATCCTGATCGGCTTCAGTTTCAAGATCGGCGCCGTGCCCTTTCATTCATGGGTGCCAGATGTCTACCAGGCCTCCCCCACACTGGCCGTAGGCTGGATGGCAGTGGCCGTGAAGGCGTCCAGTTTCTTCGCGTTGTGCAGGTTCTTGCTCTTCACAGGAGGCGGCCAGGAACTGGCACAGATCCTCGCAGCCATCGCGGTCGTTTCGATGTTGCTCGGAAATCTAGCTGCACTGAATCAACGAAGCCTGAAACGGATGATGGCGTACTCGGGGATCGCCCACACCGGATACCTGTTGATCCCGCTGGTGATCGTCGTATCAGGAGAGGGAGCCTCCGCAGGCGCGAGCATACCCTTCTACCTGTTCGCCTACGCTGCCACCACCCTGGCCGCATTTGGAGTGATCACTGCCATCAGTGTCGGCACGGACCGCGATGATGTCAGTGATCTCGATGGGCTGGCCAGAAGTCGCCCATTCCTGGCCATCGGACTCACCATCGCGTTGATCTCTCTCGCGGGAATACCCCTGACTGCCGGCTTTATTGCCAAGTTGATGATCCTGCAAGGTGCGGTCAGCAGTGGATTCCTCACCCTTGCGCTGATTGCGATCATCACGACCTTGATCAGCGTCTACTATTACCTGAGGCCCGTGGTAGCGATGTGGTTCCGGGAGCCACGATCTTCCTTCGACCTGGTTCCGGCACCCTGGGGCGTGATCTTTACCGTGGCTGTCTGTGCCATCGCGACCGTTTCCATCGGTATCTTCCCTGGTTGGCTGGTGAACCTCTCGAGGCTCTCGGTAGAAACCATCCTCGGCTGATCGGTCATCGGCTCTCTGGCAACTGCCCACGTGTGGGCCTAGAATGATGAACCATCCGGATCACCGCTGATGCGTCGGCCCGGATGAAAAACAACTCTGAATTTATCCCGGGGCGGGGGGCCGATGCGTACTGTGTTCTTACTTCTCATCATCGCTGGTGGAGTCTGGTGGGGATACTCCATCTGGTTCGAAGCAGATTTGATCGAGACGGACGAAAGCAGTACCACCAGCGAACAGACAAGTTCCGGCTCCAGTTCAACGTCAACGGAGAACACTGCCGATCCAGCCCCCATCGATCCCGTCGAAACCGTTTTGCAGCCCGATGCTTCCGATATCCAATCTGATCAGATACAGCAATTGCGAAGCCAGTTGCAAGCGGACCCGGATGACGGCACCCGCATCCGACTGGCCCAGGTTCTCCTGGCCTCCGAAAATCCGAGTAACGTGGGTGAGGCGCTGGGAATCCTCCATCGCATCGAGGATGCTGATGTCGATCATTCCGCTACAGCCCGTGTCTTGCTGCTGCGAGAAGCACGGGGTACAGAGCAGATCAGAATAGCCCAGCAAATCATCCCATCGGGACCTGATACCGCCGGCTACGGTGAGGCCTGCCTCGTCATCGCAGATGAGATCGGATACGAGACAGACACCACTGCCGTCAAGTGCTGGCAACTGCTCTCTGATGCCTACTCCAGTTCAGACGAGATCGAATGGCGGTCACCGATTCGACAGAAGCTACGCAACCTTGTCGACTTCTGGGTCATCTCGAAGCGTCCCTTCTCGATGGCAGGCTTCGCCACCGTGATCAGTGGAGATTCGCTTTCCAGGATCGCCCGAAACAACAAGGTCACCGTCGACTCCCTGCGGTCACTGAACCATCTAAAAACCGATGTGATTCATCCTGGACAGAAACTAAAATTCCTGAAGGGGACTTTCAGCGTAGATATCGACAAGAGTGATTTCTGGCTGGACCTGTACATCGATGGTCGCTGGTTGCAGGGTTTTCCGGTCGGACATGGCAAGGAAAACTGCACTCCCAGTGGCGATTTCATCGTCGATCTGGTGCAGAAGAAACCGATGTGGCAGCCCCGAGATGGTCGACCTCCCATCGCTTATGGTGCCGAGGGGAACCCTCTGGGCGAGCGCTGGATAGGATTCGAGGATACCCCCTCCCACCAGGGCCTCGGAATTCATGGCACCAGCGACCCGGAAACGATCGGCTCGATGGGATCAGAAGGGTGTATTCGGCTGAGGAATGAAGATGTGGTGCAGTTTTTCCCCTGGATGCGCCTGGGCACCCGGATCCTCATCCACGATTGATCCGCTGATCAGGTTCGAAGTTGCGCCTGGAAGCGGCTCTCGAGCCTCTGCATCAATCCATCGATCGATTCGTCCACTTCTTCACGGGTCAATGAACGATCGGAAGCTCTGAACGCCATCGAAAAGGTGACGCTTTTTTGACCCTTGGGAACCTGCTTGCCCTGGTACACATCGACAAACGTCAACTCCTCGAAGTGATCCAGCTGGGCTGATTCCACCTCGGAAGAAATGTCTCTCCAGAGGACCGTTTCCTCGACCACGATATTGAGATCTCGGCGCACTCCGGGGTAACGAGAAAACTCGCTGTAGCGATGCCTGAACTCGGCGTGGTCGATCAGGGTTCCGAGATCCATCTCTCCACACCACGTTTCACCGGACACTCCATCGATGCAGACAGCACCAAGCAATCCGAGCCTCTCGCTCGACAGGTCGAGTGCAGCAGCGGTTTCTGGCAGCATTCCAGAGCCTCCCGAAACCGGATTCCATGTCATGGAACTTCGTGCTGAGTTGTCGAGCCTGAGCATCTCCAGCACTGCATCCGCAATCCCTCGGATCTCTCGACATGGATCAGCACCAGCAACAGGATCATGAATGCTATGGACCCACGCCAGATGCAACTTCTCGACTGGCCTGTCGATACCATCTCTGCGATGGAATACCCGGGCCACCTCGAACAGGCGCACCCTATCGACACCATGGAGGCGATTACCTCGCACACATGAGAGCAATCCCGGCAACAGGCTGCGACGCAGCACCCCCTCATTGACTCGAACAGGGTTCCTCACCACCCACGGGTCGCCGATACACCACCACTCTTCCAGATCCTTCAGGGCCCCCTCCTCGCCAAATGAGAAGGTCAGCGCTTCATGGTGACCAGTGCCTTCGAGCAGTGATTTGGTGCGTTCGATCAACAGCGCTTGCTGATCCTCGGGGATCACCCGCACATGCATACTGCGATCAGGGACCCTGTCGAGACCGTAGATACGCCCGATTTCCTCGATGAGGTCGATTTCCCGGGTGCAATCGGCACGCCAGGAGGGAGCCGCCCAGTGGCTCTCAGAGGCGGATTCTGAGACCCGTTCGAATCCCAGAGCCAGCAGGATGCTGTTCATCTCCTCGATCGGAACCGCAACACCGAGAATCTTCTCGATGCGTTGAGGTCGAAGGGCCACCGCTGGCGGGGTTGCGAGGAGGCCATCACGAGTGGTTTCCATGCATCCGGCCAGAACTTTCCCGTCAGTCTCTCTACAGAGCAGATGGAAGAAGCGCCGCGAAGCGATATCTGCACCATCGACATCGACACGCCGCTCGAATCTGTGCGAAGAGTCACTGGTGAGTCCAAGACGTCGAGAAGTCTCACGAACCGGGACAGGATCAAACCAGGCACTTTCGAGCAAGATTCGACGTGTAGTTCCACTGACCTCTGTCTGTGCTCCCCCCATGACACCGGCTAACGCCACGGCTCTGGAAGAATCTGCGATCACCAGATCGTCTGAGTCGAGTTCCAGTTCTGTTCCGTCGATGGCGTCGAAATGTTCTCCGCGGAGAGCACGTCGGACGATCATCTCTGGCCCCTCAATCAGGTCGAGATCGAACGCATGGAGTGGTTGCCCGAGATCCATCAGGACATAGTTGGTCAGATCTACGACGATATTGATCGACCGCTGGCCGATCGCTTCCAGGCGTCGAATCAACCAGGCAGGGCTGGCTCCGACATCGACATCGAAGGCAACCCTGGCGGTGTACCTGCCACAGCGATCGTCATCATCCACTTCGATACTGGTGACTTCATCGAGCGCGTTTCCGACCGTGTCCTTCGCGATCTCTGGAAAGTCCAGCGCCAGCGGCTTGAGTGGTACATCGAGGATACAGGCCAGTTCCCTGGCAACGCCGCGATGACCCAGGTGATCTGGACGGTTCGATGTCACCTCGAGTTCGAGGACATGGTCCGTCCCATGCGCTTCGATGGCCTCGCAATTGAGACCACACATGGTGAGTTTGTACGCTACATCTTCGACAGGGAGATCCATCTCCACATGATCTCGTAACCAGTCGAGCGACACCTTCATTACATATACTCCCGGTTGTTAAGTTGCCCATCTCCATCAGGAGAATTGCTGGAGAAACCTGACATCATTTTCGTAGAGGTAACGGATATCTGGAATGTTGTAGGAAGCCATCGCCACCCGCTCGATTCCAAGACCAAATGCAAACCCCGTCCACTTTTCGGGGTCGATACCGACCGCTTCCAGGACATTCGGATCGACCATCCCACAGCCTCCCATCTCCATCCAATCACCGCGCCAGAACAGGTCTACTTCTGCACTGGGCTCGGTGAAGGGGAAAAATGATGGCCTCAACCTCAACTTCATTCCTTCTTCCTGCAGTAGTTGCTGGAAAAAGCTCAAGAGGGTCGCTTTGAGGTGCCCGAAGTTCATCTCCTCATCGATGACGAGACCTTCGAGTTGATTGAACATGTAGGAATGGGTCGCATCGACGGTATCGGGTCGGAACACCTTTCCAGGTGAGATGATACGCAATGGCGGTGGCGTACTCTCCATGACTCGAACCTGGACAGTGGAGGTCTGGCTGCGCATCAGAAGGTCGTCCTCGAGGAAGAAATTCTCTGCGGGATCCCGGGCGATGTGATCGACCGGGATGTTCAAGCCGGTGAAGTTATGCCACTCGTCTTCCACCTCGGGGCCGTCAGCGACCTGGAAACCAAGGTTGCCGAAGATGTTGATCATCCTCGAGGCGACCAGTTGTACCGGATGCCTGCTACCACGATGTGGAACTCGACCGGGAAGAGTGACATCCGTCTGGGCGATCCCCCCTGAGGTGGCAGAGGCTGCAGAAGGGCCCCCGAGGCGTTCCCGTGCCGCCGCCAGTGCAGCCTCGACAGTGTCCTTGACGACATTTGCGCGAGCCCCGAACGAAGCGCGCTGCTCAGGAGGCAATTGACCCAGTGAGCGGAGAATCTGCTTGAGGGAACCCTTCTTGCCAAGCACGCCAACGCGAACCAGTTCCAATCCTGAGGCGTCTGACGCCGACTCGATCGCCTGCAAGGCCTCGGACTGGATGGTTTCTAGATCCACCTGGGATCCCTCGCTCATTGCTGCGTGCCGCGGGCAATCCCGACGAGCGCAACGAAGGCCTCGTTGTTACGGATCGCTAACTCGGAGATCATTTTCCGGTCCAGATCCACCTTGGCACACTTGAGTCCATGAATGAAACGGCTGTAGGAGATGCCGTTCTGACCACAAGCTGCTGAGATCCGTGTGATCCAGAGACGCCGGATCATCCTCTTTCGAACCCGCCGATCCCGTGTCGCAAAGGCTTCAGACCGGATGATGGTTTGCTTGGCAGTCTGGTACTGCCGGCTTGCGGCTCCGAAGAACCCCTTAGCTTTTCTGAGAATCCGCTTCTGTTTGCGGTGACGAGCGACGCCAAAACGTACCCGTGCCATCGAACTTTCCTTCCCGTGGGCAACGCGCAGGAGGAATCGAGATCGATTCGCTCGGGACCTACTGGTCCGTCATCCCTGGAATTGCCGGCCGGTGCGCCATGCGGCGCGATGTTAGTAACAATTTTCTCACGATACGCACCCCGGGTCTGGCAACTAGCCGATCCCGAGCAGTGCTTTGATCACCTTTGCGTCGCACTCTGGACAGATTTCTGATCGACGACCGCGACGAACCCTGGTTGCGTTCCAGGGGCCCATCCGATGGCTTTTACCAGCGCGGTGGCGCTTGATCTTTCCGGTCCCCGTCACCTTGACCCGCTTCTGCAGGCCCTTGTGAGGCTTGTGAGTTTTTCTGGCCACCGGGGCCCCTTTCCATGCACGTCACCCTCACAGGGAGGGGGATTGCTCATTTCTTCTTTGCCAGCACCATCGCCATCCGGTTTCTTGCTTCTTGTACCGGCTCACGTTCCATCTTTGCCAGTTCTTCGAGTTCATCGAAGAACCTGAGAAGCACATCTCGGCCCAGATCAGGGTGCCGTTGTTCACGCCCCCTGAAAACCATCGTCACCAGAACCTTGTGGCCATCTTCGAGGAAATTTCGAGCCCTTTTCAGTTTGACATCCAGATCGTGTCGTTCTGTCTTGGGCCTCAGTTTCACTTCCTTGATCTTGCGAACCTTTTGCACCTGCTTCGAGTTCTTTGACTGATCGTACTTGAACTTGCCAAAATCCATCAACTTGCACAATGGCGGATCGGAATTGGGGTTCATCTCGACCAGATCTAGATCTCGTTCCTGCGCCATTTCCAGCGCGGCATTCAACTCAACAACACCGACCTGGTTGCCCTCGTCGTCGATAAGGCGTACCTGCCCCGGTGCGGGCCTGTCGATGATCCGGTACTTGGTCTGCTCGGCGATGTCGGTCCTCCTTCTCGATTCCTCAGATCACTGCATGCTGGTGTGGTAGATCGGCCAATTCTGGCCTCTGGGAACTCCGATGGATACACCGTACAGGGGTCTGATGGCAAGTCGGAAACCCCGAATTACAGGGTTGTTGGGAAAAAAAAACGCTCTCCGGGGGCAGACCACTCTCGCTTCAGCAGTTCTCGCCCTCGTTCGGCTCAGCATCCGGCTCATCGATGGGGGCCAATTGCAGCCCCACCTCGTCGAGCTGAGCATCGGAGACACCGGTCGGCGCCCCCGTCAACAGGCAAGTGCCACGCTGCGTCTTGGGAAAGGCGATCACCTCACGGATCGACTCATCCCCCGCCAGGATCATGACCAGGCGGTCGATCCCGAGAGCGATACCGCCATGGGGTGGAGCCCCGTATTTCAGCGCCTCCAGCAGGAAACTGAATTTACTCTGTGCCTCTTCGTGGCTCAGCCCGATCGCCTCGAAAACTCGTTCCTGGAGATCTCTCTGGTGAATCCTGATGCTTCCACCACCCACCTCGAAGCCGTTGAGAACCAGGTCATAAGCGCGAGCGCGAACCGACAGCGGAGCCGATTCGAGTCGCTCCAGATCCTCGGGATTTGGCGATGTGAAGGGGTGGTGACAGGGCACCGGAAGGCCGCTCTCTTCATCTTCATCGAAGAGAGGGAATTCCGTGACCCAGCAGAACTCGAGGGCCCCTGGTTTCAGATGGCCGAGGCGATTCGCCAGTTCCTTGCGAAGAAATGACAGCGAGTTGATCACGATGCGCTTCGAGGCGTCTGCTACGAAGCAGCACAGATCTCCCACCTCCATACCGCTTCGCTCGACGAGCGCTGCGCCAGCTTCGTTCTCGCAAAACCTTGCGACAGGACCTACCAGGCCATCATCACTCCTCTTCATCCAGGCAAGACCTCCTGCACCCTGGTTCTTGACGATGGCCTCGAGCGATTCGATCTCCTTGCGCGACCATTCACCCCCACCAGGCACACGGATGGCGCGCACCGCACCCCCTGCCTCGACAGCCCCCGAAAAGACCTTGAATCCCATCTCGAGCGCCAGATCGGAGAGCTCAAAGATCTCCAGGTCACTTCTGAGGTCGGGCGCGTCGCTAGAATAGCGAAGTTGCGCATCCTCGTAGCAGATGCGGCGAAATGGAGTCTCGACCTGTTTGCCGGTGAGTGCTTGAACGACATGAACCATCAGCCCCTCGAGCAGCTCGATGACGTCATCTTCCTCGACGCATGCCATTTCAAGGTCGAGTTGCGTGAACTCAGGCTGTCGGTCCGCTCGCAGGTCCTCGTCGCGGAAACAACGAACGATCTGCATGTAACGGTCGAATCCGGCAACCATGAAGAGTTGCTTGAAGATCTGAGGAGACTGGGGAAGCGCATACAACTCACCCGGATTGAGTCGACTCGGAACCAGAAAATCGCGGGCACCTTCCGGCGTGCTCTTTGTCAGCATCGGCGTTTCAAGATCGATAAATCCCTGCTGGTGCAGGTAATTACGGATCTCATGCTGAAGATCCGACCTCAATTGAAAGCGCTTTTGAACCTCGGCTCGGCGCATGTCCAGAAAACGGTACTGAAAGCGCAGTTCGTCATTGACCTGGTCGCCGCCAGAGAGATCGAAGGGAAGCGGAGGACAGTCTCCCAGTATCGAAGCAGTGGTGCCGATCAACTCGATCTCACCGGTTTCCAGACGCGGGTTTTTCATTCCATCGGGCCGTGCCTCGACTCGGCCCACCACCTGAAGCACCTGCTCAGAACGGAGGGAAGCCAGCGCGTTGACATCGATGGAGTCCGGGGACAATGTCACCTGCGTGCGTCCATATCGATCTCGAAGATCGATGAAGCGCAGTCCCCCGTGATCACGCACGGTATCAATCCAGCCGACAAGGGTGACCTCTTCGCCGACGTGTGCGGCTCGAAGTTCACCACAGGTATGGCTTCTCAGCATCTCGACTCCTCTTTCTCGATCGGTAGTTGTCTGCCTCTGTCAGATTCTACGCCAGTGAGGTGCTTCGGCCACCCATGTCGGAAACTGATCCCGAGGCAAGATCTGCGACGCCGAGCAGCGTTGCCAGTTCTCGCCACCGGGTCCCTGCCGGGCTCTGCAGCCGCCATCGATCGACCTCGCGGAGAGCGGCCTGGCGCAGGCGCTGGCCCGCCACATCGTCTCCCGCTTCTTCCCTGGCCCTCGCCCACCACAGCAACACGGCCGCGTGGCCCTCCCGTGATTCCAGTTTCAACAGCCTCCTCCAGGCACTGACAGCGATTCGCTCCTTTTCCGCCGGGGCCGCTTCATTGTTTCGCTCGAGCGTCAGCAAGGTCGACATCGGCTGCGCCCTCAGACGCAACGCGTCGAGCGCGGCCACTTCGAGGTACCTGTTGGCCTCCTGATGCTGACGTCGCCTCAACAGCACTCCGCGTCTATCCAGAGCTTTTCTGGCCCTTCGAAATCCGACAGGCTCCGGATCGGTTCCCGGTTCCGGAATGACTCCGGCGGCGATCCGGTGCCTTTCCGTCTGGGCCATCGCACTCTGTCCGAGGCGCCCCAGCAAGTTGGCTCGCTCTCGACGTAACGGTGCGAGGTCTCGATCCGTTCCGCGCAGTCGCAATGATGTGATGCCCCGATCCAGGATGCTCAGCGCCTCGGAGGGATTCCCCATCGAGAAGGCACATCGGCTCTCGAGAATCAGGTGACGCCCATGGACGTCGATCGACTCCTTCTCATGAGGCGCTCGATGCACGGGGGTGGCTTCGAGGATCTGCCGCGCGGTGCAGGGACGACCCGCCGCCCATTCTGAAGCTGCGACGAGCAGACTTCCCTCCCAGGCGACGATTCCTGCCGATCCGTCCAGGGTCAGGGCTTCCTCGAGGCAACGAGAAGCAGCGCGGATCCAGCCCGCACCCGACTCACAGCGAGCCATCAGCAACAGGGCCCGGGGCAACTGTCCCCGGCAATGAAGTCTCGCCTGCTCGATCAGTCCGGTGACTTCAGTGAGTGCCAGCGCTCCCTCTCCCAGTCGAAGCGATGCTTCAGCAGCTTGGATCCCCGCGACGATGGAACCCTCTCGCCTCGACTCCTGATGGCACAGGTGATGGAGCCAGCGACTCCAGATCCGCAAGGATCTCAGGTCCTCCATCGCCCGCGCACGAAGACACTGCGCTTCCACGATGTGGCGCACCCGGATTTCTGATGCTGGAGAATCGATCACCTGACGCGCGAGGTCGATGGCCTGTAGCCTTGCGCCTCTTGCCAGCGCGCATCGACAACGTTCCAGAAGAGCCTCTTCGAGCAGATCCTGTGCGTCTTCACCCACCTCCACCTGCAGTATCGGAGCCGATGTTGCTCCTCGGCGCGCCAGTGCTCTGAGGATACGAGACCGTTCTATCGCGACCAGGATCCGCTCGCGCTCGATCTCGTGTTCTTGACCTGGCGACGATTCAGAGGCGTCGTCGAGAAGCTCTAGCGCCTGCTGGGGATCTCCATCGCGGCGCGTCGTGTGGGCTCTCAGGCGTGCCAATCGCAACGCGGTCAGGGTGCCGCGCTGATGCCAGTTGGCTGCAACTCGCCATGCACGATCACGTTGGGCTGCGTTTCCCAGTTGATCCTCGACTTGCCCCAGCAAATCTGCCCACCTGGCCTGAGTGTGGTCCCTGAGCAGATCGACCAGCGGTGTCAGCACACTGGCCAACCTGCCAGCATCTCTGGTGCGCTTCGCCTCATCTTCGAACCACGGTTCCAGCAACAGAGCCGCCTGTTCGGGATTCCCCGCACTCATCTCATGGCGCACTCGATCCAGAGCATCGCGCTGAGGAAGTCCCGATGCCCGCTCGTGCAGCACCTTCCTGCGATCGGGATCGATCGCTACCAGCACCCCTTCTGCCTGAAACGGCTCTCGCCAGTGAAGTGCCCCATCGAGGCGAATCCAGTTCTTCTGAACCAGCCCCGAGACCACCGACGGAACCAGTCCACGATCTATGCCCGCAACAGTGGCCACTTCCGATGCTGTTGCAGGAGCGCCGACGATGGCGAGGGCTTCCAGGAGTGACCGATTGTTTTCCTCGAGGTGCAAGACCTGTTCGACAACCCGATCCCGCCAACGATCTTCCGGATGGGAGTTCGGTTGCTGCCAGATCCAACGCCGACCGTCGTGGGCCAGATCACCAGCAACGACCCTCCCGATCAGGATGCGCTCCCAGATGGAGGGACTTCCTGCACCCCAGCACTGCAGACGATGATGCAGTATTGATCCCACATTGGCGCCTGGCAGCGCCATGGCCAGCCACTCAGCGAGGTCGATGGGACTCCCATCGTCGGTGCAGATCACCCGGTGCGAGCGCATGGCGAGGAGTTCTCCCAGAAATCCGCCAGGAGAACTCGAGCAGTGAAGCCACCAGATCAACTTGCAGCCCAGCACTTCGGTCGTCTGCATCGCTTGCTGCATCGCCTGGGTCGCGGAGTCAGGATCATCGACCTTGATCACCACGCTTCTGGATCCAGGGGGTATGGACCTGATGACATCCTGAATTGGATCATCGGTAGCGGCGTCAACGCCCATCACCGGAAGTCCCCGTGACATCAGTTTCACCTCGACACGATTCGCGATCTTGCGTCGATCCCCTTCGCGCCGGTGCAGATGAAGCACGACTCCACCGACATCCTTGACTCGAAGGATCTGGTCTAGCACCAACCGAGGCAATTCCTCACCGACTCCCGGATATCTGAGTTGAGCCACCAATGAGGGCCCGGACTCCACCACACAACCTTCCTCAGCCGAAGGAAACACTCGCTCCAGCAGCGCGAGTACTTCACCCGCTTCGTGCGGTCGATCATCGGGGCGCTTCTTGAGCATCTTGTCGATGATGACGATGGCAGCCTCTGGAAGCCCACCTCTGAACTCCTTCAGCGGCGCGGGATCCTCCTGTAGATGGGCCTTCCCCATTTGAGAGCGATCCTTCTTTTCGAATGGAAGATGACCGCACCACCACTGATAGAGCAGCACACCCGACGAATAGATATCCCCCCGCGCATCCGGTCTTTCACCGAGCCACTGCTCGGGAGGCATCGCGTGAGGAGTACCCAGGATCTTTTCTTCTGGAGGCTGACCCTGTTGCTGGCACAGCCCGAAATCGAGCAGCACCGGATCGGCTGAATCACCCGGTCTCAGCGGCCGTCGAAGGCGGATATTGTCCGATTTGATGTCTCCATGTACCCACCCATTTCGATGCATGAATGCGAGCGCGCGAAGAAATCGTCGACTCATCTGCAACCAGTCAGCCAGTGAAAGGGTGCCGATCAACTCGGTAGAGACGGGACCTGCAAGCACCTCGCTGCTGAACCACCGAGCCCCATCCCGGGGATCGATGCCATACTCCTTCACCGCCAGGATCGAGGGATGACGCAGTCGGGTCAGGTGATCGAACTCCCGTCGATGGCGATCCCCGATCGGCCCGCATGAATCCTCGGGAGCCACTCGCTTGAGAGCCACATCTTCGACGGCCACCCGGTCTCGGCAGTGCCACACTTCACCCATGCCGCCACGCCCGAGCAAGGCTGCAGGGAAAAATCGGCCTGCGATGGGCCGGTCTGTTCTGGAGTGGTCAGAGTTGGCCACGGGGCTCCGTCTCAGGGGAGATCGCCGTGCTCCCGTCTAATTCTACGACAATCCGCTGAATTCGTCCTCCCGGAGCCGGCATCGGCGCAAGCCATCGGGCTATTGTGCCGTGCGGCTGGCTACCACGAGTACAATATCGACCCTGACCCCGATCCGACCGGCGATATTCTGGAGTGCAGCAATTACACCTGTCCCTGACCGCTACTGGCTGCGCTGGCTCTCCACGGCACAGAATGCCCTCAACAATCGCAGCGGAGTCCAGCCGGTCACCAGCAGTACCTGATCCAGAGTGAGTTGATGCTGGTCCAGGAGGCACTTCATCTCGACACGGTCGCCTCGAGACCCTCTCGCGAAGACTTCTTCCCCCTCTGCGATGCCGCCACAGATCTCGATGACATCGCGGGCACAGGTGACCAGGTGAGCGCCGGATTGAATCAGATCATGGCAACCGTCGTGTGTTCCACGCAGAACTGGCCCGGGTACAGCACACACCTCTCGCCCCTGATCGAGTGCATGAGATGCAGTCCCCATCGATCCTGATTTTCGGGTCGCTTCCACCACGACCACTGCCAGGCTCCAGCCGCTGATGAGACGATTTCGGTGTGGAAAGTGATGTCGCAACGGCGCAGTCCCTGGTCGATATTCACTCATCAGAGATCCACCCAGGTCGACGATTCGCCGAGCCAACTGCTGATTCTCTGGTGGATAGATCGCGGGTAGACCATTTCCCAGCAGCACCAGCGGAGCAGGCCCGCCCTGTGCAGCGCTGCACACCGCACCCTCCAACGCTGCAGCATCGATACCGCGAGCGAGGCCACTGACGATCCTGAATCCGCTCAGAGTCAGTTCAGAAGCGATTTCGAAGGCGAGCCGGAGGCCCGCAACAGACGCTTTTCGACTCCCCACGATGGCGACCGTCGGCAAGCAGCCGGGAATCTGTCCGCACAGCCACAATCGCCGTGGAGGATGGGTCAGTGATTCCAGTTCTGATGGCCAGTTTCGATGCTGTCGATTCCATCGCCACGGTTCAGTGATCTCGAAGCTGCGTGCCTGCGCGCACTCTTCTGCGTCTGCAGCAGCATCGTCATGTTTCCAGTCCATATCCAAACGCCGGGAATCCAGTGTGCCTCCCTTCTGCGTGCAGCATCGCGAAGCAGCCGCAGGGCACCACAGCAAGATTTCCGCCGCGGACCGGAAACGGTTACCCACTGCTACAGCACTGAGCGCTACTGCTCACTTCACTGCCATGAACTGGGGCAATCCCCTCTCGATGCCGACAGGTGCGGATCTCGCCATGGTGCCCTGCAGCCTGCCAACCCCATTTTGGCCACGTACTTAGGACAAATTTCGATGGATTGGCATCGTAGATGCGTTGGTCTGGGTGAGCCCCATGAAGAACTGGCCTCCCGAAGCCACCCAGGAGTCACCTTGCACCAACAAGACCAACACGAGTTTCGAAGCAGTTCCTTTCAAAACATAAAACAGTGGCTGCACTTCAACCTGGAACATGACCTGCAGAACTGCCGCGGTTGTCGCCAGCGTTCGCGGCAAACGATCGGCGAGACACAGCCTCACCGGACCTGGTTTTGTAGCGCCTGTCATGATGAGGCGAGAACTCCCCTGAGTCTGCACCCGGTGGTGAGGGCGATCCTGGATGGAGACCCGGTACCGAGACCTCGATGCGATCGCACAGGAGAACGCATCGACATCTCAGATGCCTGGATCTCCAGTGATTGCCGCCGCATCTACAAGCGTCAGATCGCGACGCGCGACCAGCAAACTCGCCAGATCGAAACTGCGCTTCGCAGCATATCGCCCTGCTTTGCTCGATCCGAATCTCATTTCAAGGTGCGCCCCATCTCCGCAATCACTGGCAATAGATATTCATGGGATGATGGTTACCCCCTGGCTGCTGAAGCGGTGCAATCGACGCCAAACTGCAGCGAGCAGAATCCAAGCTAACCCCTCTCTGTTGTCTCCGGGAGCACTGGATCGAAGATTCCGTGCTCCCGGAGCGCTCATCGTGTACCCTCTGAGAGGGCGTTGCCGCCGCCCGAACAGTCCGCGGAAAA
>Ga0310120_10001178_pt1 | contig 19850 bp, 15 predicted proteins | sample CB27_AW_983_MG_FD_203506 | JGI IMG/M metagenome (GOLD analysis project Ga0310120, IMG submission 203506) | Marine microbial communities from Western Arctic Ocean, Canada - CB27_AW_983 | ecosystem: Environmental > Aquatic > Marine > Oceanic | place: Canada: Western Arctic Ocean | collected...
GACCGTTTTCCGAGCTTGACCGTTCCAGCTGGGGCTCAACCGAGTGGCCACCTCTGCTTCCCGTTTTCGGAGGATTGCGCTATGCGTTTTCTTCACCTGAAATGCCTCCTTTCGGGCCTCTCTGAAAATTCTTTGTCGAACTCCAGAATACCCGCCAGGGCGGGCATTTCAGGTGTTTACACGTGGTTTAATCCACTTCCATCTACTTGTTTTTGGTCTAAGGGCTCTGTCAAGAATAACTTTGGTAGAATTGGCGCTCAGATTTGCGCCAGATTTGGCCGCGAATGATTGGGCGAAACCGCAGTCGTAGCCGGGCCTACGTTGAGGATTTTGCGATTGAGGAGCGGCCGAAGATGGTGTGAAGATGAGATACCAGAATGTGAAGTTATTCTTGACAGAGCCCTTAGCTCCAGCGGGGCAGACTAGGTAGTAATTGCACCCGAGCTAGGCAGAACCTGTCCCTTCGACACCCTTGTGGTAGATCCTACAAGTCTTCCTGCGGTGGCGAGGGCACCTTCCGGGGCGCCGTCCCCACTGGGAGTGGTTCTGCTAAGATATGGGCCGCTTCGAGGGGTTGATGAAGAAGATTCGCAGGCTTATCAATCGCGAGATCACGGGACCATCGTTGATCGCGTTGGTCTTCATGACCTTTATTGTATTTACCCGAGAGTTCGGACGCCTGGCCGAGATACTGATTCGCTCAGATGCCAGCAGCCTGAGTGTGCTGCAGGCGGTAGTATCTCTCCTGCCCAGCATCCTGGCTTTCAGCATTCCCCTATCCTTTCTAGTCGGCACCCTGATCGGGTTCAGTCGCCTTTCCAGCGACAGTGAGATAGTCGCGATGCGTGCTTCTGGGGTCAGCGTCAACCAGATGGTGCAGCACGTGTTCAAGGTGGGGATACTGGTGAGTCTCGTTACCTTCTCGATAACTCTCTTCCTGTTGCCGGCAGGAAACTGGAGCCTGCGCCAGCTTCGTCATGGCGCGGGACTGCGACCGGTCCGATCCGAAATCAAGCCCAGAGTCTTCAATGAAGACCTTCCTGGAACCGTCCTCTATGTTGCGGACCGGGAGCTAAAGAGCTCCTCTTGGAAGGGCGTGTTTTTATCGGATACCACCGACGACGGTCAACGGCGGATCGTGCTAGCCCAACGTGGACAGCTCCTGATCAGGCCGGATGGGAGCCAGGCGCAGCTGCACCTCCAGAATGGAACCATCTACAGAGTGGGACAGGAGACTCCGGAAAGAAACAGCCTCAGTGAATTTCACACGTTGGACGTGCCGATCAGATTCCCCTCTACCGGACAGGCCTCTGCTGGCCCCAAGGGACCAGAAGACAAGCATCTACTGGGCCTGCTGGATGACCTCGACCTGGAAGATTCAGATGATAGGCGGGCGATTAATCTTGAACTCCACCGCCGTCTGGCCGTCCCTCTCTCTCCTCTCATTTTTGCCATCCTCGGGGTCACGCTGGGTGCTAGAAGCCATCGTGGAGGGCGCGGCTACGGGTTCATCGTGAGCGTTCTGGTGGCTTTGATCTATTACGTGTTGTTTGCCACCGGCTTTGAGCTATCCCGCAATGGGGTCGTTCCAATTTTGGTCGGAGTCTGGGGAAGCAATATCGCGTTGGGGATCTTCGCCCTGTTCAGCCTCCGCTATGCCACTCTCGACGCCCCTGTCCGTATCGCGCGACACGACCGTGGCAGCGTGAGACGGCTTCTTTCCGATTCGCGAAAGCTCGTCTGGAGACTCGGTTCCCGGTTGCAGGCGATCTCCCGCCAGCTGACCGATCGAGTTCGCCTCCCCCGACTCCGTCCTCGTGCTACCAGAGTGATTGATCTCTACCTGATGAAAACTTTTACGCTCCACCTGCTGCTCACCCTGGGCATCTGTGTGGCGCTATTCTATCTGTTTACCTTCTTCGAATTGATTGACGACGTTTTCAAGAACGAGACTCCCTATTCCCTTTTCCTGGACTACTTCTTCTACCTGCTCCCCCATATCCTGATGCTGCTGGTGCCGCTCTGTATTCTGATGGCAACCCTGATCACCTTTGGGCTACTGGACAAGACCGGCCAGATCGTGGCGCTCAAGGCCTGCGGCGTGAGTATCTACCGGGCTGCGGCTTCCGTCCTGGTCATGACACTGGCCCTGAGTGTTTTCATCTTCGTCCTGCAGGAATACTTTCTACCCTATGCCAACCAAAGGCAGGACAACCTTCGCAACACTATCAAGGGTAGACCCATACAGACTTATTACCAGGCGGGTCGGCGCTGGATCTTCGGTGAGGGAAATCGTCTCTATCGTTACAATCATTTCGACACCGAACGCAGCGTCTTCGCCGAGATCTCCATCTACGCCCTCGATATCAGCAATGGTCGCTTCATGGAGCACGTCTATGCTCAGAGAGCACAATGGGATGGGGCATCGCAGGAGTGGATCCTGGCGAATGGATGGAAGCACGATCTGGTTTCGAATGACTTCGGACGCTTTAACTCCCAAAGATTCTCGTTTCCCGAGAGGCCAAGCTACTTTACCGGCGAGGTGAAGGAGTCAAGCAAGATGACCTATCTCGAACTCGAGGAGTATATCCAGTACCTGCACCAGGGTGGGTTCGAGGTGGATCATCTGAAAACCGATCTGCACAAGAAACTTGCCCTTCCCCTGGTTAGTCTGATCATGGCTATTCTCGGCATCCCATTTTCGTTAACCATGGGGCGCAAGGGTGCCCTCTATGGAATCGCGGCAGGTGTGCTGATCGGGATTTTCTACTGGGGGACCTTCGGAGTGTTCGGCGCCCTGGGCGCCCACGGTCTGCTTTCTCCTCTACTGGCGGCTTGGGCCCCGAACCTTCTCTTCGCCGTAGGTGGCACGCTGCTGCTTTCGACGGTGAGAACCTGAGAAATTTTGTCTGAACGTCTGAATGTCGCACGTCTCTCATCCCTGGAAGCTACCGCGCAGGCTCCTGGCATTGGAAAAGCTGCCAACAAGACACTTCGGTGTTCGCATATTCGGTGTTGTGCGGTCTGTCATTCAGCCTATCTTTCCGGCTCTGGAGAAGCCAACCGATGAGAATGTTGAACCGCAGAATATCGAACAAGCGAACTTCGAAGGAAGACCTCTTGACCCTTCAATCGTTCAATTTGAGGGCCGTTGTATTCTTCCTGGACAATGGCTATGATTCGGCAGCTAAGTAATCTTGGCGGCCAGGAGTGAGCGCGGTGGAGAAGACTTTGTCTGCCATGCGCCTTTTCTGGGGGGGGCCGTCTGGCAAGATGAAGAAGCGCAGAAAGAAACCTGAAGGCTTTCAGGTCATTGCCCACGAGAAGACCTTCTTCAAGATCCTCGATCTTTTCGACAAACTTCCCAGAGGCAGGATCCTAGACCTCCCCTCAGGCGAGGGGGCACTGTCTCATTGCTTGAGAGAGATGGGTTTTGAGGTTGTCGCGGCGGATATCGATCCCCAATTCTTCAAGGCTTCTGGAATCGAGTGTCTCCATATAGATATGGATCGGACTTTCCCTCTGGAAGACGAGAGCTTCGACTACATTGGCTGCCTGGAAGGGATTGAACATCTGGAGCACCCCTTCCAGTTCATCCGGGAGTGCCATCGAATTCTGAAGTGGAACGGCCGACTCATCCTGTCTACCCCCAACATCCTCAACGTGGCCTCGCGCTTGAAGTATTTTCTGTCCGGTTTCTACTCGCTCTGTCCTAGACCTTTGAACGAGTTTGCGCATACTCCTGTGTTCGACCATATCAATCCGATGACGAGCTACCAGGTGCGCTATGTGCTTCACAGCAGCGGCTTCAGGATCCAGAAAACCACTACCGACTTGTGGCGAAGATCGTGTTTTCCCTTGATGCTCTTCTACCCGTTGCAGCGTGCCTACGCGATTCGAACCATGCGCAAAGAGTTGGATCCCAGACAGCGGGAGGCGAACAAGGAGATCCGGAAGGTGCTTCACAGTCCAGATATGCTGCTGGGCCGCACCCTCATCGTCGATGCTGCTAAACAGGGGAAAGCAGGGATCGAGAAGATTGAAGCCTCGGCTGTGTGAGAAAGAAGTCGCAAGTCAGTGGCCCCCCAGCGGTGCTGCCCCATTCGAGAACGAAACTTCGGTCGAGGATAGGCGATATCGTGCGTCACTGCGTGGGGAAGAGTTGTCCAGCTCTCTCCTCGGAACCTGGCCTCATGTTGCTAACGGCTCAAGTCGTTCGCGGCTCTGACGGACTTGGCTTCGTAACGCTGGTAGTTCACCCGTTGCGGCACCTTCGGAGGACAGGTCCCGTTCACCACGCTGTTCGGAGGGTAGAGACGCCCGACGTATTCTTGAAGTTTCAGCTTGGAAAAAGAGGTCGCAGGCCGCAGGTCTCTCGCTCGGCCCTTTCTGGAGGGCCCTTCGGATGGAGACCATGAAGGTTAGGAAATCTCCTTGACTCCCCATCAAGGAGGCTTTCCCAAGACGTGCAACCTATGACCCCTAGATTCATGCTACCATGCGCCTCATGGGTAGCCGAACGCTGGCCAGTCTTTCCATCGCCAGTCGCCTTCTCTTCAAGCGCGGTCTTCCCGTCAACCTGATCTTTTTCGTGACCTCTCGCTGTAACCTTCTGTGCACCCACTGCTTCTACTGGGAAGAGCTCAACAAGCGGAAGAACGAGCTCAAGCTGGATGAGATCGAACGCATCACACGCTCCCTGCCCAATCTGCTGTCGGTTTCACTTACCGGAGGCGAGCCCTACCTGAGGCCAGACCTTCCCGATATTGCTTCTTTCTTTGAAAACAATTCTCAGGTTCGGAACATTCAGATTCCTTCCAATGGTCTGTTGGTCTCTCGGACCGTTACTGCGGTAGAGAGTCTTCTGCAGAAGGTGCGACGGGCGCGTGTTTGCACCGGGGTTTCGTTGGATGGTCCAGAGGATGTGCACAACCGTATTCGTCAGAATCCAAAGAGTTTTGAACGCGCCCTGGAGACGCTTGCCGAACTCAAGAAGCTGAAGCCTTCCTTCCCGAATCTCTCGGTGGGAGTTGCTCTGACGGTGTCGGCTGCGAATCAGGACAGACTCTCTGAGTTCTATCGATTCGTGGAAGAAAGTCTTCAGCCGGATGCGATTACCATTACCCTCGTGCGGGGTGACCCTATAGACCCTGCCTTGAAAGCCGTCGATCTGGAAACCTACAGGGCCTTTTCCCGGGATGTAGTCGCCTACCGAAGAGCCCACCAGATGGATAATTCTTGGATGGATCGATTGGTCATCGCCAAGGAGGAGGAAACCTATCGACTCATCGGTGAGGCCGCCTCTGCCGTCGAGCGCATCTCGCCCTGCTATGCAGGTGACCTGATCGGGGTTCTGAGCGAGACTGGAGAGGTCTACCTGTGCGAGACGCTGGATCAGCGCATGGGGAACGTTCGAGACTTTGACTGTGACTTTGGAGAACTCTGGAAGGCAGCCCAGGCACGGCAGGCGAGACGGTACCAGAAGGAACTGGGGTGCCAATGCACCTACGAATGCGCCATGAGCGTCAATACCCTGTTCCAGCCTCGCCGCGCTCTCCGCATCGCCGCCAACTCAATCCACTAGCCCTCTTGCCTCTGCCCTAGCCCGAGCTGCATTGCGGCTCCAAATTGCGACCTGGGGCTCTCAAGCGACCGTGGTTCGGGCTGCTGAAGTTGAGGGTGCACGACGACTTCTTTGCTGCCGATGCCCGAAAGCAGGGATCATCTGACGACCCCAGTTCCCTCTAAAGTCTCGTTTCAGAACCAGTTACGAACTCTCCTCCGAGTTGTCCAGAAAGCTGCTACTAGCAAGATTCCCAAGCCTCGAGTTCGTCGTCGCTTCGCGAACTCGACCCGTCGCGCTCGCCATAAACGTTGTCGTACTTACGTTCCAGTGTACTAAGCCAGCAGCTTGTCTACGACCTTGCCGGCTACATCGGTCAGACGAAAGTCCCGACCCTGGAAACGGTAGGTGAGCCCTAGATGGTCCAGACCAAAAAGATGAAGAGCGGTTGCGTGTAGATCGTTGACGGAAATGGGGTCTTCTACCACGTTCCAGCCGATTTCGTCAGTTTTCCCGATCACCTGGCCCCCTTTGATTCCGCCTCCGGCCATGAAGATGCTGAAGGCGTAGGGATGGTGGTCGCGGCCCGTGTTGGAATCTCGCCCTACCCGATTCTCCCCCAGGGGTGTTCGTCCAAACTCCGCTCCCCAGATGACCAGAGTTTCATCTAGAAGGCCTCTCTGCTTCAGATCCTTAAGTAGGGCAGCCACCGGTTGGTCGGCCATCCTACAGTTGAACGAGAGACCCTTATCCAATTCACTGTGGTGATCCCAGGAGGCATGGTAGATGTTGACGAAGCGCACTCCACGCTCGACCAGACGGCGCGCCAGCAGGCAGTTGCGGGAGAAGGTCGAAAAGACTCCCTTCTCGTATCCACGGGTCTTCACCTCTTTTTCGGTACGGTTCACTCCGTAACTCTCCAGCGTCTTCTCGTCCTCGCCCGAAAGATCGATCAGCTCGGGCGCCGCCGATTGCATCCGATAGGCCAGCTCGTAGGATGCGATTCGTGCAAGGATCTCGGGGTCTCGGGCCAGACGATGGTGTTCTTCATTGAGCTGGCGCAGCGTGTCGAGGCTATACCGCTGACACTCGTGAGGCAGGCCCTCAGGATTGGCCAGGTTGAGGACCGGATCACCCTGATTCCGGAAGAGAACTCCCTGGTAGGTAGAAGGCAAGAATCCGCTCGACCAGTTAGAGGCTCCACCGCTGGCTCCCCGTCCAGCGGTCAAGACGACGTATCCGGGAAGATTATCCGATTCGCTGCCGAGTCCGTAATTGAGCCAGGAGCCCATAGAGGGGCGGCCGAAGGTAGGTACGCCCGTGTTCATCATGAGCTGTCCGGGATGATGGTTGAAGGTTTCGGTATGCATCGATCGGATCAGCGCGATGTCGTCGGCGCAGGTCGCAACGTGCGGAAGGTAGTTGGAGAGCTCCATACCGCATTCGCCGTGCTTTTTGAATTTGGCACCGCTGCCCTTCAAGACGGCCGAATCCTTCTCGATGAAGGCGAAACGCACCTTCTCCAACATCGATTCGGGCATGGGCTGACCGTCCATTTCATTCAGCTTGGGTTTGGGGTCGAAGATGTCGATCTGGCTAGGGGCCCCAGCCATGAAAAGGAAGATGCAGGACTTGGCTTTGGGCGCGAAGTGGGGAGGTTTGGGGGCCAGCGGATTCACGCCTGTTCCGCCGCTTGTCCCCGAGCCCGCGTACAAGCCTTTCTGCGCCAGCAGGCCGATCAGGGCAATTCCCCCCAAACCGCTGGCGGCGCTGGTCAGGAAGTCGCGGCGGGATTGGATGATTCGTGCCTCAACTGGGTCCATGGCCGTTACTCCCGTGTCAGGAACTCGTCCAGGTTCATCAGGGTTCGCGCAGCGACTACCCAAGCGGCAGCCGCGGGCGCATCCACAACCGAGGGCCGGTAGGAACCGACGAGTTTTTCAGCATTTTCTGTGTCTTCCTCGAAGAGTCCCTTCTGCTTGATTAACATCTGGGAGAGCAAGACCGCTTCTCGATCACTGGGGCTTCGGCCCAGAGCCAAGCGAAAGGCGTAACGAATCCTTCCCATTTCGTCTCCCGGCCCATTTTCGACTACTCGCTTACCGAAGGCTCGAGCGCACTCCACGAAGGTGGGATCGTTCAGCAATGTAAGGGCCTGTAGGGGAGTGTTGGACTGGGTGCGCCTGACGCAGCTGGTATTCGAATCAGGACTGTCAAAAGTCATCAGCATCGGGTAGGGCACGGTGCGTTGGAAGAAGATGTAGATTCCGCGCCGATACTTTTCAAGGCCCTGACTCTCGGGCCACTTGATCGAGTTGGCATAACCCAGATTGGCGATGTCGGAAGGCAATGGAGGTCGAACGCTTGGGCCTCCGACGCGCGGGTTGAGGAGTCCTCCGACAGAAAGGTACAGATCGCGGGTAACCTCGGATTCCACCCGAAATCGTCCCTGACGGGCCAATAGGACGTTCTTGGGATCACGATCGGCAAGTTCCAGCCGTACCCACGATGCCTGACGGTAGGTCGAGGAACCGACTATCAACCTGATCATTTCCTTGCGGCTCCAACCCCGCCGGATGAACTCGGAAGCCAGCCAATCGAGCAGCTCCGGATGAGATGGCCTTTCGCCGCGGGTACCAAAATCCTCGCTGGTCGCAACCAGGCCCTTCCCGAAGAGCTGCTCCCAGAGCCGGTTCACTTCTACTCGGGCCGTGAGAGGGTGGCTGGGATGTGTCATCCATCGGGCCAGATCAAGACGATTCGCCTCGCTTCCAGACGAGGAGAGGGCAGGCAGCACCGCCGGGGTGTTGGGCACCACTTCTTCACCCTTGCGCAGAAAGTTCCCCCGGATGTGGATGTAGGACTTGGGGGGCTCAGGATTCGCAGCAAGCACCTGGCCCAGGGTGTCCGGCGGCTTGGGCTCGGCTCTCTTATGGCCTTCGACTAGAGCCAGGATTTCTCGCAGACCAGGATCCTGGCTGGCAGCGTAGGAGAGAATCGCCGAAAGCTGTTCTTCAGTTCGCTGAGGAGGTGGAGTGCTCAGGGCCCGCTCCACTTGCTGAGGCAGAACCTGATCCAGGGATTTGCGGTCCGCCGTGGTGACAAAGATCTGGAAGGCACCGATATTCTGTCCCTGGCCTTGTCGATGTTCCAGGGTCAGGGTGAGCGTTGCCCCACTTCTACGTCCCGCGCTCTGTTTCAGGATGAAGACGACCTGGTGGTCCCGATTGGGACCTAGAGGGCCTCCCACTCCCCAGCCCGTTTCCGGATTCCCGTCGATCGCATTGGAGACATCGAAGCTTTCCTGGGAATGGCTGGCCAGAGCCCCGCTGAAGGAAAGTTCCCGCACCCTAGCGGTCGGATCGCTTATACCGGTGTCGTGCACCTTCAGCTCGGACAGGACGAAGTTCCCATCTTCGGCGCGGCCAGGCCCCTGATTGGGCAGCGACTGATGGATTAGCAAATCGAGTCGGACCGCCGTGATGTTTGTCAACTCCGTGTTGGCAACGACCGTGTAGATGTCATTCTTGGGGTTATTGCCGCCGACCAGGAGGGACGAATCCTGTCCTTTGGTCAAGCTGGCGCCTCCGGCCGAACTAAAGCTTGCCGGGTCCAGCAGCTTCCACTCGACTGGCTTGTAATCGAGTCGCTTCTCCCACTCGGCTAACTGCCCTGCCTCGGACTGGGCCAGCGTCTGTGTCAGCTGCTCCCTGTACTTGACGGCGGTTGACTCTAGTTCGTCGTGCTTGGCCTCCCAGACGGCCTTGGCACGGTTGTAGGCAGCCACGTCGTTTTCGAGCGCTGCTGGGATATTCTCTTCCACCGCCGAATTGAAGAAGGAAAACAACTCGTAATACTCGCGGTGGGACAGGGGATCGTACTTGTGAGAGTGGCATTGCGCACAGCCCACCGTGAGACCCATGAAGACCAGGCCCGTCGTATTGGTCCGATCAATCACCTGCTCGATCCGGTATTCCTCCTGATCCACCCCACCCTCGGTGTTGGTCAAGGTATTGCGATGAAAGCCCGTCGCGACCCTCTGCTCGATGCTGGCGTTAGGCAGCAGGTCTCCGGCAAGCTGCTCCACCAGAAACTGGTCGTAGGGCAAATCCCGGTTGTAGGTATTGATGACCCAGTCGCGATAACGCCAGGCATGCAGCCGAATCCTGTCCTTCTCGAAGCCATCACTGTCGGCGTAGCGAGCTAAATCTAGCCATTTCCGTCCCCAGCGCTCACCGAAATGAGGCGAAGCGAGCAATCGATTCACGTGCCCCTCGTAGGCGTAAGTGCCGACCTCGTCCTCGGTCGTGGACCCTGGGCTGGGAGGCAATCCCAGCAGGTCCAGGGAAAGACGCCGGGTCAAGGTTGCCTGATCGGCCTCGGAGGAAGGCTCAATTCCTTCCCGTTCCAGGCGTCGGAGAACGAAAGCGTCAATGGGATTGCGGACCCAGTCCGACCGTTCCATCCGGGGAACTCCGGGACGCTGGATGGACTGAAAGGACCAGTGTCCCGATTGGGGTTTGGGGGAGGGATCAGCGCTCCCGCCGTCGCCCGCCGGCCAATCGATGCCTCGATCGATCCAGGAACGGAGGAGTCCCACCTGGAAGTCAGTGAGAGGATCTCCCTGGAGTGGCATCTTCATCTCGTCCAGGCCGCCAACCATGTGAATCAGGCGGCTGGAAGCGCTGTTCCCAAGTTCCACGACCGGACCCTTGTCTCCTCCTCTCAACAGATCCGCCCGGGTGTGAAGGCGAAGTCCGCCCATCGCCTTGCCGTCGCCGTGGCATTGGAAACACTTCTCAGCCAGCAGTGGCTGGATGTCTCGGGTGAAATCTATATCGCCGGCCGCCGGAGTCGGTAGGCTGGACCGGTTCTCCTCGCTGGACCTGCCCAGGGGCTGAGACGAGAGAAAGGAAAGAAGGAGCCCGGAAAAGGTCAGAAAGCCGATGGTTAGTCGCCGACTCATGGCAGCACCTCTTGAGTGAGTAGGCGTCAAATTCTAAACCATCCCGGTTGCAAAGGAAATGTTTCTTCCAGAGCCCCCACCCCTCGCTTGCGCTTCAGGCTTCCATGAATCGGCAACACCTGTCCTGGTGGACTGCCAGTATTACCAAGCCAAGTCCGCCAGAGCTGGACAGCAGCAGAGTCTCCCCCTTGATAAGCAGCTCAGCCCCGCCGTATCAAGCTGGATGCCACACAAAACGACGCCCACAGCATTTCCGTGAAATGGAACAGAAAAGCCTTGAAAAAGAAGCGCCACCCCAACCGCTTTCGGCAGTACCTCAGGAAACGGTGATTGAAACCGTAGAATAGGACCAGTAGCACCAGCGCCGCGGGTGCTGTGGCCGGAGCCCAGGGTCCCAGGCCACCCAGGACCAGGATAGGAAGAGGTAGTGCGACTGAGGCGATCCTGCTCCATCGATGTGCACGATAGTAAAATTGACGTTGCTCTTCCTTGGGGCGTGCTCTTCGCAGATCCCGAATCCGCCGCCTATCCTCCAGCAAGATCCCCTTCAAGGAGTAGCGCTTCAAATGCGAGCCCTGAACGCGACGGTCGATCACGAAACGGTGACCCGCCGTGCCCAGATTCAAGCCCAGGTGAAAGTCCTCGGCCGTCGCCAGGCCCGAAGCGAATCCGCCTGCCTCTTCTATCAGATCCTTGCGCACACAGAAGATGGGGGTATGAACGAAGGGACTAAGGGTCTCGGTGGTTCGGTACAAGAAGCAGGTGTTCAGGTTCTTGAAGTTGGTCCAGAAGTCCGCAACCGGAAGGATCTCGGCATAGGTCCCCAAGACTCCCCCTACCTCTGCTCGGTGGGAATACAGATCCAGGCTGTCCCGGAGCCAGTCAAGGCTCTGTTCAGGGAGCACTACGTCAGCATCCAAGAAGAGTAGGTAGGGATGATGTGCGGACTCAAGGCCCCTGTTGCGGGCAGCTCCCGGGCCGCTCTGAGGGTCGAGCCGGATACACTGGGCAGGGACATCGAGAGTGGAAAAAATCTCAAGTGCCGAGGAGGACCCGTCCGAAGACCCATCGTCAACCAGAATTATCTGTGTCTCGGCAAGGTTGTTTTGCGCCAGCGCCTGCAGGCACTGCACCACCTCGGGCATTGCATTGTGGGCTGGGATGATGACTGAGAGTGGATAGGCTCGAGCCAAGGTGTCTGTACTACGCAAGCGATCCTCCAGCGCTTCAGCAGTAGATCAATTTCTGCCGCGCAGGCTCCTAGGGGGTCAAGGACATCCCTGGGCCGCGTAGCATCTCGTCGGCCTATTATATAGAATCGGCTCCATGGGACGAGTCTTTCCTTTCAGAGGTTATCGTTACGACTCGGGGCGGATCTCACGACTGGAGGATGTGGTGACCCAGCCCTACGATAAGATTACCCCGTCAATGCTGGAGGAGTATCTGAGACGGCATCCTCACAATATTGCCCGGGTGATCAAGAATGCCAATTACGGGGAGGCCGGAGAGCATCTTCTGAATTGGATTGGAGATGGCGTGATGAAGCAGGATGGGGAGTCCTGTTTCTATCCCTACGAACAGGTTTTCGATCTAGACGGAAGTCGCGTTTCACGACTGGGCTTTATCTGCCTTACCTCTCTCGGCGATTCCAACTTCACGGTTAGAGGGCACGAGAGAGTTCTACAAGCTCCCCTACAGGATCGACTCGATCTGATCCGGCATACCCGCTCCAACGAAGGCCTCATCTTCATGCTCCACTCGCAGCCGTCGATGCAAGTAGACGAGATCCTATCGCAGGCCACCGAAGGAGAGGAACCTGAGATCCAGGTTGTCGATGAGTATGGCGTCATGCACCGCCTCTGGTGCCTGGTGGATCGATCCATTCAGGATCGGATCGGTGATGGCCTCGCGGAGAGTCGATTCTATATCGCCGACGGACACCATCGTTTCCAGACGTCGGTCTTGTTTCAGCAGGAATGTCTGGAGCAGGGGTTGAGAAAAACCGCGCCGGAGAGTTTCGACAAGCGGATGATCGCTCTCTTCAACATGGAAAGCCCTTCGCTCAGGATTCTGGCAACGCACCGTGGCCTGAGGAACCTACCTGACCTCGATGCTCAGAAACTGCTTGGCGACCTGTCTCAGAACTTTCACGTGCAGCCGATGGAAGATGTGGGTGGATTGGACGCTGAGATGGCGAAAGGCGGCCACTGTCTGGCTCTGGTGAGCGGTGCTGCCGGGCGTATCCACCTGCTGCGCTTGAGAAAGGACATGAAGGAAAGCAGATCTTTCATGCCTGATCTGAAAGGCCCTGCTCGGCGTCTCGACGTCAATATCCTGCATGAGGGGATCTTCAATGCGTATCTGGGAATCGGACCCCAGGAGGTAGCCAGTCAGAAATATGTCGACTATTTTCGCGATCGCCAGGAGCTTATCGGGGGAGTTCGCCAGGGAAAGTATCAACTGGGATTTCTCCTGAATCCGACGCGGCTGGACCAGGTCCGTGAGCTCTCCGAGAGAGGTGAAAAAATGCCCCAGAAGTCGACCGATTTCTATCCCAAGCTGCTGACCGGACTGGTCTTGATGAAGATGGAGTTCGAGCCAAGCTCCAAGATACAATCGGAAACGGGATCAGATTGAGTGGCCCTTCAATCCTCCCTCATTCTTGGTAACGAGTCCCTGATGGGGCCGGGCGGAAGGCAGTACTGCTCAATCTATTCCCCTCGCAACTCCCGCCTTCTAACGACCCCGGAATACATCCTCGACGCCCAAACACTCCTTCTGGACTCGGGCTCTGGCTATCGCTATCTTTGTTTGTCTGAGAGGAACGAAGCATCGCCTGGGATGAGGGATTGACCGAGGGTCTGGGAATATCCGCCGCACTTGAGTTTTGATTTAACGGAGACGGTATGCAGCAGTAAACCGAGACTGGGGAAGTGGAATGCGGGTAGGTTGGAGTCCACACAAGGGGAGACAGGTCGAGCCCCCAGCCAGCATGACCGTTGCAGTATTGAACCATATTCCCTGGTTAGAGGAATACTATGTGCAATCGCTGGAGGTTCTAGAGTTATGCCTGGCAAGTATCAGAGCTACTGCCGACCGACCATTCGATTTATTGGTCTTCGACAATGGGTCGTGATCCAGGCCCCGGCTTCCTACGTCAGAGTCCCCCCAGGCCGGTTTTTCGCTGGCCCCGATGTCCCTCGCCGATCGAGATTTCGGCTCGCTATGACCGATCTCAGGATTCAATTCCGTATCATGCGGCGGATTGGTGTCCGGCTCAGCTCCCTCGCAAGACCACTAACTCTTTTGGCGCGGTGTCTTCTCCCTGGGACCGTTGTCAGATGTGTCCGGTTCCTGCTCCGCGGGGAGAGTTCCGTGAGCGACGGGAAACGACTTTCGCGGAGCTAAGGGTCTGTCAGGAAATAACCGATGCACTTTGACGCGAGCGCCGTGGGGGCAGATGGGAGGCGCCGCGACGCAGGCGATGCCGCTGCGCATCTTCCAGGAGCGGCAACAAAGCAGATGCCCCCGCGCCCCTGTGGGCTGGGGTCCGCAGGCACGCTGGCGTTGTTACTCGCTCCTTACATACCGCGCAGCGGGTATGTGCGTCGCTCTCGCCTAGCCAGCGTACCTGGGGACCCCAGCAAAGTGTATCGGTTACTTCCTGACAGACCCTTAGCTCAAATGACCGAGGCCATCAAGCCAGTTGAGGAAGGTTCACAGGCCCGGTCTACGGTTTCTGGATCCGTTTTGGCGACAGCTTGTGTCCCTGCTGCGAGTACCACTCCACTTGGCTCATGATGCCCCTGACGATCTTAACGTCCCGCGCGGATAGCTCTGCCTTGCCCAGAAAACGTCTGATCGACTTCATGATCGGTCCTGGACTTGAGAAACTCAGGAAGCCTATCTGGACCAGCACCTGCTCGATGTGCTTAAACATCTCATCGCGCTGGTCCTGGCTCACCAAGACCGGTGGGGAAGTCCGCTCGACCGGGTTCTGCGCATAGACTTCGTAGGCCATCAAAAGGACTGTCTGTGCCACGTTCAGAACCGGGTTCTCACCATGAGAGGGAACCACCACGAGGTGCTGACACCGAGCCAGCTGGGCATCGCTCAGGCCTCGGTTTTCGGGGCCGAAGATGAGGGCGACCTTCTGCGTCTCTGCATACTCTCGGACAATGGGCGCGATCTGTTTGGGAGAGTAGAAACTTTGATACGTGCTGCGCTCTCTGGCCGACGTAGTGCCCACCAATAGCTGCTCTTCGGCGACGGCCTGGTCAAAGGTCTCGTAGACTTTGGCCTGCTCGACCAGATGGACCGCTCGGGTCGCCATCTTGAAGGCGTCTGGGGTCAGATGCTCTCTGGGTCTGACCAGCTTCAGGCGGCTGAGTCCCATGTTCTGCATGGCTCGAGCCGTAGAACCGATGTTGCCCCCGCTTCTGGTCTCCACCAGGACGATTGTGATGTGATCCAAGAACTCTGACATTGTCCTTACCTAAGGGTCTGCGCAAAAATAACTTGGCATTTTAGCATCTCATCTTCACACCAGATTCGGCCGCTCCTCAACCGCGAAAGTCTCAACGTAGACCCTAAGGATAACCTTGCGTCCGGGTCCCCGCGCGACGTGAGGGGCAGAGCCTGCTTAAGCAGGCTCCGAGAGCGGTCAGATGTCCAGACCAAACGACTGCTGCGAGCTGGATCATTCGAGAAAGAAATCCCAGTGTCCTGCAGTGGCACGGGCATCCCTGCCCGTGATGACCGGTCCGTGGAGCCAGAGGCTTCACAATCACGGCCTGGAAGGCCGTGCCACGGTTGGGCCTGGAACCAAATGAAGTTTCAGGTTAGTCCTGCCCCCAGGAAGCCCTGGCCTCATTCGAGGAAGAAACTTGGATTGCCTCTGCCATGATCATCGCTAGCAGCGCTGACAGAGCCATGACCGTGAGGGAGTGGGATCCTGTGCTTCAACGAAGCGCCTGGGGGTATGGTCCCTGTCGGGCCCCGCTCCCTGACAGTCACGGCTCTGTCAACTGGCGAAGGCTGCAAAACTTCCCGAGCCATGGAAGCCTGAAGCGCAAGCGAGGGGTTGGGGAACACCCCGAATCTCCCCGGCTTGGCTGCTTGCCGCGCCTCAGGCCCCTTCGTCCCCCCATTGTGCTGCCCTCCAACCAAATGAAGTTCCAGCTTAGCCAACTTACAAGCTACGGGTCATAGCTTGCAAGGGTGAAGCTGGGCGATGAGTTCTAGCACGGTGACGCTCGACCCAGGCACACTAACTTTGCATCCCCCAGGCTCGTATACGCCCGCACCATTGGGAAAGGGGGTGCTGCATGAAGCGGATATACCTAGGTCTTACTTTCTTTTCAGTTCTTTTCGTTTCGTTTTCGGCTCTTCTCTGGTCTTTTTCCAGCGCTCCCCTGCCAGTTTGACGGGGGGCTTCCAAGAGCAGAGCTGCAACTCCTGTCACAGTAGTTTTGAGCTTAACCAGGGACGCACCATGGGAGGTATCTTCCACCTGAGTGGGGTCCCGAAGATCTGCCGCCCGGGGATGACCTATCCCATTTCTGTGATCATTGGTCAGCCAAGTCAGTCGCGTTGGAGCTTCGAGCTATCGACTCGATTCTCAGCCTCTGGTCAGCAGGCCGGAGAGCTCGTCCCAGTGGACGCGACCACCCAGCTCAAGGAGTCGAATGGAGTCCAATATGTTGCACACACGGCGGAGGGGACCGGAGCCGGAGCGTCAGATGGACCCTTCGAGTTCCACTTCAACTGGACCGCTCCGGAACAGTCGGCTGGTCCGGTCATATTCAACGCTTCGGGAAACGCCGCCGCCGGAGCTAATTCCAGCGATAGAGATTACATCTACACCGCCGGAGCCTTCTCCGGGGCGGCCGCGGGTGAGGTGCCTCTTGTTGCCTCTCAGGAAAAGGCCCAGCCTAGCCAACGCTTGAATACCAGCTCTCGCTTCGCGCACCTTCCGGTTCCCATTGACCTCGACAAGGGGAATCTGGAAATCCACATAGAACATCGCTTCCAGGGTGCTCTGAAGGATAGCAGGATAGGCAACCTCTTCGGAGTCGACCGCGGGGCCAACATCAATCATGGAATGACCTGCGCCCTCACCGATCGGATTGCGGTATCGGCTTTCCGTGCCCGTCTCGAGTACGATGCCTTTTCCCCGGTGATTGCCTTCAACGGAATCTACGAGCTCCACAACAAGGAGAGGTCTTTCTGGAATATGTCACTCGTCGGCGGCCTGGAGGGTCGAGATAATTTCCAAAAGCATTATTCGCCTGTTCTTCAGCTCGCAACCTCCTTCGACTATGGGAGGCTGCGAACCCATGTGGTCCCGACCATGATCTTCAACAGTCGGGAGGATGCGCTGGCCGCTTCTCGAAGTGGGATCAATCTGGACAGCAACCATACCTTGACACTGGGCCTAGGGGGCGATTTCGCCATCCATCCACGCTTTTCCGTTATCGGAGAGTACGTTCCCAGGCTCGCCGGTTTCGGAGGATTCAAGGACGACGATCCCGCCGTATCAGGAGGTGTCAGGATCAGAACTTTCGGTCACGTTTTTACAATCCTGCTGACGACCTCTCAAGACTTCACGCCGGGGCGCTACGGTATGGATTCGACAGGAGATTTCAGGCTGGGATTCAATATCTATCGAAGGAGATAAGGGAGGGAGGCACGTCAAGTACTAGATTGCCGGAGCAGATCTGGGTCCAATCCGAGCTCCCCCAGGCACTGGCGCCACTCAGACCAGAATCGGTCCCGGGAAAAGTGTTTGGCGTTCTGGATCATTTTTCCTTCTTCAAGCGGGCTTTTCTCGAGTACTTCGACGGCCTCCCTGAGGGCATCGGGGGTACGATCCTGGAAGAATACCCCTGTTTCTCCAGCCACTACGCTTTCGGTTACGCCGCCCTCTCCATAGGCGATGACAGGGCAACCGCAGGCCTGGGCTTCGACCGGCACCAGGCCGAAGTCCTCGTGTCCTGGGAAGACCAGGCCCCGCGCAGTCTGGTAAAGTCTACGGACCTCGTCGTCGGGCTGCCAGCCCAGAAACTGGACGTTGGGGCGGGCCATCCGTCTCAGGCGGCGAAGCAGTGGACCCGAACCCACGATCCGCAGAGCCTTTCCGCTGCGGTTGAAGGCTTCAACCGCCAGAGAGATCCGCTTGTTGGGTACCAGCCCAGAGACGATGAGGTAGAAGTCCTCACGGCTGGAGGCTGTGGGGCGAAAGAAGTCCAGGTCTACAAAGGGGTAGATGACACGCGACTCCTGACTGTAGGTTCTGAGAATCCGCTGCTGGACCGTCCTGGAAACAGCCACGAAGGAGTCGACTGACTGGTTGGTCTGGGTGTCCCAGCTCCTGAGGTGGCTGGAGAGCAGCCTGAGTAGGATTCTTCTCAGGGGACCCTTTAAATCCGGTTGATAGAGGCTCGGCTCCCACAGGTAGCGCATCGGTGTCAGGCAATAGCAGATATGCGGCACTTCAGGGTCATGAGGGATGCCTTTTGCCACCGAGTGGCTGATGCTGATAAGAAGCTCCACGTTCCGCACCTGAAACTGCCGAATGGCGTAAGGGAAAAGAGGCAGCAAGTAGCGGTAGTAGTTTCGGGGTACGGGCAGCCGTCGGAGAGGGGACACATAGACCAGGTGCCGATCCAAGGCCGATCCCAAGATAGTGGAGTCAAACAACAGAGTATAGATGGAGAGACTCGCGGAGTTTCTGCAGAGCTCCGCCAGGACGCGCTCGGCACCTCTCTGGTTCAGGAGCCAGTCGTGGCAGATCGCTACTCGCGTGAGTTTCCTATTGAGGGCAGTGTCTCTATTCTTCACTGTACAGTTGCACTAGTATATCGGGTTCGTCTAACCTCACTCTCAAATGTTTCGCAATGCCCTCATTCTAACGGTATTGTCTTTCTTCTCAGGGCTCGTCAGCGCCCAGGAAGTGTTTTTCTTCCCTCAGATAGCCGACGGGACTATCTCCGGGCTCACTTTGAAGACCGAGTTCATTTTCGTCAATACCGGCGAAGACACGCTCGTTACCCTGGAGTTCTTGGATGGTTCGGGCAATCCGCTTGAGCTCGAGTTGGGAGAGCTCGGCCGGGCCTCCAGCTTTCAACTCCAGCTCGGAAGAGGACAATCGACGTCCCAGGAGACGCCCGGTACCGGCGATGCACAGGGAACAATCGTGGTGGGCTATGCCCGGGTTACGGCCGGTGCGGGAGTCGGGGGTACGGCAGTCTTCACCACGATCGACGCAAATTCCGGCATTGTCCAATCGGAAGCGGGTGTTCCTGCCACCAAGCCCCTCAGCAGTTTCACGCTGTTCGTCGACACGCTGGGAAACACAGATACTGGACTCGCAATGGTGCAAGTTCCTCCACCTGCAGGCAATGGTGTGATTCCGAGTACACAAGCCGAAAGAGAGCCGGAGCTGGTGCTGGCTCTGTACGATACTTCGTTTGACCCGGTGTTCGGGGACATGATTGCTACGACCAACATTGTCCTGGATGACGGACATCATTTACCGCGTTCTGTGTTTCAGTTCTTTAACGCCAATCCCGAGGTGGTGGCTCGCGCTCAAGAGATGCAGGGTAGCCTGACGGTCAACGTAGGTGGTGGCCGATCGGTGGCCGCCGTGACCTTGCGTCAAAGAATTGTTCCCGATGAAGTTTCTACCCTGACTACATTTCCCGTAGTACCCGGCTCTGCAGATGCAGTGGAGCATCTTGCCAGCTTCTCGGTGGTGGCCGAGGGACAGCTTCTGGTTGATGTCCAGCCCCCTGCCAGCAAGACGGTGCTCGGTGCCATTTATCGGGTCTACTCCGGAAGTACCGAGCTGGGCAAGTTTGTTCGAAGTGTTGAAGGGACCGGCTCCATTCAGGAACTATTGCCTCTGCCTGAATTGGCCGCTGCCGAAGCAGTCAGCCGCGTCGAGATCAGACTCATCTTCTCCAGCGGAGAGACCAGTCCGGTTATCACGGTGACACCTTGACTGTCGGCTAGACCCAAAACAAGTAGATGGAAGTGGATTAAACCACGTGTAAACACCTGATATGCCCGACCTGTCGGGTATTCTTGAGTTCGACAAAGAATCTTCAGAGAGGCCCGAAAGGAGGCATTTTAGGTGAAGAAAAAGCATAGCGCAATCCTCCGAAAACGGGAAGCAGAGGTGGCCACTCGGGTGAGCCCCAGCTGGAACGGTCAAGCTCCAAAAACGGTCCTTTCGTCCGACGGGATCAGCTACGACGGGCAGTGGGGCTACGCGCCGCTGATCGTGACGCTGGCCCAGAGGGGCGAAGTGCTCTATGC
>Ga0310120_10001180_pt1 | contig 19800 bp, 14 predicted proteins | sample CB27_AW_983_MG_FD_203506 | JGI IMG/M metagenome (GOLD analysis project Ga0310120, IMG submission 203506) | Marine microbial communities from Western Arctic Ocean, Canada - CB27_AW_983 | ecosystem: Environmental > Aquatic > Marine > Oceanic | place: Canada: Western Arctic Ocean | collected...
TCCGAGGAACCTATCCAGCCCTCGAGAATCGCCAAATACTCCTCGCCCTCGAATGCGCGCTCGCTCCGGGTAATCAGATGCTCGAATCGTCCACCGCCGGGTTTGAGATCCAGCAGCTCGACTACGATTGAACTCTTCTCCACTGATGAGAAGATGTCAGACCCGATGGCCTGCAACCAGATCAGTTGTTGATTGAGGTCGAGCTCCTCCAAGAATTCCTCGAGCCGACCCACCTTGCGCAAAAAGCCCAGCATCCGAAACTCTTTGAACCAAGCTTGGAAGGAATGCACCGGATAGGAGTGAAATTCGTCCGACGCCGGCTCGGTGTATACGCACCGGCTTAGCTCAGCGTCCAGCTCGAGCCGTTCCACCCGTCACGGGCTCCCCGTAGGGATTTAACATAACGCCCAGGCTCGGACGTTGTGCTGGAAGGCAGCTTGAATGTCCTAATCCCCCAGACCCAGCGCCGCATTTTTGCGGCAGTAGTGGGAGCGCACCTCTCCGCTCCAAACTCGCCCTCCACCGGCGCGCGGGCCCCGCGCCGTGCTTGAATCCACCGCCTACGGACGCCAGTCCGCTCTCGAGAGCCCCTGTGTCCCCTCTTTAGCCTGTACCCTACATGTCCAAGGGCGTAGAATGGGCCTTTGAAATTCCTATCCGCTGCACGTGACCTATTCGATCCAGCCCAGTACGTCGCGGACGATCGACCAGCGGGGCGCCTTCTTCTTTTCGGTGCGGCCCCGGACCCAGTAGTCGAAGAGGCGTTCGATGGTGCGGTCCTTGTGCTTGAGATCGATCCACGCGTCGAGCAGAGCCTTGAATTTCAGCTCACCATGCGGGACGGCGTAAGCGAGCGGCACCTTGAGGAGGGCCGGGTGCGGCACGGCGACCGCGTACTCGGGATAGATCAGGCTCCAGGCCGAGCCGCGCTCGGCAGTCGTGACGAGCGCATCATAGGTGCCATCCGGCTGCTTGAAGAATTCCCGGGCGCTTGGCAACTCGACCTGCACCGCATTCGGGAAGAGCATTTTGACCTTGTGCTGATAGTACTCAAATGGGGGGACGACGATCTTTGGCGTCGGGAGGGTGCGGGCCGTCTCGAGCGAGTCGAAGTCGGTGCGCCGGTGGTCCCGCACAACCAGGGCGAGGGTCTCGTCGAGGACCGGCCGGCTGAAAGTCACGAGTTCGAGGTCCGGCGTGGTGATCGGGTAGCCGGACATGATGATGTCGATCTGACCCGACTCAAGCGAGGCGATAAGCCGTGTGCGGTCGATGTTGTAAAAGACGGCCTGCACACCGAAATCATTGGCGAGTGTCCTAGCCATGTCGACGTCGAACCCGACGAGTTGCCCCGCACTGTTGCGGAAGACGTAGGGAAGCGAGTTGTCCACGTAGCCGATGCGGAGCTCGCCGCGCGTACGAATCCGGTCGAGCAGGGGCGCGAGCCCATCCTGTGCTTCCGTGCGTGCGGGGCCCAATTTGCCGATGCGCACGGCGCCCGTGCCGGTCTGGAGCCCGCGGTCGACGAAGAGCGAGTACTTCTCGTACTCATGTCCCAGCCAGTCGAAACCGGCTCGCGCGCCAAAGACGAAACCGCCGGTGAGCAAAATGGTGATCAGTGCGAAGCGGGCAAGCCGGGCCCAGTCGACGCGCACAAGTCCAGCCATGGCGCAGGCGGCGAGCAGTGTGAGGCAGATGGTGTGCACCGCTGCGAGCAGTGCGCTGAAGCGGTTACCGACGACCTGGTCGACGATGATGAAGAGACTAAAGAGATCGGTCGGCACACGGAAGAGGTCGAGCAGAAAGGGGACGGCGACGTAGGTGCTGCCGAAGAACGTGACGACGCCGGTCCCGAAGTAGGCGGGCAGTGATGATGCGGCGATCGGGAAGCCCGCGAGCCAGCCAGCGAATGGGACGAACGCCAGTGCCATGAGCTTGCCGGCACTCGGAAAGTTAAATGAGCTGGGGATGATGACGTCGACCTGCGCGCCCATCGACGCGTCGTCGCTGCACTCGGCGAGCACTTCCTTCGTGCGGCCAGCCAGCAACGAGAGCACGACGAAGAGGTTGCCCGTGGCGAAAGCCGTGATGAGGACGTTGCGCATGGGCGAGAAAATTTGGCGGTAGCTGAGGGGCGTGAGAGTCACGACCAGCATCGGCAGCGTCCAGAGCGAAAGCAGCAGTGCCATGCCCGCGTACAGCACGATGTAGACCTGCAAGCCGTCGATATCGCTCGGGTCGGTGGTGCCCGCCGCATTGGAGGCAATGCCGAACACCCCGATGGGGGCGAGACGCACGATGAAGTTGGTTATGCGCGCGAGTGCCTCGTAGCTGGTGTTCAACATTTCGAGCAAGGCGTTTTTGGGTTCGAGACCGATCAACGCCACACCGAATGCGATGCTGAAGACCACGACTGCGGGGACGACGGTTTCGGCCAGCGAGGCGAAGGGGTTCGCAGGAATGAAAAGCGTCAGAAAGTCGAACTCTTCTTGAGTCGCGACCAGGTCGCTGCTGAAGAACGACGCCGAGGGCCAGTTGGGCAGGCCCTGTGTGAGCAGCATGACGCTGACGAGGACGATGCCCCAAATCACGAGCAGGAACGTACCAGCCTTGACGACCAGGATCTTCGCATCGGCGAGTTGCAGACTGCCGAGCCCACGGATCAGCGAGACCATCATGAACGGCAGCACCGTCATCTGTAGGAGAAGCACGAAAGCGTCGCCGATCACTCCGAGCGGCGCGACGAGCTCACCGAAGAAGAGACCGACGAAGACGCCGATCACGAGCGAGGTGAGGACCTGGGTGGCGAGGCTCAATCTCGATTCTCCAATTTGCGTGGCGAGCATCCTGAAAGAGCACTGCCCAAACCTTGATCGTGTAGAAGTCGTCGCTGGATGGCAAGGGAGCGCCCCTTGTCGCGGTGGAGACGGCGGCTAGACTAAGTCTACGGTCGCATTTGTGGCTATCGGAGATTGCTCGATTCCCGCCAGGGGGCTCCCCACAGAGACTTAACCTAACGGTTATACCCGGGCGCTGTGCCAGAAGAGAGCTTGAATGTTCTATCCCCGATAGACATCGAGTTTCTTATACCCTTTAACGATCCGTGTAATGAAATTTATCACGCTAAACCGGAGAATGATTTTGCGAAACCTGTCTGCTCATGCTGTTCTGCTTCTCTCAACGTTTATCTCTTCTGGCTGCGCGTCGTATGCTGTGGCAAATCAGCCCGCGCCAACAGAGGGCGACCTCGCTGCGGTCAGCGGGCAACCAGCACCCGTAGATCGACTTCATGTAAACACCGAATGGGGGCCATTGAAAGAAGTCCTCCTAGGCAGGAGCCGATTCCAAATAGGCAACACAGCTTTGTCCGGAACGGCTGATGAACCCATGGGCTGGACCGCCGAGGCAGTGACTATTTTTCCAAAGGACGAGTGGCTCAAGACAGTTGAGTGCACCAAGCCAGGGAACCAAGCCAACTGGCACGGCCAACGGGCTGATCAGACAGCCGTCTCTTGCGAAACAAAAGCCCAACTGTATTGCGACAGCGAAGACAACGCTGACGACGCATTTTGCACCAGCTGCTACAACCCATGCGCTAGCTTTGAAGAAACCGAAGAAGAGACGAACGCCCTACTGGAAATCCTTCAGAACTTTAAGCATGCAGACGGCTCGACAATCAAGATCTGGCGTCCCGACCAGACGGAGCCTTTGAAGATGGTTGCCAATTATGGAGCGCAGAATCAAGAGTTGCAGGGAAACATGGACATCTTTTCGCGCGACGTTCTGCAGGTTATTGGTAATGTGCTGGTCATGCTGGAGCCCGGGTCTCCAAGCAGAAGAGGCGAGCAGTTACTTTACAATGGTGTCCTGGACTCGCAGCTTGCGGGTACAAATGTCGCTCGCGTCTCAATGCCAAATCGTGACTGGTCCACACAGTCCACTCCCACATATGACAAGAGCGACTACACGGTGCTCGAGGGTGGCGATTTCATGCTGATGGGAGACACCATCTTGATTGGACACAGCGCCAATCAAGTAATGGGGTCGTCAGAGTTGGGTTGCGGGTGGTTCAGGGATACGATTCACAGCTTGGGCTTCACCCAGAAAGTGATTTGCGTGCCGCTCCCCAAGAACATTCTACACCTGGATATCGTCATGTCTGTCCCTCGTCCTGGACTGGCCATTGTCGCCCCCGCTGGCTTCTCAGATTTTGCTGCGCTGGAAAACGGGGCCTTGAAGGGCTGGGATTTGATCAAAGTCGACGAGCTCGCCGCGATGAAGATGGCAGTGAACGGCCTTCCACTTGACGAGCACAACATTATCGTGGCGCACAACGCGCCGTACGAGGACCCGTGCTGTGAGAACTACAGCTGCGGTACCAACCCCCTCGACCCTTCGGATGCGTGTGGCCCGCAAGAGGAGAAGGTCTGTGTCGACACAGCCTTGACCCCATTCAAGTTTTCGAGCAAGTGCACCACACCTGGTCAGCCCGTGAAAGTGGATGGCAAATTCGCTGATGTGCAAGCGGAGCTCGAAAAGAGAGGCATCAATGTCTACCCTGTCATGTACGAGAACCACGCGGGGTACGGCGGCGCCATCCGCTGCTCAACTCATCCGTTCAGACGCGACGTGGGATCTTCGGGGATGTGAAGAACTAGCGCCGCCGGCGAACCTCAGCCTGCCATCGAGAACCCCTCTGTCCGCTCTTTAGGTGTCCGCCCTCGAATGGCATCGATATCATTGTGTTGGCTTGGGTCGACAGCTGCTCGCACGATACGTGTCGGTCGATGCGTCGCCAGTGCTCCTTGAGCCCGGGCGCTTGTCCCTCGCCCGCTTGCCGATCTACTTCCCCCACGCTTCTTGTACTCCACGGCAGGCACCGAAGTGCGTCGGACCTCAGAACCCCCAGGTCGCATCGAATTGCATCGCCGCGCCGAACACAAATACGTTGATGTTCCGCAGGTCCGCCGAGGGGACATCGGCGTGGTACCAGCGATAGCCGGTGTAGAGTTGCAGCCCGGCCCAATCGATGTCCTGGAACGCGAACACGCCCGTCGACCGCTCCTCGCTCCCGGGTTCGACTACGTCCCACGAATTCGCGTAGTCGACCGCAAACTTCGTCTCGCCGATTTCGAACAGCCGATAGCGCCAGCCGAGTCGTGCGGTGAACCCACTGGTGGTGTCGCCCATATCGCCTTCCGCGATCGCGCCGCCGGCGGTGAAGTTGAAGCCGCTTGGTTCGTGCAGCACCCCGCCCGCAATGCTCCAGCGCCAGTCACCGAAGGGTCCGTTCGGCCGGTTCTGGTACGAGGTCCCGGAAGACCAGACGAACCCTGCCGCTTCTCCCGAAAAGCGCAGCGTCACGTCGCGGAAGTCGTCCTGCCCCACCGTCCCCGAGAGTTGCAGCCCCGCCCACCGCGGCGAGTCGTAGCGGATGCGGTTGATCAACGCGAGTTCCTCGCCGTCGATGAACGCGTTCGCGACGCGCGTTTCCGAATAAGCGTCGGCGGCGTCGTCGTAGAAGAACAGGCCCCCGGCGGTGTTGCCGACCGACAGCAGGTTGCCGAACTGCATTCCCGACTGGTCGACCTCGAAGGCCAGGAAGGACGACGCGAACCCGTGGCCAAAAGAGAGTTTGCCGTACTTCGTGGTGTCCGCGATCAGTTCGAAGAAACGCGCCCCGACGTTGAACCCGGCATTTTCGCTCTTCTGGTTGGCGAGAACCGCCGGGTTGGCCTGGAGCCCAGCTTCGAAGTGGGCCCGCAGCGTGACATCCTCGTGCAGCCGGGCTGCGGCCTTGACGTATAGATTGGTCGGAACATTGGAGCTGTCAACGAAATACGGCTTCGTCTCGTGGCCGTCGTCGGCGACATTTGTGGAGCGATTCAAATTTCCACCCAGCGAGACCTGGAACATTTCGGACGGGCGCCGGGTGACCGAATGCGCGCCGTAGCGAACTACCGGCGAGCCGCCGATCGACGCTGGAACCGGGATAGGATCCGCGTCGACTGGCTCCACCGACGCATCCGCGACCTGTAGCCGCGCCGAAGTGGGGGCGCCCATAGGAGCCGCGGCCACATCCGGCGCGCTGCTCGCGACGGTGTGCGCATCGGCTGCACTCGTATTCTCGGCGGCACCCGGCGCGCTCTGCTCCAGCCGGGCGGTCGATCGCTTCACGTCGTCGAGTTCGCGCTGCTGGTTTTCGATCCGGAGATCCTGTTGCTCGAGCCTCCGCTGTTGGGCTTCGAGCCGCTCGTGCAACGCGGCGGCGTCCACAGGGTGGGCGCGGGCCACGGCCAGCGGTGCCAGCAAAAGGCCCACGATGATCAGCATTCGAAGCGGCACGGCACCCTCCTAAAGGGTTTCGGTGAATCCGTTCACGGCCCGCGGGCCACATCCGTGCTCAGTTAGCACAGCCGCCGACGGACGCCAGCGTCTACCCGTCACGGGGAGCCCGTGACGGGGAAAGCCACTGCCGACCATTGCCTAAGAATGTCGTATCCTCCGACCGGGTGGCTCTGTGACCGCGGTCTTCTTTGATCTGGACAACACGCTCGTCGATCATTCTGGTGCTGAACGTGCTGCGTCGATTCTCTTCTACGAAGTGATTGCAGCACGAACCGCCGCATCCTCGCCAGAGGAGTTCGCCCAATTGTGGAATCGGGCACAAGATCGGCACATGGATCGTTATGTTGCCGGCGAGATTTCATTTCAAGAGCAGCGTCGTGAGCGAATCTGCGAGGTCTTCGAAACGAAGTTTTCTGACGCAGAGGCGGACGACTTGTTCTCGATCTACCTCGGTCACTACGAGAATAGTTGGCGAGCCTACCCTGACGTCCTGCCTTGCTTGGAGTCTCTTCGCGTGGACCATGTCGCCGTCATCACGAATGGCGATGGAGCCCAGCAGCGCAAGAAACTTCGCCGCACCCGATTGGCCGACCGATTCGCCGAAGTCATCATATCCGGGGACTTTGGCTGCTCAAAGCCTGACCCTCGGATTTTTCAATACGCGTGCGAACGCGCGTCCGTAAATCCCTCCGACGCGATCCACATCGGAGATTCGCTCACGGTTGACTATGAGGGCGCCTGCGCTGCTGGCCTTAGCGGAGTCCTGTTAGTGCGAGAGGACTCGGCTATGTCGGCGGATGCCTCGATCGCGACGGTTCGGAGCCTTAACGAACTCCCATCCCTGGTCGATGGGATGAAAAAGTAGCCGCCGCCTACGGACGCCAGCCCGCTCCCGAGAGCCCCTGTGTCCCTTTTTAGCCTGTACCGGACATGGCTCAGGGTGCACCATGGGCCTTTGAAATTCCTGTCCGCGGCGGTGCCGATGCCCTGGCGTTGCCGGCCTTTGAATTTTCTATCCGCTCTGTCCGAGACCAGACTGAAGCAGTCCGTCGATGGGTAGGCTGGCAGCGACGGCCACTTCCCCGAACTCGAACAAATCGTCGCCGCCGCTGAATTCAGTGATCAAGGCGATCACAAGCAGGACCGCGCCGAAGAGCATGGCGACGGATCCGACTCCGCTCATGACCTGGGCGAGTGGCTGACAGGATACCGGTCTTGGCAGCGATATCGTTGGATGAGTCCTTCCGATGGCCGCTGTTGCGCATGTGGGTTGAGTGAAATCGAAAGACAGGCAAGATCACTGAAATAAGTGATCTTCTTTCGGAATCAGTCCCAATCTGAGTTCAATCTATTCCTCTTCATCTTGGTCCTACTCATTTCATGATCGACGGTGCCGGGCGGTCTTCGAACTCGCGCGAACTTTTTGTTGCTTGTTTTCGCTGGCAAGTCCGGTCGGTGTGTTCTGAATTTCGGTAGTGGATAAGCTAGCCTTCCGAATCTTCTCTTCTCTGCTCCTCGGCTGATCTATTTGCGAAAGGCACTCCACCCAATGATGCATGCTCGAACAACACTTGCCATGATGATCCTCCTGGCCTCTTCACTCCTCGCATCGGGTGTCCTCGCGCAGGACGGCGTGCGCGAGGGGTACAACACCTCGATTCCCGAATCGATCATGACTCCCGACGAGGTGGAGACCTCGATCGGCACGCTGCGCTTCTTCGACGGCATGCCGGACGACGCCACAGTGAAGCTGACCTACGACAACCTCGACCGAATGCGAGGAGTCGAGTCGTTCCTCGACTTCGTGCCGATGGCTTCCCTTGAGAGTCTGAGACGAGGCTTCAAACAGGTGGGTGCGACCGAACCGAACGAAGTCCTGCTCTTCAACGAGCTCATGGACTCCAACAGCCTCTTCCTGACCGGAAACACCGACACCGTGTATGCGGCTTCGATGATCGACCTCAAGAAGAACGGTGCGATGGTCGTGGAAATCCCCGCTGGTGCCGGTCCGGGCACGGTCAACGATGCGTACTTCCGGTTCGTCATCGACATGGGTGCCCCGGGCCCCGACCGCGGAAAGGGGGGCAAGTACCTCATCCTTCCCCCCGACTTCGAAGGTGAAGCACCTGAGGGCTACTTCGTGGTCAAGAGCCGGACCTTCACGAACTGGTTGATCCTTCGCGGGCTCCTCGTCGATGGCGAAACAGGGCCTGCGAATACGATGTGGCGAAACGGGCTCAAGGTCTACCCACTTGCAGACGCCTCCAATCCTCCGAAGATGAAGTTCGACAACGCCACGGGCAAGGCCTTCAACACGGTTCACGCCAATGACTTCTCGTTTTTCGAGGAGATCGACGAGGTCATCCAGCGAGAGCCTATCGGGGCGCTAGATCCAGAGATCCGAGGCAACCTGGCTTCGATCGGGATCCAGAAGGGCGCTCGTTTCGATCCCGACGAGCGGATGAAACGCCTTCTCACCGATGCAGTCGCGATTGGCAACGCCACCGCCCGAAGCCTGAGCTTCCGTCCACGATCCGACTCGGTCTACCTCTATGGTGAAGGGAGTGCCTGGTACACCGCATTCGACGGTGGCAGCTACCAGTGGCTGATCAACGATGGCAACGGCGGGCGCAACAAGGACGCACGGAGCATGTTCTTCTATCTCGCGACGGTGAATACACCCGCGATGATCCTCGAGATGCCCGGAGTCGGCTCGCAATACGCTCTCGCGTCCACCGACACAGAAAAACGATACCTGGACGGTGCGAGAAACTACCGTCTCGCGATCCCCGCCGACGTTCCCGCGAAGGACTTCTGGTCGATCGTCGCCTACGACCCCCAGACGCGCTCGATGCTGCAGACCGACCAGCCCTACCCGAGCAAGAACAACAAGCGAAATCGAGACATGGTTCAGAACCCCGACGGTTCGACGACCCTCTGGTTCGGTCCGCAGGCCCCCGAAGGCCACGAGCTAAACTGGATCCAGACCGTGCCCGGCAAGGGCTGGTTCGTCCTGCTCCGTCTCTACGGACCACTCGAACCTTGGTTCGAGAAGACCTGGCGGCCGGGGGAGTTCGAACGCATCGATTGACTGCAGTGCTGCTGAACCGCCGGGCCCGCCGTCAGTCCTTCACGACGTTCTTGTCGCCGACGGACCCCGGCCTGCTATCGAAATCCCCTGTGCCCCTTCTTTGGCCGGTACCCTACATGGCCCTACCTGTCCAAGGGTGTAACTTGAGCCTTCGAAAATTCTATCCGGCCTCTGCCGAATAAGGAGTGAGTGACTATGCGCTGCGCGATTTTGGTCTGCCTGAGCCTTTTTTTCGGCGTTGGAGCCCATGCTCTGGACAGCACCGAAGATTATATCCGGGAGTACCCCAACCAGGAGCAGGTCAAGATAATGCGCACCTGGCTCGAAAAGAACGAAGCCGGCGCTTTTAGTTTTACCGGACTGGTCGATCCCGATGACACTACGGTTGTGACCCCGCAGGCGACGGTCGATTATGGCTACAATTGGTTCAGCCTGTCTGAGGGGCCGGCCGTGTTGTACACGCCGCAATATGAACGGTTCTTTTCGGTCTCGGTCTTCGACATGCTGCACAATGTGCCGGACGTGATCGTCAATCCGGACAAACCTATCGTGCTCATGCGCCCCGACCAGACCCCACCCGCCGGAGACTTTCACCGGGTGGTACTCGAGACCGATCAAGGCTTGGTCCTCACACGGATGGTGGTGGTGGATAACCAAGAGGCGGTCGCTCGGCTCGGCCAGAGCATCCGAATGGAGGGCGGAGATGGAGACATGCATCGCGATGTGCAGCGCTTTTCGCCCGCAATCGAGAAAGCCGGGCTCGCTGTGATCGAGGCGTCCATCGCCTACATCGAGCCGGACAAGGCTTTTGGTCGGAAATCCGGCGACGTCGGTTATATAACCGCGGCGGGGGGGGTGATGTTGGGGCAACTGGGCACGCCGGCACAAACGGTGCGTTACGGCACCATCCTGGCCGATGAGAACGGGCAGCCCTTCGACGGTCGCCAGACCTACGTACTCACGGTCCCGGCCGGCATCGTGCAAGATGGTGGTTATTTCTCGGTAACCGTCTATGGCTCCGACAACAAGCTTCTGATTGCTAACGATAAGAAGATCTATGACCGCACCACCTATTCGTCGGAGCAAAACGAGGACGGCACCTACACGGTGACCTTGAGCCCCGAAGGCGGAGGTAGGAACGGCATCCCCACTGGAAAACCCTTTTATGCAGTGCTCCGAGCCTATGTGCCCGTTTCTGGTGCGGACATGACGGTGAAAGTCGAGACCAAGTAGCTTGCGGACCGGCTCCGTGTGAGTGTCCCCCTCTCGCCTCGCGAGCCGCTGCGTCCAAATCGTTGGACGACGACGGAGCGAAAATGAGTGGTCGTCTGGTTCTGTCCAACGGGGATTCGGCCTTCGAGGGACGACGATGTCTCCCAGGCTGCCCTTGCGCGTCCCCCCAAGCAAGAAAGGCTCCGCTCCTTCGAAGGGCGGCAGTTCGGGCGGGATGTCGCCGGGGCGCTCGTCGGGCAGAAAGCGCTGGGCCGCGGTCAGCGTGACGCATGCGATGAGCCCGAGAACGATTGGGCCCTGCAGACTGCGGAGCGCGATCAATCGAACACGCTCTTTCGTGTGCCGCCCGAACCGCTGGGCTTGTCGCGTATGGGTCAAAGAGGGGGCTGTTTACAACCAGTTGTTCATGACCTGGAAGGGGGCCCAGTAGTAGGGGTGCTGGAAGCGCCGGGTTGCGATCAGGCTCTTTTGCGCGCGTTGCAGGGCCCTTGAACTTCCTATCCGCTTGAATCTTCTTCCGCCTGGTTCAACTGGGAGCTAGTCATTCAGCCCTTTCGGGGCGTGCTTGTACGCCAAATTGCGTTAGTGGCGGACAGGAAAACTAAGCCCCGGATTCGCTAGGCGCGAGAGTATCGGATCTGTCGGATTGGCTCGCAGCGGATCGCGCAGCTCGGCGCGGGAATGGCTTCGCCTACGGGAATCGATGCCAAAATCTATCAGGCTCCCGGCCTTCTCGCCGGATGAGACTCGGTCAAGGGACGAATTCCGAACTCGCGCCTGATCTCGAAGAGCGGCATATGAGCGTAGGCATCGAAATTGCCCCAGGGCCAACGCTTCCGCATTCGCGTGCAGCGCCAGAGAACGCGCGGAACGACCGTCACGGAGCGAAGCGCGGTCGCAAAGACGTCGCCAACACCGATCTGCTCATAGATCTCTTGCGACTCAGGCAGACGGTAGGCGGGGGATAGGACATTCAAGCTGGGTTCTGGCACAACGCCCAAACTCGAAATCCGAGTGGGAGCCCGGCTTGTATGCCCTATCCTCAACAGGATCGGCATTTGGCCGACGGCTATTGCGGGGTATACCGGGATGCCGTCACCGGTCGTGCCGGCCGGCTTGATGTACCAGGGCCGGCAGGCTCTGGGCCAGTGGTATGAGAGAAGCGCTGCTTATACCCAATCCGAATGAAATGAAGTTTCAAGGGAATTAGAGGAGGCTGAAACTGTTCATAGGAATATTCTTATTCATAGGTTTTTCGAGCGAGATCTCGCTGGGGGATGACCGTCTTGCCGCCCCGCACTCCCTGCGCATCGAGGAGCGCATGCAGATCGAGTCAGTGAACACCCTGGATGACGAGGATGACGAGATTCTCGTCTACACCTTGGTGGACGACAGCCAAAAGACGGCCATCCTTGGGTGCCAACGTTCGGAGAATGAGAATAGGGAAAATAGGCTTCGTTATCGGGACCGCCAATAATAGGCATTCTGACAACTAAGCCCGCCCCGTCACGGGGAGCCCGTGACGGGAAAACTGTACGAATACCTTGCCTCTGGCCGACCCGTTCTGGCCATAGGTTCCGTTGGAGGAGATGCGGATCAGTTATTGACCGAGACTCACGGTGCACGACTGTTTGCGAGGGATGATGCAGCCGGATTGGCAAAATATCTGAAGGAAGGCTAAATCAGATGGGAACGTGAGGAAGCACGGCAGGGAGCAACTTGGGAAGCGGCAAGCATATTCTCACGTCGTGCCCAGGCAGGGCGGTTGGCAGACATGATCAATCAATTGACCAAAAACGAAGGCAACTAAGCCGCATGGAAAAGGCTCCACCGACAACGGATTCCGCGATCACCAACTCCGCAGAGCTTGCGAATCTTTTCGGGCAGTACGCCGATCGGAAGTTCGTTTTTGTACGCCCGGGTGGAAATGCCGGGGACTATTTGATTTATCGTGGAGCGGAAAAATTGGCTGAAAGTGCAAGGGTGACGTATTCCACGGTGACCCATGAGGAGTTCATTGGCAGCGCGTACGAGGAAGAAACTGTGCTGTATTTACACGGCGGTGGAGGCTACAACCCGATCTGGTCCGGAAAGCCGATGGAGGCTTTAGCAAAGGTCGTGAAGCATCGTGGCGTCGTTATTCAGGGGCCTCAGACGTTTTGGTACGACCTTGATTTCCTCACTGAGCGAGTAGGCGGAGTAGTGGAAAACGCTAAATGTGAGAGGCTTGTGTTGATGACACGTGAGAAAGTCTCGCACGACTTTGTTGAGCAAGTTCTGCCTTCCGGAGTTGAACTCGTGCTCGACCACGACACCGCGCTGAATCTTGTGGCCGAAGACCTTCCCCATCTTCCCAGTCTGGGTTATGTCTTCCACGGCATTAGAGTTGATAAGGAAGCCACCACCTTACAAACACCAGAATATTCGGCTGTCTGGGGCGATCCCGCACAGCTTGCGCAAGAGTTCGATGAATGGGTTGCTCTGCATGGGAGCGCCGGGAAAATCGTCACGAATCGTTTGCACTCTGCCATTCTTGGAAGCATCCTTGGCATCCCGACAACGCTTTGTCCGAATAGCTACTTCAAAAATCGGGCAGTATGGGAGCATTCTCTCCAGCAGCGTGGAGTAGCATGGGCTGATGAGATCCCAATAAGCCCAGTTAGCAAGGCCATGCATAAGGTGTCCCCTGTACGTTGGCTGCTGTCAAATCCAATCGTTCAGAAACGCTTGCGGCGCCATCTTGGGTTGAATCTGTGATCGGAAGCCAGTGGAAATGACGGTCACTATCGCCATCTGCAGGGGATAGGACATTCAAGCTGGGTTCTGGCACAACGTCCGAGCCTGGGCGTTATGTTAAATCCCTACGGGGAGCCCGTGACGGGATCCGTCGCCGCCTCTTGGGTTTCGATGACGTCATGCCGCATCGACGTGAGGGTCGGGGGTTATGGGCCAGTTCAGCTGGCCTTTCTTTGCAGCCGAGGGCTGCTCGGGAATCCTCCCGGCGTGCCATGACGGGAGCATGACAGGTGCCGGGGCCTAGCCGAGATGCGCCGTGATTGCCTGATTGACGAGGTCGGGAGATTCCAGCGCTACCGCGTGGCCCGCTCCCTCGACGACCAGAAGCGTTGCGCCAGGAATCGCCTGCGCGATGAGTCCGGAATCAGGGACCAGCAGATCTTCGGAAGCAGAGATCACCAGCGTGGGCACCGAGATCCGTGAAAGGTCCGTACTTCGCGAATTCGACCAGCTCAACATGCCGGTGATCATCCGATCGAGTGTGGTTGCAGGAACCCGCGCCACGGTTTGTGCGAGCCCACGGAGCGTACGCGCTCGGGCAGCGTCATCGGCCAGGAAGGACGTGGAGAAGAACCACGGCATCAACGTCGCCGCCAGGGTCTCAGGGTCGGCCTGGGCCGCCAGGCGTGGCCAGGCGTCGCCGAGCGCGCGAAGTCGCGGCGATACGTCAACGAAGGGTGTGATCAGGGTCAGTGTCTTCGCGCGCTCAGGGTGGTTCAATGCCAGCTCCAATGCAGCAGCAGAGCCAAGACTCGCCCCGATGACGTGGGCGGATCCCGGGTAGGTCGCCGTGGCATCCGCAGCCATCTGTGCAACGTCGTAGCTTTCGCTGCTCGGTGAATCTGAAAGACCCACTCCTCTTGGATTGACGCCGTGAACCCGGAATCGCTCGGCGAGCAGCGGAATCTGTCGGGCGAACGCAGACACATCGGTTCCGAGCCCCGGAAGCAGAACCACTGGGTCACCCGTGCCCGAAGTCAATACCTCAAGAGATACACTGCGATCCACCGGGATCAGGGCCTCGCGCGCCTTCGCGTAGGCTTCGACATCCTGCTTGGTCACGCGGCCGTTCGGTCCGGTCCCTGCAACCTGCTGTGGGTCGAGCCCCAACTTCCGCGCGACGGCCCGAGCCGCCGGCGCGATCGGCTTTCGGGCGCCCGTTCCCGAGCTCGTGGTGCCAGGCTTCGGGTCGGAGTCTCCCTTCACCCGAAGCCCGCGATCGCCCTTCACCTCGGGACGTTCTTCCGCCGCGTGAAATGCGTCGACGTCGAAAGGTTCGTCTGCAGTCTCGGTGATCGCGGCAAGCAGCGTGCCGCACGGTACGGTGTCCCCCTCTTCGATGTAGATGTGTCGAAAGATTCCCGAGGCCGGCGCCTCGATCTCGACTTCGGCCTTTTCCGATTCGATGACCAACACGACCTGGCCCTTCTCGACAGCCTTGCCGGGCTCGAGGGGCCAATGGATAACGGTGCCTTCCTCCATCGTCATGCCGAGTTTCGGCATCGAAATCGCGGTGGCCATATCGCTCAGCCCATCTGCCCGACGGAGTCGAGAACGTCCTGGGCCGAAGGAAGGAACGCCTGTTCGAGCACCTCGCTGAAGGGCACGGGGGTGTGGGGTGCCGTGACACATTTGACGGGCGCCTGGAGGAAATCGAAGCCCTTGTCGACGCACACGGCGGCGATATCGCGTGCGATGGAGCAGCGCGGCGTGGACTCGTCGATGATGACCATCCGGCCCGTCTTCTCGAGGGAGGTCAAAATCGCTTCTTCGTCCAGGGGCGACAGAGACCGGAGATCAACCACTTCGGCGCTGGTCCCGGCGCCTTCGAGCGCCTTGGCCGCCTTCATCGCGATGCGGACAGTTGCACCAAAGGCGACCAGGGAAACGTCGCTGCCTTCCCGAACGATATTCGCTTTTCCGAGGGGGATCTCGTAATCGCCCTCAGGCACTTCGGTCGACTGGTTCAAAATTCCCTTCGGTTCACAGAAAATCACCGGGTCATCGTCGCGAATCGCCGCGAGGAGAAGGCCTTTTGCGTCGACCGGGTTCGAGGGGATGATGGTCTTGAGGCCCGGGATGCCCGTCGTGATCCAGTAAAGCGACTGTGAATGCTGGGCGGCGGCCTGCATCCCAGCGCCGCTCACGGTGCGAACAGTAAGGGGCACCTTTACCTTGCCACCGAACATGTAGCGAAGCTTCGATGCCTGGTTGAGCAGGGGGTCCAGGGAAGTGCCAAGAAAATCCATGAACATCAGCTCTGCGATGGGACGCAGTCCCGTTGCAGCCGCGCCCACCGCGGTGCCGATCAGGCCCATCTCCGCAATCGGGGTATCGCGCACCCGGTTCATGCCGAACTCGCCGACGAGACCGCGCGTGGTACCCAGCACGCCACCCATCTCTTCGGTTCCGTCTTTCGAACGGTCGCCACCGCCGGCTACATCTTCGCCCATCAAGATGACCGTGGGATCAGTCCGCATCGCGATCGCAATGGCCTCGTTGATCGCGCCGCCCGTGCTCAGTATGCGACTCATCCTTCGTACCTCACGTAGACATCGGTGAGAACTTCGGCAACCGAGGGCAGCGGCGCCTCTTCGGCTTCCTCGACGGCTTCGTTCAATAGAGCCGCGACTTCGCCATCGATACGCCTGAACTCATCGGGCTCGACCACTCCCGCTTCGCTCGCCTTGGTTTCGAAGATGTCGAGGGGATCCCGGTTCTGAATCCAGTCTTCGGCCTCTTCCTTGTTTCTGTAGGGGGTCTGATCGCCGACGTAGTGGCCGTAAAACCGGTAGGTTTTGCACTCGAGCAAAGTCGGGCCCTCGCCCTTGCGCGCCAACTCGATGGCCTCGCCCGCCTTTTCGTAGACATCAAAGAAGTCCATACCGTCTGCGATGACCGCACGCATCCCGTAGGAACTCGCACGGTCCGCGATGTCTTTTACTGGAACCACGAAATCGGTCGGCGTGAACTCACCGAAGCCATTGTTTTCACACACGTAGACCACTGGCAGTTCCCAGTTCGCGGCCATGGTCAGCGATTCATGGAACTGACCCTGGTTGGTTGCCCCATCGCCAAAGAAGGACACCGCGACATTTTCTCTTCCCAGGACCTGGGCGGTGAGCGCCGCACCGGTGACCAGGGGAATGCCGCCGCCGACGATGCCGTTTGCCCCGAGCATGCCCTTTTCGATGTCAGCGATATGCATCGATCCACCCTTTCCGCGATTGGTGCCGGTGGACCGACCGAACAGTTCAGCCATCATTGCCTTGACGTCGACCCCCTTTGCGATGCAGTGGCCGTGCCCGCGATGGGTCGACCCGACGATATCCGCCCCCGTCAGCTGTGCGCAGACGCCAACTGCGATGGCTTCTTGCCCAGCATAGAGGTGCATGAAGCCGCCAATCTTTCCCGCGGAAACGAGTTCGTGAAGTTTTTCTTCGAACGAGCGAATCGTTCGCATCCGCCGATAGATCTCCGCTAGCTCGGGTCCTGTAAATCCCATCGCAAACTCCTCATTTCTGGCAATTGACGCCGTCTTGTCCGAGTCCTTGATAGGAACCCGCCATGACCAAGCGACACTATAGACCTATTCCGCCGAGAAAATGTAGTTCAAAATCGACCTCGTCGAGCTACAGAATTCTTCGCGGAGAGAGGTTAGAAAGAGAGATCCGTCCGAAGCACGAAGCTATCCGGCAGGCGACCTAGAACTGGAAGCGGGACCATGAATCGCCTTGTCGCCGAAGGCTCTGTCCGAGGTTTTTAGTGATCCAGCATGGGTGTGAACTTGACGTTCATCGCGACAAGGTCGCCATGATGCTGTAAGCCGAGTTTCATTTTCGTCCAGGCGCAGACCCAACGGAGTCCGAGAGGCCGCGCCCGTGCTCGGTGCAGATACGGACGCGGTTCTCTCCGAAGTATTCGGTATAGCCAGTCCGGGGCCCGTAGGCGGCGCAAAAGCTAGCCGTTTCTCTACTCAAATCTGAATAGTCGCATTCCGGCTGGAGGCGGGTCGTGGCCGCGATTGATCAGGACTTGGCTTCGGGCGCGGGGATCAGAGATCTCTTCGGCTCGGAGTAAATAGATCCGGCCTGACATCTCGATTCGAACCGACGCGTTCTTGTCGACCTCCTCAACCCAGCTTTTCCCCCACAGCCTTGGGGCGCTCGTCCATCTGTGGGAATGGATGTAGAGCCGATCGCCGACGGCGTAGCACCCAACTCGAACCGATCGTGGGTCGGGCGCGGATGTCTCCAGTCGGCACGGTTGTTCGTCCCCGACGAAGGCCCAGGAGTCTGGCGCGGCCGTGACCTCGCCAGTCAGCTCGCCAGCTGGAAACACGCAGGAAGTAGTCAGAAGTGCGACCAGGACGGCGAATCGAATTTTGTACCCCATAGGTTCCGCATAACGAACCTGCCCATAACCCGGGGGGATCGCCGGCGAGGGCCGATCGAGAGATAGAAGTCTACGCCAGATTGACTCGAGCCGGGCTCGCCTCGTCCGAGAGGGCACGGAGTTTGCGGGGATAGGACATTCAAACTGGGTTCTGGCACAACGTCCGAGCCTGGGCGTTATGTTAAATTTCTACGGGGAGCCCGGGGCGGGCCCCTGGGAGTCGACATCAAGCACGGCCGGGACCGTGCGCTAATCAGGATAGTTATTTCGGGCCTGCACCCGAACAAGCATCACCCTGGTTGGGGCAGCTTGTCAGGGAACCGTGGTTCCCCAGCGATCGAAGTAGGTGAGTTCCTCGGCCGGGCGGCGGCGGGCTGGACCGAAGCGCCCCATCGGGTATCCGATGGGCATCGTGACCACGACCCCGTACTCCACCGGGATCTGGAAGCGTTCCATCAGTTCTTCCTCGAAGACCTGGTGCATGGTGGTGAGCGCCGCCCCGAGACCCACCGCCCGACAGGCCAGCAGGATGTTCTGCACGCAGGGATAGATGGAGCCATAATTGGGCGGCGCCAGGCCTACACGTTCGGCTTGCGGCACCTTGAAAGGCCAGTCGCGCAACCCGCAGACGATCACCAGCAGTGGGAATTCGTGCATGTGGTCCATCTGGTAGCGCAGCGCGCGGAATTGGCGCGCCATCGGCGAATCGTCTTCGCTCGGTAGATCGCCGCTTCCAAAACGAGACTCGATCGCGGCCTTGTAGCGATCAGCGAACCATTGCTTTTCGGCGGGCGCTCGCAGCACCAAGAAAGACCAAGGCTGGCTGTTCATGCCCGATGGCGCCTTTACGCCGGCGTTCAGCACCTTCATCAGGAGATCGTGAGGCACAGGGTCGGGCTTCAGCCGCCGCATGGCGCGGACGTTTCCTATCAGGTCGAAAAACCGTGGGTTGTCTTCCGTTGGTCGTTCCTCGCTGATAACGGCTCATGGGCGGGTGGTGGGGGATAGGACATTCAAGCTGGGTTCCGGCACAACGTCCGAGGCTGGGCGTTATGTTAAATCCCTAGGGGGAGCCCGTGACGGGCTAGACCCGGAACACGTAATCTTTGCCGGTGACCCGGTCGATGTCAGGCGGGTAGTTCTTGTGCTTGTCGACGTAGTATTGAGCCAGATGGTCGCCATCCGACAGCCGGTTGTAGGTGGAGTAATAAATGCGGCGGGCCTGATCGGTCATGTTGGGGTCGGACGCATGTGGCGCGAAGCAATCAAAAAAGGCGATATCGCCAGGTTTGGTCGGGCAGTGCACGAATTCCATATCGGCCAAAACTTCGTCGGTCAGGGGTTCCCAGGACTTGAACAGCCCCTGTTTGTGATGCCCGCCGACCATCTGTAGGCAGCCGTTTTCAACCGTCGCCTCGTCGATGCAGACGAGGGCGGAAATGAAAAAATCGGCATAGTCATCCCACCCGGCCTGTGAATCCTGGTGCGGCTTGAAGCCATCGCCGCCGGGCATCTTGAAATTGACTTTTTCCTTGAACAACACCGGTTCTTCGCCGAGAAGTTGGGCGATAGGGGCTTTCAGGATCGTGCTCAGCTCTTCGAACCCGGCGTGGAAGGGCGCGATGTTTTCAATCCGGCTGATCATGTCGGCGCCGTCATCATTCAGGCTCCTCTCATGGAACACCCAGTGCTTCCCGGATTCTTCAGGCAGTGCGAGAAGTTCCTGGGCCCAGGTATCAATACGCGTTACATCATCGGCGCTGAAGGCCTGACTGGCGATCAGGTAGCCATCACGACCAAACGTCTCAATTTGCTCGTCGCTCAGGACCGGTGTGTTCAGCATGAATGTTCTTTGAGCCTCTCAAAATGTGGGTTGTAGATAATTCTAGCCCGACGGACGCCGGCCCGCTCTCAAGAGCCCCTGTGTCCCCTCTTTA
>Ga0310120_10001182_pt1 | contig 19781 bp, 17 predicted proteins | sample CB27_AW_983_MG_FD_203506 | JGI IMG/M metagenome (GOLD analysis project Ga0310120, IMG submission 203506) | Marine microbial communities from Western Arctic Ocean, Canada - CB27_AW_983 | ecosystem: Environmental > Aquatic > Marine > Oceanic | place: Canada: Western Arctic Ocean | collected...
AAAGCTCCTCCGCTGTCGGCTTCCGGCGGGATCGACGCCGGCAGGACCGTGGTCGCGGACGCGCCCAGACGGAGGAGCCAGGGTAGGACGGACAGAATCCAAGCGTGCAGAACCACCACCCCACCCCCCGGAACCTCGCGCAGCAGGTGGGGTGGCAATACAGGCACCGGGAACCCGGCGTCGACGATGTGAGCCACCGATCGCGCCACCTCGACACCCAGATGGACCGCGCGAATCGGGCTGACCCGAAGCGCCTCACCGGATTCTCCAGTGAACCCGACTCCTCCCGGGTCCTCGATCATGACGACGAACAGAGTCTCCGAAACCGGATGGGTTTGGATCGGGCGCCAGCCCGGAAAAGAAGCGCGATCCCAGAGCGCAACGGCGGCCGGAATCTCGGCGGCGGCGCCTGGTTCGAGTTCGCTCAGATCAAACAGCGCTCCGAGCATGGGAGCGTCGTCGCTGCGCCGCCGGCAGCGGTAAAACTCCGCCGGGCCCAGCGCGAAGCTCGGGCCGTAGGAATCGTATTGATCGGCGATCGCGGCTAGAGGATCGGTGTTGACTGCCATATTTGCCTAGGCGCTGGAGGAGACCTCGACCCCGTCGGAAGCGCCGGCGCCGCCAACCCCGTTCATGCGCACGGAGACGAGCTGGGATACGCCGGTGGCCGGCATCGAGACCCCGAGGATGGAATCGGCTTCCTCAATGGTACCGGGGTTATGCGTGATGACGATGAACTGAGTGCGGTCGGCGAAATCGTGCAAGATGCGGCGAAAGCGAATCGTGTTGGCCTCGTCGAGCGCCGCGTCCACCTCGTCCAGCACGCAGAGCGGGCCCGGCCGGGCGCTGAACATAGCGAAGAGCAGCGCGATCGAGACCAGCGACCGCTCGCCACCGGACAGCGCTTCCAACCGCTGGGTGCGTTTGCCGGGCAGCTTCGCCGTGATTTCAATCCCGGAAGCGGCGGGCTCGTCTGGATCGGACAGGACTATTTCGGCGTTGCCACCGCTGAACAGGACCCTGAAGTACTTGCGGAATTCGGTACGGATGAGATTGAACGTCTCCATGAATTCGCTCTGCACCGCGCTCTCAAGCTCGCCCGTCAGCTTGCGCAGTTCTTCCACCGTCTGTTGCATGTCCTGGATCTGCTCCCCCAGATCGCCATGCCGGGCGCTTTCATCCTGGAATTGCTGCGGGGCCAGCGGATTGACCGGACCGGCCTCGTGGACCAGGCGCTGCAGGCGTTCGATCTCCGCCTCCAGCTCGCCGACCGGACGGGAGTAGCGCTGCGGTTCCAGCGGCTCAGGACCCAACTCCTGCGATATGCGCTCGCGAATATCGGTGACGCGTTGATCGGCCGATTCAGCCCGGTCACCCGCGGCGCCAATCGCGTTCGTTATCTCCCCACGCTCGACCGCCCGGGCCCGCTGCACAAGTTCGCCCTGACTCCGGGAGATTTCGAGCTCGGATACCTGCCGCCGTCCCGCTTCAGCCGCTTCCAGTAGCGCCGGGAGCTCCTCCCTGGCGGCGGTAGCCCGGGCTTCGCTGGATTTGGCTTCGGCCCGCGCCGACTCAAGCCGCTGGCCGGTGGCGGTGACTTCGGCGGCGAATTTCTCGCCGTCCCGCTCGGTGGATTCAACGGCGGCCTGCTGGGCGTTGAAGCGGTTGCGGGCGTTCTGTAGACGCTCCTTCTCGATGGTCAGGCGAGAACGTATTTCGCTGATCCCGGACGCGCTTACCAGTCGCTGGGAGGCGGCCAGACTCTCCTCCCCTTCCTCGACGGCCTGCCGGGCGGGTTCGATGCGAGTCTGCAAATCGGCCAGCCGGTCCCGCGCCGTTTCCTGCCGGGTGGCAATGTCCTCCGCCGTGGTGGTGGTTCTCTCCACCAACTCCTGCCAGAACGTCTCCTGGCGGTGGGCGAGCTTGAGCTCCTCCTCGGCCCCGCGGAGGCCGGAGCGAGTCCCGGCGTCGAATAGCGTGGTGGCTTCCAGCTCCTCGTTGGCGCGCTCTTCATCGGCCACCGCCGCCGCCAGCGCCTCCTCGGCAGCGTTTTCATTCTTCGTCGCGGCCTCGGCCCGGGCCTGGGCGCCTTCCATGCCGGCTTCCAGCTCCACCGCCCGCAGGCTTAAGTCGGCCACCGTCTCCTCGTCCCACCGGCCGACGAGAACCGAGCCATCCCGATCCACCAACTCTCCATCAAGGGTGACCAGACGATACGCGGCGGCGCGGCGATCGTCGGCACGCAGCCCCAGCGCCGTATCCAGTTGATCGACGACCACGATCGTGCGCAGAAGTGGCAGGAGCGCCGCCGCGAAATCGGGCCTCACGCTGATGAGCCCGTCGAGAGTGCCAACAACGCCGTAACCGGACGGCGCACCTCCACCAAACGGCCAGCGCCGTCCGGACTGTTCTGGAAAACCGGCCGCGGGCCGGAAGCGGACGCGGGCATCGTGCTCGCGGCGCAGGAACGCGATCGCGTCGCCCAGATCCTCGACCCGGTCGATGACCACATCCTCAAGTAGATCACCCAGAGCGGCATCGACCACCCGCGAGAATTCCGCCGGTATCGTCATAAAGCCAGTTCGCAATAGTCCGCGCACGCGGAGCCGATCGGCGTTTTCCAGGAGGGCGGCGATGCCCCTGCGGGCGGCGACGGATTCGGCCCCGACGGTGGATATGGCCTGAACTTCAGCGCGCATGCCTTCGATGGCCGCGCGATTTTCGAGGGCTTCCGTGCGGGTTCGTTCCAGTTCGGCTCGAAGCTCCCTGACTCGCGCCGCCGCTCCATCGCGAGCCCGGCGGGCCTCCACAGAGTGGGGCTCGCCGTCGCGCACCCGGCGACCGGCGTCCACCACCTCGGCCTGGCGGGACACCAGCGTCTGGCTGGCTTCCCGGAGATCCCCGGCGGCGCTGGCGGCGTCTCTGTCGTTTTCGGTCTGGCGGGTGGCCAGGGCCTGTTGCGACTGCTGCGTGCGGGCGATCTCGCCGGCCAGCTCGGCCGCCGCCTCGCGGGCCTCGGCGACCGCCGCCTGCAAGCCGGCCATATGTTCGTCACTCGGTGGTTCAGGGCCGGCCTCGCCCAGCTCGGCCTCAAGCCGGGAGCAAGATGCCTCAAGTTCGGCCAGATCGGCCTCCGTCTGAGCGACCACCGCGGCAGCGCTCGTTTGAGCCTCGGACGCGGCGGCGAGCCGCGTCTCCAGGTCGGACAGGGCGCGCTCTTCGAACTCGATTCGCTGGGAGGCGAGCCGGGCGCCGGCGGTGAGATCGTTGATGCTCGCGCGTAGCTCTTCGTGAGCCGCCTCCGACCGGGTCGAGGCCCCTCGCGCGGCTTCGACCTGCTCCTCGGTGACCGCCGCCTCCTTCTCGGTGCTCCCGGATTCAAACTCGACCAGGCGGCCCTCAGCCTCGGCCCGAGCGGCCACAGCGCCCTCTTCCGCCCCAATCGCCAGCGCCAGGCGGTGGGCCAGCAGGACCCGCGACTTCTCCTGCAACTCGGCGGCGAGTTCGTTGCTCCGGGCCGCGATCTCGGCCTGTTCGCGCAGCACCTCCAGCCGGGGACCGAGCTCGGCATGGATATCGGAGAGCCGTTGCAGATTGCGCTCCGTCTGATCCAACCGCCGCCGGGCATCGTCCCGACGGGCGTAATAGCGGGAAACGCCGGCACCTTCTTCCAGCAACAACCGGCGATGCTCGGGCCGCAGGCTCAGCGCGGCGTCCACCTCACCCTGGCCGATGACCATGCTGCCGCCCAGCGCGATACCGCCCGACCGCAACAGGTCCTGGATGTCCTTCAGCCGCACCCGCGAACCGTTGAGGCGATACTCATTCTCGCCGGAGCGAAACGCCCGCCGGGTGACGCTGACCTCCTCGAAGTCGATCGGAAGCCAGTTGTCGGCGTTATCGAAAGTGATCGTGACCTCCGCCATGCCGGACCGGGCCCTGCCCTCGCCGCCGCCAAAGATCACGTCCTCGGTTTTAGTGCTGCGGAGAGTGCGCATGCTCTGTTCGCCCATGGCCCAGCGAATCGCGTCCGCCACATTGCTCTTGCCGGCGCCGTTGGGTCCGATGATGGCCGTGACCCCGGGAGTGAATTCAAGCTGGGTGCGGCGGGCGAAGCTCTTGAACCCCACTATCTCCAGGCGGCGCAGGTACATCTAATTCGCGGCCTGGTTGGTCTGGACCGAGCGATCGCGCCGAAGGACCTCAAGCGCGCGGCCGGCGGCGTCCAACTCGGCCCGCTGCACGCTGCTGCCTTCGCCTTGGCTGAGGACCACACCGTTAACAGAAACCTCAACGCGGTATGTCTTGTCTTCGTGCGGACCTGAGTAGTCGATCAGATGGTAAAGAGGATGCTGTCCTCCATCCTCGAACGTAAGCTGCTGCAATCGAGATTTGTTATCCGTATGCGGTTTTGGGGTGAAATCGTATCGTTGGAAAAAGTCCTCGAACCAAGGTAGGAGGAAGCGCTCGATTTCGGACATACCACCATCGACAAAGACGGCGCCGATGATGGCTTCGTAGGCACGTCCGATGACGGTCTTGCGGGACCGACCTCCGGCCAAATTAACTCCATGTCCAGTGCTGACGAATTCGGCAAGCTCAATCGTTTCGGCCCGCCTGGCGAGGGACCGGAGGCTAACCAGGGCCGCACGGGCCGGCGAAAGTTCGCCTTCCGGGCGGTCGGGATAGTGCTCGAGGAGATAGTCCGCGGCCGCAAGTCCCAGTGCGGCATCGCCGAGGAATTCAAGCCTCTCGTTGGAGTCGGTGGCGTCCAGCTCGGACTCGTTGACCAGCGAACGGTGCACGAGGGCGCGGCGCAGAAGGCCGCGATCGCCGAACGCGTATCCCAGCCGGGCTTCGAGCGCGTCGAGCCGAGAATCGGAATTCATATCCGGTTAACGAACCCGGGAATGGCAACACTTGCAGGACCGCGAAATAGCCTGGCTCGGGCCGAGGCCGGGACGTTCCGGGAGCCGTCTGATCGATGCGGACCGACCGCCGGATGGAGTCGTGAAGCCGGGGAGACCGCTGGAGCTTCCCTGATCGCTACCCCCCCCGAGCGGGACGCCCGCTCAGGCCTGCCTGACCGCGGCGCTCACGTTGGCCGGGTAGACCGAAGTGCACCAGTGCGCGTACTTCGGATGCTTACCCTTTACAACGTCAAAGTATAGCTTCATCAGGTCGGCCGTAATCGGTCCGATTTCGCCCGAGCTGACCATCCGATTGTCCACATGGGAGACCGCCGAAATCTGAGCGCCGGTCCCGCAAAGGAACATCTCATCCGCGATGTAGAGCTCGGTTCGATCGATGGACCGCTCGATGGTTTCGAGGCCTAATTCGTCGCGGGCAAGCTGAATGACCGTGGCCCGGGTTATGCCTTCCAGAATGTTCTCCGACCGTCCCGGCGTCACCAGCACCCCGTCTCGCACAATGAACACGTTCTCGCCCGAGCCTTCGCTCACATGCCCGGCGGCCGTGAGCATGATCGCCTCGTCGTAGCCGTTCTCCTCCGCCTCCGTGCGCGCCAGCGCCGAGTTGATGTAGATACCGGTGGCCTTGGCCCGCGCCGGGATCATGTTGTCGTCGATTCGCTGCCACGAGCAAACCCCGCAGCGGATCGGCTTGTTCACGTCCAGGTAGTCGCCAAACGGAACCGCGTACAGGAAGAAGTCATCGGGATAAAACTCGATGCCCGTTTCCGTGCGGCGGGCCATGCCCAGGCCGACGATCTGCGTGCTTTTGTAAACCACCGGCCTGATATAGACGTCGGTGCGATATTCATTGCGGGCGGCGACGTTGATCGCGATTTTAACCAGTTCCTCAACCGAGAACCGCAGATTCATGCGCAAAATGCGGGCCGATCGGTGCAGCCGCTCGAAGTGCTCCGCCACCCGGAACAGATACATCTGCTGATCGTCTTCATTCCAGTAGCCGCGGATGCCCTCGAACGCGCCCGTGCCGTAGTTGAGGGCGTGAGTCTTTACGCTGACCTTGGCCTCGGAAATGGGGACGTAATCACCCTCAAAGAAGGCCCATTCTTCAGCCATCACTGTCCATCAACCCTCTACTGAAGCTCTAAATCCCGCGCACTGCCTGAATCTATTTACAGGCGGCAAGACCCGGCCAAACGGTGCGGAATTATACAGCCCGACACAGGAGCGATGAGTAGAGGCTAGGAGTTCGCCCGCAACCGAGATTGTTAGCAACATAAGCTGATTATGCCACTACCCAATCGTCCCATTCGTCGAGCGACTGGATTTTGGCCTCGTCCGCGATTACCGCCACAAGTTTCGTAAGCCAACCGCCCATTGGGGTGATTATCTTCTGAGCGAACGCGCGATGTTGGCACTCAATCCCCCGCCCCTGATCGGTCACCGATAACCAGTACTCGCTTGAGTTCGACGAGCGCTTCGTCACATCGACTAGCGAGCCCATTGGCGTACAAGTAAAACCAGCATTCCACCTGCAAACCGGTCACCTTCGTGAAACGAGCGGCAGAGATTGCTCGGTCGAGGAGATCCATGCGTTCATCCAGCCGGCCAAGGCCGAGCAGGAACCCCGCGTAGTTGCCCAATCCAATGGCGTAGTTTGGATCTGCCTCCAGCGACCGCTTGTAATGCTCCTCCGCGCCGTCGTTATCGCCGCGAACGTGCTTTAAGAAATTCGCATAATTGCCCAGGTTGCCGGAGTGGTTTGGAGCTAGCTCCAACGCCCGTCGGTACTGCTCCTCCACGCCGTCGGGGTCACTAGGAAAACGCCTTAGCAAGCTCGCGTAGTTGCCCAAGATATTCGCCTCGTCAGACTCTATGTCCAGCGCCCTCTTAAAGTGCTCCTTCGCGCCGTCACTGTTACCTCGAATCTCCATAAGGAAGTTCGCATAATTTCCGAGAGCAGCTACATTTCCTGAGTCCGCTTCTAACGCCCGCCGATAGTGCTTCTCCGCCTCGTCGTGATCGCCGCGAACGCCTGTCAACAAATTCGCGTAGTTGCCCAGGTTTTTGGCCGCGTCCGGGTCCACGTTCAACGCCTGTCTATATCGTTTCTCGGCGCCGTCCTGGTCATCCCGAAGGTGCGGCAAGAAGAATGCGTAGTTACCCAGAAGTTCCATCGATTCTGGAAAAGCCCTAAGCCCTTCCCGGTATAACTGGTCGGCTCGATCTGGATCGGTCTCCTTGAACTCTCTCGCCCGAATCTCGAATGCCACCAGTCGTCCATTTACTCAACGGCCCGCTCCGCCGCCTCACGCAATTCATCGCTACCCGGTTCATCAGGGGACAAGCCGAGGACCTCTTCAGATAGGTCCGCAAACGTTCAGCGGTAACCGTCGAATACCTCTTGAATCGGCTCGATCTTTGGGTGAGGTAGATTGAAGTCGTCGCGCATCAGAAGCATGAGTTCATCGAAGTCTCCCATCGCCACCCAGGTCACGTCAGGCCTAGTGTCAAGCCAATCCGCGATCGCCGTCGCGGGCCATTCGTTGGATACCCAGTAGAGACCTTGGGGGAGAGCATACTCGGGCAGTTCGCGCAGCATTTGCACGATTCCCTCATCGTTGCCACCGCATCCGATGGACACAAGTCCCCGCCCGCTCAACAGCTCGATGATTCTCGTTCTTACCCGTTTCTGGATTCGGTCAAGCTCATCGGTCTCATCCGCTGCGCACGGATGAAGCCGGTCAGCAATTCGCATGGAATCACCAACGGCGTTGTGCCGGTGAACAAATACATTGCATCTGCAACCAGATCATCGGAATTGGTCGTCAGGACGGCGCCAAAGGCGTCGTCGTCGGATTCCATCAGTTTGGCCAGGACGCCATAGCCAAACGCGGGGAACCGACCCTGACAAAGCGCCTCAATTTCCCGCTGACGTTCTTCATTTCCATGGAACAGCAATTCCATAACCTTGCCGTACGAGGCCGCCGGGTTCTCAAGGTCGTAGCCGGGCACCTGCTCCATCGCCCACTACTCGTCGACGGACTGACCGGGCGGCCCTCCTCGGATCTTGCGCAGTCTCGGCAGCCAATCGTCGCGGACGAGACCCTGGGAGGCCAGAATCCCGGACGAGACGGAACAGCCGGCTCCTAGGAAGAATGTGGTCGGGCAGTCGCCCCTATTCACATTGTCCCGTAGACGACGCACGAACTCGGCACCGTCTATCTTGTGTGAATACTCGAGCTTTTCGTCTTCGGACACGCCCAAATTCCAAGTACGCCGGGCGGACTGGACCGCCCTGTTAGATTCCAGTCGCGGAGCGGCCCATTCTACAACGCACTGGCACCGCTAACGAGTAGCTGACCGAAGATCCGATACCGAGATCGGTCAGAGCAGCCGCCGTCGCAGGAAGATCAGGTCGCCGCGCAGATCGTTGGTCTCGTAGAACGCCTTGAACCCCCACTTCTCATAAAGCTCGCGGGCATATTCGTTCGGACGATCGACCCCGATCACCAGCACCGACCGGCCGAACCGGCGGGCCGACGCCGAAGCACTCTCGACCATGGCCCGGGCGACCCCGCGGCGGCGATATTCGTCCATGACGAACAGAGTGTGCATGTAGCACTCGGTGCGGCCGTCCGCGATCGCAGGATCGATATTGCGGAAGCGAGTCCACAGCTGCCCCACCAGGTCCCCGTTCTCCTCCCACACGGCGATCTGACAGGCTTGAATTCCGCGCTCGACCTCCCCCAAGTAGCGATCCAGCACATGCATCTGGCTGGGAGCGCGCGCCTCGCCCCAGTGAAAACTTAGCTCGTAGGCGTCCCCGGGGCGGCCCCCGCGCACCGCGAACGGCACCGCCTCACCGGTATCGCCCTCGCGGACGGTATCGCGAACCTGAGTCATCCGGCATCCCACTTCATCGGCAAGCCATTCTATGGATTCTAAGCGCGTTGAGTTCCCTCCGCCTACTCCTTGTCGGGAACCCGCGGCAGGTGGATTACGATGGAGGTACTACGGCGGCGAGCGACCGCCACAGCAGGAGGTGTCGCGGTTGCCACAGCCTACGGGGCCGGCGGAACTCATCACGATGGGCGAATGCCTGGTGGAGCTGTCCGCCCCGGAACCCATCGGGCAGGCCACGGTTTTCACCCGGGGTTTCGGCGGCGATGCCCTGAATCTGGCCGCGATGGCCGCCCGGCTCGGAACTCGCGCCGCCTTTCTGACCGCCGTGGCGGACGACCCGTTCGGCGAGTACCTGTTAGAAGGCTGGCGGGCAGAGGGCGTGGACATCTCTCTAGTGCGGGAGGTCGATGGATTCAACGGACTCTACCTGATGTCCATGCTGCGAGAGGGCGACCGCGAAATCCTCTACTACCGGCAGGACAGCGCCGCCTCGCGAATGACGCCGGCGATGCTTCCCGAAGGCGCCTTGCGCAACGTACGCGTCTTTCATACCAGCAGCATCACGCAGGCGATCTCGGATTCCAGCCGGCAGGCAGTGCGGGCCGCCGTGGAGATTGTGAAGGCCGCCGACGGGCTCGTGAGCTTCGACGTAAATTACCGCCGCCTGCTCTGGGAGCCGGCCGAGGCCAGGGCCGCGGTGGAGGAGTTGCTGCCGCTCGCCGACTTCTTCATGCCCAGTGTGCCGGAGGACACCGAGCCCCTGTTCGGGATGAGCGATCCCGAGCAGGTGGTCGAGCACTTTCGCGAGACCGGCGTGCCCGTCGTCGTGGCCAAGGCCGGGGCGGACGGCGCCTGGGTCGGCTGGGACGATGAGCTGCGCCACTGGCCGCCGGAAGCGCCCGTGGTGGTCGATGCCATCGGGGCGGGCGACGCCTTCTGCGGCGCGTTCTTGCACGGCTGGATGGCCGGCATGGACCCGGCCGATGCCGGGCTGCTGGCCACCGTGACCGCCGGGCTCAAGGTGGGTCGCGGCGGTACCGCCGCGGGACTGCCTTCAAAAGCCGAAGTGGTCGCCGCCCTGGCCGGACGGGTCGAGCTGTCGTGAGCGGTCCGCCGGTGACCGAATACCCCGTCGCCGGCGAAGGCGTGCATCACCTGCTGACCCGGGAATGGCTGGTCACGAATGGGATCGGCGGCTATGCCGCCGGCACGCTCAGCGGCGTCAACACCCGCCGCTACCACGGCCTCCTGGTGGCCGCCACCGAGCCCCCTGCCGGGCGGCGCGTGCGGCTGGCCAACCTCATCGAAGAGGTCGTGGTCGGGGAGCACCGCTACGACCTCTCCACCAACGAGTACCGCGACGGCACCCTCCACCCGGACGGTTGGGGGAACCTGAAAACCTTCCGCCTGGTCGGCAATCGGCCGGAATTCGTGTATCGGGCCGGCGACGTGGAAGTCGTCAAGACCGTCTGGATGGACCGGGGGGCCAACCGCACCTGGGTGAGCTACCGCCTGAATGGGGATGGGGAGGTGGAATTACGGCTCTTGCCGCTGGTCACCGATCGGGACTTCCACTCCGAGACCCGGGCGGGGGCGCTGGGGGAATTCGCGTTCGCGACCGAGGGCACCGGTAGACGGGTTGCCATTCGGCGGAACGGCCAGCCGGTGCTGACCCTGACCGCGGATCGCGATATCGAGGTCGATGCCTCGGGCGACTGGTTCTGGGAAGTGGCCCACCGGCGGGAACGGGAACGGGGCTTTGATTTCGTGGAGGACCTCTGGTGCCCGGTCGCCCTGCGGGTGCGGTTGCGGGCCGGGGAGTCGTTCGCACTGGCGGCGAGCACCGATTACGAGCAGCCGCGGAGCGCCGAGGCATCCATGGCAGCCTACGACCGTCGCCAGGATTCTCTCACCGAGGGGATGGCGGACAACGTCACGAAGAGGCTGGCGCTGGCGGCCGATCAGTTCCTGGTCGCCCGGGGGAAACGGGATGTCGGGACAGTGATCGCCGGCTATCACTGGTTTGGCGACTGGGGCCGGGACACCATGATCGCTCTCCCTGGCCTGACCCTGCCGACCGGGCGCGCGGCCGAGATGCGGGAAATCTTGCTCGAATACGGCCGGTACGTCGATCGTGGAATGCTTCCAAATCGCTTCCCCGACTCCGGGACCGAACCGGACTACAACACGGCCGACGCGACCCTGTGGTGGTTTGAGGCCGTGGCTCGCTACCTGGAGGTCACGGCCGACGACACCCTGCTCGACGACCTCCTGATGAAGATGGTGAGCGTGGCCGAGGAGCACGACCGCGGCACCCGCTTCGGGATCGGAGTGGACCTCGACGACGGCCTGCTCCGGGCGGGCGAACCGGGAGTGCAGCTCACCTGGATGGACGCCAAAGTTGGCAATTGGGTGGTTACTCCCAGAATCGGCAAGCCCGTCGAGATCAACGCCCTCTGGTACTCGGCGCTGCGATCGCTCGAGGGCTGGCTGGACGGCGCCGGCCTTAATCCTCGAAAAACGCGGGCGCAGGCAGACCGGGTGGCGTTGTCATTTCGGAAGCGATTCTGGAATCCGGACGCCGGCCACCTCAACGACGTGGTGGACGGTCCCGACGGAGACGACCCGGCCCTGCGGCCGAATCAGCTTCTGGCGCTATCGCTCACCCACCCCTTGGTCCATGGAGAAAACGCACGCTCGGTGGTCACGAGCGTGCGGGACGGGTTGCTGACGGAATTCGGCCTGCGGACGCTGGCGGCCGATCACCCCTGCTACGCGCCCCGTTACGAGGGCGGGCCTCTGGAGCGCGATGGGGCGTACCACCAGGGGACCGTGTGGCCGTGGCCCATCGGCGCCTACGTGGACGCCCACCTGCACGCCTTTGGTTCGGCCGACGGGTTGCAGGGGGTGCTGGACGGGCTCCTAGAGTCGCTGGACGCCGCCGGGCTGGGATCGATCGGCGAAATTTATGACGGGGACGCACCTCGCCGGCCGGATGGCTGCATGGCCCAGGCGTGGAGCGTCGCCGAGGTGCTGCGCGCGTACCAGCGCTTACGAAGGGCTCCGGCCGAAACTACCTGATTTCGCCTACGAGCGCTTGCCGAAGGCTCCGGCCGAATCTACCTGATATCGCGTTTGCCGACGATCCGATCCACAACATCAAAGAGCGCCTTGCGCTCCGCCTCGCTCAGGCGTTCATCGTTGGCCAGGTGATCGGCTTTGCGCACCACCTCGGCCAGGTGCACCTGAATCTGTTCCCAGGCCACGAGATTCACCTCCGCCAGCACCCTCACCGTCTCCGCGTTAAGAGCGGAGCCAAGCGCCAGTCGCAGATGCACCAGGCAGAGGCCATTGGAGGCCCGATATTTGTCCAGCAGCAACGGATCGTCCAGATAGGTCGTCAGCGCCGACACGTAACGGCTCTCGGAACGGTCCTGCTCCACGCACGCCGGACACGGCCGGGGTACGGTAAAAACCGGCGAATCGCGGCCGCCGCGTTGGTACTTCCAGCGGCGCAGGGCCGTCGGCATTATTGAGCGGGTGTAGCCCGGATCGGCCTTGCTCAACTCTTTCTGGAGTTTCAAGAAGATGTCTGCGTATGTGATCGCCACGGCCAGCGTGTCCAGTTCCTCCAGTAGTTGGTGAGCGTGACGGTTGCAATAGCCGTTGGCCTCGCGAAGTTTCTTGCGCGCACCGACGTCGGTGACGTTTTCCTCGCAATAAGTGTGCAGGTACCGGCGGACGGTGCGATCCGCGAGCCAGCAGATGGCGCAGTCCCCGTGATGGAGGGCCTCGTACAACTCGGCGAAGCTCGGCTCCTTGCTCGAAAAGCGAGGATCGGACCAGTCGATCTCGAAGCGCTCGACCTTACGGCCGCCGCTGTAGTCGGAGGGCAGGGGTTTGCGTGATTGTGTCATTTACCCAGCAAAATCTCGACGGGGTGCCAATTCTTACGATCAGGGCCGCTGGCTCCGCGATATACTCGGCGGCGCTATCGCCAAGAGTCTAATGGCGTCTCGACACGGGTACGGTAAGGCGTTGCCGATCACTCCCGAAGATCTGCAATCCAGGTTAGACAAGCTCGCCCTGCCGGAAGAGGCGATCGCCACCGCACGGGCCCGAGCCGCCAGCATCCAGGGCGTCGAGGCCACCTCGCTCGAGTACGTGGACACGTTTTACTACCTGGATCACCTCCTGCGACTGCCGTGGGACCCAGAGCCGAAAACCAAAGTCGATGTGCTGGCCCTTTCCGAGCAGCTGCGGATGGGGCACTTCGCCCCGGAGTTCATCCACGAGGCTCTAGTCGAATTCCTCGCCTCGGCCTACTCGGAGCCCACCAAAGGACGGCTGGGCAAACTCCCGGTCCCGGTGCTGGCGGGCCCGGAAGGTACGGGAAAGCGCACCCTGGGCAGGAAAATCGGCGCCGCCATAGGCCGCCCGGTCGAGGTGGTGGACCTGCGACTGATGGCCAGCGACGCCGGCCTCTTCGGGACCATGTCCGATCGCGGGCGGGGACATCCCGGCGCGATCGTGGAGGCCCTCCAGCGCGCCGACCGGCGCGACGCGGTTGTGGTTCTCGCCAACGTGGAGTGGGCCGTGCGAACCTGGGAAGATCACGGCCTGTCGGTCATCAACCTGGTCTTCAACGAAGGGGAACGCAAGCGGTTTCGGGATCGATTTCTGGACGTGGAATTCGATCTTAGCGACGTGCTGTTCGTGATCACCACCAACGCCCTAGATTTTCTGCCTCCGGAGGTTTACGCAAAACTTCTGCCGGTCGAATGCACCGGGTATGTGAAGGCGCGCAAGCTGGAGCTTGTCCGGGATGAAATCCTGCCGTCGCTGCTGAAAAAGCATGGCCTGGCGGCGGAGAATTTCGACCTTCAGGACGAAGCGGCCGAGGTGCTGGTGAGCGACTACGCCCTGGAGGCCGGAGTGGCCATCCTGGAGGCCGCGCTCGACGAAGCATGTCGCAAGGTGGCCGCCGGCATATTGCTGAATCGACCGCCGCTGGAGCGCATCGACGCCGAAGCCGTCCGATCCCTGCTGGGAGTACCGCGAAAATATTTCGGATCGCTCGATCCCCTGGGGCAGCCGGGCATGGCCAAGGGCATCCTGGGGTCCGTCGAGGGGGCATCCGTGGAGGTGATGGAAGTGGCCACCGTGCCGGGTTCCCGAGGCTTCACGGTCGCCGGACAACAGACCGACGAGATGAGCCGCGTGATCGACGTGGCCTATAACTTCGTCCATTCGCGCATGACCGAGCTGGACGTGTCCGCCCGGCAACTGTACGAGTACGGCTACACCTTCAATCACCGCATCGCCTCCGACAATCGGGATGCCCCATCGATGTCGCTGGCGGTGCTCGTATCCCTCGTCTCGGCCTTGCGAGACAAGCTGGTTGACCCGGAGCTGGCCCTGACCGGCGAAATGGCCCTGGGCGGCAAGGTGCTGGGCGTCGGAGGCCTGGACCACAAGCTGCTGGCGGCCCACCGGCACGGTATCCGGCGAATGATCATTCCAAAGGCCAACGAGCCCGACCTAGACGATCTCCCCGATACCCTGGCCAACGAGATGAGCATTATCACCGTCGACGATGTGGAGCAGGCGCTCCGCGTGGCCTTGCAATAGGAGGTATCGTTTAGCGACCGTCCGGCATAGCCACGAGGCCGTCGGCGGAATCAACCTCTAAGCGAGAATTTCAGTCAATGTTTGGCATAGGCACCTTCGAGATCATCCTCGTCTTCGCGATCGCTTTGATAATCCTTGGCCCCGACCGCCTCCCGCAGGCCATGGGTACCGTCGGAAAATGGGTACGGGAGTTGCGTCGCCTCACCGGCGAATTCCGACAGGAGTTCGACGAGGAGATCAAGCTCCTCCAGAGCGAGATCGCGAATCTGCGCGAAGAGGCCGAGCTGACCCGGCAGGAGCTGGTGGATATCCACGCCGACATCGTCGAGACGGTGGGCGGCGTCCAGCAGGACCTGGATGAGGCCGGCCAGGACATCCGGGCGGAATTTGGAATGGCGGGGGACGCCCTGCGCGGGGAGGACACCGGCGACACGGCGGCCCCGGGATCAACCTCTACGTCGACCGCCGCAAAATTGGCGAAGCAGCGGGCCGTCGAACCGACCGACGCCATGTACCGGGCCATTCACGAGACCTTCGCCGCGCCAAACGGCCAGCCGGCCGCTTCTCCGCTGCCGGTGGTTACCGGTTCGCCCGAAACGGACCCGCGGATACCGACTTCCACGACGCCTTCCGAAGCGACCGTAAACATCGGCGGGCGCCTCGACGCCATGCACGCCGAAGTGGCCGAACTGGCCGGCGCCAGCGGCGAGCAAACCGTCCGCAGATTTTCGCCCCAGAGCCAGCAGTTCGGCGCCCTTCTGAAGGTCGTGGCGACCGCCGGGGGGGAGACCCTGGAGAAAGCCAGGCAGGAATTGCAGCGGCAGGCGGCGGCCGACGCCATCAAGCTGGCTCACCTCAACGGCAAGGGCCCGGCCGGAATCGCGCTCGCCTGGGCCGCTCAGCGGCAATCGCTCGTGAAAGACGGCTCGATCGCGATCGACACCAGCGAAGAGGGGCGCGTACGCATTCGGATGCACGAGTGTCCTTACGGATTGAAACAGGGGTCCGAGGTTCCGATCTGCAAATTGAGCAACGCCTACGACCTCTCCCTGGCCGAGCAGATGGGAGCCGTGGCTACGTACGAGATGCGCATGACCACCATGCACCCCTATTGCGAGCTTGTGATCCAGACTCCGGAGTTGGCCGCCAAAATCGCGGCGGCCGATTTGGACGGCGCGAAGCCGGCGGTCTCGTCCGACGAGCCCGCCGCCGCCTCCGGCGCGCCGGAGGCGGCGGAGAAGGTCGCCGAGGAATCAGAGTAGACCGCCATGCTCGGCCGCCCGGCCCGGCGCGGGACACCACGATCGTCGACAGAGATATTCAGATGGGGCGGTTGACGAGTGCTGATCGGGCATGAACCCCTGACAGAAATCGCAGCCGGCCTGCTGCGGACGCAAGGGATACCCTCGGACTCGGCCGGATTTGTCGCCGAGACGCTCGTTGACGCCGACCTTCGCGGTCATTTCTCCCATGGCGTGCACCAGTTGCACAGCTATCTGGAATCGCTGGAGAACGGCCGCGTGAACGCGAATCCTTCAATCAAGACCGTGGAGCGAACCTCCACCCGGGTACACATAAACTCCGACGGCGGCATGGGACAACTCGCCGCTAGGGACGCAATGCTGGCCGCCATCGATCTGGCGCGAGAATCGGGCGTCGGCGTGGCCACCGTAAGCCGTTCAACCCACTACGGAGCCGGCGGCTACTGGGTGCGAATAGCCGTCTCGGCTGGAATGATCGGATTCACCACCTCCAACGATCCTGGCGTTACCGTAGCCGCCCACGGGAGCTCCGAATCCGCGCTCGGCAATCTGCCCTACGCCTGGGGCGTGCCGGCCGGACGAGAACCGGACATCGTGCTGGACATGGGCACCGGCACCGTCGCCGACGGCAAGGTCAGCCTTGCGGCTCTGGATGGCTCACCGGCCGGAGCCGGCTGGGGGGTCGACGCCGACGGCGAGCCCGCGATCCGGGCCGCCGATATCGCCGCGCTCCTGCCTTTCGGCGGGGCCAAGGGATTCGGCATCAACCTGGTGAGCGACGTGCTCGGGGGAATCCTGGCCGGAAACGAGGCCAGCTCCGTATTGGCGAAACAGTCGGATCGAAAAGACCTGTGGACGAGCCATTTCTTCCTCGCGCTGGATGTCGCCGCGTTCACCGATGAATCGGAATTCCGGGCGCGGGTGGATCGGCAAATCCAGGCGGTCCGGGCCGCGAGACGCGCGCCGGGCGTGGAGCGCATACTGATCCCCGGCGAGCGGGCCGGCGAGAGCCATCGGCGCCAGTTGAAATTGGGGGTCGAATTACCGGCGATGGTACGAATTCGGCTAGAGGAATTGGCTGAGGCCAGGGGAGTTTCGACGCCATGGAGGAAGTAGGCCCGGGTCAGGACGGCGATCTGCCCGAAGCGCTGGGTGAGGTCGAACGGACGGTGCTTTCGGACGACACCCGGGGTATTTCGAAGATCGCCGGTCACCTGCCGCCGGACTTTTGCCAGCGTGTCGCCCGGCTGTTACATGACCACGGAGAAAGGGTCGTGCTGGTCACCGGGTTCTACGTGAACGGGGCGCCGGAGACCGACGGCCCGCCCGGAACCGCCGCGCTGGGTCACGCCCTGCAGCTGCAGGGCTCCGACGTGACCATGGTGACCGACACCACCGCATTCGAAGCCCTGCGGGCCATCACGCCGCCGAAGATCGCGTGCGTCGAATTTCCCGTGATGAGCAACAGAAAGAGCGCGAACTGGGCAGCCAGGTTTCTGGATGAGGTGAAACCGACCGCCATCGGCTTTATCGAGCGTCCCGGTCCCACCGCCGACGGGTCGTATCGAAACTGGAAGCACGTCGACATAACCGAGCATTGCGCCCTTACCCATCATCTGCTCGCGGGCGATGCGCCGTCGTTCGCCGTCGGCGATGGCGGTAACGAGGCCGGGATGGGCGGATACCGGAAGCAGCTGATCGAGAAGGGGGTGCTCGATGATCCCTGCGTCGCCGCGGCGGATGAATTGGTGATCGCGAGCGTGTCGAACTGGGGGGCAATAGGCATCGTGGCGGAGCTGGCGAAAATGTCCGGCCGGGACCTCCTGCCCCACCCCGAAATGGAAGAGGCCCGCCTGCGGGCCATGCTCCGCCGGGGCGCGGTGGACGGAGTCTCCGGCGAAACCGAATTGAAGGTGGACGGGCGCAATCTGGAGTCTTACCTAAGGGCGCTGGTCGAGTTACGGAGGATCGTGGGGCAACGAGGAGAGGTATCGTAACCGGCGGAATGGACCCGCGCTGATGGGTGGTGGTCGCCAGCCTGCGGGCGCTGGCGGCCTGTTCACCTGCCTCCACCGCTCCCGAGTCCGACGCCGGACCAATCCCCACCCCGCCCCCGGGGCCGCCGGAAGAAGCCGCAGACGTGCAGGTCTTGCGCGTCGTGGACAGCGACACCATCGACGGGACCGTCGAGCGCGTCCGCTACATCGGCATCGACACCCCCGAGGTGAACGCTCGCTGCGCCGACGAGGCCACGCGGCTCAATCAGGATTTGCTTGGCGACAGTCAAGTGCGTCTCGTGCCGGATGAGGAGAATCGCCACGTGTACGGGCGGATATTGCGCTACGTGTACGTGGGAAATATACACCTGAATTTGGAACTGGCGAAGCGAGGGGTCGCGGGGGTATTGAGCATCCCGCCGAACACCCGGCACGCCGACAGCTTCAAGGAGGCTGTCGCCACCGCTAGGGCCGGCGGGATCGGCTGCCTCTGGGACCCGGCGGGCCTGGCGGCCGAGGCGCGGGCGCGCGCCTCGGCAACCCCCACCCCAACGGAAAGGCTGCTGGTCACCCGCTTTCGCGCCAACGCCGCCGGGCTGGATCAGGAAAATCTGAATGACGAGTACGTGGCGATCGTGAACCTCGGGCCCGATCTGGAGATCGGCGGTTGGACGGTGCGTGACCGGGCGGACCACACCTACGTATTCCCCGCTTACACCTGGCCCACCGGCGTGGAGCTGCGCCTGCATACGGGCAGCGGAACCGACTGCGGTACCGTCCTCACCTACATCTACGAGGACTAGCGGACAAGACCATCTCCGCGAATGCGGTAGGCTGGCGCGACCTGATCCTGGGACCCAACCACCCTCAATTTCTCAAGGAGCTACATGGACAGCGAACAACGCGATTTCCTGGAGCGATTGATTGAGGCCCCCGGCCCGTCGGGTTACGAGCAGCCGGTGCGGGAAGAGTGGCGAAAATATACCGCTGGATTCGCCGATAGCGTGGAATCCGATCTCCACGGGAACGTGATCGCGGTCAGAAATCCGGACGGGCAGCTGCGCGTGATGTTCGCCGGCCACTGCGACGAGCTGGGATTCCAGGTCAATTACATCTCCGACGAGGGCTTCATCTACTTCAACACCATCGGCGGTCACGACGCCAGCTTGATTCCCGGACGTCGGGTCGTGATTCATGCCGATGGCGGCCCGGTCCGGGGAGTGACCGGCAGAAAGGCCGTGCATCTCACCACCGCGGCCGACCGGGGCAAGGCCGTGAAAATCGAGGACATCTGGATCGATATCGGCGTGGCCGATCGCGAAGAGGCTGGGAAGCTGGTTCGCGTGGGAGACGCCGTGACCTACGACCTGGGCATGAAGGAGTTGCGAAACGACATCGCCGTGGCGCGGGCCTTCGACAACAAGGTCGGAGCCTGGGTGGTGGCCGAGGCGCTACGGCGGATCGAGTCGAAAAATCTGGAAGCGGCCGTCATCGCCGTCGCCACCGTGCAGGAGGAGATCGGCCTGCGCGGCGCCACCACCAGCGCCTTTGGCATCGACCCCACCGTCGCCGTGGCCGTGGACGTGACTCACGCCACCGACTCCCCGGGGGTTAACAAGAAGACCGTGGGTGACGTCAGGCTGGGAGGCGGCCCGGTCATCGCCCGCGGCCCGAATATCAACCCGGTCGTGGAGAAGATGCTGTTCGATGCCGCCGAAGACGCCGGCATCGACGTGCAGGTGGAGGCCGAGTCGCGCGGCACCGGCACCGACGCCAACGCCATCCAGATCTCACGAGCCGGGGTGGCGACCGCCCTCGTAGGCGTGCCGTTGCGATACATGCACTCTCCCTCGGAGGTAATCTCCATGGCCGACGCCGACGCCACCGCGTCCCTGCTGGCCGCGTTCGCGGAACGCGTCCGGGCCGACAGCGACTTCACGCCGTAGGAGCTCGTGCGGACGCCGAAATGAGAACGGCAGCCAGATGAGGACATTCGGAAGGCAATTAATCCAGGCCGCGACGCTGGACCCGAATTTCTATGACGTCTGTATTGA
>Ga0310120_10001189_pt1 | contig 19707 bp, 14 predicted proteins | sample CB27_AW_983_MG_FD_203506 | JGI IMG/M metagenome (GOLD analysis project Ga0310120, IMG submission 203506) | Marine microbial communities from Western Arctic Ocean, Canada - CB27_AW_983 | ecosystem: Environmental > Aquatic > Marine > Oceanic | place: Canada: Western Arctic Ocean | collected...
CGGTCATCACCAAGACTGAGCATCCATGCTGGGTATGGCACCGGCGTTGCACTTACTTCGTCTAGTCGAGTCATTTCTTCATTGGTCAGTTCAAGATCGATAGCACCGAGATTGTCGTCGAGCTGCTCCATCTTTTTTGCTCCGATGATAATGCTGGTGACTGCGCGTTTTGCCAGAAGCCAAGCCAGCGCAACCTGTGCAATGGAGGCATGATGCACTTGGGCAATTGGTCGCATCGCATCGATGATGTCGAATGCTTGGTTCTTGTCGAGCGGAGGAAAGTCAAACGATGTGCGCCGTGCATCTGCATCATTAGATCCGTCACGCGTAAATTTCCCTGAGAGAAACCCCCCGGCTAATGGACTCCATACGAGAAGACCAAGACCTTGGTCTTCGATAAGTGGGATGGTGTCTCGCTCGATGTCACGCCCGGCCAAAGCGTAGTACGACTGCGTGCAAATGAATGATTCGAGGTTTTGTTGCTGGGAAATCCCCAATGCTTTCATGAGTTCCCATGCTTCGAGGTTTGAGCAGCCGATGTAACGTACCTTTCCAGCTTTGACGAGGTCGGTGAGCGCGCGAAGCGTTTCTTCGATGTGTGTTTCTGGGTCGGCACGGTGTATTTGGTACAGGTCGATGTAATCAGTGCCGAGTCGCTTCAGACTTGCGTCGCAGGCTTGCATGATGTGCAGTCGAGACAGCCCCACCTCATTCGGGCCTTTGCCCATTCGGCCGCGGACCTTGGTTGCGACCACGACCTCGTGTCGTTTGTCTCGGAGTGAACGACCAAGAATTTCTTCAGAGTCTCCGGTTGAGTAAACATCCGCCGTATCAAAAAAATTAATCCCAGCATCAATCGAACGGTTGACCAGTGCGTCCGCTTCCTTCTGGCCAAGTGCACCGATCAGTTCCCATTCTGTGCCGAACGTCATTGCTCCCAGGCAGAGTTCAGAGACGTATACACCCGTGTGACCTAGACGTCGATATTTCATGAGTGCATTGTAGTCTCCTGCTTTGTGTTGAAACCGATCATTGATTCTGATTAAAAACTTATTCGTTTGCAGCAAAAGACTGATTACAATTGCTGGAGCCCCTCGTTAGGGCAAGAAGGATCGTCCGAATGACACTACGCGTCCTCGCGGTTGCTACGGCGTTTCTTTTCCCCTTACAGACAATTGACATCACGACCGTTCTCAATAACGCAACTGCGTATGTTGAACGTTACGAGCCGGCCCTTGGATTGGTAATTGCGGAGGAGGAATACGATCAGCGAGCGCCCCTAACAGACCTCGCATTTCGGGCTACGGGGGCCCCTTCCGGTAATCGGTATGCCAACGCCACCGGTCGTCGTTCACTCGGGGCTCGTCAGGAGTACCACGAGCAACGGACGAAGTCTGACTTTCTCATGTTGCGATTACCTACGGCCGAAAATCAGTGGGTTGGTTTTCGGGTAGTGGTCGAAGTTAATGGTCGTGAGGTCCAGGATCGGATGGACCGCGTACAAGACGTTTTAACGCGACCAACGGAATCCGCGATTGCCCAGTGGCGGGCCATGGCGGACGAAAGCGCCAGATTTAATCTTGGTGATGTACTGCGCAGTACAAATGTTCCGACGTTTGCTCTTGTTGTGTTGCATCGAGAGCATCGTGATCGATTTGAATTTAAACATGTTGATGAGGATCGGATCGAAGGTCGAAGAGTGTGGGTAATTGAATTTAAAGAGGTTCGTGGTCCGACCCTGATCATCGATCCGATAAAAGGGATTAACGTGCCAACCCATGGTCGCCTGTGGATTGATCCGACGGATGGCCTAGTCGCCCGCTCTGAGCTAAAGACGGGACAGCCAGAGGGCGAACTTGAATCAGAAATTACAGTTCGCTATCAACCCCAGACAGACCTTGGCGTTTGGGTGCCGCGCGATATGCGGGAAAGTTACAAAAGTCGAGGTGGAAACTTGTTCGAGGGTCATGCTCGGTATTCGGATTATCAACGTTATGGCGTGAGTGTCGAAGAAGAGGTGCCAGTTGACGATCAAGAGCCCCCACGATCAGGACGCTGAACGATGGGCTGCGTTAACGGTTGTTCCACTGGTCGAGCATCCAGTTTCCCGCCTCTTTCAGTGCAGGAACGTAGCCGCCCATTGAGTAGTGACTTACGTTGTCGAGGGCTGTAAAGGCGGTGACGTGCCCTCCTTGCTCTAGGGCGCGGCCGGCTTCTTCGGCTGGACCGAACGGAACGACCTCGTCGGCTCTACTATGGATAATGTGGACCGGCATGCCAGCTACAGCCGTGAGGTCATCATCGCCCGGTGACCCGGCGATCGGAATTGCCCCAGTGAAGAAATCTGGATGCTGTGTGGCGAAAAACCACGTGCCTCGTCCTCCCATACTGAAACCTGTGACCAGGATACGAGAGCGGTCAACGGCATAGTTGTCGATGACCTGTTTTAGAACACCCATGACGGCGCGGTCAGCGGTATCGTCTGTCCAACGACGGATAGGGGCATCAGGGGCGACAATGATGGCTCCCCAGTCACGTAGCGCCGGCTCGAAAATTCTACGCATATTAAGACTGCCGTAGTAAGGGCTCTGCTTTCCGCCCGGATGGAGAGCCAGCACGAGAGGAGGGGGGTCTGTTTCGTCGTAGTTTGCGGGGATCGAGAGTGCGTATGGCATTTCACCACCGCCTTCGATATTGAATACTAGGTGCTCAATGGCGGGCTGGCCACCTGTTTGAACTAACGTTCCGAGGGCCACGGCGAGTAGCAGAGTTCTCATGAGCCTTTATCATAGACAGTTCATGAACGTACGTACGCGATTTGCCCCAAGTCCCACCGGATATCTGCATATTGGTGGCGTGAGGACTGCCCTGTTTAACTGGCTCTTTGCCCGCCACCACGGCGGCCAGTTTATTCTCAGAATTGACGATACCGACCACGAACGTAACGTGGAAACGGCCCTCCAGCCAATTCTTGATGGTTTTCGTTGGCTTGGCATTGACTGGGATGAGGGTCCGGAAGTTGGTGGTCCGCATTCACCCTATTTTCAGTCACAGCGTTCCGACCGTTATGAACAAGCGGTTACTCAACTCCTCGAGTGTGGTTTGGCGTATCGGGATTACGCCACGCCAGAGGAGACGAATGCGGAGCGCGAGTTGGCGCAGCAATCAAAGGAACGCTTCATTTACAGTCGACGCTGGATGGCAGAAACGGAGACAGAGGCAGCTGCCTTTGAGCGCGACGGTCGCCGTGCCGTCGTGCGTCTAAAAATGCCAAGAGAGGGCCGTTGTGAGTTCGATGATGTGGTCCGTGGGCGTGTCCAATTTGCATGGGAACTCGAACAAGACCATGTCATCAGGCGGGCCGACGGAAGCTATCTCTATCACTTGGCCAGCACGGTCGATGATCATGATTTTGAAGTCACTCACGTTATACGAGCTGTGGAGCACCTCTCCAATACGCCTCGACAGATCTTTATTGCACAGGGACTCAGTTACGACCTACCGCGCTACGTTCATCTACCCTACGTGGCCGAACCCGGTAGTAGTAACAAACTGAGCAAGCGAAAACTTACCAAGTATCTTAAGCATGATGATTTTAAGAAAATTTATAGCCACGCGGCTGAGATCATGACGACGCTTGGTGTGTCAATCGAACCGGAATCTTTCAATCCGGTACTCGTTGATTTCTATCAGCGCGTAGGTTACCGGCCAGAGGCTCTTGTCAATTATTTGTTATTGCTGGGATGGTCACTTGATGATCGGACGGAATACTTTACGCGGGATGAGATGGTGAAGCTTTTTAATTTAGAACGAATTAATCAGTCGCCAGCAAGTTTTGACCCACAGAAGATGATGGCATTTGAAGAACGATGGATGCAGGTGTTGCCGCTTGATGAGAAAGTGACAGTTGTTGCACCCTACCTCACCCAGCTTGGCCTGTTATCACCAGTACTGTCGTCTGAGGAGAACGTACGATTGCGCGCAGTCGTGGTGGCGGCTGGGGATCGATTGAAGGTTGCAGGTGACATTGTTAACTATTCAGAATTCTTTGAAGACGACTCCGCCTTTACGTATGACCTAAAAGCATTTTCAAAAAGACTCCAAGGCGAAGGTTCTGCAGAGAGACTTCTCGCGTTTCGCAAAGCGCTGGAGGCCTTAGTTAAATTTGATGCCGAAACGATTGAGGTTGGACTGCATGACTTTGTTGCTACGAATGACATCAAGATTGGCGCGATTATTCATGCCGTTCGGGTTGCTGTAACGGGCAAAGCAGTTGGATTTGGACTGTTTGAGGGCATGGCACTTCTTGGTCGGGACGCTTGTCTCGCTAGAATTGATAGAGCCTTGGCACTTGCCAACAACGAGGACACACCGTGACCAGTAAGAACCCACCCAAAACAGCCTTGACCGATGACGCTGGGGCACCAGGACTCGATTTCGTCAGGCAAATTGTGCACGATGACCGAAAGGCTGGTGTCAACAACAGTCGTGTCCATACGCGGTTTCCTCCGGAACCGAATGGGTATTTACATATTGGGCACGCAAAAGCAATCTGTCTCAATTTTGGTATTGCTGAAGAACACGGGGGGCTCTGTAATCTTCGGATGGACGATACAAATCCAGAAACTGAGGACCAAGAGTTTGTGCGCGCAATCGAACAGGACGTCCGGTGGCTGGGGTTTGATTGGAGCGACAGATTTTATTACGCCTCAGATTACTACGAACGTTTATACGACTGTGCTGTGACGTTAATCCGAAAAGGTTTTGCCTACGTCGATGACCTTCAGGGTGACGAGGTTAGTCAATACCGTGGTCGCTGGAATGAACCAGGGCGGAATAGCCCGTCTCGCGATAGAAGCGTTGAAGAAAACTTAGACCTGTTCAAGCGGATGCGCGCCGGAGAATTTGCTGATGGGACGCGGACGCTTCGTGCAAAGATTGACATGGCGGCCCCGAACATGAACCTGCGGGACCCAATCATTTACCGGATTCGGCGCCAGCCACATTATCGTCGAGCGCAGGAATGGGTGGTCTATCCGACCTATGACTTTACGCATCCACTATCAGATGCGTTTGAAGAAATAACGCACTCCCTCTGCACGCTTGAATTCGAAGACCATCGGCCTCTCTACGACTGGTATTTGCAGGCGCTTGAGTGGGCGGATCCGCCCCGTCAGATCGAGTTTGCGAGATTGAATCTGACGTATACGGTGTTAAGTAAACGCAAGCTTTTGGAACTCGTTACTGGCGGTCATGTGAACGGGTGGGATGACCCGCGGATGCCGACCTTGAGTGGTATGCGCCGGCGCGGCTATCCACCGGCAGCGATTCGTGATTTTTGTGACCGCATCGGAATTGCGAAAGCGAACAGCGTGGTCCAGGTGGCTCAGCTTGAGGATTCCGTTCGTCAGCAATTGAATCGGCAGGCTCCACGTGTGATGGCGGTCCTAGAACCGGTGAAAGTCGTGATTGAAAATTATCCAGAAGATCAAACAGAGGAGCTGGATGCAATTAACAATCCTGAAGATGAAAGCGCTGGTATTCGGAAAGTTCCGTTTTCGCGCGAGCTGTACATTGAGCGAAACGATTTCAATGAAGATCCCCCGAAAAAATTTTTCCGCTTAGCCCCCGGACGAGAGGTTCGATTGCGCTATGCCTACTTTGTGACGTGCCGGGATGTCGTGAAGGATGCAAAAGGCAACGTTGTAGAACTTCGCTGTACCTACGACCCGGAGACGCGAGGAGGGTACGCTCCGGATGGTCGAAAAGTTCGTGGCACGATTCACTGGGTATCTGTTCCTCATGCCATTGATGCTGAGGTCCGTCTTTATGACCACTTATTTACGGTCGAAAATCCTGAGGACGTACCCGATGGCGACGATTACAAAGACACCCTCAACCCGCATTCCGTGGAACGACGCTCAGGCTGTTGGGTTGAACCAAGTGTAACCAGTCCGACGGTCGGGACGTGCTATCAGTTTGAGAGGCTTGGTTACTACTGTGTAGATGCGGATTCTATAGAGGGTGCACCGGTGTTCAATAAAACAATTGGTTTGCGGGATACGTGGGCTAAACTCCAGAAAAAGTAACGAGTTGAGAGAGCGCTAAATCTTAGGAGGAAGATCATGCGGACTTTGATTTTCGCCGTTGTGGCTGGGTTTGTCGGTGTCAGTGCCGGGTATGGGGTCCAGCATGATGTGAGCGGCACGTGGAATTTTGTTGTTGAGCTTGACATTGGTGGCGGTGAGCCCACGTTCGAGTTCGTGCAACAAGGCGACACTTTATCTGGAACGTATGAAGGTGCGTTTGGAACTGCACCTATTACTGGAACGGTTACCGGGGATCAGATTGAATTTCGTTTTGGCGAAGAGGGAAATGAGGCGGTTTATATAGGCACCATTAATGGCGATGCTATGTCCGGAACCTGTGACTACGGCGGTGCAGGTGAGGGGACGTGGGAAGCCGAACGCCAGTAACTACCGTGTGTGTCGATTTGTCCCGCTAGATCGTGTCGTAGCTAATGACGAGAACGCCGAATCATGACGTGGCCGGGTCGTTGACGCTGGCCACGCCATGTCGCGGTGAAATGTTTTAAGAGATATCAGGATTCAGAATCGGTGAGGCCTGCTGCACGTTTCCATGTCTGCAACTGGCCGATATGCGTTCCTTCGTGAGCCGACATGATGTACATAACGATGTCTCCTGCCGTGGGAAACATCTTCCGAAAATCCTCTGCTGATTCAGCCGCCAATGATTCAGGCGAAGCCTGTTTGACCGCTTCTGCGATACGGGTATGCTGATTGGAGAGTTCGGCGAGCAGTTGGTCTTTCGAGGGAAACAGACCGGCATCACCACTCGGTGTGCCACCAGTTTTGCAGGCTTCTTTCCACTCCTCTGGAAAGGTCGATTCCAGACCAAGGATCTTTGCCAACATGTCTGACGCGCTGGCCAAATGCCCGATCGTCCAGGCCGGATGGTTCACCAGGCCGTTGGGCTGCAGCGTCATTTGTTCATCGCTAACGTCTGTAACGATTTTTTTAATGTGTTCCAAGTTAAATGCATATGTGTGGATCAGGTGTTCAACCATCCAAAGACTCCTCAAGACAATGCTGCGTAAACGGGTCCTAGTATACTGCCCAAAACCAGTAACTATCGCCGAGGATGCCATTGCCGAAACGATTGAATCGCCGTATCTGTCTTGCTTCCCACCCTGTCGGGTTTCCTACGGCAGATGATTTCTCGCTTGTAGAAGATGCCGTAACTGAACCCACAGAAGGCGAGATGCTGTGCCGCACGATCTATCTCTCGCTGGACCCGTATATGCGTGGTCGGATGAATCCCGGTCCATCCTATGCCCCGGGTGTTCCCGTCGGGGACGTTATGGTCGGTGGGACGGTATCTCAGGTTGTGGAATCCAAGCTCGATGGCTATTGCGAGGGAGACTTCGTCCTGACCGCGAATGGCTGGCAAGAGTATGCGCTGTCTGATGGGACAGGCGTACGGAAGCTCGATCCGACGGAAGCACCGCTTTCGACAGCACTCGGTGTACTCGGTATGCCAGGTCACACTGCGTATGTCGGTTTCCTTGATCACGGTCGCCCAAAACCTGAAGACACGGTTGTCGTTTCGGCGGCCTCCGGTGCAGTCGGTGCGATTGTGGGTCAGATTGCGAAACGAGAAGGCTGTCGTGTTGTTGGTGTGGCTGGTGCGTCAGAGAAATGTGATTACGTGACGTCTGAACTCGGTTTTGATGCCTGTGTCAGCCACCTTGCAGACGATTTGCCTGACGCGCTTCGTGCTGCATGCCAGAATGGCATTGATGTTTATTTTGAGAACGTTGGCGGAAAGGTGTTTGACGCCGTGCTTCCACTCTTGAATGATTTTGCCCGGGTTCCAGTCTGTGGCCGAATAGCTAACTACAACCTGACCGAAGCGCCATCCGGTCCCGATGGTGTTCCGAGATTAATGGGCTTGACCTTGGTACGTCGGATTACGTTCCGTGGGTTTATTGTGTTCGATCACATGGACCGATTTCCTGATTTCCTTCGCGATATGACCGGCTGGGTCCGCGATGGGTCGATTTGTTATCGCGAGCATGTTGTGCAGGGGTTGGACGCTTCCGTGTCGGCGTTTCTTGGTCTTCTTCGTGGAGAAAACTTCGGAAAACTTTTGGTGCGCGTATCAGATGATCCGACCCTTATCGATTCCGCATCGTGAAATTCATCTGATACGTCACAATACGAGTTCCGGATGATTAGCTCTGCACGACGCATTCCCAGCGCGCTTGTTTTTATCGCCGGTCTTATTCTTCTTGCTCAACTGATCAGCTACGTCCTCCCGGCCGGTGAGTACGACCGCGATGGAGACCGAGTAATCGCAGGCACGTATCAGGCGGTCGAAGCGGACGCGCTTCCACCGTTTGCATTTCTTACGGCGGTCCCCAGGGGATTGGCAGACGCACAAGACATTATTTTTTTTGTGTTCATTGTCGGTGGTGCCATCGGGATTGTTCGCGCGACGGGAGTCGTTGATGCGCTTATCAGTGCGGCACTTCGGCACACAGGAGAGCAACCGGAATGGCTCGTTGCGATCATGGTTGGCATTTTTGCGCTCGGGGCATCGACCATCGGGATGGCGGAGGAATATCTACCGTTCGTTCCGATACTTGTAACGATGTGTCTCGCCTTGAAACTGGATGCCGTCGTGGCGGTTGGCATCATTTATATCGGGGCGGGCGTTGGCTACGCATGTGCTGCGCTCAATCCATTCACCGTTCTTATTGCGCAGGACATCGCAGCGGTGCCGCTAACGTCTGGCCAGACGGTCCGATGGCTGCTGCTTCTGATCTGCGTGGGAGTCGGGGTGCACCATCTTCTGCGCTATATGTCACGGCTTAAGGTAGATCCGCAATCGAGTTTGGTTGCTGATGTTGACTACGGCACAGGATTCACATTGCCTGCCACTGAGACCCTGACAAATCGACACGGGTGGATCATTGGGTTACTGATCGTTGCGAGCGCAGGATTTGTATGGGGTGTTGCGACCCAGGGGTGGTATGTCGGAGAGCTGTCTTCAATGTTTCTTGCAATTGCCCTGGCGACAGCTCTTATTGGTGGACTGACTGCGAATGCCGCGGCACAGTCGTTTTTGGGCGGTGCGGCGGAGATGACAACTACCGCACTACTGATTGGTTTTGCTCGCGCGATTCAGGTGGTCCTGACGGATGCCCAGGTTATCGATACCGTGATTTACGGTTTAGCGCAGCCCTTAGCCGTTTTGCCAGCCCACGCTGCGGCTGTCGCGATGCTGGGTGTGCAGACCGTGTGTAACCTGTTTGTTCCATCAGGTTCCGCACAGGCCTATGTCACGATGCCGGTGATGGCTCCACTAGCAGATTTGACGGAGGTGACGCGGCAAACGGCCGTGTTGGCCTATCAGTTTGGTGATGGGTTCACCAACATGATCGTGCCGACCAATGCGTTGCTGATGGGGATTTTGGCTTTGGGACGAATCCCCTATATAAGATGGGTTCAGTTCGTTGCGCCGCTCCTCGTCAAGTTCTACGCTGTTGCGGTAATTGCGCTTATTTTGGCAGTGCAATTTGGCTACTGATATTTGGTGCTCTCTCTTTCCGGTTCTAGGCAGTAAAATGGGTTGTTCATGATGCTACCTGCACGATGTGCCCGAACGATGCTTGCCGTTTTGGTGGCGGCTGGATTGTTGTTTGTCGGATGTAGTTCGCCGTCAGAGAACCAGCCGACAGCGGTCGCTGGCGGTAGTGACGAACCGGCGACCGTGTTCGAGGTTCCGTCCGATGGTGTGACGCTTCGGTTCGTTGATACCCCCGCGTCGGTGGGGTCACTAACGATGCAGACCATTGACGGCGAGTTTTTAGAGATGTCCGATCTGCGCGGAAAGGTCGTACTGGTGAATTTCTGGGCTACGTGGTGTGGTCCGTGCCGTGAAGAAATTCCATACCTTGCGAGCTTGACCGAACGGTACCCCGAGCACTTAGTCGTTATCGGTGTCTCCGAGGACGCGGGGGGGGTTGATATGGTCGAGGCGTTTGCCGACCAGTACGGCGTGAATTACCCGATCGTTATGTCGACACCTGAGATCAAACGAGCGTTCCCTGGCGTTTTTGCATTGCCCACATCTTTTGTGGTCGACCCCGATGGACAGATGGTCCAAACTCATGTGGGTTTAATCAGCCCTGTTATTTTGGAACAGGAAACGCGGTATTTGAGTTCGTTATCGAATAACGCGACGGTTGAGACCGTTGCTGCCAGCAGTCAAATTCGCTTAGCTAACGCCGCGCAGGCCACCGAGATACCTGGTGTAGACCTGTCCGTGTTGACGCCGGACCAACGCGAAGAGGCACTACGCCGTCTTAATGCGGACGGGTGTCCGTGTGGATGTCAACTAACGTTGGCGCAGTGTCGCATCAACGATTCGTCATGCGGTATCAGCCCGCCGATTGTTGAAAAAATTGTTGCTGAGATTGCCGCTGGCAATTGAGAGCGGAATTCTTCTACCGGGTTACAAAAGGCACAATAGGGTTCCCACCCATGGTGGCTCATTGGACTAGTGGCACTATGCTTCAGACGTCCGGGCTATGGCTGCTCCGCTAGTCGCGACCTTGTAGTCGGGTACCGGTCCAGGCGCGGGTGCCCCTTGACCAAATAATCGTTTCGGGATTTGCCGAACATCATCCAGAATAATGTAAGAGATCGGTACGAGGAACAACGTAATAAAGGTTGCGAAGAGCACACCGAATGCTAGGGAAACGGCCATCGGCACTAAAAAGGCAGCCTGCATGCTGCGTTCAAGCATCAGTGGCACCAATCCAAAGAATGTAGTCAGCGACGTCAACAGGATCGGGCGAAACCGATGACTTCCCGCTTGTCGGACGGCAGCAGCAATATTATCCGTTACGGCTCGCCGGCGGTTAATGAAATCCACCATGACCAAGCTGTCATTGACGACAACGCCAGTCAATGCGACCAGTCCAAACATTGACATCAAGGTAACGTCAAGACCCATGACCATGTGGCCCCAGATTGCACCGACCAGACCAAATGGAATAGCCGCCATGATGATGGTTGGCTGCACGTACGATTTCAGTGGAATCGCAAGAAGCGCAAAGATCATGAACACCGCCAAAATAAAGCCACGCTGGAGTCCACCGACTGCATCTCTCTGTTCTGCCTGAGCACCTTCAAAGGTATAAAAAACGCCTGGATATTTTCCGAGTACCTCTGGAAGGATGCGATTTTCGAGATCGGCAATCACCTGTCCCCCTGAGGTAATATTGGCTTCAACTGCCGCCGTGACGTTAATAGCTCGATTTCGGTTGACTCGTTTGATCGATGCGAAGCCACGACCAGGTTCAACCTGGGCGACCTGACTAAAGGGCACTTCTCCACCGTCTGGGGTTCGAATCCGCATGTCTTCGAGATTGCCAAGAGAACGACGATTCACTTGTGGATACCGGACCATCACGCGGATATCGTCGCGTCCTCGCTGTATGCGCTGGGCTTCTTCGCCATAGAACGCTTGTCTGACTTGGCGCCCGAGGTCTTGCAACGTAAGCCCCAAGGTTTCTGCGCCAGGCTTAATGCCGAGTTTGATTTCTTCTTTGCCGGCTCGAAACGAATCAGAAATCTGGTAGACACCTTCGTATTCTGCTAGACGTTGCTTGACGTCGTTCGCCGCGTTACGTAACCGCTCAATATTCGGTCCGGCCAGCTGCACATTAACATCCTCACCTGGCGACATGATTGACATCTTGAAGTTGACTTCGGTGGCTTCCGGGATCGGTGCGGTCGCATTCCGCCACATCAGACCGAGTTCCTCACTTGTGTAGGAGCGCGTCTCCGCAGGTGCCAGTTCAATGGTTACTTCACCAAGATTTGATGCCGATGCGTTCCGGATCGGGCCCATTGGGCCACCGCCACGTGAACTCATCGGTTGGTCTCCGACAGACGCCGAGACGTGGCGAAAGTAGTCCATGCCAGTTTCTTGAATTAGTTGCTCTCTGAGCGTGGCGGCTCCTGCCTCGAGTTTTGCGACCGCGTCCCCCGTAGTTTCAACGGGAGCGCCCAGCGGCATGGTGATCGAGGCTGCCATAAAGTCTGCTTCAATGGACGGAAAGAAACGGAAGCTCGTCCATCCACCCAGCACCATTCCGACCGTCAGCACGAGTGTCGAGACACCAACGGCGGCCGTAACGTATCGCCACTCGATCGCTCGTGCGAGCAGTGGTTCGTAGACTGTCCGTATGAAGGTTTTGAGTCCATTTGAGAAGAGACTTTGAAATCGGCGCCACAATCCAGGTTTGCGTGGAGTGGGTGTATGCGACAGGTGGGCTGGCAAAATTCCTAGTGATTCGACTAGTGAAAAGATCAGGCATGGGATAACGATCAGTGGAATGACGCGAAAAATCTTTCCCATCATGCCCGGAACAAACATTAACGGCAGAAATGCCGCGACCGTTGTCAGGACGGCAAAGATGACGGGCTTAGCGATTTCTTGTGCGCCTTCGATTGCCCCGCGCATGTTCGATGTGTGCCCGTGTTCTTCTTGGTGTCGGTAAATGTTTTCACCGACGATGATCGCGTCGTCAACCACAATGCCCAGCACTAAAATAAACGCAAAGAGCGACATGACATTGATAGAGACGTCACCAGCTGGCATAAAGGCCATCGCGCCGAGAAAGGAGATGGGAATGCCAAGACTGACCCAGAATGCCAACCGCAATTCGAGAAACAGAGCTAGGACGACAAACACCAGAATAAAGCCGGTGGCGCCGTTTCTGAGCATGAGTGACAGGCGGTCGTCTAAGACTTCAGCTTGGTCTTGCCAGATGGTTAATGACACACCTTGCGGCATACGTGCTTGAGCGGTGTCGATGTAGTTACGGGTCGCTTCAGCAATGTCTAATGCGCTTTGGTCACCTGTGCGAAATACGGAAACCATCACGGTCGGCTCGACATCGAAGCGGGCGTATTGGTCCGTTTCAGCAAACCCATCGACCACGGTTGCGACGTCTCCGAGTTGCAAGCGGCTACCATCAGCTCGTGTCCACAGTACGAGCTCTTCGTACTCCTCGCCTCGGTATGCTTGACCGATCGTTCGCAGCAGGATTTCACCACTATCGGTTTTAACTGAACCTCCGGGGAGGTCGAGTGAGGAACGACGCACGGCGTCCGCGACTTGGTCGAACGTCATGCCGTGCCGGCGTAGTGCGACCTCAGAGACCTCAATGGAAATTTCATAGGGTGGTGCACTGACAATGTCGACCTGCGTGATTTCCGGAAGGACAGAGAGCTCGTCACGAACCTGTTCGGCGACTGTCTTTAAGGTGAAAATATCCACCTGGCCGGAAATGGAAATGTCGGTGACCTGGTTTCTTGCCGTTAGTTCCGTAATGATCGGTTTTTCGGTTTCGATGGGAAATGTAGTAATCGCGTCGACATTACTCTTGACGTCGTCGATAACTTTTCTTGAGTCAGCCCCAAGTTCGAGTTCAATCATCACGGACGCCGATCCTTCGGATGCCGTCGACTGAATTTCTTTGATGCCATCGATTCCTTGAATTGCTTCTTCAATGCGGATTACAACGGCTGCCTCGACTTCTTCGGGCGCCGCGCCGAGGTATGGAACAGAGATCCTGATACGGTCGAGTTCTATCTCAGGGAACACTTCTTCAGTTACGGTCGTGATCGCGATAAAACCACTCACGCCGATGAAAATCATGAGGAGATTGGCCGCGACGCTGTTACGCGCCATCCATTCAATAATTGACTTCATAGTCGATCTCCTGCGAGTCGAAAGAGTGGATGCGTGTTACGAGCAGTACTGTCTATATTGGTCAGTTTGTCAGAGCTCAAAGTCTCCGCAAGGGCAGACACAACGTGCTCTGTGAGACTAACTAAGTCATCTGCGGTCCCATCCACTTTGAATGCATGCACCACGGCGCTGGTGTTTTTATTGATGACGCGAACGGTTACGCGAACGAGGTTACCTAGGTGCTGAATGCTTCCTCCCACGGTCCACAATGGAGACTCGTTCGTCGAAACCAGTTTTATCGATTCCATTATCGAGACTTGGCTGGCTATTTCCTCTGTCATTGTGTCGCCAAGGTTTTGGGCAGAGGACTCCTCATTTTCTGCGCCCGCGTTCAAGTGATCAAACGGCAACACCGCGAGCGTTGTGAGGTTTGCTGTCTCGTCACGGTCAGCAATGTTGCGAACCGACCCAAGTTGCCCGAGGATAGCTTTTGCGATTGTCGATTCAAGATTTGAGGATTCACTCGTAGTGCCATCGATCTTGATAGCTCCAAGAACCACATCATTCGCTGTGTCGACGATTTGGGCGGTGACGCGTGCCATCGGCCCAACGTGTTGGATGGCTCCATTAATGACATAACGGGCATCGTTTTGTTGAGCTGTTGTTGTTAAGCCGTCTGTATTGCGAAGGTGCGTTTCAATGGCGCGATGGATTGATGTTCCCAAGCTACTTTCACCTTCTAGGTTTAAGTTTGCAAACGGTAGGACAGCGATCGCATTTGACGGTGCGGTTGTTGCAACCGTTTCAGATGCTGGCGGAATGGCGCGACTGTTCTCAGCGACCGTTTCTTCAGCCTTTTCAGGTCGAGCGGCTGCATTAATAAGCACTTGTTCTTCTACTGGTTCTGGATCTGGTGGAGCCGTTACCGGCGGGTCAGACAGAGTTGGGTTGTCCACGCTCGTACCCAGTTGGGAATCTGTCGCTCGTGACACTTCGGTTGTTTCCGGTGTAGGCACATCTATTTCGTTGTCGGTTACAAGGGCGTCGTTTGATACCAATTCGTCAAGCCACGCCGGACGAACGGCGGTTTCTGTGACCGCTGATATGTTTTCGGGCAATGAATTTCTGTCGTCTGGCTCGTTCAGGCGATCTTGCGTGTCGGGGGCTGTTGTTTGCGTCCCGCCGGTAAGTCTACCGCTGTTGTTTTCGTCGGTCCTTGCCAAAGTGTCGACGTCCGCATTGGCAATTTGGATTCGCATCCCGTCCGTCGGTGTGTCTAGTGGTGAGATGACGACAAGTTCTCCATCCGACAGTCCACTTCGTACATAGACGACATCCATTGTTGATCGAAAAATATCTACGTTCCGAAATGACAAACGCTCGTCTTCCGATACCACGAGTACTTGGTCTCGTCCCCGCAGTGCGGCACGCGGGACTGCGGCCATGTTTTGAATCACCCGTCCTTCAATTTCTGCCTCAACGTACATACCCACGGCGAGGGGCGGTTGGTTGGGATTTTCACTCGGCGCATAAGGATCCGAGACTGCCGCAATGACATGCACCATCCGACTAACAGGATCGATTTCGCTTTCGGTGCGGACGATACTTCCTAGCCATTCGTGTATTTCGCCAGCAAAGGTCGCGCGTAACGTGACAGGAGGTTGGACTTGTTGTCGTTCACCGCGATACGACAATGGAAGGTCAAGATAGGCAAGTTGATCATCAGGCAGTGCTAGGCGGATTTCGGCGAAGTCTACTGCGTAGACGGTCGCAATCATGTCACCGACGCGAACGAACTGGCCGATATCAACATTCTTTTGCCGAACGCGACCAGCGTATGGTGCAACAATATCGGCTCGTTCAAGGTCACGTTCGGCTCTGATCACGCCGGCTTCCGCTGCGTCGATCGCGGCTTCCGCTTCATCAAGTTGCGGTTTTCGAAGTGTCAGTTCACGAGGGTCGCCGCGACCCAGGTCGTTCCATTCCCGTTCGGCTATTTCGGCTTCAGCCTGCTCTTGCGCTAAGCGTAATCGTGCTTGAGCGAGCTGTGACCGCGTGCCAATCAAGGCTTGTTCATAGTCGAAGGGGTCTATCTTCACGAGAACATCACCCTCTTCGAAAAATCCGCCCTCGGCAAACGATGATGAAACCCAGGTAATTCTTCCCGCAATCTCAGGGACGAGTTGACTTTCGGTTCGTGGCTGGACAGTGCCCTGACTGGTGACCGTCATCGCTACTTCAGTTAGATCAACCTGGTGCACTTGTACGCCGGGCGGCGAAAAGACAGGTGGTTGAGTTTCCACCGGGGGTCTACTTCGAATCATCATGATCGCAGCAAAACCCGCAATCCCGATTACAACGAGAGGCAAAAAAATCTGGAGTATTCGAATCAAAAAACGCATTGTAAAAATCTTCCGTTGTTATGTGCTGTTATCTAGTTCGTCGTGGTCAGTTCAAGTAATGAGTCGAGTTGTTCAAAACCGCCGCCAAGTGCGAGATATAAATCCACGCGATTGTCGAGTCGAAGACGACGGGCCGCGATTAAATCGGCTTCGGCTTGGAACGCAGATCTCTGAGAATCAAGCACAGTGATGTACGCATCTAAGCCGGTGCTGTAGCGTTCGTCAGCAAGGCGTTCCGCCGCTCGGGCTTGTTCGACGGATATCACTAAATGTTGTTCGCGGTCAGAGAGAAAGGCTTCTGCGGCAAGGGTAGTTTCGACTTCCGCGTACGCGACGAGCGCGGTGTTCACATAGGTTGCGAGAATTTCAGCGGTCTGCGCCTCCGCGCGATCGATTTGCGCACGTAATCGTCCTCCCTGCCAAAGCGGTGCAACGACGTTACTAACGAGACCCCACACACTGAAGTCACCACTGAGAAGAGAACGTAATGCATTGGTGGACGTTCCCGTATTGGCAGTCAGACTGATAGAGGGCAATAGTTCTTTGCGTGCGACCTGGAGTCTCGCTTCTGAGGCTGCGACAGAGCGTTCAGCGGCAACGAGGTCAGGGCGTCGAGCGATGAGGTCCGCTGGAAGGCCGGCGGGTATAGCCACCGGTGTTTCAGGGAGGTTGTCGGGTGCTGTTACCTGACCGTCTGCATACCGGCCAAGCAGTACGTCGAGTTGCCGTTTTGCCGCGTCGAGTTGTTGATAGCGTTGCGCAAGCTGAGCTTCCGCGTTCGACAAATTAAGGAGCGACTGTCGAAGGTCAAGAGCCGGACGTACCCCCGATTCAAATCGGTCACGTACTCGTTCTGCCGATTGACGGAAATTGTTAACGGTAGCTTCGGAAAGCTCAACCTGTTGCTGGGCCTCGGCGATAGCGAACCACGTTTTAGCTGTTTGTCCAGCAATAGATAATTGAGCGCCACGGAGGTCGGCGGCCGAGCGCTGAAGGTCGGCAAGCGACGCCTGTTCGCCAGCACGTAGTTTGCGCCACAGATCGATTTCCCATGAGACATCAATGGATGATGAGTGATTAGTGAATACCGTACTGAGGACACGGTCTTCGGCGCCTGGAATTGGGAACCCGATAAAATTCTGTTTCCGACGAATACTGTTGTACGACGCTTGGAGCGACGGCATAAGTGCGCCGCCGGCGACGCGTGCATCTGCTGCGGCGAGTTCCAATCGTGCGGCGGCGGCTTGCAGGTCGTAGTTTTGCTCGACCGCAGTTTCGATCGTTGCAGAAAGTGCGTCGTCGCCGAAGTCAGTCCACCAATCAGGAGACACGACTCCCGACGCGAGAGCGCCACCGGTCCATTCGTCCGGAACGGTCATGGTTAATTCGGGAGTTTCAATGGGTGGTGCTGAGGCACAACCGACCAGCCCGGCGAGGAGCACGGAGGCGGCACCTAGTCGCGTGAGGTTCACTGGGTCTCCTGTAGTTGTGGTGGTTTTGAAACATCCGTATGACGGATTGGTGCGGCAAGACCTGCACACGTAAACGCGATGAGTTCTTCGAGAACTTCAGACGAGGTTTTGATTTCGGTTTCTTCGCGTTTCATCATCGATTGTCCCCATGACATCGTGAACGCCATGGAACCAACCATGAACAGCATGCGCCATGGGAGATTTGAACTTGTAAGATGTGGCAAGGACCGCTGCAACGCTACCGCGAATCGTTGGAAGACCAGTTCATATTCAGACATAAAAGCTTGTCTGAAGTCGTCATTTGTTTCTGAGTGAAGGCGACCGAGCAAGCGGAGAAAAGTTTCGTCCAACCGCTGTTGCTGATCAAATGGCGGCGAGAGAAACGCTCGGACAATCTTGTGGTGTCGGGGTTCGGTGTCAGTGGTTTCTAGTTCGATTTCATCCAGAAGTTTCAGACGCATTTCGTTGATTGGTTGCAAGCGTCGTTCAAGAACGGCAGCAAGAAGAGCTTCCTTCGAACCGAAGTGATAGTTGACGGAAGCGAGATTTACTTTTGCGGCTGCTGTAATGTCGCGCATCGATGTTGAGGTGAAGCCCTTATCACCCATCAACGATTCAGCGGCGTCTAGAATTCGTCGTTTTGTGTCGCTAGCCATAAGAAATACCCTTCTCATTCGAACGTTCGTTTTAATTATACGTATGTATAGGACGGTGTGTCTAGGCTGTCAAAGCCACATTTTTCTTATATTCGATTTTTATTACGTAAATTTGATTTTTAGTTACAACGACTATGCTTCCGGCGCTAATTAATGGATAGCCAGGAGTCGACTTGCGTCTGTGTCTGAAATTGCTGAGTGGGACCGTATGTCAGCGCGGCGGCTTACTTGGTTGCGGTAGCGCTCAAAGAAGCTTGGGATATGGCCCCTTTGACGGAAGGCATACATGATGTCCTCACGAGCCTCGGTATGGGTTAGCCCGAGAGCGTGACCAATTTCATGGAGGCACGTGAGATACACGAGGACATCGTGCAACAGTGGGTCCCGCTTACTCCGAACAGTAAATTCTGAGCCGAGGGCAGTAATATCGGGATGAACGGCGATAGTGGCAGCGCGATGCCCGTTAACAGAAGGTTGACCGCATTTCCCCGTAACGCCCCGGCACGGAACTACGATCCCAAGACATTTCTATTGATGCAAGGTGTCGGTCCTCTGTACTGTCAAATCGAATGCGGCCTTCAGATGCTTGTGCCCAGTGAGCAAATGCCCAGGTGGCCAATTCTTCGTCGGTTTCGAGGTGGTCGGGGTCATGTATGTAATAGAGGATTGGACCGTCAGTCATGGTGACTGGCTGCCGGATTCGTCGGCTTGCATCAGCAATCGTGATGACGACGGCAAAAATCACCAGTGCCGCGGAAGCAAGAACACCTCGTTCATATCGAGTGCCAAATCGCCGCGATGAGATGAGCGCCATTGCGATGGTCATCATTGCATCTTTCTCCTAACAACGTTGGGGTATACAATCCTCCGCGCTTAAGATTATTGATGTGCGAGGCGACCCGTGACGTGGCGTTCTGCTAAGAGATGTCGCGTGAGTTTGAACTTTCATCTTGTGAAGGATTGTTCGCTATTGGATCTATTGATGACAGTCCCCTCTTTCTGTTTTCGACTTTTAAGGCGTCATTCTTTTTGGCACTGGGCAGCAATTGTCGTTGGTGGATTTGCGGTCGTAATACCCACGCTTGTTGCTGCGGCAAGCGATTCTCTTTCTCTTGCTGGCAAAGCTCAGCTATTTGAGGTGGACCTGGCCGAAAGATTCTTGGACGACGGTCAGGTGCGAGTACGTCGTCGGTTGCCGTCTGTCGAGCATCCCTTCATTACATACAACATGTCGGATACGGCCTACATGACGGGGATTTATTGCGCGATGCAAACGTGGCGGTTTCTCGCGACAGGCGAAGAGCAAGCGAGTGAGCGGGCCGACGATGCGGCGTTAGCGCTGGCGCACTTGGTGGAGGTTACTGGGCAGCCAGGCTTACTCGCTCG
>Ga0310120_10001193_pt1 | contig 19658 bp, 13 predicted proteins | sample CB27_AW_983_MG_FD_203506 | JGI IMG/M metagenome (GOLD analysis project Ga0310120, IMG submission 203506) | Marine microbial communities from Western Arctic Ocean, Canada - CB27_AW_983 | ecosystem: Environmental > Aquatic > Marine > Oceanic | place: Canada: Western Arctic Ocean | collected...
ATCACGGCAGCTGCGTTACAAGCTTGTAGCTGAGACTTGAGTTTTGAGCTTGAAAGAAACGTAATCTCACCCGCCCCGGCACTCTGCAGCGTTCCCATAGCGGTGATTTTAATCTCGCCATCACCCTGACACTGACCGCCGACAACCGCTGCTAGTTCTTCAAGCTTCATGCTGATGTTACCGATACTCCGTTTGTTTATCGATCAGTCCCGGTTGACCAGAAACTATTTAATCCGCCTTTGATTGTTGACAACAGATTATAGGGTTGCATTTGCGCCTGCGTCACGGACAAGCAGATAAGCTGAACTATGCGCTTATAGCGACTAAGTCGCTGGAAATACTCAAGGGCCAGAAGGGTCTGAATTACCAAAAGTCCAACATTCAGTTTCGATAGCTCTTTTGATGAACAGCATCGACCATAACCCTGACGTGATCCGGATTGACACCTGGCGTAATTCCATGACCCAGGTTGAACACGTGACCGTACCCCACACCAAAATCATCCAGCACACACTCGACAGCATGCTCGATGACTTCCGGTTTTGCGTAGAGTACGGCTGGATCCAAGTTGCCCTGCAGTGCCACCTGTTCACCGACCGCGTCCCGGGCAACAGCGAGTGACGTGGTCCAGTCGCAACCGAGCGCATCGCAACCTGAGTCTGCCATCTCTTTCAACCACTGACCCCCACCTTTAGTAAATAGAATCACAGGAATATGCCGGGTTAACTCATCGCTTTTCAGCGCTTCAACAATACGACGCATCGCTGACAGCGAAAATTCACGGTACTCAGTGTGTGACAAAACGCCGCCCCAGGTATCAAATACCATCAATACGTCTGCACCGGCTCCTACTTGGGCAGCGAGATAACCACTGACCGATTCAGTCAAGATATCCAATAGCGCATGCAGGGCGTGTGGCTGCTCATACATCAGCGCCTTAATCCGCGCAAAATCCCGGGTGCTTTGCCCTTCTACCATGTAGGTTGCCAGTGTCCACGGACTGCCAGCAAAGCCAATCAGTGGCACAGATCCATCAAGCTCATGGCGAATGATGCGGACCGCCTCAAAGACATAACCCAGATCATCCTCCAGCTCCGGTACCCGCAGGGCATCAATGGCATTTTTAGAATCAATCGGTCGTTCGAAACGGGGACCCTCACCTTCATTGACGCTCAGACCCAACCCCATTGCATCCGGGATAGTGAGAATGTCTGAAAACACAATCGCGGCGTCCAAGTCAAAGCGCCTGAGCGGCTGTAAGGTCACCTCGCAAGCGAGCTCAGGAGTCTTACAAAGTGTCAGAAAGTCACCCGCCTGTTTTCGGGTTTCCCGATATTCGGGCAAGTAACGTCCAGCTTGACGCATGATCCAAACTGGTGTGCAGTCAACGGGCTTACGCCGTAAGGCACGTAGCAACCTGTCATTGCGTAGTTTGGTCATTCCGTCCTGGCTACCGTTCTACAGATTTCTTCCTGAATCTGCTCTGCAGCAGCTCTGGGATCGTTTGCATCTCTGATCGGACGACCCACAACCAGATAATCGGCACCATCTCTTAACGCCTGTTCCGCCGATACTGTACGTTTCTGGTCATCCTGATTATCGACAGGCCTTATTCCAGGGACCACGACCAGTAGCGTGTTTCCTAATTCACGCCGCAATAGTGCTGCCTCCTGACCTGACGCGACAACACCCGCGCACCCATGTGCCACAGCACGCCGCGCCCGGGAAACCACCAACTCTGACACATCGCAGTCAAAACCCAGATCACTGAGATCTCCTCGGTCAAGGCTGGTCAGCACAGTCACCGCCAGAATCTCCACATCCTCTGCCGCAGCGGCCGCTGCCTGCATGATTGCATCGTTTCCATGAATCGTGGCAAATGTGATCCCCAAACCATTTAACTGGCTGACGGCACGGCCGACCGTAGCCGGCACGTCGAAGAACTTCAGATCGACGAACACCTTCTTGTCGCGCTCCCTCAGCCAGTTAACGAGTGCAAACGCATCGCCACTCATAAAGAGTTCCAGACCTACCTTGTAGAAAACGACAGTGTCATCTAACACATTCACCAACTCTCTGGCAGCAGATGCCGTGGGCACATCGAGCGCCACGATCAGTCGATCCTCGGCTGGAATTGTGGCTTGCGGGGTCATAGATCTAATCTGGCGACGGCAGGGAACTGTGGCCCATTAGAAAGATATCCATTGTCCGCGCTGCCCCACGCCCCTCATTAATTGCCCAGACCACCAGAGACTGACCCCGACGACAGTCGCCTGCTGCATACACACCAGGCATACCCGTTGCATAACTGCCGTGCTCAGCCCGATAGGTGCTGCGTTCGGTATAGGTCAGCCATTTCGCATCATCAATATTGGTTGACTGCGCTAGCGGATCGGAAACGCCATGTTCAGGACCAAGAAACCCGAGAGACAGCAAGACCAGATCACATTCCCAGATCGCTTCCGAACCCGGAACCGAACTGAAAGGTGCGTTGTCAGATGGCTGAGACCAGTCCACCTGGACGGTCTTGATGCCTGCAACTTGGCCCTTACCATTGTCGATAAATTCGGTTGAAAGCAACGCAAAACGCCTGGGATCCTCACCAAACCGAGTCGCTGATTCTTCGTGGGCGTATTCTGTGCGATAAATCAGAGGCCACTGGGGCCAGGGATTCCCTGCAGCCCGTTCATCGGTCGGTTTAGACAGCAGTTCGAAATTGATCATACTCCGACAGCCGTGTCGAAGTGCGGTACCGATGCAGTCTGCGCCGGTATCACCCCCCCCAACTACGATCACGCGCTGGTCCTTGGCTGATAATTCCGTGGTTTTGTGATGCCCATGGTTGAGCAGGCTACGGGTACTTCGTGTCAGATAATCCATCGCGAAATGGATACCTGACAGCTCACGTCCTGGTATCTGAAGATCGCGTGGTACGGTCGCCCCGGTCGCGAGCAACACGGCATCATGCCGACTGACCAGTTCCCGACTGTCCAGCTGTGACATATCGATGCCGCCCTCGGTCATAATCGATACCATGTGACCGGCTGAATAATCTTCGGCCTGACCCACATTAATCCCAGTCAGAAACTCAATACCTTCTGCCTGTAGCAACTCTACGCGTCGATCGACCACTGATTTGGACAGTTTCATATTGGGAATGCCATACATCAGCAAACCACCAATACGGTCAGCACGTTCGTAAACCGTTACCTTGTGTCCAGCCTTGTTCAGTTGATCAGCTGCGGCAAGACCAGCCGGACCTGAGCCCACGACACCGACAGTTTTACCGGTTCTTATCGACGGTGGCTTTGGTACGATCCAGCCCTTTTCAAAACCACGATCAACAATCGCATTTTCGATATTCTTGATTGTGACTGCTGGCTCGATAATTCCGAGCACGCACGCGCCTTCACATGGTGCGGGACACACCCTGCCGGTAAATTCAGGGAAGTTGTTGGTTTGGTGGAGTCGGTCCAGCGCAGCACGCCAGTTCCCCTGATAAACCTGGTCGTTCCACTCCGGTATCAAATTGTCGATCGGGCAGCCGTCAGCAGACTGGCAAAACGGCACACCACAATCCATGCACCTTGATCCCTGCGACTGCAGATGCTCATCGTCGCCAGAGGTAAGGATCTCTTCAAAATCATGTAGACGTTCTGCAGGCGGTCGGTACGGTACCACTGCCCGAACAATTTCCTTGAATGCTGTCAGTTTTCCCATTTCAAGACACCAGGATTTGTGCGTCTGACTAATGATCTGAGTCGGAGATTGACCTAGGTCAGCCTCGGCCTGGGGGCTGACTGCGCGCTGCGAGCAGAAACACCCGTCGATGCACTTTGTACCTGTTCAAGAATTCTCTTGTAGTCGGTCGGCATCACTTTGACGAACTGCTGCTTCATTGGCTCTCGACCCTGGGACAGCAGTCTGGCCGCAACATCCGACCCGGTGTAACAGTGATGTAATTGAATCATTTCCTCCAGTTCGTCAAGATCGAAATCTGAAAGGCTCTCCAAACCGACCATGTCGAGATTACAGTTGGCCTTTAATTTATCGTGATCGGGTGCCCATACATAAGCTAAACCACCGGACATGCCTGCCGCGAAATTTCTGCCAACCGAACCCAGAACAGCGACGCGACCACCGGTCATGTATTCGCAGCCATGATCGCCGACACCTTCCACAACAGCCATCGCTCCACTGTTGCGAACACAGAAGCGCTCGGCGGCTTTACCTCTGAAGAATGCCTTTCCACTCGTCGCACCGTAGAGACAGACATTCCCGACAATAATATTATCCTCGGCAGAATACCCAGCGCCAGCCGGCGGAGACACGACGATCCGACCGCCGGAAAGACCCTTGCCGACATAGTCATTCGCATCACCCTTGAGATCAATTGTGACACCGTTTGCGAGCCACGCACCGAGACTCTGCCCAGCTGAGCCCGCCAGTCGAATCACAACGGTGTCATCGGGTAGACCCTGCTCACCCCACTTCTTCACCACCTCATGGCTGAGAGTCGTACCGACGGCGCGATTGGTATTGGCCACTGGAAGTTCAATCCGTACAGCGTCTCCGGTCTGCAGAGCTTTTTTGCACAAAGGAACCAGTTGGGTTCTGTCAAGGCTAGCATCCAAACCATGATCCTGTTCAATCTGGCAGAATACACCCGTGTCGGCACTGGGTTTGAGTGCCGGCATCAGCACCGGTGAAAGATCAATACCGTCGGCTTTCCAGTGGTCGACCACCGCCTTGGTGTCGAGCAGGTCGACCCGTCCGATCAGTTCGTTAAAGGTTCGAATTCCCAGTTGTGCCATGTAACCCCGTGCTTCTTCTGCCACCATAAAAAGGTAATTCACGACATGTTCAGGCAGGCCTTCAAAATTCTGACGCAATACCGGGTCCTGCGTTGCGATCCCAACCGGACAGGTATTCAGATGGCACTTTCGCATCATGATACAACCGAGCGTGACTAGGGGAGCAGTTGAAAACCCGATTTCCTCGGCACCGAGCAATGCACCAATCACCACGTCACGACCGGTTTTCATACCGCCATCTGTCTGCAGCACGACACGGCTACGAAGATCGTTCATCACCAGGGTCTGGTGGGTCTCCGCAATCCCCAGTTCCCAGGGCAAACCGGCGTGCTTAATACTAGTCAGTGGTGAGGCACCTGTGCCCCCCGCATCGCCTGCGATCAGAATATGATCAGCGTGTGCCTTGGCAACTCCCGCTGCAACCGTTCCCACGCCGACTTCCGACACCAGCTTGACACTGACCCTTGCCGACGGGTTGGCATTTTTCAGGTCGTAGATCAACTGTGCCAGATCCTCGATAGAATAAATGTCGTGATGCGGTGGCGGGCTGATCAGACCGACACCGGGTGTTGAGTGCCTTATCCGGGCGATATGTTCATCGACCTTGTTGCCCGGCAGTTCTCCTCCTTCTCCTGGCTTGGCCCCTTGCGAAATCTTGATCTGCAGTTCATCTGCATTGGTGAGATACCACGCCGTTACCCCGAACCGACCTGATGCCACCTGCTTTATCGCCGAACGTTTTGAATCACCGTTGGGCTGAGTATTGAATCGCTCGGGAGACTCCCCCCCTTCACCGGTGTTACTCTTTCCGCCTACCCGGTTCATCGCGATAGCCAGTGTCTCGTGTGCTTCGCTGGAAATGGAGCCAAGACTCATCGCACCGGTACAGAACCGACGCACAATATCAGCAGCTGATTCGACTTCCGATACCTCCACCGGCCTGGTCGAGGGCTTGAACTCCATCAGGCCCCGAAGCGTGTAACGGCCGCGGGCTTCATTGTTGACTTGCTCGGAAAATCGATCGTAAGCCGTCCTGTCATTGTCGCGCGCAGCCTGCTGGATATCGGCAATAATCCGCGGCTCCCAACCGTGTTTGCCGCCCCCGGCCCGCCAGTGAAATTCGCCCGGATTAGGTAGTTCCGAGGACTGGAGATCGATATTTTCAGAATAACCGAGCTCGTGACGGCGAAACAGTTCCCGTGCCAGAACGCCAAACCCAATCCCCTCCACACGACTCGCGGTATCTGTAAATGCATAATCTACAACGTCTGTCGCGAGCCCGACTGCTTCGAATATCTGTGCACCTTTATACGACTGAAGAGTCGAAATGCCCATCTTGCCCATTACCTTGAACAACCCTTTTGCAACACCTTTTCGGTAAGCCTCGACCACATCATCATCGGCAAACTGGGCAGCATCAATACCGCCATCGCGGCTGGCTTGCCACAGTGCTTCGTAAGCCAGGTATGGATTAATCGCATCTGCGCCATAACCTATGAGGAGGCAATGATGGTGTACTTCCCGGGGTTCCCCGGATTCAATGATCAAACCGACCCGGGTACGCTTTGCTCTGCGTACCAGATGCTGATGCACCGTGCTGCTTGCTAGCAACATGCTCGGCGCAACACAATCCGGTCCAACAGCGCGATCCGACAGTATCAACAGTTGAAAGCCTTGATCGACTGCATCCTCAGCCTCGGCACAGATCCTCTTAAGTGCTGCCAACAGGCCTTCTTCTCCCATCGACACTGGAAATGTGATATCGATTTCCTGGGACTTCCAATCACGATGAGAAATGCTCTTTAACCCTGACAGCTCGGCGTTGGTCAGTATCGGGTGTTCAATCAGAAGGCGACTGCAGTGCTGGTCTGAGATCTCAAGCAGGTTTTGTTCGGGCCCAACGTAGCATGCCAGGGACATGACAATCTCTTCTCGTATAGAGTCGATCGCGGGGTTTGTAACCTGCGCAAAAAGCTGTTTGAAATAATCGTACAACATGCGTGGCTGATCACTCAGACAGGCCAGTGCTGAATCGTTTCCCATCGACCCGACAGGATCTCGACCCTCCGTGATCAAGGGAATCAGCATGAAATGCAGAGTTTCTGCGGTATATCCAAATGCTTTCATACGCGGCAACAACGTGTCCGAGCCCAGTCCGGGCACATCCGGTGCGGGCACAAGATCAGACAGCTGAATTCTCCCGGCCTCTAACCATTGCTGATACGGCCGCTTCTGAGAAAACTCTAATTTCAATTCCTCGTCAGGCACCAGTCGTCCCTGCTCGAAATCAATCAGGAACATTCGTCCGGGCTGAAGCCGGCCTTTTTCTTTGATGTTCTCTGCCGCCACGGGCAACACACCGACCTCACTGGCCATAATAACCCTGTCATCATGGGTTACGTAGTAACGACTCGGTCGAAGCCCGTTACGATCAAGCAAGGCACCGATATAACGGCCGTCAGTAAAAGCAATAGATGCTGGCCCATCCCAGGGTTCCATCAGAGCCGAATTGAACTCATAGAACGCGCGCTTGCCCTGTGACATCGTCTCGTGTTTTTGCCACGCCTCCGGCACCATCATCATGATGGCACCCTGTAAAGTCCGGCCCGTCATCAGCAAGAATTCCAGCACATTGTCAAAATTGCCCGAATCAGAGCAGTCTGGTTCCACCACCGGGAACACTGACTGGAGGTCAGCTCCATACAGCGCACTGTGCATCACACCTTCACGTGCCCGCATCCAGTTGATGTTGCCACGAAGCGTGTTGATCTCGCCGTTGTGGGCCATGAATCGCCCCGGTTGGGCCCGATCCCAGCTTGGAAATGTATTAGTCGAAAACCGTGAGTGGACCATCGCCAAGTGAGAGGTATAGTCCGGGGCACTCAGATCTGGGAAATAGTCCATCAACTGCAACGTACGCAGCATCCCTTTATAGATCATCACCCGGGTCGACAACGAACAGATATAGAACATGTTCGCCTGCGTCATGGCCGGGTCACCGCGTAAACGATGACTGGCCTGCTTTCGAATAAGATAAAGCTTTCGTTCAAACGCATCGCGATCAACAACAGACTTTGCGCCAATAAACAATTGTTCTATGTACGGTTCACCCAGTCGCGCCGTGCGACCGATTCCGGCTTCATCAGCACATGTCGGTACAGCGCGCCAGCCGATGACTGTTTGGCCCTGATCCGCAACAATTGATTCGACGGTCTGTTTGCATTTCTCCCTTTCTTCGGCGACTTGCGGTAGAAATATGGCACCGGCACCGTAACTTCCGGTTTCGGGCAGACGTGCCCCAATTTCCTCGTCAACAACCCGCTGGAGAAACTGGTGTGGTAGCGCGGTTAACATCCCTGCACCGTCTCCGCTGTTCTCGTCGGCTCCGCAGGCACCGCGGTGATCCATGCTTCGCAAAACGGTAGCGGCTTCATCTATGATCGAATGACTGTGCTGGCCCTTTATATGCGCCACAAAGCCGACGCCACAACTGTCGTGTTCAAATTCGGGGCGATAAAGTCCGACAGGTCGTCTGGGGTGTCTGAAGCGGTTATCCATTTGCTGTATTCTTTGGCGTCATCTGCTCCCCTCGATTCTGAGCGTCGAAGGCCTCCGAATCCGGTGTCTTTACTGAGTCGGTGTCGCCAGAGTTCGGCGGACAGGCAGGGGGACATCATCTATGTGGTGACCACACGGCTACACAATTAAGTATAGCTATAGGTTCTAACGGGTTCAAATACGAGAGGAATACACTATATTAAGTCAGCGCACGATACGATCTGTCAGACACACCACCCGGTACTTTTCTCACACACCTTCTATCGGGTTTTTGGTTTTTTAGCAGCGAGTAGCTGAAAATTTATTGCCTTAACAACGACTTCGTTCATCAGGCTGCGGCACTTTCCAGGACAGCCTCGAGGACGTCATCAGGATAATCAGATACGAGATGGGCCTCGCCGATGGCTTTAAGCAGAACCAATCGAACCCGACCGGCGGCGACTTTTTTGTCTCGAGCCATGTTACGCATGAAATCTGCTACGGTCATATCTGCCGGCGCACACACGGGCAGGTTGGCGCGTCGCAACAACACCCGAATACGCTCAACATCCTCCTCTTCCAGCCACCCAAGCCGGCAAGACATGTCAGCGGCCAGGGATATTCCCGCGGAGACTGCTTCACCGTGCAGCCATTTACCGTAGCCGGTTACAGTTTCAATAGCATGTGCAAATGTGTGACCCAGGTTCAACAAAGCCCGGTCACCTTGCTCGACTTCATCAGTGGCAACCAGTTCGGCCTTATTGCGGCAACACTCAATAATGGTGTGAGAAACACTATCGACATCACGCTGACACAATTTATCAATGTTCTGCTCGAGCCAGGTAAAAAATCCTGCATCCCGAATACATCCGTATTTCACCACCTCCGCTATGCCAGCAGACAACTGCCTTGAGTCAAGTGTGGAAAGCGTATCGGTATCAGCGATTACACACTTTGGTTGATAGAACGCACCGATCAGGTTCTTGCCACGCGCATGGTTAACAGCGGTTTTTCCCCCCACTGCTGAGTCGACCTGCGCGAGCAATGTGGTCGGAACTTGAAGATAGTTGATACCTCTTTGGTAACAGGATGCCGCAAATCCTGCAATATCCCCGACCACTCCACCACCCAACGCAATCAGTGTGGTTTCGCGACTGCATGCTGCGGCTACCATCGCATCCAAAAGCTCTGCCAGAGTCGCAAGCGATTTGTGTTCTTCACCATCGGGCAACACGTGACAGGTCACGTTAAATCCAGACAACGTGCTAAGAAGATTATCGAGGTACAAAGGAGCAACCGTCTCGTCAGTTACGACCATAACTTCATTGGCGTTCACATACTGCTGAAAAAGCTCCCTACGAGACAGCAACCCTGAATCGACGACGATTGGATAGCTTCGTTCGCCGAGTTCGACGTTCAGTATTGCCAAAGTTTTCGGACCTCCCCAGCAATTTCCCTGGCTGCGGTCTGGGGCGAACGGCCATCGGTTTCATAGATAACATCTGCCTCCTGCCTATACAGTGGTTCCCGTTCCAGCATCAGTTGCTCGAGAACCTCACGCCGATTTGCACCAGTGTTGAGCAGTGGGCGATTCTTGCTGTTTCTAGTGCGATCCATCTGCATATCGATAGACGCATGGAGATAGACCACAAGCCCATTATGGCGAAGTGCTTTTCGTACGTCTTCACTCAGCACGGCACCTCCACCCGTTGCCAGAACAATCCCTTTCCGCTCGGCGAGTTCCGTGACCATGCGAATTTCACGACTCCGAAACCCATCCTCGCCCTCTATATCAAATATCGTCGAAATGGTCACGCCAGTTCTCTGTTCAAGTTCGTGATCAGAGTCAACAAATTCCAGGGTCAGGTTTTTTGCCAATGCCTTACCGATTGTGGTTTTACCCACACCCATGGGTCCTACGAGATATATGTTTTTTGCATTTGTCATAGGCTTTAGTTCACGGCAAATCTGGCTTGCCCACCGCAATAGAAGGTTATCGAGTACACCGGTTGTCAGCCTGCTGTCAGCGCAGGATTAACGATTCTCGGTGTCAGAAAGATCAAAAGCTCCCTGCGATTATCAAGGATTCCTTTCTTTTTGAAAAGTTGTCCGATGAAGGGGATATCTCCGAGCCATGGTATTTTGGTGACTATTTTGGAGGTTTGTTGTTCATAAATTCCTCCGATTACAACAGTTTCTCCATTGTCGAGAAGGACTTGTGTTCGCACCTGTAATGTATTGATGTTCTCTTCTGTTGCTGACACAAAAGAGTCCTTGGTGACAAAAACGTCGAGGATTACATGGTCATCTGGAGTAATCTGAGGAGTCACCGTTAAGCTGAGTACAGCCTTTTTAGTCACAACACCACCCTCACCCTGGGTAGTCGTGGTAAAAATTCGCTCCTGACCCTGTTCGATATGTGCTTCTTGTTTATCGGCAGTCAGTAATCGAGGGTTGGCCACAATTTTTCCGCTGCCTTCTGCTTCTAAAGCTGAAATCTCAAGGTCAATCAATGCCGCCCAACCAGCACCTGATTTGGCAAGCGTCAGAGCATAAGAGCCAGGTGAATTGCCATTAATCCCTGTAGCTGGCAAGTTGACACTGAGAGAACCATCGCCTGAAGCGCTGATTCCGTCCGTTCTCACGGTGGTGGTGTTGGCCAGAGACCCCGATCCTATAATTGAACCAACACTGTCGTTAATGCCCGTTAGCCCTAATTTGACCCCGATATTTCTACTGAAGTCCTCGTTTGCTTCAACTATTCGAGCCTCGATCAGCACCTGTTTTATTGGTCGATCCAGCTCAGATATCAGCTTTCTAACCTCTAGAACCTTGCCAGCCATGTCCTGGATCAATAGAGTGTTCGTCCGGGCATCGACCGTGACACTGCCGCGATCTGACAGCAGGCTATTGGTCTCAGTCTGCACCTCGGCAATAGATACACTACCGAACATGGAAGGCTGGACATTTGGACCGACCGCCCGTACAGATTTAAGCAGTACGGCAATGTCCTCGGCGCGAGCATAATTGATCTGAATCAGCTCGGAAATCAGTGGTTCGAGCTCTGTCATCTGGAGTGACGATTCAAGTACAAGTCTTTCCTTCTCAGTGATTTCCTCAGCTGGTGCAATCCAAATAACGTTATTTTTTTCTCGCTTCGCCAGTCCTTTGATCTGCATGATCGTCTCCAGAGCCTGGTCCCAGGGTACATCTTTCAGTCTTAGGGTCAGGTCTCCTGTGACGGAGTCACTGATTACAAAATTAATACCGGTCTCTTCCGCGATTATCTGCAATGCGCCGCGCACGGAGATGTTCTGAAAATCAAAACTGATGGGTGAGCCCATATAGCTATCGTCGGCGGCTTTAGTCTCAGCATCATCAGCACGAGGGGTAACCTCCACCGAGAAAGTCTTGCCGGACTGAAACCCGACGTAATCGTAGGCACCCAGTGCAGACAAGATAATGCGAGTCCGGTCGTCTAAAGAAAACGCGTCGACAAACTGTACCGGTGTCGCAAAATCGAACACATCCAATCGACGCTCCAGATCATCACCTAGTACTGTATCAGCAAAGTCGAGCACGATTTCGCCCTGCTCCTCACGAGCCATGACCCGTACATTCTCACGATCCAGTCCGATCGTTACCCGGCCAGAACCGTTCGGACCTCGACGAAAGTCGACAGCTGTAATGTGGTGGGGGTCAGACACCGTCGTCACACCATCTTGCTGCCCTAAACCGGATCTTCCAGACTCCGTCCGTTGGACAGTCACAACCTGACCTATCAGGAGAATAATTTCACTGTCTGATTGTTGGCTTTCGAACGGTACCGATGCGACCAGATTGACAATGATTCGAGCACGCTCCTCGGTCCCAATGACAACGACACTGTCTACAGCACCCCGTTTTACTTCCATAATACGGGGGTTAACACTGCTTTTGACGCCAAAATAATCCAAGATAATTCGATCAGGTTGACTGGTGCGAAATATCTTTGCGGCAGGAATATCGCCTTGAGTATCAATGTTGACTTGCAGCCGCCCACCGGATAGCACCGTGTGTTCAACCGCCACAAGCTCGGGTTCAACTGCAAGACTCAGAGCGGGTACCAACAATGTGCCCAGTAGCAGCAGAGCAGGCAGCACCCGGACTGAATTATTTCGTAACCCAAATCGAATTGGGTCTATCCGCAAGATGTTCACCGTTAATTCAGAATTTGTTTTAGCTAAAAGCACGGATTATGACTCAATCACCGATCAAAAAACTCACCGTTCGCGTCTGCCAGCGGCCGTCTGTCCCCTTGACAACCTCTTCCAGTCCTATAGTTCGCCTTTCAAGGTCTATTTCAATGATTTGACCGTAGTTTCGACCGAGATAAGCACCTTCGGCAACCTTATGTATCATGCCATCTGGCGTCACAACGATCAGCCGGAGATTACCCTCCAGAATCATGATTCCAGCAAATTGGAGGGCATCCAAGGGAAACCCTTCTAGATGTTCTCTGGTCCGGATCGGATCGGGTTCTAGCGGATCCGGCTCTGGTTCGGGTTCGGGTTCAGTGTCTGCACTGGACACACTCGGAAATACATTTTCACGGGAAAATGGATCCGGCAAAGAAGAAGCCGCGTACGTATAGGCCGGGATCGGTGCGAGCTCTGGAAGCGGCTCCACAGATGGCTGCGTTGATTTGTGCATGTTGAGCACAAACCGCTTGAGATCGACCATTGACCGGTCACTAGAGCAGGCCGCTGTCAGCACCAACGCAATACCAAGCAAGGCATACCGTGCGCCCTTGACACAGCGATTATCCCACTGCGACGTCATTGTCTGTTCCTCATCGTCTAACCATCGTCCTGATAACGGTAGGTCTGCAACAAAATAGAAGTCAGGAGTTGGCCTTCTTTGTCCGCAATGATCGACATATCGCCTACGGTCACAATGCGCGGAAGTGCTGATAGATGACTAATAAAGCCAGCAAGCTGGTGATACGTACCAGACACTTCGACTCGGATGGGCAACAATGCGTAGAATTCCCTCTGGATTTCTTCAAGCGGATCGAATACCAAAAACTCCAGTCCGCGCTGTTTGCCTGCCTCGGTAATTTCAACCAGTAGCCGGGGAACTTCGCTACTGTCTGGCAGTTGAGCGACCAGTTCGCTAAGAAGATCTTCGATCTCACCCATTTGTGTCTGGTACGCCGGCAAATTAACCACCATACCCTTCTTCATCGAGAAGGTGCTTTTAAGTTCAGCCTCCTGCTGCACCAGGCGCTCTACGGTACGGATCTGATCTTTGATGACAAAATGCCAACTGCCGTAAAGCACAGCGGATGCAACAACCAGCGCGACAATCAATGAGAACCATGCCGGCCAGGAAGCTGGATCATTCAGATCGATCTGTCTGAGTTGGTCCAGCATTATTAATCGCTCACCATCAGTTCGAAACGACTGGTCTGGGTTTCGTCAATTTCACCGATATTAATTACCTCAAGGTGTGAATCACCAAATGAAACCGAACTGTTCAAGTTCAGCATCAACTCGGAGACCCTGGCATTCGATTGAGCAATTCCCTCAAGTTTAAAGCGGCCTTGGCTTCTTTCAGCCGATACAAAATAAAGACCCTCGGGCAGCGCGTGAACAAGATTATCCAGCGTACGCACGATGCCGACTCTTTCTTGTTGTAATTGGCGGATTATCGTCATACGAGCTACAAGTGCTTTTTTCCTCTGCTTTATCTGGTCAATCTCTTTAAGCTGCACCTCCACCTTCTGAATCTCCCTAAGCAGATACGCATTCCGGCTCCTTTGGAATGAAATTTCCTCACTCTGAGTCCACCATGCCACAGCAAACACGCTGCCTGCGACGATGCAGATCACTACAATCGCTGCCCATAGTTGCCGCCGCTGGCGGCGACGTCGCGCCTCTCGCCAGGGCAGTAGGTTGATGCCAGGGCTCATCCTGCACCCCGCATTGCTAGCCCACAGGCTTTAAGCAACAAAGTCGGCTGAAGCTTGAGTTTCATCCTGGCTTTAATGTTTTTCCCTGAGAAGGGATTTGCAGTCGCCGTAGGGACACCGGTGTAGTTGCTGATGAGCTGCAGAATTCCATCCAACCGCAGACAACCACCGGTTACAAAAAGAAGGTCAACCGTATCGTATCCCCGCCCCGCCGACGCAAAAAATTCAAGTGCTCGTGCAGCTTCTTGCGATATTGCGCGTTTAAACGGCTCAAGCAATTGTTCCTGGTCACCTTCAGACAGGTTTCTGGATAACTTCACAGCTTCGGCTTCTTCAAAGCTGATATCACAATGAGACTGAATAGACTCAGTAAGCGAACGACCACCAAAAGAATGGTCCCTGTCGTAGATCACCACCCCGTCCACAAATACGTCGAGGCGGGTAGTCACCTCGCCCACATCCAGCAAAGCGACCGCTTTGCCCTGCAGGGACTCAGACAGGGCCGCAGTTACCAGGGGAAACGCCCGTGCTATTGCAAAAGCGTCCACATCGACCACCACGGGTCGCAGACCTGCTGACCCGACCGCCGATACATAGTCATCTACAATCTCGCGACGGCAGGCTGTGACAGTGACCGAATCCTCCACCCCTGCCTCCGTAGAGGCTAAAACCTGATAGTCCAAATACATCTCGTCGACTGAATAAGGCACATTCTGAGCCGCATCGATCATCACCTGCTCTTCGATTTCAAACGCTTTAATCCCTTCAGGAAGCTGGAAAGTTCGTGTGACGACATGTGAGGATGCGATAGCGACGATGGCATTTTTTCGTTTGCAACGCGCCCTCTTTGCTGCACGGCGCAGCGCCGCGCTGACCTGTTCTACGTTGCTGATACCTCGTTCAACCACAGCATTACGGGGCAGCGATTCAACGGCGGCGCAGTTCACGCGGTAACCACGTCGTGTTCGCTGGAGTTCCATGACTTTGACAGACGAGGTGCCAATATCCACGCCCACAGCTTCAAGGGGTCTACGCCCGAACACCGCCATCATTCCTCCAGCGATCTAGATATACGCGAAGTACGCAATTGAACTCGGTGAACCAACCGATCGACTTGGTTCAAATTCATCGCACACCAAGTTAAGCCCTTCAATTCATTGTTCAAACTATCGACCAGACGCTCTGCTCAAACAATACAATTGTATCGCTCCAAAGAACCTTCTCAACAATTTCTCCAGCACCCTGGTGTCTCGGCAGGACAGTCCAACAACACGGGCCGAACTGCGCTTGAAACCCCGAATCAACCCACTTCCTCGTCATCGGAGTTTCCAACAGCCGGGGCGGTCTTCTTTGCCGGTTTTTTTGTTGATTTCTGTCCAGCACTGGTTTTCGATTTTTTCTTGGTCGTCTTGCGCTTACTGACCTTTTTCTTCTTACTCGTGACCTTCTTTTTAGTCTTCTTCCGACCTGACCCGCGTGCTGGGGCCTCGGCAAGGATCCGACGACAATCGTCTTCGGATAACTTTTCGGGGTCTTGGTCCTTAGGCAATCGAACTCTGACTTTTCCTTCTATTACCTCCGGACCCCAGCGGCCACGCATGATTTTGATACCGTCATTAAACGTTGCAATCGTCCGTTTAACATCAGATTCCCGTTTCTTTTCGATTAGCTCACGGCCTCGGTCCAGTTCGATTGAATAGGGGTCATCTTCTTTCTTGAGGGAAGCAGAGATATTACCGCACCGGACATAAGGGCCAAATGGCCCAATAGCGACGGTTATGACTTCTCCGTCTGGGTCTAATCCCAGTTCACGTGGCAAACGCGACGCATTGTCCAGAATCTCCACAACCTGTTCCGTCGTCAGGACAAAAGGATCGATCTCTGCAGGCAGCGCAGCCGTTCGGGTTCCACATTTCAGATACAAACCAAATCGCCCGGTCTCTAGAGTAATGTTCTCGCCTTCAAACTCACCCACTAACCGGGGAAGCGATAACAACCATAACGCCCGTTCAAGCGTCAGATCGAAAATCTTCCAACTGGGCGGTACAGATTTGCGGTCTGGTTTCTCGGTTGCTGTTTCCTCACCGCGTTGAACGTAGGGCCCGTAAGGTCCTACGCGCCAGGAGATTTGGTCATCACCAGTTGGATCCTTACCAAGCACAAAAACTGGTTTTTCGCTATCTTGGCCCAACATTTCCTGCAAACGAGCCCAAAAGGTTTCGATAACGGCAGATCTATCAGCTTCCCCTCTCGCAATTCGATCTAGGTCTTCCTCCATAGTCGCGGTGAATTCATAGTCAACGAAAGTCTTGAAGTTCTCAGTGAGAAAGGCATTGACGGCAAATCCCACCGATGTTGGTAGAAATCGCCGGCGTTCAAGCAATGCATATTCCCGATCCACCAATGTGGACAGAATGGAAGCATACGTCGATGGTCGGCCGATGCCCCGGGCTTCAAGTTCTCGGACCAGCGTTGCCTCAGAGTATCGTGCCTTGGGCTCCGTAAAATGCTGCTCGGCTCGAATTCTATTGAGAGAAACTTTCTCCCCTTCAATCAATGAAGGTAGAACAGTATTTTCCTCATTGTCCTCTTCATCCCGCCCTTCCTGGTACACGTTCATAAAACCCGGGTCTACCACACGCGACCCTGTTGCTCTGAAGACATCCTGATCACTGGATTGGATTGAAAACTGTACCGTAACCTGACGCAGGGTTGCGGGGATCATCTGGCTCGCAACAACACGTTGCCACACCAGTTCATAAAGGCGGTAGTGATCGGCATCCAGCGCTTGCTTGACCTGGGCTGGAATACGCATCGCGGACGTTGGCCTGATCGCCTCATGCGCTTCTTGGGCATTTCGGGCTTTACTCTTGTAGAGATTGGTCGACTTAGGCAGATTGTTAGCACCATATCGTTGGGATATTAATTCTCGAATCTCAGACACCGCCTCGGCGGCGATGTTGACCGAATCGGTCCGCATGTAGGTGATTAGGCCGACCCGCGAGCCTTCGAAATCGACTCCCTCATACAGTTGCTGCGCCACTCGCATGGTTCGGCGCGCACCAAATCCGAGCTTACGTGACGCTTCCTGTTGCAAAGTAGAGGTTGTGAACGGCGCTGAAGGATTACGGCGCCGGGGTTTTTCTTCAACCGAGATCACCTTCAATGAGCCCGCTGCCTGACGTTCCAGGCGATCACGTATCGTAGAGGCCACAGTCTCAGCTGTGACCGTAAATTGGCTAACCTTCTCGCCTTCGAGCCGCACCAGCTTCGCTGTAAATTCGCTTAACGGATCTCCACCCTTAAGGTCGGCTTCAATACTCCAGTATTCTCGAGGTACAAATTCTGCGATTTCCTTTTCCCGATCGCACACCAGTCTCAGTGCCGGACTCTGTACACGACCTGCCGATAGGCCACGCTTTATTTTTTTCCATAGCTCCGGGGAAAGGTTGTACCCCAGTAGATAGTCAAGAATCCGCCGGGCAAGGTATGCCTCAACCAGTGCCTTTGACACCTCTCTTGGCTTGTCGAGCGCTTCCTGTATCGCCCGTTTTGTAACTTCATAAAAAACCACTCGGTGAACTGGTTTGTTGTGCAGAATATTCCGCTCAGCCAGAAGCTCCAGAATGTGCCACGATATCGCCTCCCCTTCTCGATCAGGGTCTGTTGCCAGGTAAATTGTTTCGGCTTTTTGAGCGGCCTTGCGTATCGCACTCATCTGTCGCTCGCCGCGCTCATCTAGTTCCCACTCAGGAGAAAATCCGTTGTTAACATCTACGCCACGACCACCGGAATGCACGAGATCGCGCACATGGCCATATGAGGCAATGGCACTGAACTCTTGCCCCAGATATCGCTCCATCGTTCGCGCCTTTGCTGGGGATTCGACAATTATCAGGTTCTTCGACATTTTTTGATCACAATCCTGACGCTAGAATTCGCTCGTTTTTCCGACCGTTCCGAATCAAATTACTCACATTCAGCCTGAATCCTCTCACGACTCCAGGTTCCTCAAATAGCGGCCGCCACAAGTACGGATCTTCCCTGCAATCTCCATCCCTATCAGCATGGAACAAACTTTCGCAGCCGTCAAACCGCTACGGACGATGATCTGGTCGACAGATGTCGGGACGTAGTCTATGGCGTCCAGCAGAACGTCATGACCTCGGTCAGTCGTCCGTCGAGTTGATGTGGGCACTGACAAGCCGCTGAAAACCGGCAATTCTTCCTGAATATCCGCGATACTCGCAACCAGCGAGGCACCTTCTTTGATGAGTTGGTGGGGGCCTTTAGACAGTGGCGAATAGACCGATCCAGGCACGGCAAACACTTCTCTACCCTGGTCGGCTGCATGCCGCGCTGTAATCAGGCTACCGCTTTTTTGGGTCGCCTCTACAACTAGGGTGCCCAGAGTCATACCACTGATCAGTCGATTCCGATAAGGGAAGTGATGACGACGCACGCCTGTCCCCGGTGGGTACTCAGAAAGAAGCAAGCCCGCTTTGCCGATACGTCGCGCCAACCCAAGGTGCTGACGAGGATAAACGATATCCAGCCCACTGGCACATACCGCTATCGTCGGTCCGTGGCTTTCCAGCGCGCCCCTATGTGCAGCAGCATCTATACCCGCGGCTAGGCCACTGACAATGACATGGCCTTGGGCAGCCAGCACCTTCGCTATATTCATAGCAGTTTCTCGGCCAATCGGTGTCGGATTTCGGCTACCGACAATAGCGAGCCCTCGGCTAAGCATCAGTGAGCAATCTCCTTGAGCATAAAGCACGACTGGCGGATCGGGAATCTCACGCAAGAGCGGCGGATAAGCCTCATCCGACAGACCAATGATTCGTCGAGTTGGTCCACTGGACCACAAACGGTCAATCTGAACACCCTTCCAGTTCACCAGTTGTCGTAAGTATTTACAATGCGGCGACCGACTCTCGGTAATGGTTTCGAGAACGGACGGTTTTGCAGCCAGTATCTCAGCTGGCTCTGAGAACTGTGAGAGAAGTTTCCGCTTGACCGATAGCGGAAGTTCTAACCGCGCAAATTCAATCCACTGTTCGCTGAGCTCAGACAAAAGACCGTCCTTGGACTTCGTATCCGTAAACCGTTACAGGGCTCAAGCCGGCAGACGCGACAACCCGCCAGCCCGAAACAAACAGACATCCGGTCTGTTTGTGCGTTTTTAAACATCGCTCAAGTGCCCTGGGCTGGAAATATGATCGTACAAATTAACTGGCCGACGGGCTCGAATGATTAACGCAAAGCTGGCTTTGTGAAATACCTTGAAAATCATCACGTATGCCGAACTATGCCCGGGCAGTTCAACCGGTCTCACCGCCACTGAATCG
>Ga0310120_10001195_pt1 | contig 19651 bp, 11 predicted proteins | sample CB27_AW_983_MG_FD_203506 | JGI IMG/M metagenome (GOLD analysis project Ga0310120, IMG submission 203506) | Marine microbial communities from Western Arctic Ocean, Canada - CB27_AW_983 | ecosystem: Environmental > Aquatic > Marine > Oceanic | place: Canada: Western Arctic Ocean | collected...
TTCACCAAAGAGGAACTGAAGCGGGCGCTGAAAGCCTTCAAGAAACGCCTCAAGTTGACCCGGCTCGACGACGAGTCCCAAGTCGGCTACGGACCAATGTCCGGAGGCGGCGGGTCGAGCATCGTGGCCATCACGCCACCCAACCAGTATCCCAGGGCCGTGTGGGAAGAACTGGTCCGGCAAGGCAAGCTGAAGTATGCGGGTCACGGCACTTACGAATCGGTGACTTCCTAAACTCGACTGCAATGACGACATTTCAGTCTATCCGTGAGTTTCGTTTCTTCATGGCGAAAATCTTGCACCGTTTTCTGGCTCAAAAGGTGTTAGTTTGTTTGGTGATAGCCCTCCGGCTTACGGTGACGGCAGCGCTGACAAGACGATGAAGGTCTGGGACATCTCGTCGCTGGACACGTCCAAGTGGACGTCATCTCCCGGCGGCGAACACGGGATAAGTCAAGGAGTCCCTCCCAAACGGGGTGGGGGGGTCGGTTCGGTTCCTGGGCGACTGGGGCCCCACGAGTGTACGGGGCACCGGCTGGCTCACTCGGCTGCCCTGAGCATCGCCCCGCGGGTTGAACGCCGGGGCTGGGGTGGGGAGACTGGGGTCCCGTGTCCGAGCCTGGGGAGATGTGATGCGAGTTCTGCTGGCGGTGCTGTTGGTTGGGATCGCTGGGTGTGGTTCGGAAGAGCCGACGGCGGTGGAAACTGGAACGGAGAATGCTAAAGCTGCTGCCAAGGCTGCCGCAGAGAAAGTCGGCGCCATCATCAAACAAAATGAACAGGGCGAAGTTGTTGAAGTCGACGTCTCAGGCACCAAAGTCGCCGACGCTGGGCTGGTGCACTTCAAGGGGTTGCCCAAGCTGCAGACGCTCTACCTCAGCGAGACCAAGATCACCGACGCGGGGCTGGTGCATCTCAAGGGGCTGACCGAGTTGCAGACGCTCTCCCTCGCGTTCACCAAGATCACCGGCACGGGGCTGGTGCATCTCAAGGGGATGACCAACCTGCTGGAGCTCTTCCTCAACCGCACCCAGATCACCGATGCGGGGCTGATGCACCTCAAGGGGATGACCGACCTGCATACGCTCTACCTCACCGACAACCAGATCACCGACGCGGGCGTCGCCGACCTGAAGAAGTCGTTGCCCAACTGCAGGATCATCAAGTAGCGGTCATCTTCTGGCGGCGAACACGGGATAAGTCAGGGAGTCCCTCCCCAACGGGGTGGGGGGGTCGGTTCGGTTTCTGGGCAACTGGGGCCCCAGAGTGCACGGGCCACCGGCTGGCTCACTCCGCTGCCCTGAGCATCGCCAGGATCGCCTCGCGGATCACTGGTGGCAGCGTTGGCCAGGCCTCGATCACCTGGACCAACTCGGGGTCGATAGGCGGTGAATCGTCACCAACTGCAGCGCATTCTGCAGCGCGCTGATTGGGCGTTTGACGTAAGTCCTGGGACTGGATGGGGGTTACGTCACCCGGTTCAAATCCAGTAGGGACCACTGAGCCCGAAACGGCCCTCTCGCCCCGGGCCGCACTCGTCCGCAAAGCCTTGCAATCTGCAGGTTTGGTGGGATTAGCCATTTCCGGCTGCGACGCCTTGCGATCCCCTGCGGCAGGTGGCTGCAGCGCATTTTGCAGCGCGCTGTCCCGGGTCAGTGGATGATCTGTGGTCACTGTTGTGCTTCGAGATGTGGCACCGGGTGTTCATCAATCCCGTCACCGTTCCGGCCTCGGCCCCGACGACGCTGTAGCGTCGGGCCATGATCGTGGCGGCCTCACTGCTCGAGGAACTGACGGTTGGTATCGCGCAATTCGGCGGCCACGTCGTCGTAGAGGAAGGGCAGGAAGACAAAACGCCGTCCACGGGTGATCGGTACGGCTTCGTGCAGCAGCGAACACGAGAAAACCACGGCCCCACCTGTCGGTGCACTGTAGGTCTTCGAGCCGTATTCCGGGAACCGAACGTCGCCCCCCTCGTACTCACCCGAATTCAAGAAGATCGATACGGCAAACCGTCTGTGCGCCGTGCCCTTGGTGGTGTTGTCCCGGTGTGGATGGAAATGGTCACCAGTCGCGGCCTCGTAACAGCACACGAGATATCGCTCGATCCGGGTGGTATGGAAATTGAAGGCCTTGCTGATCTCCGGCACCAGGCGATCGTGGATGCGGACAACCGTCGCCTCCCGAATCCGCTCATCGGTGATCTCGTGGTCACGCCGCTGCTTGAAGCTGTGGTCGATCTGCCCGACGGTCTTGCCGCTCTCCTCCCGCATGAACCCCGAGTCATAGGTTTCATTCTGTTCGAACAGCTGAATCAACTCGTGGCAGAGTTCCGGCTCAAAAACGCGGGGGAGCACCAAGACCGGCGCGTGTCCTTCTACACTCGAAGAAGGCGGCAACGTGCCGAGCAGTTGCAACACACGGGGCACGTGCGCTTCGGGAGTGTCGCCGAACGGGTACACGGCCATCGTGCGCAAGCTCATGTCCAACACGACGCTGCACGGCCGATCGTCTTCCCGCGAAATGCCGTCCACGGCAGCGTCCACCGCGCCGTACAGACGGCTGATCTCCCGGTCGAAATCCCAGAAGTACAGGATGCCCGGCCCTGGTTGTAGCACCAGGTCCCGGTGTTCGTCGTCCGGGTCAGTGCTCACGCCGCAGAACAGGATATTCTCTTCGGTGAAGCAAGCTCGGTTCCGTTCGAAATCCTCCAGCACCTGCCGGCTTGCCGGACTCGAACTCGAACCGAAGATGCACAGCACGATGAAGCGACCGGCGGCTGTATCGAACTTGAACTGCTCGTTTCGCGTCGACCGCGCCGTAAACCACGGTGCCGGCTCGCCGGGTCTCAGGTACATCGTTCTTGGTTTTTCGGGTTCCCGCATGTTGTTGCTGCCTAAAACCACACAGGTCATCCGTCAGCTTGACAAACCGCGGCACTAATGCCAACAAAACGGTTTCATCGCAACACCGCCTCGTTCGAGCATACCGAAATTTTCCGCCTGTTCCCGGTGATCCTGCTGTTATCCGTCCCCGTCCTCCATTCGAGCGGACATTGCCAGGCTGCAGAGCCGCCGCGGCCGAACGTGCTGTTCCTGATCTGCGATGACCTGAACCGTGACCTGGTGGGTTGCTGCGGCCACCCGCTGATCAAGTCGCCGAACATCGACCGGCTGGCCCGGCGCGGCGTGCGGTTTGCCAACACGTTCTGCTGACCGACTCCCCAATGTTGTACCACTCCGAATGAGAGAGTTTCGGTTTCATGGTAGTGCTGAGTTCTGGGGGATGGAGCGTAGCGGAATCCTCCAGAACTCAGCTGTCCGCAAACGCGGCCGGAGTCTGGTAGCCGATGGCACCATTCCGTCGGACGTGGTTGTAATCAAATCGCCAACAGTCGATCACCCGTCGGACGAGGCCCGGATCCAGCGGGTTGAACGCCGGGGCTGGGATGGGGAGACTGGGTGGGTCCCACGAGACCACCGATGGCCGAGAAGTGATGGACCAGGGTACCGCAACATGAAGACCGGGGCGGAGTCCAGACAATGAACCGAATGCTGACTCTTACGTTGATCCTGGCTGCCCTGCCGGTCGTGCGCACGACCCAGGTTCTGGCGAGTGAGATTGCGCCGACGGTCGGGAAGGTGTCTTTCAACCGGGACGTCTTTCCGATTCTCTCGGATCGATGCTTCACGTGCCACGGCCCGGACGCAAAGGTGCGCAAGGCAAATCTCCGGCTGGATCGGGCGGACGGTGTAGACGGAGCGTATCGGGCTCACGACGGTTCGACGGCGATCAAGCCAGGTTCGCTCAAGGAAAGCCAACTCTGGTACCGCATCACCACCGACGACGTCGACGACGTGATGCCCCCGCCGAACGCGAGGAAGAAACCGCTCTCCAAGAAGGAGCAGGCGATCATCAAGAGTTGGATCGAAGCGGGCGCGCCTTATGAGCGGTTCTGGGCATTTGTGCCCGCCAGGAAATCGAAAACTCCCAGGGTGAAAGACCGGAAGTGGAGCCGGCAACCGATCGATCATTACGTCCTGGCCAAGCTTGAATCCCTCGGTCTCCGACCTTCCAGGGAGGCGGACCGGCGCACGCTGATACGGAGGGTCACCTTCGACCTGACGGGGTTGCCGCCAACCCTTGATGAAATAAAGGCGTTCCTGGCAGACGATCGGCCGAAGGCTTACGAAGCCCTCGTCGATCGCTTGTTGGCCAGGAAACAGTATGGCGAGCATGTGGCGCGATACTGGTTGGACCTGGTTCGCTTTGCGGACACCAACGGCATGCACAAGGACTTTTACCGGAACTTCATCGCTTACCGCGACTGGGTCATCAGGGCGTTCAACGACAACCTGGGCTACGACGATTTCGTCCGCTACCAGTTGGCGGGTGACCTGTTTCCCAATGCGACCAACGACCAGCTCGTTGCTACCGGGTTCAGCCGGTTGCACCTCATCATTGACCGCGGCACCGCGTTGCCGGAGGAGAGCTTCTTCAAGAACGTGGTCGACCGGGTCACGGCCGTTGGCACAACTTTCATGGGGATGACCGTCCATTGCGCGACCTGCCATGAACACAAATACGACCCGCTCACCCAGAAAGATTTCTACTCGCTCTTCGCGTTCTTCAACAACATCGATGCGGCGCCCGAAACCAATGGTCGTCCAAAGGACGGTCTTCAGCCGCCTTTCCTGGCGTTGGGAACACCCGGGCAGAAAAGAAACCTGAAGCGGTTGGACAAGCAGATTGCCGTGAGTCTCAAGGCCTCGAAGGCTCTGAAGACGAGAGTGGCCGCAGAAAAGGACCCGCAGAAAAAGAAAGCGTTGGCCCAGGAACTCAAGGCGACCACTGCCGGGTACGACACCCTGAAAGGAATGCGTGATCGGCTTGACCGGGAAATCCCGCGGGCGATGGTGATGAGAGAACGCAAGGAGGTTCGCCCGACCCATATCAGGATCAGGGGGCAATACGACGTTCTTGGAGAATTGGTTGAGCGGAACACTCCTGGGTTCCTGCCCCCCTTGAAGAAATCCGGGAAGACTGCGACGCGAATGGACCTCGCGGAGTGGTTCGTCGATCCCGGCCATCCGCTCACCGCTCGGGTCGCGGTCAATCGCTTCTGGCAGCAGTTCTTCGGATCCGGCCTGGTGAAGACCTCCGAGGATATCGGGACCCAGGGCGAGGTGCCGATATATCCCGAACTGCTCGATCATCTGGCGGTGTCCTTCATCGAATCAGGATGGAACGTCAAGGCCCTGGCCAGGCAGATCGTGACCTCCAGGACCTATCGCCAGTCATCTGTTTCCACCCCGGAACAATTCGCCACAGATCCCGAGAACCGGATGCTGGCCCGGGGATCTCGCTTCAGGATGGACGCCGAGATGATTCGGGACCAGATTCTCGCCACCAGCGGCCTGCTCGTGAACACGATGTACGGCAAGAGCGTCAAACCGCCTCAGCCGGATGGTCTCTGGAAGTCCGTCACCATGATTGGCGAGCGATTCAAGGCCGATACGGGGGAGGCCATCCATCGCCGCAGTCTCTACACCTATTGGAAACGCGGAATGCCGCCGCCTCAGATGACCATCCTCAATGCCCCGATCAGGGACGCATGCATCGCCCGTCGCGAACGCACCAATACACCGTCTCAAGCGCTGTTGCTGTTGAACGAAAGCGAGTACCTGAGGGCGGCGCGTGAACTCGCCCGGAAAGTCCTTGGCATTGAAGAGAAGAGAGCAGCGCGGCGATTGGCTTTTGCTTTCGAGACAGTCACCTCCAAGCTGCCGGATGAGAAGGAGCAGCGGATCCTGTCGGATCTCCTGAGGGCTCTCCAGCAGAGCTATCTCGAGCGTCCCGCATTGGCGAGTGAGATTTGCCGTGGTTTGAACCTGCCAACCGCCAGGAAAAGGGCGCAGCTTGCCGCATGGACCGTTCTGGTCAATGCCCTCTACAACCTCGATATCACCAAAACCCGAGAGTAGCATGACAGATCCCGTCTCAGAATACGGTGACCTCCAATCGCGACGGTCCTTCCTGGGCGCCTCCCGCATGGGGCTCGGGGCTGCAGCCTACGCTTCTCTTGTCGCCGGGCATTCGGTCGCTGCCAATCCCGATCTGGCCCCCAAGCCCAGGGCAAGACGGATCATCTTTCTGTTCATGGCCGGGGCTCCGAGCCAGGTCGACCTGTTCGACTACAAGCCCGACCTCCACAAGCTCTTCAAAACCGAGTTGCCCCAATCCATCAGGAAAGGCCAGCGGGTAACGGCGATGACCCGCGGCAAACAGAAGCTTGTCGCGCCGTCGACGTTCAAGTTCGCCCGGCAGGGACGGAGCGGGGTGTGGATGTGCGAACTTCTGCCTCACCTTTCGGCGTTGGCTGACGACCTGTGCCTGGTTCACTCCTTCAATACCAACGCCATCAATCACGATCCGGGCAAGACCTCTTTCTGCACCGGGTCGGAAATCCCCGGGAAGCCGAGCATGGGTTCCTGGCTGAGCTACGGCCTGGGATCATTGAACAAGGACCTCCCGGACTTCGTGGTGATGCCCTCGGCCTTTTGGAGTGGCCGGGTGAACGTCCAGGCGCTCTACTCCCGGCTGTGGGGCAGTGGGTTTCTTCCCTCCAAGCACCAGGGGACGTCCTTTCAGACCGTGGGCGACCCCGTGTTGTTTCTCTCCAATCCCAAGGGAATCGACGGCAAGGTTCGCCGCAGGATGCTGGACTCGCTTGCCCAATTGAACCGCAAGCACCTTGCCGAAATCGGTGATCCCGAGATCCAGACAACCATCGCCCAGCAAGAGATGGCCTTTCGCATGCAGTCATCCGTTCCGGAACTGACGGATATCTCCAAGGAGCCCAAAAAGGTCCTGGAAATGTATGGTCCGGAGGTCAACAAGCTCGGATCTTATGCGAGAAACTGCCTCCTCGCGCGGCGGATGGTCGAGAGAGACGTGCGGTTCGTACAACTTTTCCATCGCGGCTGGGATCACCACACTAACCTGCCGGACAACATGAGAGGGCAGTGCCGAGACGTCGATCAACCGACCGCCGCGTTGCTCAAGGACCTCAAGTTGCGTGGGCTTCTCAACGACACCCTGGTTATTTTTGTCGGGGAATTCGGGCGGACGGTGTTTGGCCAAGGCAATATTGCCCGCGACAATTATGGCCGCGACCACCATCCCCGCTGCTTTTCGGGATGGCTCGCCGGCGGGGGGATCAAGGGCGGCATGCACTACGGCAAGACCGATGACTTCAGCTACAACGTGGTCGAAAACCCCGTCCACGTGCGAGATCTCCATGCGACGATGCTGCATCTCCTTGGAATCGACCACCACGGGCTGACGTTCGCTTTTCAAGGCCTCGACCAAAAGCTGACCGGCGTGGAAAAGTCACGGGTGGTCGAAGAGATCATCAGCTGACCACCGCCCGATCCCGAGGACCGGGTTCGATTCCGGCGGGTTGCATGCCGAGGCTGGGGGCGGGCCACTGTTCACGGACGACGGGAGTGACAAGTGTTGAAAATGCGCAGGAACAACTGGATGGCTCTGGCAGGTCTGATACTGGTCTGTGGGGGGCTTGTTTCGGCCGCCTTCAGCAACCCGCCGGGTGCCTTGAATAATCCCGAGGGGGATAGACGGGCCCTGCTGCTGGGAGTCTCCGGGTTCGCATGCACGATCGCCGGGACCGTGCTGTTGGTGATGGTGGCACGCAGGACGACGGAGTCCATGTCACCGGAGAAGAAAACGAAAACCAATATCGGCGTGGGAATCGGGGTCATCCTTCAGTTGACAGGGGTTCTTGTGTTCAGGGTCGGAGCGGGCCCACCCCTGGTCGTGCCACTTCTATTGCTGGTCAGTGTTCCGGTGTTCGTCTGGGGCTGTATGAACTACGCCGAAGGCAAGGGCCGCTCAAAGTGGCTCGGTTTGGTTGGCGTGGCGGGGATAATCGGGTTGGCCGTCCTGACTATCTTCCCCGAGCAGCATGAAGGGGATGGCGTCAGTCCGCCTGGCTCTGATGCCGCTGCCGAAGACGTGGCATCTCAGACCCCGGAAATCTGATGGACCCGGCGGATTGAACGGCGAGGCTTCCTGCTTGAACGGCGACCCGGCAGCGGTCACGATGAGCGCCCGTCCTCGTGTGCCGCACAAGCTGCTCGCTCCATGCAGATCCGTTGCCCCCACTGCCAGAATCCGATCGAGATGGTCCGGGACGACGAGTCCTTCGACTTTGACTGCCCGTCGTGCGGCAGCAGTTTCAACCTGGCCAGTGACGCCGAGACGATTGGCCAGGACGAACCGGTATCTCGCTCGGTTGGCCACTTTGAGCTGATCGAGCAGGTCGGGACGGGTGCCTTCGGCACGGTCTATCGGGCGCGGGATACCAAGTTGGACCGGTCGGTGGCAGTCAAGATTCCCCGCCAGGCTCAGTTGGACGGACCGCAGACGGAGAATTTCCTGCGGGAAGCCCGTGCCGCCGCACAGTTGAAACACCCCAATATTGTCAGTGTGCACGAGGTGGGTCGGCAGGACGACACGCTCTACATCGTCAGCGACTTCGTTGAAGGTCTCTCGCTGGCCGACTGGTTGAGCGGGCAGAAATTGACGGCACGGGAAGCGGTCGAGCTGTGTGTCACGATTGCCGGAGCGTTGCACCATGCTCACGAGCAAGGAGTGACGCACCGGGACCTGAAGCCGTCGAACATCATGCTGGATTCCGAGTGGCAGCCCCACGTGATGGATTTCGGGCTGGCGAAGCGAGAGGTGGGTGAGATCACGATGACGGTCGAGGGCAAGGTGCTGGGGACACCGGCCTACATGTCGCCCGAACAGGCTCGCGGCGAAGCTCATCAAGCCGATCGGCGTGCCGATGTCTATTCCCTGGGCGTGATCCTGTTTGAGTTGTTGACCGGCGACCTGCCCTTTCGGGGCAACCAGCGAATGCTGCTGCACCAGGTGATCCACGAGGAGCCACCGTCACCGCGGAAACTCAACGGCACGATTCCACGTGACCTGGAGACGATCACGCTGAAGTGCCTCCAGAAGGACCCGTCGCGTCGATACCGGACGGCGCAACAACTCACCGATGACCTGGTTCGCTGGATGGGCGGCGAGCCGATTTCGGCTCGGCCAGTGACGTGGATGGAGCGGAGTTGGCGGTGGTGTAGGCGGAAGCCGGCGAACGCGGTGATGGTGCTGGCTCTCGTGGTTGGGACGGGTGTATCAACCTACTTCGCGTTCGATGCAGCGAATGCGGCACGGGTGGCCAACGCTGCTCGCAAGGACGAGAACGAACAAAGAGAAAGGGCGGTGAAGGCCGCCGAGAAAGCTGGCCTGGCCCGGGAGAAGGCAGAAACCGAGTCTCAGCGAGCTCAACAGAGCGAAGCCCTGGCAAAACGCCAGGCCTACATATCCGACATGTTGCTCGTGCAGCGGGACTGGGACGACGCGAACATCGGTCGGCTCAGGCAGCTTCTGGATCGATACAGGGGCGACGGTCAGCGGACGACAGGCTTTGAGTGGGATTATTGGAATCGACTGATCGAGAGCAATCTCCGCACCCTGGAAGGACATGCAGGCGGTGTCACCAGCGTCAGTTTTGGACCGGAGGGCAAGTGGATTGCCAGCGGCAGCCTGGACCGGACGGTGAGATTGTGGGATGCACAAACGGGTCGGCAGAGATTCGTAATGACGGGGCATCCCGCATTGATCAACACGGTGTGCTTTTCCGCGGACGGAAAGCGTGTGATCAGCGGAAGTGAAGATGGAACGGTCATCACATGGGATGCGGTCACCGGCCAGAAACAGCGGACGCTCAAGCTGAAAGGTCCCAGGAGCATCTTCTATTGCATGGATGTCAGTCGCGACAGGAAACAAATGGTCACCGGGGGCGGGGTGGTAACCCCCACCAGAGAGGGGGCGGTGCAGCCCGGGGAAATCAACTTGTGGGACCTGGAGACCGGCAAGCCGACGTTCACGGTCAAGGCGCACAGAGACATGATCTACTGTGTGCGTTTCAGTCCGGACGGAAAGCAGTTTCTCAGTGGGGGCCGGGACAGCAGAGTGCAGGTGTGGGATGTGGCGACCGGCAAGAAGGTCCTCACAACCAGGGCACACAAAGACTACGTCCTGAGCGTGAATTGCAGCCCGGATGGCAGGCAGATCGTCAGCGGCCACTCGGACGGAGTCGTCAACGTGTGGGACGCCGAGACCGGCCTGCGGGCATTCAGCCTCAATGGGCATTCAGCCTACGTCAAGTCGGTGAGTTTCAGTCGGGACGGCAAGTCGATCGTCAGCTCGAGCCTGGACGGTACGGTGATCGTGTGGGACGTCAAAACCGGCCGATCGACGCGTACGCTCAAGGGCCATTCCCGTGGTGTCAACTGCGTGAGTCTCACCGCAGACGAACAGCGGTTTGTCACCGGCGGCCAGGACAAGACCCTGAAGGTGTGGCATGCGGAGATTCGCCAGGAGGCGTCAACGTTGACGGGGCACAAGAGCGATGTCATGGCCGTCATTTTCAGTCCGGATGGGACACGGATCGTCAGTGCTGGTGCGGACAGGACGGTGAAGGAATGGGACGTGAAGACCGGCCGGGAGACGCTCTCGTTGGCAGGACACACCGAAATGGTGTGGTGCGTGAACTACAGTCCCGATGGCCGACAGATTGTCAGCGGAAGCCGTGACCGTACGTTGAAGGTGTGGGATGTCGGAACAGGCCAGGAGGTCCGTGCGCTCACGGGACACGGAGATGCCGTCCACGCTGTGAGTTTCAGCCCCGATGGCAGCCAGATTGTCAGTGGATGCCGCGACGGAACGATGAAGGTCTGGGATGCCGCCACCGGCCAGGAGACCCGGACGCTCGAGGGGCACGCAGGTGCAATCCACAGTCTGTGTTTCAGTCCGGACGGAAATCAGATCGTCAGTGGAAGTCGTGATCGCACGTTGAAGTTGTGGGATGTCGCCACGGGCAAGGAGACTCTCACATTCAAGGGACACTCCGGGTGGGTTGCCGAGGTGCGTTTCAGCCCGGACGGAAAGCGATTGGTCAGCGGTGGGTGGGACGGATTGGTGAAGCTGTGGGATGTGGAAACCGGCCAGGAAACGCGGACACTCAAGGGGCACGCTGTCACTGTCGGTGGGGTGAGTTTCAGCCCGGACGGGCAGCGGATTGTCAGTGGCAGCATGGACAAGACCTTGAAGGTGTGGGACGCCGAAAGTGGCCAGGAGATGCTCACACTCAGAGGCCATGTGGAATCAGTCTGGAGCGTGCATTTCAGTCCGGACGGGACGCGGATCGTCAGCGGGAGCGCCGACGACAACCTGAAGATCTGGGATGCCCGCCCGTTGGCCGACTCCAAGTAGCTCCAGCCGTCTCATCCCGGCCCCGCCGCCTTCGCGTGATCTCGCCCCATCTCTCCCGGCCCCAGGTCCGTGGTTCGGGTCCTGTAGCTCAACGACTCTTTGCGGCTTCGACAACCTCGTCCGCCGGGTCCGGGGTATACGTCATCACTCGGCGACTCTCATTACTCGTCGGGTCCAACGTCCTCGAGGAGGAGTTCGCTACCCGTGCCGGGTGGCCTTGGGGCAAACAACGGCCGTCCAGAATCATCAACAAACAGTGCACGCACCTCGTCGGAGACCGGAATGTTCTGGAACTGGTTGCAGGTCGCCAGCACGACATCATGGCGACCAAGGATGTACTCCTTGATTATGAAACTGAATATCATCTCGTCGGAGAACGAGCGGTCAAAACGTGACTCGTGGTTTGAGACCAACTGAATCCATTCACTCAATTTCGCCGCATTCCTCTTTTCAGGAAATGAAACGAACAAACGACTCGCTTTGTGGACTCGCCACACGCTGAGGGCGAAGAGAATCAGCAGACCATCAAACGTGATCCGAAAGAAAAGGAACATGGTGGCCGTCCAGAACGGCAGTACACCCATCTCGGGTCCAATGTTCAGGTGGTATATCTCCATCACGTCCAACAGCGCGCCGCGGAATAGGTTGTTCGTGGTAACCAGAAGCGAACCAACGTGACTGTCTGCAACGGGCACGTCCATATGTGAGGTCGTCGCAGCGAGGACGGCGATCTGCAGGCCGAACAATATACCCAAAAACATGCTGAACACGGGAACCGTGTTGGAATCAAGCACGTCGTCAAGTGAGCCAAACACAAAGTGGTCCCAGTGTTGGTGGTTGTCTGTGACGATGGAAATGTTGTCTTCCTCGAACAGAGAGGACCGGCTCTTGGCAACGACAGCTGCGAAAACTAGATGAACCGTGATAGCCGTCGTGACGATCAGCCAGTCGTAAGGAAGCAACGTGCCAAATAAGAGCACCAAAAAATAAAAGGTGGCTATTGCGGCCAACAGAAAAACCACACCACTGACGACGAGCCGGTACCTCGTGGTCTCCGTGGTGTCAAATTGGTTGTAACCCCGGATCGCCAGTGCTAACACGAATTGCTGGTTGGTCGATAGCGATGGGTCTGCGGACGCTGTTGCTGTTAGCGTCTTCTGCAACTCATCTGAGGAACTCGACGGATAGTCAGCGGGCTCCAATGGACGGCCTGCGGGAAGTTGTGCCTCGGTCTCTTGTTCGGACATGAAAACCCCTACAAGTGGATCGAACAAATAATGACGAGGTGTCCTGTGACAGCGTTCGGTGTTTTGGGGGACTGACCTGCTCCCCATCGATCGACGCCGAGCGGCGGGGTTCGGATCTGGCGGTCAACGGCCCTGGTCGACGCTGCGGGGACGGGTTCGGATCTGTCGGGTTGAACGCCCGGCCTGGGCTCGACGACAGTCCCTTGCCGGTGATCCTAGCTCAGGATGTCATCAATCACCCGGCCGTAGACGTCTGTCAGTCGGTAGTCGCGGCCGTGGTGCGGGTAGGTCAGCCGTTCGTGGTCGATGCCCAGCAGGTGCAAAATCGTGGCGTGCAGGTCGTGCAGATGCACCTGGTCCTGGACCGGTCGATAACCGAAATCGTCCGTCTCGCCATACACCAGGCCGGCCTTCACGCCGCCGCCTGCCAACAGCGTGCAAAAGCTCTCCTGCTGATGTTCGCGGCCGTGTTTTTCGATCGGACTTGTTCCGGAGAGATCCTGGCTCCAGTAAGTGCGGCCGAACTCTCCGGACACCATCAGCAGCGTGTCCTCCAGGAGGCCGCGCCTCTTGAGGTCCCGGATCAATCCGGCGATGGGTTGGTCTGCCTTGGCACAGGAACCGGGCAGGGCGTTGCGGATGTCGCCGTGATGGTCCCAGCCGCCGATCGTCACCTGCACGAACCGCACACCCGCTTCGCTGAGCCGCCGGGCCATCAGGCAGGCACGACCGTTTGCGTCGCTGGCACCGCCGCCGATCCCGTACATTTCCAAGGTCTGTTTCGATTCCCGTGAAAGATCGATCAGGCCCGGCGTTTCCGCCTGCATGCGAAAGGCCAATTCAAACGACTCGATGATGCCCTCCATCTGCGAATCGGTTTTGACACGATTCAACAGGCGTCGGTTGATGCGTTGCAGGAAGTCCAGCCGTCGCCGCTGCAGATCCGGCTTGGTGTCCGGGTCGCGCAGGTTGGTGATGGCGACTCCGCCGTCTTTCCCAGGCACGCGCAATGGTGTGCCCTGGTGAATGGCCGGCAGGAATCCGGCGCCGTAAGTCCGCCCGTCGCCGGGTGGGTGAATCGTGATGAAACCAGGCATGTTCTGGTTCTCGGTGCCAAGGCCGTAGCTGAGCCATGCGCCCATCGACGGCCGCGCTTCGGCAATGTGCCCGGTGTGAAACTGCAGTGCCGCCGGCGCGTGGGCCTTGTTGTCGGCAACCATGGCCCTCAGCAGGCAGAGTTCATCCGCCACGCCGGACAGGTTGGGCAGCAAATCGGACATCATCATTCCCGACTGCCCTCGGGGACGCACCGGCTTGACCGGAGCCATGGGCAGGAACCGGGCAACGCCCACGCGAAGCTGCCCGTCGTCGCCAACCGGCGACTTGATCGCCTGCCCATGCTTGCTCGTGATGTATGCCTTGGGTGCAAACAGATCGCCCTGCGAGGGTCCGCCAGCCAGGAAAACAAAGATGATCCGACTGGCCCGTGGTGGAACGTGGGGAGCGCCGGCAGCAAGTGGATTCGCCGCGGAGGTGGTGTCGGCAATCAGCCCGCTCAAGGCCAGCCCGCCAAATCCGCAAGCCGTTCCCCGCAGCAGCTCACGTCGACTAAACGTCATGGTCATCGTCTGTTCTTCCAGTTGCCGGTACACGGGAATGCACGAAGCGGAACGGGTTGCTCACATCCTGATCAGGAATTCATTCGAGGCCAACAACGCGTGGCACAATTCGGCCCAGCCACGTTCTCCGGTCTCCCGCAAGAACTCGACTGCCTCACGCCGTTCCATCCCGGTGATGGGACGATTCAGCAACGTCAACCAGAGAAGTTCGAGCCGCTTGGACTCGTTGCCTTCGGTGCCGATCCGCGTGGCGAGTGCGACGGCGTGCTTCTTGACCACGGGACTGTTCATCAGGAACAGCGCCTGCGTGGGGACTGCTGTTATCGGGCGTTTTCCGGTCAATTGCGAAGGCTGTGCGAAATCAAATACGTTGCGGAGCATGGCCGGTCCCGGTTGGGCGCCGTGCCTTATGACCGGCAGGTAGATCGTCCGCTCGAACTCCTGTCCAGGTCGCCACTTCGAAAACCGAAAATTCGGCGGGTTCACGTCTTTCGGGTCGAGGCCGCCGACGTTTTCAGGAAATTCCAATGGCAGGGCCGGACCGCCGGTGGACGGCTTGAGTCGGCCGCTGACCATGATCATGGCGTCACGCAGCGCCTCGGCGTCGAGCCGGGTCCGGTTCATCCGCCACCGCAGTCGGTTGCCAGGGTCCGCGGCGTGGGTGCGATCGTCGTGCGCGCTGGCCAGGCCGTACGTGCGGCCGAGGACCAGCGAGCGGATGAGCTTCTTCTGCGACCAGCCGTCGCGGACGAACTGCCGGGCCAGGAAGTCGAGCAACTCGGGGTGTGAGGGCCTGTCGCCGGGCAAACCAAAATAGTCGACCGACCGAACGAGGCCTTCGCCAAACAGCTTCTGCCAGACGCGATTCACCGCGACCCGCGCTGCCAGTGGATTCCCGGCCACCCAGTCTGCCAGTTGCCGCCGCCCGCTTTGTTTAGCCGGAATGTCGGGCTGACCCTTGGAAGCCACCTGCAGGAAGCCCCGTGGTACCTGTTTGCCCAGGGCACGGGGATCGCCGCGAATGGTAATCCGCATGTCTGTCGGATTCTCGACGTCCCTCACACCATGGACCCTGGGCACGCTGGGCACAAAGAACTCGGCGTGAAGGATCAGCTTGTCCAACTGGCCGACCCGATCCGATCGGTCTTTGCGTTCCTTGGACAGCTTGTCACGTTCGGCTTTCGACAGGTCCTTGTTTTCGAGCAGTTTGTCCAGTTCCGCCCGGCGGTCCCCTGCCTGCTTTCGTTCACTCTTCCAGCGGGTGAGTTTTTCAGCGTGCTCCGTCTCCCGTCGAGCACGATCGGTCTGCTGGGTTTTCGTTTCGGGCAGCTCGATGACATTCACATCGCTCCACACGCCCCGCTTGGTCTTGTAGACGGTCGACGTGCCGTGAAAGAACCCGGCCATGGCGTAATAGTCGCGTTGAGAAATCGGATCGAACTTGTGGTCGTGACACCTTGCACATTCGAGCGTCAATCCCAGGAATGCCTTGCCGACCTTGTTGAGTTGCTGGTCAACGATATCCACCAGCAGCTTCGCCTTGTCGGATTCGACGATCTCGATATCGCCGAGGACCAGGAACCCGGTCCCCGTCAAGCTGGCGGCTCGCTGCTCAACGTCCCGTATGTCGGCTGCAAACAGGTCGCCTGCAATCTGCTCGCGAATGAACTCGTTGAACGGCTTGTCGTTGTTGTAGGCGGCGATGACGTAATCACGATAACGCCAGGCGTATCGGGCGAAGACGCTGTTCGAAGTTCCGACCTGGTCTGCGTATCCCACGAGATCCAGCCAATGCCTCGCCCAGCGTTCACCAAACGCGCGTGAGGCCAGCAGCCGATCGACCACCTTTTCGCGTGCCAGTGGCGACCGGTCACCGGTGAACTCGTGAACCTGTGTAACCGTCGGTGGAAGTCCAGCCAGGTCAAAGCTCACCCGACGCAACCACGTGTAGCGGTCAGCGTCGGCTACGGGTCGCAGGCCGGCTTTTTCGAGTCGGGCCAGGATGAACCGGTCCACCTTGCTTTGCGGCCACTGCGTGTTCTTGACGCCAGGCGGTGCCGCCCGCTTGAGCGGCTGAAAGGCCCAGTGTTGCCGTCCCGCTTCGATGTCGATCCTGTTCTTGCGGGCGGATTTCGTCACACGGGGATCGTAAGCCCCGTCAGCCACCCACCGTTCCAGCAGCCTGATGAGCTTGCCCGAAAGCTTCCCCTTCGGTGGCATCTCGAGGTCTTCATAACGAACGGCGCTCAACAGCAGACTCTTGCCGGGCTGACCGGGAACCAGTGCGGGTCCGGATTGACCTCCTTTTTTCCAACCGCTCCGGGAGTCGAGCACCAGGCCACCTTTCGCCTTTTTCGCCTGATGACTGTGGCACTGGTAACAGTGTTGCTCAAAAATCGGCCGCACCTTCTCGTTGAAAAAGGTCCTGGCTGCCGGGTTTCCTTGAGACGGAGCCCCTTTCTCCTGGGCCAGGGACGGCAACGACATGGCACACAAGCTGAGAACCACGACGGCAGGGGAAAACAGCTTGGTCATGTGAGTTACCATCACCCGCAATTTCTCGATTCCAGCTCCGGCGGGATCACGAGGCACATGGGACAACCGCCAGGCACAGCCCTCGGACCGATTCTATCATGCACGGGTGGTCGTCACCTGCAACGACCGGCCGGAAAACGGTCGATCCGCGGTCCCGCTCTGGCCGTGAGCAATGGCCCACCGTCGGGGTCGCTTGAGGATCTCGACACCGCGGGATGACGTCGAGGCCAACGTGGACCAGGGGGACCTGTCGTTGGCTCGCAACAGCACGCCGCCGGGGCCCATGTGCGGATGCAGGACAAGCTGGAGATCAAATGTCGCGTCGGTTCCCAGCAGTGGTCCCTTCCAGCTCTGTCGGCCGTACCCGGAACGGGGGACGATCCTGACAAGCAGGCGGCCGCTGTCGCCATCGATGCCGATCCAGATCGGCTCGACACCCTCGCTGGGATCGATGGCGCAGACGAGTGTTTGATCGCGGCCGTCAGAACCGTCGCGGTCGGCCTTTGCCGTTGTGCCACGGATCCGCAGGGCCAGGATCTCTCGCTGCGGATCCCGCGGCACCAGCAGTGTCGCGGTGTTCTGGGCGGTGACGGGTTGCCACTGCTTGAACGGGGGCAGCTCGAATGGCCATTGAAGCTGTTCCCGCACGCGGCCGGTTGGATCGTGGACCTGGTATCTCAGCCCCTGTTTGTCCACCGCGACCTGGACGGCGTGGAAGTACTCGGAACTGCCCGGCATGAAACCGCCGGGGCCGTGCACGGTTCCGGCACCACCGGAGAGGATCTGCAGCACGCCGTCGTGGGCCTGTACATCGAAGGCGATGATGTGGCTTGCCAGGTAGGCATCGACGTTGTGCTTGACGAGCAGGTCCCAGAAAGGACGTCGCTGGGCGGGTGGGAAGCACCAGAGTGGCCAGGCGATGTAACCGTTGACGGGAAAGACCGGGTAGTGCCCGACGACGAACTTGAACTTCGCGTCCGCGTTTTCAATGAGCACCCGGTCCAGCCAGGCATGGTCGATGGGCATCTGCCGGTCGGGTTGGTGGGTCGAGATGTAGAGCAGGTTGCCGCGGCGAAACCAGTAGGCGAGCCCCTTTTGTCCCGCGGGGCCGTTCTGGGGCAGGTCGGAGTGCACCGACCGGAAAACCTCCGCACTGCCGTCATCGTAAGTGTTGTGGTTGCTTGTTGATTGATACAGCGGCAACTTGCGTTCACGAATCCACTTCATCTCCGTTCCCTGCCAGTAGTCCCACTGGCGTCGGAGTTCCGCGTAGTCCTTCGTGTACCCGCTGACCGCGTCACCGGGAAAAGCGATGAACTCCGGCTGTGGCCGGATCCGGGCAACCATTCGATTGACCGATCGGAGGTTCGCTTCCAGGGGGGTTCCCGGCAGACCGCTGCAACAGTCGCTGTAGAGCACGAAGCGGTGCCCACTCGGATCGCGGGGCAGCAGGGCAGGAATCGTCGTCGATTTTCCGGCTGCAACGATCTGCCGGCCAACCAGTGTGGTTGCCACGGCTCCGGCCGTGGCCTGGCAGAACTCGCGACGATCCATGATGAACTCCAGCCAATGACGAGCGGGACCGCCCGTATTTCCGCACAATCGGTTTGCGAGTTCCACTCGACCGGGCGCCGGGGAATCCCGAGACGGACTGAAACCTGGCGGTCAACGGTCGCGGGAGCTTGTCGACTCTGCTGGCGGCGGCGCGGGAAGAACCGTGAAGCCCAGGTCGCTCTTGCCGTCCTTCTCGAAGAGCACGATCACACGGCCGTCGGGCAGGACGCCGACATCGCTGTAGCCCGAAGGCCCCTGGTAATACTGCTGCTTCCAGGGCCAGGTCTTGCCGTCGTCGTAGCTGGCCCAGAGCGTGCCCTGCACGCGGCCGGTGGCGAGTCCAGGACCGGAATACAGGATCATGCCCGGCTGGCCGTCCCTGGGCCACGAGTGACGCACCACCGCCCCCTGGCATGAGGGATCGGGCAGGTCCTTTGCATGCCTGAACCTGGTCGTGTCCTTTGTGCCGCCGTCGGGGATGACCGTCAGTCCTCGCTGCTTGTTCGGGGTGCGGCCGTTGAAGAGAACGGATCCGTCGGTCAATTCCACTCCCTTGGCTTCGCCCAGGGCGACACCGCCCGAGAGCAGGACGCCGCCGGGCTTCCAGGTCGCACCGTGGTCGTCGCTGTAGACGACACCCGCCACCCAGTGGGCAGAACCGGTGGTGTAGTTCATCGGCACGATCAGCCGCCCCGCCGTTTTGCCACGACCGGTCACGAAGCCGGCACCGGGACCCGGCAGAACGATCTCGCGGCCGGGCTTCAACTGGTCGCGGATGGTCTTGCTGGCGTCCCTGGGCTTGGCCCAGGTCCTGCCGTCGTCGTCGCTGAAGGTCACGAACTGGCGAACGAATCGACGCGCGTTCCAGCCCTGCGTGAGCGTTGCGATGTCGATCCGTCCCATGAAGAGCCAGACCCGGCCCGTATCCGGGTCCACGATCGGAGAGGGGTTGTTCACCGAGTGTTTCCCGTCGTCCATGACGACGATCTTCGGGCCCCACGTCTTGCCGTGATCCTCGCTGCGACGGAGAACCGTGTCGATGTCACCGACGTCACGCCCGTTCAGCCGGCGGGCTTCGGCGAAGGCGAGGATCGTGCCTTTCCGGGAGACCGCCAGGGCCGGAATGCGATACGCCGCCGCCGAGCCGGGTTTGCGGGATGGCTTGCCGGAACCGTCGAAGATCACTTCGATCGGAGCCGCCGACCTGAAGTTCGTTGTCAGCCTGTCGGAGAACCTCTCGGCCGTCAGCTTGATGCTGGCGATCTTCGTGGCACTCTTGAGCCCGTCGAACCACAGGTGGAGATTGACGTCCGGATCGATCGGCTGCTCGTT
>Ga0310120_10001198_pt1 | contig 19628 bp, 24 predicted proteins | sample CB27_AW_983_MG_FD_203506 | JGI IMG/M metagenome (GOLD analysis project Ga0310120, IMG submission 203506) | Marine microbial communities from Western Arctic Ocean, Canada - CB27_AW_983 | ecosystem: Environmental > Aquatic > Marine > Oceanic | place: Canada: Western Arctic Ocean | collected...
ATCGTAACACTATAACTTAAAGGTATTACCTTAAAGTTTTCTATTGCTAGTCTAGCATCAAATTCTTTATCAGTTGTGCCTATTACTTGCCTAAAGCTGTTAGACTTAGGTGTACTAGGGTCACTAACTGTTACCACTACTTCCTTATCTTTACCAACCACACTCAACATAGGAGCTGCTGTAATAGCTGCTGCTTTTAATATCATGTCAACGTCGTCTTTAGTAAAGTCAAACTGGAAGAAGTTATCTACTTCAATACTTTTATCAGGTGCACTAACTATGATGTTAGGGTCTGCATAATAATATTCAAAAACAGATGTGCCTCTGCTAACTTTTAAACTTTCGTCTTGAAAGTCAACATCAGTATCTTCCATAAGGGTTAGTAATGAAAGCAAACTATTTAAATCATAGATTGCAAATTCTTTTGGGAAGCTCTCACCAATCTCAGCTCTAGCAAAAATATTTTTACCCGTGCTAATTGTGGATAGTGTGTTCCCTTGACGAACAAGAATGTTCGTATTGATTGTCGCAAAGTTCTTGAGTATGTCAAGTGTACCTGTGCTTATTTTCATAATATATTACTCCAAAGATTTATTCTTATATACTGCTTATTATAGACTCTATGGAACTTAGAGTCAACAGTTTAGAATACCAAAAGCCAAAAGATTATTGGCTATTAAGGTCATTATATAAATTCAAAACTAACAAATGACTGATGAATCTCCATCACTGTCTGTTAGTATTCCTGTTATTCCTCGTGCGATGCATTCAGCTACAACATAGTCTTTCGATGCAGTGTAATCAGGAATCGTATCTAAATCAGTAACAACAGCATCAACTTCAGCTTTGGAATCTGCTTCGATGTCTATTACCAAAACCAATTCATCTTCATCCCAAGTATAAGTTTTCGTAATGCCTGCCTCAGCCCATTTAGTTCTCCTCATTGTGTCTACATCAGAATAAGCGTCTGAAACTTTAGGTAACTCTACACCTGTATTAGGTCTAGTCCATGTTAATGTTCTTGTATATGCCATTTAAAACTCCAAAATTGTTAGGATATACATCTATTTATAAAGAAAAGGCCTGCTAAGCAGGCCGTAAGGTTGAATAAATCTAGTGATTATCGTGGACATGTAAAGCAATTAGTGCATAATGTAGGACCTTAAGTAAGTCTCCTCTGGCATCGTCTGGTTTTCCTTTCTTGCCATACCTTTGTGCATACTTTAAGATGTTTCCTATACAAAATCCGGTTCCATGTCCTCCGTCAATAATAAATTCAGTTGCCTGAAACTTATCTGAGGAGTAGTGTCCGTTGCCGTATGTTGCATCGATGTAACGACGGAGCTCGTCTATGAGCTCCCCTTCGTTAAACTTATAGTCTGGACTATTCGTCGTCGTAGTCTTCATGTATTTCCTGTTCAGAATCCTCAGTACCTTCTTCAAGTTCTACTGTTGGATCTACTTTGGTGTACAAATCGATGAATGCTGTTTTGGTATCATCATCGAACCTATTAACACAAAGTTGAACTGCTTTCTTTTTGTCTCCAAAAACTGCATAAGCGTTAACGATGTGCTCCAATCTACGTGTTGAAATTAGCTCATCAATAGCTCCTTCGTAGTAAGTTTTTCTTATTACGTCGGACCAAGTAACCAAGTGAGTTGCAAAACCTTCGTCTACATTGTTCACTCGTTCCATTTTCTTGATAACTATTTTCTTTTCCGTAGCCATTGTAGGGTACTCCTGCTCCACAGTTATTGCAAACCTTTCAAGGAATGCTTCGTCGAGTATGTTGGCACTTATGAATTTGCCATCATCTGATCCTCGACCCTTCGTATTGGCTGTTGCCACTATGTTGAAGCCGGGAGCAGGAGTTATGGTTTCGCCTGTCTTCTTGTTGAAATAGGGCTTCCCCTCAAGGATGGCTTGTAAGCACATCAGCTTGTTTGAACCCCTATCAATTTCATCAAGTATGAGAACAGCGCCCCGCTTCATCGCGGTGAGGACGGGCCCTTCTCTATAGACAACGTTACCATCAATTAAAGTATTGCCACCGATTAAATCATCCTCGTCGGTTTCAATACTAATGTTTACTCGTATGGCTTCTCTTTTAAGGGACGCACATACTTGTTCTGCCATTGTGGTTTTACCATTACCTGATAACCCACTAATGTATATTGGGTAAAACAAGTTACCTTGTAATACCTTCTTTAAATCTCTGTAAAAACCAAACGGTACGTAGGTTTTATCCTTGGGTACAATTAAGTCTTCAACTTGAACCTTAAGTTTAGCTTGGACAAGCTCTGCTGGGAGCTGTGTTTCAACTACTTCAAGTGGAACTCTAGGAGCTACCATTGGAAGTGCTTGGACTGCCAAACCTGAGCCTTGAAACATGGGTGCTAAATTATATACACCTCTGTCTACTTTAAAGGTTGGTTTGTTAAGAAGCCAGGCTGGGAATCCAATTCCTAGTCCAGTGGCTATTTCGATAATTTGTTTACGGGTAAAAACACCTGTGCCATTGTCTTTGGCTTGGAGTGCTTCCTGTAATCTTTCTCTATCAACTTGTTTCATAAATCATTTTCCTCACTTGTTTAATTTATACTACTATTATGAACCCTTTCGAACCATAAGTCAAGCACTATCTATGCTACTAACTCTATGATTTTGTTAAGGAACAGCCTTTGGCTTGTTTTTCCTTTGTTAAAAGCTCTAAATCCTCTCATCAAATCGCCTTTTTTATTGGATTTTACTGACAATTCCTTGTCCTCAATTTTAAGATCGTCTGCTCCTTTGATTAAGAACCTTTGATTGAATCCATATTTGTCTTCAACTAACATAAACTTATTCTTTAAACAATCTCTCCATTCATTGGCACTCCACTCATCTGAAATGTAATAATAGGCGTCCTGATCTTCACCATCCATCCATACATTTTTGTTCCACTCACTCCAAAAGTGGTTTTTCTTACCATCAACTATATGGAAGTTAATCATTCTTGAACCTGTAGTTTGTTTGTACCACTCTAACAATGTTGGAGTAGATATTTCGTTTCTGTTGTAACGTTGCTGTTTTACATCAAGAACTATTGTTGCACTACCATCTTTAATTGCTACTTTTTCGTCGTAAATACTTTTACTTCTTGGCTCAATAGGGTCGCCTTTGTAATCTGTAGAGCTTGCATAAGCCAAAGCGTCTGTTGCTCCCCCATCTGTTAAAAATATTGTACTTAATATTTCAACGTTATATTTCTTTCTAAATATTTTTGCTACTTCTTTACCAACAATAATACAAGAGTTAAGTGGTGTGCTACCTAAACTAAAATGTCTGTTCTTAATGTAGCCCCAATACTCATCTCTGCCATAGTCATTGTAAAATTTTCTGCGATCCCAACCACATTTAATAATGTTCAAATACTTCATTGCGTTTTGGTATTGGTTCTTTGAACACAATGAGGACAATATGTGGACCAAGCAAAAATTACTTGAGTCAACTAACATCTGTCCTTCTTCCATGGTGGCCATCGCTGCCTTTTGCTTGGTCCACCAGTGATCTGCAAAATCTTCTGATGATTTGCCTTTGTTACCTGCTGTGCTAAAACCATATACATCAAACGGAATGTTGACTTTCCTACAAAATGCTGCCACTGTCATCATTTGATCTACTGTTCCTGACATATTTTTGTACATACTTCCTGATAAGTCTACGAACATTAGGATACCATGGTTTTTACCATCGGGTACTATTGATACTCTTTGGAACAAATCCTCTGTTAATTTGTACGCCCAAAGCTTATCCTCATTTAACTTGCCAGTCTTGGCTATTGAAGTTTTCTTATAAGCAGTTGCTGCTTTTCTAAGTTCAAATTGTTGTGCCATACTATTAATAATTGGAGTGTTTGTTCTGTTCCACTTCTCATAAGCCTTTGTGGCTACGCCATATACTTCACTGTTGGATAGAATTTTCTCTTGATAGCGTCCTTTGTTGTCAATGGTGTAACCAGTGAGCTCAATGGAATGTTCCCAATTATAAAGTTCATTCATTGGGACTATAAAATCTTTGACATCTATGTTTGGAGCCTTAACATATATTAAACTGGCTTGATCTTCATCTACTAATGATTTTTCATTGGACCTAAAAGCGTTATCAGTAAATGATTCACCACTATCTAAAGCCTCTTTAAGATCATCTAGTTTTTCTTTAAGTTCTTTCTCCTTAATTCTCTGTTCAGCTGCTGCTTTTTTAGCATCTTCAGCAGCTTGTCTCTCTTCAGGAGTTTGTTCTAACCATCTTTCGTAGTCTTCTTTTTCTTTTCTGTCCCTTTCTTCTCTCTCAGCCTGTTCTCTGGCCTCTGCATCTTCATCAGTTTCTTCTTCTTCACCTTCATCAGGATCTATTGGACTACCAAAACTGTCTGACTCTTGATCACTAACATCTTTGGAATCCGAGGGTTCCATTTCCATTTCCTGATCACCTGGTTCCATTTCCTCACCATCAGGATCCATTTTAAATCTTTGAGGCATCATCTTATCAATCATTGATTCGAGTTCGTCTTTCTTGTCTTCTATGTCTTTCTGATTGGCTGCAAATAATTCATCAGCTAATCTTTCAACATCTTCCCAAGTTTCTGCCTTGCTAATTCTATTTACTAAATCTTTTTCTTCTTCCTTAAATACGACACCCATCATGTGACCTACTTTATAATGTAAGTTCACTCTATCAATTAATGGGAGTTTGTTAATGTCTATACCTTTTATTCCAAAAAAGTCTCCATCAACCAATTCTTTGTAGCCTTTATAAAAACTGCTAACTAATCCAGGATATCTATCTTTAATCTTACGTTCAATCCTTACGTCTTCAACTACATTAAGGAAGTTTTTCTTGGCTTTGTCATTACATACAGCGTCATGCCATCCTTCTGCAGGTGTTTCATGAGCGTGTCCTACTTCGTGTCCTATGAACAAGTCATAAAGATCAGGAGACATTTTCTTCCAGAGTGGAAGGTATAAAGTTCTAGCCTTTACATCAAATGCTGCTGTTGGAGCTTTAGGATCGTGTACTATTGAAATGTCTTCTGTTGCTAAACATTTTGCTAGTATTGATTTGGATTCTATTTGGTTCAACTATTAAGTCCTCACTTATTTAATTTATACTACTATTATGAACCCTTTCGAACCATAAGTCAAGCGGTATCCCAAAAGAGTGATCACTCTTTTGACTAAATCAAGGACTTACCGTGGAGTTCGGTAAATTAACCCTCCATATAGCATGGACCTGTTAGGACACTTAGGAATCCAATACTTTTGGCGTGTTTGGCCAGGCAATGCTGGTAGGTATCCCATCGATGATCTGGTACACGGTGGGCCTAGTCCCCCAATCACAGAGGGAGAGTTTTTGTAACGATTATTTATGATGTTCTTACTGGTATTGTTACCGATCGGTGTTAGAACGAGCGTTCCATCAGGGGCTACCAATGTAACATTGTATAGAGTCAAGTCTATATAACTTGCTGAACCAGGTGATTCCATTTTATTTTTACCTATGTGATCACCTATAAGGTAACCTGCTACTACTCCTAGTATTACATCTTCAGCACCGGCAGCTTTTGCCGTCGATGAAAATGCTATTAGTGCAACAGCTAATGCACCTAGTGCAAACCATTTCATTTTACTTCTCATATTATCCTCCTGCGGTGGAATTGGAAATTCATTATCATATTTTTCTGCCGCAGTCATGAACTCTACGGTTTCTTCTCCAGGATCCTCTTTTTTATTTTCTAATTCCATTTACTTTCCTGGGTGACCCTTTACCTTTTTTCTTTGCCTTTTTGTTTCTTTTTTCTAATCTATTCTTAACCTCTGTTGGGTCCATCCAAAAGTCCTTTCCGTCTATCATCTCTTTTATTTCTTTTGGCTCTAAAAATCCACTGTAAACTTGATTAAATAAATGTCTAGCCCACTTATCATTAGCAAGAGCCGAAGCTATTTGTTCGTTTCCTTTGCCCCAATTACCTGAACTGTAAGTGTGGAACATGAAGTGACTATGTTCTGAGACTTCACATACATCTGCACATAAAAATATAAGAGTGGCTGCTGACATACACATACCTTCAACAGATGCTATAACCGTTGCTGGAGCTTCTGCCATTGTTCTCATCAATTGAATTGCTGAAAATATATCTCCGCCACTAGAATTTATATGTATTATGACTGCATCGTTTTCAGTTGCGTTTCTCATCAACTGATTCCAAGCTGTATATTCTTTTGCTTCTTTTATATCGCCTGAGATATAAAAGTCTAATATGCGTGCAACAGGCTTTTCATAAACATCATTAAGGCCTGGTTGGGGTGGTTGTATTGGTTTAGATTCGCTCATAATGTCTTGTTACTGCCTTTATCTTTTCAATTTGTTTTTCAATGATTGCCGTTCTATTAGGCCAATGGATGTATTCCTTTTCAGGATTCTTTTGTAAATTGTAAAGTAGAGGTAGTACAAGATCTTCTACATCACGAAGTTTGGTTGATACATCAGATTCTATTAGTAATCTGTGTGCTTCGTTGCCAGAACTATCTACAGTTAAAATTTTAACTTCTAGTTCTTTCAACATATTTATTATTTTATCTTGGTTGTCAATAGAAGGAGCGGCTGGTTGATCAGCTGCCTCGGAAGGTACCTCATCTACAGCGGTAAAACCAAAATCAAAATCGTTTGCCATATTTCTCTCCTTTTAACTATTTATGTGGATTAGAGCTAACCCTTGTTCCTTTGGTGTTTCTTAACCTTCTTCTTTAAGGCTTTAAGGGCACGTTCTAATTTAAGTTGAGACACCCTCATAGTAAAATTTTGTCCTAACATGTGATCAAACTCATGTAATATTACACGAGCAGAGACACCTTTATATTCTTCTGCTACCTCTTCACCTTCTTCATCCCAGTATTGTACAGCACATTTTACTGGTCTTTTAACCATTAAGTATAGTCCAGGGAAAGATAGACAGCCTTCTTTCATTGATTCCTGCTCTTCTCCTACTCCTATTATTTTAGGATTAATAAAAATCTTTTCAAACTTGGAAACTTTATCTCCCATTACAAAGCAGGCTGCGTTTATACCTACTTGATTAGCAGACAAACCAACACCACCATCGCGGTACATCACTTTGAGTAATCTTTCTTTTATTTCTTTAGGATCTAGGCCACCATGTTCGTCCATATCTTCGAAACGAAACGGTGCTGGAACCCTCCTTAAAAAAGGATCATCAAATCTTAACAGCGCTAACTCGTCTGCTGATCTAATTTCTGCGGACTTATATCTTTCTACTCCGTTCCCATCTAAAAGATTTGCATCAATAGCCTTGGCCAGTTCTAAGTCATCTGACTCATCATGTTCTGTTGGATGAATGTATCCGCCGTCATCTTCAAAACGAATTATAGGTTCTAATTGTTCTTGCATCTCTTCAGATACAGACATAGGTTCCATCTCATCTTCCTGAAGAGGTTTTTTACCGTCCATTATCCTGCTCCTTGTTGAAGTATATTTTTGAGTTCGTTAAACCCACCTATGGGTTTATCATTTATGAATACCTGAGGAAAAGTTTTTGCCTCTGGTACCTTTTCAAATAAGTCTTCTGCTGTATAGTCAGCATCTAATAACTTGTATTCGTATTCTAAATTTAATCGTTCACATAAGGCCTTAGCACTTGTGCAAAAACCGCATCTTGGTTTTCCATATATTACTATCATACTATTACACTATAATTTTGTTTCTTCTCGAACCTAACTACTGATCTAAATTTATCAAATAGTTGATCTCCCTTGTGAGATATTACGAATACGTTGGTATCGTTTCCAATAGTTTCTAATAACTGCATAACATATTGGGTTCCGTCTGTGTCTAACGAACTATCAAACACTTCATCTAATAATAAGATATTTGTACTAGCGCTGTTCTTCATCTTGGCTATTGTTCTCCAAGTAAATACTAACGCTAAGTCTATTCTTTGTTTCTCTCCTTCACTAAACGATGCGTAACTAAATTTATCTCTGAACCTGGATTTAATTGTTTCTTTAAACGTTTCATCTAAATCAAACTGAACAAAAAAGTCCATGGATGCTAAGTATTTATTAACTAATTTGTTTATAATTGGCAAATAGGCTTTAATAATCTTAGTCTTAATACCAGAATCTTTTAGTAAGGACTGCGCCACTTCATAATAGTATCCTTGTTCTGTTAATTTTATTTTGTTTTGTTGTTTACCTATGGCATCTCTTGCTAATGTTTTTAATTTTGTTCGTTCTTTTGTAATGTCTCCTACTTTACCTTGAGTATCAGCTAATTCTAATTGTAATCGTTGTAATATTCTTTGTTGTGTAATACATTCATTATTGTGATCCATTATCTGTTGGTCTAATTCAAGTACCTCTTCAACAAGAGCTTCTACCTCAACATACTTTTCTTCCAATTCATCTAAGGCTATTTGTAATTCATCGATCTTTTCTTTATCCCTGGCTGTCATCACTTCCTTGTGATCATGAGCAATCCCTTGCTGACAGGTTGGGCATTCGTCGTTGTCATGAAAGAAGTCTAAGTCTTTTCTGTAGTTGCTGATTTGTTGGGTAAACTTTCTTTTAAAGTCTTCGAGTCTTCCTTTCTTTTCCTGGACATTACCCATTGCCTTCTTCTTGATTGTTGTGCTCTTCGCAAGCTCCTGTGCGGTCTCGATCGCATCTTCTGCCTCCTTGATTATTATTGCTATTGACTCTACTTTAGACTTTTTATCATCTTCTAATGTCTTTATATATGATTCTTGAAGCGTTGCCTTTTGTTTAGCTAACTCTATATCACTTTCTAATATTCTAATTTGATTTTCTAAAAGTGTTATTTTATCTTTAAGAACTTTATTCATGGAAGTAAATATAGTAATGTCTAATATATCTTCTATAATTTCTCGCCGAGCCCCTAAATGTAATTGCATAAAAGGAGTAAATGATGAGCTACCTAACATCACAATCTGTGTGAATGATTTGTAGTTAAGCTTTAATATGTTTTCTTCTAAATACTTTTGAAAGTCTCTTATGTTGGCGTCTTTATCCAACTTAATACCATTTACTTCTATCTCAAATAACTTAGGCAATTCACCACGACGTATTAAATAATTTCTTTTACCAATAGCAAAATTAATTTCAACTATTAGTTTCTTTCTGTTGATTGAATTAACTAACTGTGGTTTAGATATATTTCTAAATGGCTTATTGAATAGGGCAAAGGTTAATGCATCTAACATTGTAGATTTACCACTGCCATTCTCTCCAATAATTAGTGTACTGGGAGACTTATCAAATTGTATTTCTGTCCATGCGTTACCTGTAGACAGGAGATTTTTCCATCTTATATTTTTAAAGTGTATCATAAGTGTCTTTTAAATAAGGAATGATAACTTGCTCTGTCCACCTCATGTGTTGTTCCTCGCCAGGGTGATTGCCATAGCCACTAATGTCATCACTATCCCATGGCAAGTCACTAGCATTTTCTTGTATCCAATCATTCTGTCCTTGTGGCCACAGAGGCCATTTAGAAGTGTCAATTCTGTCTCTTAGCCAGCTTACATTTGGATCTTCCTTGTACTCCTCGACAACATAACTAAAAAAATTCATCATAAAATAATTTACATTAACTTTTTTAAGATAATCTTGGGTTGCATTAATGTACTCCCAGCTTCTTATTTGACTACCCACATCATCATGGAATTTATCATACCATTGTTTAGAAGTTTCATTCTCAAAGCCTAGGATATCTTTTTCTGGTTCATCCATTTCCTGTATTGTAATAGTAAGCCACTCTCCATTCCAAAAGTGTCCATATCTTTTTGGGGCGGACCACATGATGCCAACTAAAATTTCTTCTGGGACGGCTCCATTTTTTAAAAGTTTATCTACTTCATACATTACTTTTCTAGAAATAAACCCGTTGCCAATTGAATTTTTACCTGTATGTATTGCCTCAATTCCTAAGTAGTTAGCTAAATGCTTAGGCCATGTAATGTTTCTCCAAATATCATAGCTTCTCGTGGCAAACATAGCAGAAAAAGAACAACCTCCTGTTACTAGATGTTTCATGGAGCGTCTTGTGCTTCTATATAAAGACTTTGTAATAGATTTTTAATCCTTTGTTTAGATAAGTCTGTTTCAACAGCATCGACATATTCTTTTAATAGTGTCATTGTATCTTCTAAATTTACATCTTCACCTATAGCTTCGTCCTCAAACTCTGAGAAGTCTTCTATAATTTTTAGATCAATTAGCTCACATTGATATAGTTTGTCTACAAAGTGATCAAACCTTTTGAAGTCTGTCTTCTTACTTACAATAAGTTTTACCACACCACCAGCAACACTATCAAAGTCAAAATTGCTGATGTCATTAACACCTTCGAAATGGGAGTCGTCGTAATAGACTTTATGGAAGAGTCTAAATGGGTTGTCGTGATATTCCAAAGCTCTTTTACCCGTGTCGTAAATAGCGAAACCTCTGGGGTCGTCGTAGTCAGACCAAGTAATCTCATAAGGGTTTCCCATATAAGTAACGTTCCCTCTACTATGGCGGTGATGAAAGTGCCCACTAACAACAAGGTCAAATTCACTAAAAATATTAGCGTCCATACCGTGAAGGTTAGGCATTCCAGGAACCAGGAGAAAGCCGGTGAGTTCCAAATGTGAGAAGCAAGTCTTTGCCTCCGTTGTGTCAATTGTTTCCATTGTTTTATCATAATTGTCTGTGCATATCCATGGTAAAAACAATACCTTCTCCCTATCAAGCTGTACTACTGTGGGTTCTTCGTATATTGTTAAGTTATCATATTCTCCTAACAATAAGCTAGGAGAGTTTACTTCATTAGTATTTTTAAAATAAGTATCATGATTGCCAGGTATCATATGTATTTCAATACCTAAATCACGCGCCTTGTTGAAAAAATACTTCTTACAAGACTGAAGTATATTATAATTAATATACTTTCGTCTATCAAATACATCACCTAAATGACATATTGTTTTTATCCCTTCCTTTTCTAAGTAAGGAAAGAAAGATTCTTCATAAAATTTAGCAAAGAATTTATCAAAAGCTAAATTGTCTGACCTGGCACCAAAGTGAGTGTCTGTTACTAGAGCTACTCTCATGATTAGCCCTCGTATATCGCTGAATTGGCTCCATGTTCTCTTACTTCACATGAGACACAGTACGTTCGCCCTCCTGTCATCTCACCTACTAAATCATCAGCCTTATGGAAGGCATGTTCTGCAAACTTTTCACAGCCTACACCATTCACTACCACCACCTCTGCTAACCCTTCATCTTGTAGTGTTAATATTCTTTTAATTTCAGGATCGTTTTTAGCTACTACAAGCTTATGATCAAAATTGTCTTTTAACCAGTCTTTTAATTCGTGAAGGCCCCCAAAATCTACTACCCAATCTTTCTCATCTAATTGTTCACAACCAAACTTAAAACTAAAAGACAATGCGTAACCATGTAATAAATTACAATGACTATCTGCCCCTGACTGTCTAAAAACTGTTGATAGTCCTGTCTCGTGTCCGAATGTTTTTGTTGAATAATATTTAAATTCTCTCATTTAAGCTCCTGGTATAAATTTGTTGCTGAGAAGTAATGCTTCTCTAATTTGTCTCTATTAGTATTTAATGCCCCTTGAATCTCATTACTGTTCTGGTTCTCCATTAAATACCTAATTCTATTTTTTAAATTCTCTCTATTGTCACTATAGTTTTCCCAACTCTCGGTCCAGACTGAAGGGTATTTGAACACATCATCATACATTTCCATATATGAAAGTCTATTTGGTACAAAAGGTACCCCACCTGTCCTCATAATTTCGTAACAAGATATGCCTAATGTCTCTTGTAAGTTTGCACTAAACACCATCTTTGCTTGACCTAATAACAAGTGATAGTCTGGTTTCTTTAAATTAAACTCTGCACAATTACAAAAATCATACTCAGGTAGTTCAGCTTCTAAGTCTTTAAATATATCTAACTGTTTTTCAGGTGCATTTCTGTGTGGAAATAATATTAAGTCTTGTTTCTCAACACCTATAGTATCTCTCTCAATAGCAGGGCCTAAATATTCCATCGGCCAACCTGATCTAATCATTTTACTCTGTAGATATTCTTGTTGATTAGGATCCGGTGCCATAACACTAGCAAACATACCTATATGAAATTGACTAGCAAAATAATTTTTGGTATAAGCATCAAACATTGCTAACTCTGTATATCTTACCCAAGGAACAGGTCCTATTTTTCTGCCTAAGAAATCATTTACATCATAACTTCCTGCGTGCCATAGACCATGTGTTGTAACCTTGTAACCCAATAAATCTATCATATATTTTAAATTTAAAACACCTGGATGCCAGGCATCAGCAAATACAAAATGATCTCCATCTTGTATCTTACCTTCTGCAAAGAATTGTGATAATATTTTGGTTTGTTCTGACTTGTATATATTAGTAGCGGCAAAATCTAAAAATGATCCTGAGGAAACATCAGACTCTATAACAGGTCCTTCTATAACTGTAATATCCTGACCGGTTTCGTCTGCTATTGACTGTGGAAGTTCTGTTTTCCACTGTGAAGTATATCGTGTCTCGACATACTCAAGATCAATTAAATAAATCATTCTGTACTATTGCCCCATTTTCATTATCCTCATACACCTCTACTTGTGCTGCTCGATTTGGATAACACTCTTCTATATAATTTATAAGACCTTCAGCCATCATCTCACATGACTGGTAGTCTAGTTGTAGGTATTTATCTGTGTACAAAGCCTCTAATTCTCTTTTAAATAAAATGAATTCTACTTCCCTGTTGTTGTGTAAAACTTCTAACGTAACGTAGAAGTGAAAGATATGTCTGTGTGGGTATTGTAAAAACTCTACGCCTGGTACATCTTTTGCATCAGGCCACTTATGTATTCCTTCTTTCTGAAAACTAACTTTAATAAACTTTTTCATTGAAACATTTCCTCTAAACTAACTGGCATTTCTTTGGCGACTGCCATGGACTTCATAGAGCCACCCAAATATTGATTTGTTTCCCACGCTGTATAATCATCTTTATCTCTAACGTTATATAAGTTCCTAAACTGTCCATCAAGTTTCATCTTACGAGTAAACTTTAAAAGGGCGTCCTTATCTAATAACATCTGTTCTAAGTGTTGCATAAAGTTTCTAATAGACATTAGTATAAAAGCTGTTCTAACATACACCCACTTGTTCAAGTCACCGTACTTATCTTTAGCTTTCATACTTGGGGTGTTTAATAACGAATGAAATTCGTCTAATTCTACGCCCAAATTGATCGTTTCCATACAGTTTAGATACATTTCGCGATACAAATTGGACATCTGTCGATTAAACTTAGTAGTGCCTTGTCCCATGTAGAATAGCCCTGTCTCAACCGCCCTGCTGTGTGTAGTAGAGTCATATGATATCTCTACATTATCATACAAACCGTTCTGACAAAAGACTAGGTAAGGAACTATACGTCTTATAGAGCCTACTCCTAATATATGTAAGTGCATCTTATCTCGTGGCCAAGTCTTCGCCACTTCTGATGCTATAAACGCTCTTTTTACATCTTCCAAAGGACCTGTTCCGAGAGCTGCTGCTCCCATTGCTACGCCACCAATCCTTGTATGCCATTCACTAGGTATCTCCTCCATTAAACATTCATACCATCTTAAATAAGTATCTACATCGTTACCTTGTAGGATAATATATGGTTCACAGCTACTACCTTCTTCTTCAAAAATTTCTAGTTGCCTTTTAACATTACGTCCTGTTTTCCTCGCAAGCTCTTCATAGTTTTCATGATCAAAGAACCTTGCTTTAACATCGTTCCTATCTGAGCGTTCCCCTGTAAGTATAACAGGTATCTCATCAAAACACATACCAACATCAGCTCCTTTAGCCTGGTTCCTATATACTTTTTCTTTTAATTCATCTGTAATTGTCATTCCTTGAGTGATAATTTGAAGTCCACCTGAGTCTGCATGTATGCTATGTGCGGCATCATGATATGGTTTGAATCTCTCACCAAAAGAATGTTCTGTATGTGCATTATAAAGTAACGAAAACTTATGGCTGAATTGATCTTGTACTAATTTCTTTATTAGCATAGACACAATGCCCGTATTCGTTTCATCAAAGGCAATATTAGGATTACTCAAACGCATGTAAGAGGTTCCTGATACTACATAATCTAGGGTGTGTTTCATGTTTTTAAAATTTCTATGAGGACATCTGCCTCAGCTTTAGCGTCATCTAAAGCGTTATGGTTGTTTGATTTGGGTAACCGTTTGCCAAGTACGTTCATTAAAGTTCTTAAACAAAAAATATCCCAGAACTTCCAAGGGAATTTGTCTCTGGCATCTCTATTAGCATTCCAACCTGATAACGTCATAGCATTTTCCATAATAACGACATCAAAATTGGCACCTAAACCCCATATTTTTCCTTCTTTAAAAAATGTAGCGAATTTATCTAATGCCTCATCTAATGGTACAGGGTCTACTGTTAGGGCTTGTCTAGCTTCCATGTCTTGTTGAGCCCACCACTCTACTGTTAGTGGATCTATATGTAGTCCTGCCTCTTTGCATGTCTTAGCATCTACGTTAATGTAGAACTCATCTACTATTTCTAAATTCTCAATAGCTACTGCACCAATTGATACAATAGCTGCGTTAGATCTAGTTGATAATGTTTCTAAATCTAATACTATTTGCCTGCTATAAATGTCCACCGTTCATTTCCTGTAATTTTATATTGTCCATGAACTCTTCTTTTAATGAAGGGTTCGTTTTAAGTTCGCCTTTTAAGACCGTTGTCTGTGTGCTACTGTTACTAGATCTAATACCTCTGTTCTCACAGCAACCATGTCTTGCTTTAATATAGACACCTACTGCCTTAGACTTTGTAAGTTTCTCAATTCTGTATGCTATCATTTCACATAACTCTTCTTGTAAGTGGCCACGTGATGCTAAATGCTGTGCTACTCTAGTATATTTAGACAGGCCAATAACTTCTTCTCCTGGCATACATGCTACATAACATACACCATTCACTGGTTGGTGATGATGTGAACACATACTTTTTAAATCCATCCTAATAACAATTAATTGATCATACTTTCCATCATTTGGAAATGCTGTTATCCTAGGGTCTTTATCATATCTGCCTGACATTATTTCTAATATATACATCTTAGCCAAACGTCTTGGTGTGTCTATACTGTTAGGATCTGATACCCTATCAATAATTAATGAATCTAAAACACCTGCAAACTTTTCTTCTAACTCATCAATCAACTCTGCCTTTTCAACTTCACTTATATATTTTGAAATGTTATCAGCAGCATAGTAACGCTTGCCGTCCATCTCTAGACGTGTTTTAATACGGTCACTTATACTCATTGTTTCTCCCAAGGAAATACTATCCATTTATGTACATTATAGACCCTTTTACCTATAAAGTCAATACCCATGTTGTCCAATTTGGAGTATAACACAGCCCAACGGCCGTTAGGTACTTGTGATCTAATCTCATTAATTGTTTTGCCTGAATCACATACATCATCTACAAATAATATATTTTTAGGACCGGTCTCTTTGATCTTATCAAGATGCACCAAAGATAAAAAGTCACGTTCCAAGGTATCATCTCTTGTTTGCCATTGTAAAGGAGTAAAAGGTATCTCAAGCCTGTGTGATAACATTACTCCAGGTATAAGTCCACCTCTACTAATGCCTACAATTAAATCTACAGGTTCACCTTGGATCTGTTCTATTAAACTCCATACCTTTGCTCGAACATCGTCCCAAGTCACTATATAATTCTCTGTCATTTTGTGAACCACATCCTAATAGTAAAAACTCTAATGATTGCAATAACTGTGAACGCTGCTGTTAATAATATTGATACAGCAAAACTAGACAATGCTAACACATCAATAAACCAGTATAAAAGAACAATACTGATTGGCCAGTTAATAACAAGTCCGGTTCCAACTGTAACTAGAGATTCTTTAAGTGCTGTCTTTTGTCTCTGGTTCATAATTTAATTGCCAACAACAAGAATATTGCAATCAATAAAATATTTGTTAAAAATATTTCAAAAGCTAGTATTGTGTGATACCACACCCATCTGCTTTGATAAATCTCGCTTTCAGTTGTACCGCCTGCCTTTTTATCCATCCATGCTATTAATTTATTTTTCATTTATGTTCCCCATTCGTTACCAAATAATGTTATATGTAGTCTAGGGCTAAATTTATACCCAGTCTTCATACATGCTTCAGCAACATCTTTTTCTGTTAAAGTTTGTTGTTCTAATGTAGCTCCTTCAGGCATACAATAAACTGCATTTAAATCTACGAAATTATCTTCGTATGCTTTGACAAAAATATCTACTTCTTTAAAGTCAGTTATATCTCTAACAACAAATTTGCTATACAAATGACTAGTCCTAACACTATTCATTCTTTTTAATACACTTGGATCTAATGCCTCTGATCTATCTTCACCTGATAAACTCAACTTAGGAGATGTACTCCAAGTAACATGTATCTTAAAGCCTTCCTCATCATTAAAATAATCTATTAATTCTGGTTTAGGCATCTGTGTTCCATTAGTTTCGAAGGTAACATTTTTTAAACCTACTTCTCTACACATCTCTAAAAGGGCTGGCCAACACCTTTGCCAACCCAGTAGAGGTTCTCCACCTGTTATGACTAAATGGATGTCGTTCTTCTCATCAAATCTACCATTGGGTAATAGTTTAACAATACGATCGAAAACTTCTTCTAATGTCTCTGTTGTTTGTAAATGTTTATATTTCATAGCCCAGCTGGCAGAACTATCACACCCTACCGGTGTAACAGGTAAGTCTGTTATTGATGTGTATGCTTCGGGATGGTTTTTATCTGCTCTGGGATCTGTAAAGTAAGGCATTTCCTCGACAGGGATTAAATTATCTCTCTCCTGTCCAAAGCCTCTACATTCAAAGTTACAACCAAAAACTCGTAAGAATATACTAGGAGTTCCTACGAATCTACCTTCACCTTGTATGCTGTAAAATACTTCAGAGTATCTAAGTTTCATTATGTAACATTATATATGGTCTACTAACCTCGAGTCAACTACTTACTTGCCCTTTTTCTGCTGCCGCCTTTTCTGCCGCTTCTCTTGCTTTAATTTTCTTGTCTAAATATATTGGTCTACGCTTAACCACTTTCTTACCTTCATTAGCTTTATCAGCTTTAGCATTGTCTGCTTCCAACTGTTCAATGATATTTCTCATGTAACTAAGGTATTCATTGGAATGTTCTGAACCGTCAGCGCCTTGGGATAAAATTTGTTCTATATCTAGACTCTTAATGTATTTAAATTTTGTTTCCATTTGACGTTTCTCTTTTTGGATACGTCTAATGAAAGCGTAGTATGTGATTTGTGTAAAGTACGCAAAAGGATTTTTAGATTTTGCTGGATCAAAGTTGTCCATATATGTTAGACAATTTTCAATACCATCTAGAATCATTTCATCTCTAAATGTGTAGTTTACAAAATTTGATTTAAAGGCCAAGTGGTTTGCTATTTTAACAAAGCACTCTCCTATATAGTTTGTTACTCGTGGTTTTGGTTCACCACATTGTTCTGCTTCTAATCTCTTCTCTCTATACGCGCTTATCTTAACAAGGAAATCCTTGTTGTCTATGTAGTGAGCCGAGTTAGGGTCTCTCCGTTTTGCCATAATATACTCCTAATGTATTTTGTCATCTAGAACAGCGTTAGCTAGTTCCTCCAATAACTCTAAGTCCAATTCAACATTCTCTTCTAGAAGAGGGACTCTTTCTTCTATAAAGTCGCCATGCCACTCTGGTCCGTCATGATATATTGACTTAACCATTCTATGGTATCCAGCTTTAAAAACTTCTGATAAACCTGCTACTGTAATAACATTCCTGCGTTCTATAGTAAATATTTGTGATGCTGAAACCGCAATCCATGGCCTTAAGTTAATAGATTCTCCAATGCCATGTGGTGTTGGCATAGGTTGAGGTACTAGCTCTATGGGATGTTCTATTTCTACTGTATCCTCTACATAACTAATTTTACCGACTAGCGTTGAGCCGTCCATTAGTTTAACAATACTTATTTCTTGTTCAGACATTTATTTTCACCAATTTATAATTAAACCCTTCTTCGTTGTAAAGTTTAACCCTTTCTATTAAATGATTCAATGTATAATTCTTGTGTGATTTCCACGATAAGTCATCACCAATATCAAACAAGTTACATACAACCTTTTTGTCTCCTCTACGAAGCCCTCTCCCTATTGATTGTAAGTTTCTTATTCTACTCTTACTTGGAGAGGCAAAGACAATATTATGTAAGTTCCTTATATTTATACCCGTGGAGAACGTACCGTACGAAGCAATGATAATTGCATTGGTTTCTTTTTCTGTTAATGCTCTTATAAATTCCCTCTCTTCTGTATCGGTTCCTCCATATACAAGCCAGACCTTTCTATCTTTATCGACAGCTTGTTTGATTAATGGGTATAAAACTTTGCCGTGCTTTTGTACAAACTGATATAACACCAAGGTATTACCATCTTGTGCTATTGTTAAATTCTTTATAATTTCATTGCGATCTGGATTAGTAACAAGCCAATCTATCTCTTCTTGATATGATTTCTTTTTCATATCTTTCTTTTCTTCATCTTTATAATCTAATGTGCAACATATTATTTTTAAATTAGCAAGTTGCTTGTCTTCCATTAACTTTTTAGTAGTTGTTACCTTGTGTACCTTTCCAAACGTTCCTTCTAATACTAATTTATGAGTCTTTGAGCCGTCTAATGTACCCGTAGTGCCGATCCTACGAGGTGTATTAGTACATTTATTCATTAAAGTTGTAAGGGATTTAGCCTTAAATAAATGGGCCTCATCTCCATAGAATACATCAAAGTCTTTGAACCATGCCTTTGGAAACTTGTATATTGACTGCCAAGTGCTTATTGTAATAGGGTATTCATTGCTCTTTTCTTTTCCACCATATATTCTATGACAGTTTTCTGATACTTTCCACGTGTCTGCACTAGCATAATCCTCGAAGTCACCATACATCTGTTCTACCAATGATGTTGTTGGTACTACGATGAGTTGCTTGCGTCCTCTCGCTTGGTGATACCTTACCAGAGAATATATAATGAGAGACTTACCACTAGCAGTGGGAGATAGAAGTAAAGATCTACCTTGCTTAATACAATGATCAACCGCGTCCCTCTGATAGTCCCTAATTTGAATTCTTTTGCCATTTGCTTGTAACCTCAATGAGTCTGTTAATAGTTTAACATCTGTTTGTTCACTAATATTATCTACGTCTACTTCTATTTCATATTCTAATGTATTAGCAAACTCTTTTAAGTAAGGCAATAGCCCTACATATAATTCTTTTGTGTACATACTATATAGTCGTGCCTTACCATCCCACATTCTATTTCTATATAGTGGCATGAACTTAGCTCCTGGAACATCAAAAGTAAAGAAGTCACATAT
>Ga0310120_10001199_pt1 | contig 19609 bp, 18 predicted proteins | sample CB27_AW_983_MG_FD_203506 | JGI IMG/M metagenome (GOLD analysis project Ga0310120, IMG submission 203506) | Marine microbial communities from Western Arctic Ocean, Canada - CB27_AW_983 | ecosystem: Environmental > Aquatic > Marine > Oceanic | place: Canada: Western Arctic Ocean | collected...
CATTTTTTTATTTACTAATTTTACTTGCTGGCGCATTTGCAGCCGGCTTGGTAACTGGAGCGACTGGCTTTGCAGGTGGACTTATACTTAATGCTTTTTGGCTTCATATTATGGAGCCCATTAGTGCAATTCCTCTAATTATTACTTCTTGCTTGTTAATTTCTGCTAGCCCTATTTACAAATTACGAAAAACACTTGATTTTTCAAAGCTTAAACCATTCATTTTATCTGGCGTTATAGGCACGCCTCTTGGAATGTTGCTGCTAACTTTGACTGACCCTAATATATTTAAAGTTTCTATTGGCATGTTTTTAGTGACTTACACATTATGGATGCTTAAAAGTAATAGTTTTTCCATTAAAGTCAATGAAAATCGATCTGTTGATAGCTTTATAGGACTAATTAGTGGCCTTATGGCTGGCTTTGCTTCCTTGGGTGGCTTGTTGCCAACAATATGGGTCGGCCTTCAAAGATTACCAAAAAATACTCAGCGCGGAACTTACGAGCCATTTATTTTTATTACAAGCCTTACTGCACTAGTTAGTTTTTATATTGCGGGCTTCTTCACTACACAAGTTGTCTATGATTTTCTTAAAATAGTCCCAATATTAATGCTAGGCTCGTGGCTTGGTGTAAAAATCTACCCCTCAATCAATGAAGATTTTTTTCAAAAAACAGTGTTAGTATTAATCCTACTGTCTGGAATCATGCTCTTAATAGACGCAATTTAGAGTTTTCCAAAAAACTAAAATTACCAGCTTATGTTATTTTTCCAGATAAAACGTTGATCGAAATGGCGAAATTTAAACCTAAAAATATAGATGATTTGGAAAAAATTTATGGTGTTGGAAAAGCTAAATCAAAAAAATTTAGCGAATATTTTTTAAAAGTAATTCAAAATCATTAAATTTATAAAATACTATTTCTTCTATGTAATAAAACTTAGCTTTAAGCATTTGAAGAAATCAGATATTTATTAATTGTATCAAAATCTAAAGGACCCCCTATTCCATGATCATCATTAAAATTTATTTTTCCACCTTCAATCTTTAATTCATTCTTAAATAGATTTGTTCTAAGAGGATTAACATTAATATCAGTTTCTAAAAAAGCAGAAGGGTTGATGGCTGACATAATGTGAGCTGAAGTTAGCAAACCCACCCCACTACCTAAAAAATGCATCCATATTTTATTGCTTTGAATTTTTTTTGATAAATTATTTATTAAAGAAATTCCTCCATATTTAGTGAGATCAGGTTGAATATATTTTAATTTATTATTCTGACCTAGAAAAATAAAATCATCTAAATTATTAATATTTTCTCCAAACGCTAAATTGCAGTTTGTTGAATTAATTACATTATTAAATTCATCTTTATTTGATAGTGCAGAAATAGGCTCTTCTATCCAAGAGAAATTATAATTTTCTAATATTTTTAAATATTTAGAAGCCTCATCAATATTCCATCCTTGATTTACATCCAGCATCAACATTTCTTCATTAGAAAAATAATCGGTTAGAGAATTTAATAGATCTATGTCCAATGAATGATTAAAACCTATTTTTACTTTAAAAGCCTTTATACCCATAGATCTTGCAATTGTAATTTTCTCATAAGATTCACTTGGATTAATTCCGCTGGCATAAACAGAAATATGTTTTTGCGATTCAGTATTTAATAATTTGTTAAGGGGTATTTTTTTAGTCTTAGCAAACAAGTCCCAGAAAGCGCAATCAAGACCGGCATTAATGTTATCAAACGAACCTATATCCCCTGATTGAACAAAAAGAGTTTTAAATTTATCGGCAATTTTATCAATTAATTTTTCTGGATTTGAAAATTCACAACCTATGATATTGTTAAGATAAAGACTGTTGAGTAGATTAAATCTATAAGAAGCACCATCACTCGGAAAATTACACCAAATTTCTCCATAACCTATATTCTGGTTAAAATCCTCGAGTTCAATTATTATGCAAGGTCTAGTCTTCATAACGCCAAAAGAAGTTATGACAGGATTAATTAATGGAAATTCCAAATAATAAGATCTTAAAGATTTTATTTTAATCAAGATTATTACTTTTCTTTACAAAATTAAACATAGCAGTCCAATCCAAATCTTTATATTTAGTATCCATTGCCTTTTCATAGATATTTAATACACTTTTTCCTGAAGTTAATTCAATTCCCTCCGATTCTCCATGTTCAATAGCTAAGCGCAAATCCTTCAAAGCTAAAACATTTTTAAAACCTGGGCTTACATCATTTATCAAAACCTTTTTAGGATAACTAAAATTCATATGGCCTTTTCCAGCGGCCGTCGTTGACATTAATTCTATGGCTAGTTTTTGATCTATTCCTGATTTATGAACTAAGGAAAGTGTTTCGGCAGTAACAATATTTGAAACAATTGCCATATAATTATTAATGATCTTCATTTTACTTCCTGAACCTATAGCTCCGCAATAAACAACATCGCTTCCCATGCATTTTAAAATCTCTTCAATTTTAGGAAAATCTTGCAACAATCCTCCAACCATAATGAGTAAAGTGCCATCAATTGCATTATTAACTAAGCGTGCTACAGGAGCATCAAACATTTGAATATTTTTTGTTTGTAATTGCTTGCTAACATCAATGCTATCTGCCGGTAATATTGTGCTCATATCAATATAAATTAGATCCGTGTTATCTTGATTAATAATACCGCCCTCTCCAAGCGCTACTTCTTTTACATTTTCTCCAATAGGTAGCATAGATATAAGAAAATCTTTACTCTTAGATAAATCTGCAATAGTTTTTTCTTGTTTAGCTCCCGCTTCTATTAAAGCTTCTATAGTTTTGTTATTAGCAAAAGGATCATAAAAAGAAAGAGAGTGACCATTTTTAATTAAATTTAAAGCCATAGGGAAACCCATTGTTCCAACCCCGATAAAACCTATATTTTTCATATTTCCTTTCTATTAATTAAATAATATTAATGTTTTTTTTATGAATGTATGAATATATTGCATCCATTCCACCCTCATAACCAATTCCACTTTCTTTAATTCCTCCATAAGGAATCTCAGGATGCAGTGGAGCGGCAGTATTTATAGAAATCCCACCTGCGATAATTTCTTGAGCCATTTTTTTTTGTAAAGTCTCGCTAGTTGTATAAACATACGAGGCAAGTCCATAATTTAAAGAATTAGCCTTATCTATAACATCGTCATAATCATTGAATTTAAATAATGGAAGTATAGGACCGAAAATTTCTTGATTAATAATTTTTGAACATTCGTTAATATTTTCAATAATAGTTGGCTCCCAAAAATAACCAATATTCTTATGTCTATTTCCTCCATGAATTATATTTGAGCCATTTTTAACTGCATCATCCACAAAATCTTGCATTGCTACAATTCTGCGGGAGTTGGATAGAGGGCCCATTGTTATGCCTTCACTCATCCCATTACCTAATATAATGTTTTTTAATCTACTTAAAAATCCATCTCGTACTTTATCGTATATTTTTTCATGAACATAAAATCTACTGGGTGCAATGCAAACCTGACCAGCATTTCTAAACTTAAAACCAGTTAAAATATCTAAGGTTTTTTCAATGTCAGCATCTTCTGCAATAATTGCTGGGGAGTGCCCTCCTAACTCAAGAGTGCATCTTTTTAATGTTTCTGCCGATTTCTTTGCTAAAAGCTTTCCTACAGGAACTGATCCTGTAAAGCTTAATTTCTTAACTTCATCTCTGCTTAACAGATAATCTGAGATTTCATGAGGAACACCGAATACCAAATTAATAACATCTTTAGGTAAACCTGCTTCCTGAAATATTTTAACAACTTCTATAGCTGTGCCTGGTGTTTCTTCGGAAGGCTTAATGATTACTGAGCATCCAGCAGCTAGGGCTGGGGCAATTTTTCGAACAACTAAAGCAATAGGAAAATTCCAAGCTGTGAGACACAAACAAATTCCAAGTGGCTGAGGTTTAATAAAAGTTTTTAATCCATTATCTCTATCAGCTACCAGTTCATCCTTAATTAATTTTGCATTAGTTCCGTTAAATTTTAAAATAGCAATCGATTGGTTTATTTCCCCAACAGATTCAGCAAGGGGTTTGCCTTGCTCTAGCGTCATCACTTTAGATATTTCAGAAATTCTTTCAGATAAAATATCTGCAGCTTTTAAAATTATCCTACTTCTTTTATTGGGATTAGTATTTTTCCACTCATCAAAGCCTATCTCGGAGGATTTAAGGGCATCATTTAAATTATCTTTAGTTGCATGAGGCAGCCACCCTAAAATACTCTCATCCGCAGGATTTAAAACATTTTCACCCTTTTCAGCTTCATAAATCCATTTTCCACCAATAAATAATCCAAGTTTAGTATACATAGCTCCTCAATGATTATATTAATTATTAATTACAGCATTTTTTAATTTTTGTACTCTTTCTTTACCTTCTACATTTATCCAATCTAAAAAACTTGCTTGTCCAGATTTGCAAAAAATATCAATAGAGTCTTGCCATATTGATCTTCCACATAAGAAACCTAGAAAATTTATTTTTGAAGATTTGGCTAGCTCTAAACTTTGCAAAAAATTATTAAATTTCATTCCCGCACTTAAAAAAACAAAAGGCGTTGTTACATTCTCAAAACATTCTTGCATTATTTCAGAACAATTTTCATGACTGTATATAGTAGAAGTATTATCGTTTTCAAATCCATTAACTTCAAACTCATTAAAAGGGAATTCGATTTTAATAATATCTATTTGATATTCTTCTTTAGAAAATTCTTTATAAAAACTTTTAATATAAATTGGTTTTTTTAATAAATAGTTATGATAATCAATATTGATATCTTCATCGTAGTAGAGAAGTGGTTCAAATAAATAAGGTATATCCAAATCTTTACATATTAACCCGACATGCTTAATTAATTTTAATTTTTCATAATTTACTATTGAGTCGGAATCAGGATTAAAGTACATAAAAAATTTAATAGCAGAAAAATCTTTAATAATTTCGTCATTTTGGTGCAATTTTTTTGGAAGTAAAGTAATGCGTGATTTATTTTCTATATTGTATGCGTCGTCTTCATAGGCAATAATTTTAGAGGTTTCAATAGTTCTAAAAGAAGGATCACTCAAGTATGAATCATGATCAAATAAAATAGAAGAAAGAGTAACGCCAAGATTTAAAATTATTTGCTTCTTAAAAAAATAATAATCAGAAGGTGTGAAAGTTTTCCTTTTTTTTTCTTTAATAATTTCTTTTAAACTTGTCCCTTGGTCAATAGCGAGAGCAGTAAATTTTTCATTCTGTAAAAGTTTAATAAAATGTTGCTGCTTATTCATTACAGGTGAAAATATGGTGCTGAACTTGGAGAAATCCATAGATTTCTCATTTGCTCATTTGAGTCTAATAAAGATATTGAAAATCCCGCACTTTCTTGTGTTGTGATATATTCATTTATTAATGGTTTAAAAAATTTAATTTTATATTGAGCAAGATAATCTTCTACATCGTTATATATAATCAATAATTCCATTAAAGTAGTTGCGCCTGAACCATTAATAAAAGGTATGACTATATCGCCCTCTTTGTACTTATAGTCATCAAATATTTTATCCATCATAAATTTTATTATTTTTTTTGACGAAGAAATTTTTTGTCTTCCATAACCTGATTCTCCGTGAACGCCCATTCCAATAAAAACTTCATCATCATCTAAGTGAAATATTTTTTCCCCCGATATTGGTGAGGTTCCGGAAGCTATTGCAATAGACAATGTTCTTGTTTGATCTCTCACAAATTTACCTAAGCTTAATAAGGTTTCTTTTTTTTCTCCCATTTCAGAGAGTGCTCCTAAAATTTTATAAATAAAAGTAGTGCCTGCGCCTCCCCTTCTTTGATCTTCGTTCCCCCTGGGGGCAGATGCAATATCGTCGTACATTAATAATAAATCGGCATTAATATTATGTTCTTTTGCTAATTCAATTGCCATCTCTCCGTTCATAACATCGCCTGCATGATTGGATATTAAAAGAATACATCCAGAATTCTCTTTAAATATTTGTATACCTTCAAAGATTAAATCTCCAGATGGTGAAGCAAATATATCGCCAACGACATTTGCATCTAACAGTCCTTCGCCGACCCAACCCATAGCAATAGGTTCGTGACCTGACCCATTGCCAATTAACATAGCAGTTTTCTCAATATTTTTTGGGTGACTTCTTAAAATAATTCTTTTACTGTTATTGGAAAATTTTACTCTATCACTGTTAGCCTTAATATATCCACTCAACATATCATCAACTATCTGATCTTTATTATTTATTATTTTTTTCATAGCAGTGATCCGAAGTACTCTCTGAGTATAATTTCAGTAGACTTAGCTCCTGGATCGATAAACCCAAGACCTCTATTTTCTAAAAATTTAGCTCTTCCAACCTGGGCTTGCATTTCTTTTGTTTTGGCTAAGGAAAGAGATAGAATTTCGTTGATTTCATTTTTTTTAAATTGAAAATCAGAATTTTTTTTTAAAAAATTTAAAACAGGGATATAAATATCAAGAATACTTTTATCTCCAGCCTTTACCTTTCCTCTCTTCATTATTTTATCTATCGATTTTTCAAAAATATCAATTATTGATGAATTCAAATTTGATTTATCTATTTTTCCAGATTCATCAAAAAATATAGACATTAAAATTCCTGACGCCCCACCCATTTCAATCCGCATTTGCTTTGAAATAATTGCCATCGTCTCATCAAGTGGTGAAGTTAAATTGTTTAAATATAATTGTTTTGCGATTGTAATACCTTTATAGATAGTGGATCCATGATCGCCATCTCCAACAAGTTGATCTAATTTATCTAATTCAACATAATCAGAATTGATTTTATCGTATGAATTTAAAATCCATTTTTTATAAGCGCTATGCATTCAAATGCTCATTTAAAAAATTATAAGATCTTACAATTGCATCGTATGGGTCATTTTCTATATTTCTCCACGTAAACAAATCTTTACTTGTTTCTACATTTGCTTGAATAAACATTTCGAGAGAAACATTCTTGTTATAGTTTATTTTTTTTAAAGTATTAAAAATTTCTAACCAATTAATAGAGCCGGTGCCTGGTATGCCCCGATCATTTTCTGCAACTTGAAAATGAAATAATTTATCTTTAGCCTTTTCAATTGATTGGCAAATATTTTTTTCTTCAATATTCATGTGATAAACATCTAAAAGCAAACCTACATTTGGGTGATCAATTAACTCACATAATTTTAATCCTTCATCCACTGTATTAATAAAATCTGTTTCATATCTGTTAAGTGGCTCTATCCCTAATTTGATATTTTGGTCTGTTAACAAACTTGAAATTTTCTTAATAGAGGTAGATGAATTTTTAAATTTATCTTCCTTGTCTTTACCCAAAGTATTGCTAACACCCCAAGCTGAATGAACAACTCCGGTCAGCAAATGAGAGTTCATAATTGAAGTCATATTAATTGCTCTTTTTAGTGCCTCCTCCCCATTTTTTTGTATGTTCGGATCATTACTGCTTATATCTTCTTCTTTAGATAGACCTGTTGTACAAGTTAGAGAAATATTTAAATCATTAGCTAAATTTGAAATTTCTTTTGCACTTTCAGGAGTTTGCCCTAAAAGAGAAATCTCTACAGATTTAAATCCAGCCTCTTTACACTTGTGTATATAGGGGGTTATATCTTCATGCCAATTTTTAACAAAAGTGGCGGAATGAACACCTAAAATCATTTTAATTTATCAATTTTTTTGAAAAAATCATGAAATATTGCATCTCTATTAACGCCGTATGCTTCTCTCATTGGGTGCGATTCATTATTTCGTTTCCAGTACAGTTCATCATTTAAAATAGGTGATGAAACAATATGTGAAGGGACCCACGAAGCGTCAATCATCCAAGCAATATTTATTACATCCCAAATGACCCACGTTCTCCAAGTTTGATCACTTACTCCCCTTTGCTTATGAAGAGGATTATTTGTATATAATTCATAAAGATAATTCCCAATATCTCCTCTTCCTTTAACAAATTCTTTCATATCGGGAAGAGATAAAGTTAATTGTGCACCTACGTTATAACCAGGGAGGTATACGTTTGCAACCCCGCATTCAAAAAGCAATTGAGAAGATAAAACGTCCTGAACTAAGTTTAAAGAATTAGAATTATTATTTATACTATGTGTGGGAAAACCAGATGTCCATACTACGATTAAATTATTAATTATTTTTGGTTCCATCAATAAAGCTGAGGCTATGTTTGTTAGGCATCCAATCGCACAGACATAAATTTTTTCATCAGGATATTGAAGACATGATTTAACAATAAATTCACTAGATTCAGTAATTAAAGGCTTATCAAAACTAGATAAATATTGATCCGATCCTCTAAAAACTTTTCCTTCATAGGGCATTTTTAATTTATCAAATATTTTTATTATTTCTTGATAGCTTTTTTCCACACCTTCTTTAGGCGTATCAAAATATATGTCGTTAGGATGTATGTTCGATTCAATTAATCCATTTACCCAATCGCTATAATTATTAACTAAATTAATTTTATCTTTAGAAATTTCTTTTTTTTCTTTTATTATGTCATAAGCTTCCAAAATCTCTTCTTTGTGATGTTGGAAAGAGTATGGCTCTGCAGTTACGCCCAATAAATCTATTTTATCCCCAGACAACAAAGTCCAAGCCAAAGCAAATTGATCATCAATTTCGTTTGCAGTATCGGTATCGACTATAACTTTATTTTTGCCAATGGGATTAGATAAATTAAGTAATATTTTTTCATTAGATAATTTAGGAAATTTATTCAATATTTCTATAGGTACAGTCATTAAGCTATTTCTTTATCTAATTTAATTTTATTAAGAATAATATTTTTATCTACCAGTATCAGTTCATTCGTATGATTATATAAAAGACATTCTTGTGATAAACATGGAATTCCAGAGTCTTTCTTTAAAACTAAAGAATCAGACATAGATAAAGTTTCTGCACAAATAAATTGTGAATTTTTCTTAAAATCATTATTAAATTTTTTATTTAAAATAAATATAATAGATTGATTTGGACCGTCTCCTGAAAAATAATTTTTGCTCAAACCAAAAGCATGCTTATATGAAACGTAGGCGCTACTAATTAAATAAGGCTTCCCATTAACCTTTCTCAATCGCTTTACAAAATATAATTTCTCGCCTTCATTGAAGTGTTCAATATGATTGTTATTTGTAATTTTTTTAAAATCTAAAATGACTGACGATGGCGTATCTCCATTCTTAATAATTTTTTGTGTTAATGATTCAAAACAATTATTGGATTGAGGGATATTGCTGGTTACTACTGTTCCTTTACCTCTTTTTCTGACAATCAATCCATCATCAGCAAGTAAACTTAGGGCTGACCTAATTGTTATTCTGCTGACATTAAAATAATCGACTAATTCATTTTCAGAAGGAATTGTTTCACCTGGTGGCCACTTGTCAGACGATATAAAATCTCGAATCTGCGAATAAACATTTTGATATTTAGTTGCTGCCTTATTAAGCATTGTGAACTTTTCTTATAGCTTCAATTATTTTTTTTGTGGAGGGTATATAAAAATCTTCCATGGGAGGACTGAATGGAACAGGAGTGTGGGGTGCGGTGATTTTAATAACTGCAGTTTTTAAATCATTAAAACATTTTTCAGAAATTAAAGAGGTAATTTCTGATGCCAAAGAACATTTAGGATTTGATTCATCGATTACAATCACTCTTCCAGTTTTTCTAACTGATTCAAAAATTAATTCCTCATCTAATGGCGAATAAGTTCTAGGGTCGATAATTTCACAATCTATATTTTCCTCTGACATTTGCTGTGCAGCCTCTTCAGCAAAAAGATTCATTCTTTGTATTGCTATTATAGTAACGTCTTTACCAGGGCGTCGTATCCTTCCTTTGCCCAAGGGTATTGGCTCCATATTTTCTGGAACATCACATTTGGTCATATACAATCTTTTATGCTCCATGAATATTACAGGATCGTCATCTTGAATTGCCGATAACAATAAACCTTTTGCATCAAATGCATCATACGGAGCGACGACTTTAAGTCCAGGTATATGTGCATATAAACTGTAAAGTGTTTGTGAGTGTTCACTTCCAGCCCTGAAACCAGCTCCCACAACAGTTCTTACAACCATGGGGACGCGTTGCTTCCCACCAAACATATATCTCATTTTAGCGGCTTGGTTCATCAGTTGGTCAAAACAAACTCCTAAAAAATCAACATACATTAATTCTACTATGGGTCTCAATCCAGTCATAGCAGCTCCTACTGCTGCACCAAAAAAACCAGCCTCTGTAATTGTTGTATCTCTGACTCTTTCGGGGCCAAATTTTGTTAGTAACCCTTGAGTCACTCCAAATGGTCCTCCCCAACTATCTTGAGTTCCTGGATATTTTTCCCTACCTTTTCCGCCCGCTATATCCTCACCCATCAAAATTACATTTTTATCATTTTGGAATGACTCAACTAGAGCTTCATTAATTGCTTCTTTGACTGTTAGCTCTCTCATCTTAGTAACTCTCTAGGGTAATTTACATATACATCTTCTAGCGCATCTTCTGGGTTAGGCCAGGGCTGAGTTTCAGCAAAATCAAATGCTTCATTTACTTCATTCAAAGCATCAGCCTGAATTTTTTTAATTTCATCAGATGAAAAATTATATTCAGCAGCCATCTCAATAGATTTTTTAATTGGATCATTTTTTTTAGCCTCTTCAATCTCTTCTAATGGCTGATAAAGCTGGGTATCGCCTTCATATTGTCCTGAAAACCTATAATTTTTAAATTCTAAAAAAATAGGAGTATTTTTAGCTTTTGATTCAATAAGTGCGTCTCTTGTAATTTGATGAACTTCAAAAACATTATTCCCATCACCTTGATATGAAATCATATCGTAAGCTTTAGCTATATCTTTTAACTCTTTAGTATTGAGATGCCAGTCAGTAGCTGTGGCTTCAGCATATCTATTGTTTTCACATACAAATAGCATTGGTATATCCCAGAGTTTAGCCAGACCTGCGGCCTCATGAAATGCGCCATTGTGAATTGCTCCATCTCCAAAAAAAGTAGCTGACATTTTTGTTCCACCATTAATTTTTTCTTGCAGTGCAGCTCCTAAAACAACAGGAGGGCCAGCGGCAACAATACCAAAGGATCCAAGCATGCCTTTATCAAAATCACTAATATGCATGCTTCCACCTCGTCCTTTACATATACCAGTACTTCTTCCGTAAATTTCTGATGTTATTTGTTTTAATTCACAATTTTTAGCAATTGAATGGCCATGATTACGGTAAGTACTTGAAATCCAGTCATCATCATTCAAAGCAGACATTACACCAACACAAATTGCTTCTGATCCAATACAAGTATGCAAATATCCAGGGACTAACTTTTCTTTTGCAATTTTTTTAATTCTTTCTTCAAAAAAACGTATGGTAAAAAGTTTTTTATAAATCCAATTTAATTTATTTTTGTTAATATTCATAATATAGGTTGTTATAACAATTGAAATAAAAAAATAATCATTAAATATAAAAAACTATAATACACAGTAAGAATGTGTAAAAACAGTAAATTTTTTAAAGTCAATACATAATAATTGAAATAATAGTTATTATAACATTTAATATGCTATGATAACATTCAGTAATTAATTAATCTAGGATATATAAATTAAATGACCGTTAAATTAAATATTGGGTATGTTGCTACAGCCATTACTCCTTATTATTCTAATGAGTATAAAGTTAGAGAAAAATCCGAAACTAATTTAAAAAAATTATTAGTCAATTTTGATGTAAATTTTATTCCATTCCACAAAACTATATTTTCCAAAGAAGATTCAATAGAAGCCGAAAAGTTTTTTAAAAACAAGATAGATTTTTTACTTCTTCAAACAAGCTCTTGCAGTTCGGGCGAACAATTATATCCCTTATGTAACATAACAGACAAAATGGGTATATGGGCAGTTCCTGATATTGAGACAGAAGGTGATGTTAAGTTGCACTCTTTAGTCTCTACAAGTCATTACTTAGCAATGATAAAAAAAGTTTTAGCTGATAAAAAAATTACAACTAAATGGTTTTACAATTATGCTGATACTGATGAGTTTATAAATAAATTTTCCATAACAATTAGGGCATTAGTTGCTCTAAAGAAAATTAAACACGCCAAAATAGGTTTAGTAGGTGGAATTGCTCCAGGCTTTGATAATATGGAGGTTGACCAATCAATAATTAAAAAAAATATCGGACTAACAGTAGAAGAGTCAACAATCAAAGAATTAGTGAAGATTGCAAAAGGTTTTGATCAAAAAACTATTGATAGTGAGGTTTTAAAAATCAAAAGTGCAGCCTCTAGTATTTCTGTCTCTAATGACGATTCATTCAATAAGGTAACACGTATTTATTTTGCTTTAAAAAAAATGAAGGAAGATAATAATTGGGATTCTCTAGCTGTTCAATGCTGGTCTCAGATGCAAGAATTATATGGAGTGGCACCTTGCATGGCTTATAGCTGGATGGGAAGTGAGGACGGTATAGCAGTAGCTTGTGAAGGAGATGTTCAAGGATCAATGAGTATGCTTCTTTTGAATTACATCTCAAATGCTGAAAAATCATCCACATTATTAGACTTAGCGACGTTTGATAAAAAAGCAGATGCTGTACAAATGTGGCATTGCGGAGTATCACCGAGACATTTTGCAAATGAAGATGGAATTAAATGGGTTGATCATACTACGCTTGGAAGAAAAACTGAAAAAAAATATGGTGTTGCAGGAGATCAAGTTTTTGCCCCTCAAGAAACTACAACGACTTATATAAGTAACAATGCTGAAAGAATTTTAGTATTGAATTCAAGTATATTTGAACACACAAATAAAGGTTTTGATGGTACTAGAGGATGGTTTAGAAATATCCATTTAAATCGAAAAAAAATATCTTCAGAAAATTTAGTAAATACGCTAAATATTGTTGGTCATGAGCATCATTATGCAGTTGGTCAGGGAGATTACAGTAAAGAATTAATAGAATTTGCAGCTTGGAACAAGTTAAAGCTGATTAAAGAAATTCCCTTGGTGGATTATTTATTGCCAATGGAGAGCTAATCAAATAAATGTTTATTTGATAATTTGATAACTAAAAAAAGGAGATGTAATGAATAATAAATTTAAATTTATAACCCTTGCTATAGTTAGTTTATTTTTTTCAAGATTAGCTTCAGCTGAAGTTGCACCAGGATTTAACTCCTGGGATGACGTTACAGCTGCTGCAGATGGCGGACAAGTAAACGTTTATATGTGGGGTGGTTCTGATGCGATTAATGGTTTCGTAGATGATTTCTATGGAGTGCCATTAAAAAATGATTACAACATTACTTTGAACAGAGTGCCTTTAAAAGGAACTGTTGATGCTGTTAACCAAGTATTAAGTGAGAAAGAAGCTGGCGTTACAGGGGACAATGGAAACATTGATTTGATTTGGATTAATGGCGAAAACTTCTGGACTTTAAAACAAGCAGACCTTCTTTATGGTCCATTTGCTGCTGGATTACCAAATAGTCAATTCGTTGCATGGGATAACCCTGCGGTAAATTTAGACTTTGGAAGACCAGTTGATGGTATGGAAAGTCCTTGGTCAAGTGCACAGTTTCATTTTATGTATGACTCAGCTAGAAGTAACTACGAGGATATGCCAAGAAATTATGGATTTCTGAGTAAGTGGATTTCTGATAATCCAGGTAGATTTACATATATCAGACCTGGTAAAGGTGGATTTGTTGGAACAAGGTTTGTTAAGCAAATTTTCTTTGAATTAAGTGGTGGTCATGATCAATGGGTTGGACCATACAATGAGGAATTGTATAACAAATGGGCTCCAAAAGTTTGGGCACTATTAAATTCTTGGGAAGCTGATTTACACAGAGGCGGTGAAACTTATCCAACTAATAATGCTGACATGCATGCTTTATTCGCAAACGGTGAAGTGGATATGAGTTTTACTCAATCTCCAAGAGGTGCAGGACCAACAAACTCTGCTGGAACAACGCCACCTACTTCTAGAGCTTTTGCTTTTTATAACAACATGATTGGAGATTTTAATTATTGGGCAATCCCATATGATGCTCCTAACAAAGCAGCAGCATTAGTTTATGCTAATCTGGTTCTAGAACCTACTTTACAAGCTGCTCAAGTTCAGCCAGCTAATGGTTTTTGTTGTGGTTGGGGAATAAGCACAGCGAAAGTAACTAGCTCCGAAGGAGTTGCCGCTATTCAAGATGCTCAAAATAATCTTGGTGATGCTGCAGAAGATCAAGGAATATTAGCGAGAGCTCTTGTTTCCGATATTGCTGCAGAATATCAAGATAAAATTGAAGCTGATTGGCAAGCAAACGTACTTCTAAAATAAGCTGTAAAAAATGGGCGGAGATAGATTAAAAATTATACTTTCTCTTACTCCGCCCCTTTTAATTATTCTTACGTTATTTTTTGGAGGAATACTATATGGATTTCTTCAAAGTCTCGGCTATCAGCCAGCAATCCAAAAATATGATATTAATTTTGATGCATACTATAACGTTATGTTTTCAGAGAGGTATGCGAAATTATTTTGGACAGGTTTAGCTTTAAATTTATGGGTTAGTTTTGTTAGTACTTTTTTAGCAGCAGCATTTGCTTTGTTTGGAGCTTTAGCTATTAGAAAAACTTTTTTTGCAAAAAAGTTTTGCAATTTTATCTATTCCTTAAATTTACCGATGCCGCACTTAGTTGTTGCCGTAGGAATGATTTTTGTTTTTTCACAAAGTGGATTATTAGCTAGAATCTTTACTCAGATAGGCTTCATTGGATCACCAAGTGACTTTCCAATCTTGGTAAAAGATAAATATGGATTAGGAATAATATTAGCCTATATTTGGAAAGAGTCTGCTTTTTTCTTTATTATCTTGATGTCTGTTCTTCAGTCTCTTGGCGAAAATTTTGAAGAATTAGCACAAAGTTTAGGTGCTAATAAATGGCAAAGATTTAGATATGTCATACTTCCACTAGTAATGCCAAGTCTTTTTTCTGCCTCAATAATTGTTTTCGCCTTTAGTTTTGGAGCATACGAAGTACCAGCTATTCTTGGAGTTAATTACCCACAAATGCTTCCAGTAATGGCGTTTGAATTTTTTCTAAACCCTGATCTGAATGCAAGAAGTGAAGGGATGGCACTTAGCATGATTATTGCTTCGATCGTTATGATCTTAGTTGTTATATATTTTTGGTTAACTCAAAGCAAAATTAGAAAAGATTAATTTTTATGAATGATAATTTAAAAAAAATAAATATTTACGCTATTTATTTAGGTTCTTTCCTCTTAATTCTTCCCTTAATTGCTTTTTTTATCAATGCTTTTTCGTTTAGATGGTTCTACCCTCAACTCATACCTAAAGAGCTTAGTTTACAGGCATGGGTAAGACTTAAGCTAATTCCAAAAGAAGGCTTTAGATCCTTGGATGGATTTCTAGACTTGTGGCTATCAAATCCTACAATTATTAAAGCATTGGTCAATAGTGTAACAATTGGCGTAATAGTTACTATTGCCTCAATTATCATTGCATTACCCGCAGCCAGAGTATTGGGTTTACTAAATTTTAGATTTAAAAAACTAATTATTTTTATCATGGTCTCTCCTACCATATTGCCTCCAATTGCATTTGTGCTAGGTTTAAACATTAATTTTATTTCATGGGGTTTTTCAGGAAGCTTCTGGGGAGTTTGCTTAGTACATTTAGTTCCAATAATGCCTTATGTCGTCCTTACAATGACAGGAATTTTTGCTAACTATAATCCTGATTTTGAACATCAAGCAAGAACATTGGGGGCCAATAAATTCAGAACTTTTTATTTGATCACGCTACCTGCAATAGCGCCGGGGATGGTAGTGGCGGCTTTATTTGCCTTTTTGGTATCTTGGAGTCAATATTTATTAACTTTCTTAATTGGAGCAGGCAAGATTATGACATTGCCACTGCTTGTTTTTTCAACTGCTTCATCTGGAAATCCAGCGTTAACAGCTGCAATATCAATCGTGTTTATCTTTCCGGCAATAGTAATTTTATTCTTTACCTCTAAATTTATCTCAGGAGATTCTGCGGCAACATCTGGATTTGGAAAACTTTAAACAATAACATAAAAGGCTATATATAAAAATGAGTGATTTAATAATTTCAAATTTGCACAAAAGCTTTCCTGGAATGGACAGGCCGGCAGTTCATAATCTAAGTTTAGATATTAATACAGGTGATTTAATTGCTTTTTTAGGACCATCTGGTTGCGGAAAAACAACAATATTGAAAATGATTACAGGATTATTTCAACCTGATAGTGGGGATATCATTCTAGACAACGCATCCTTGTTACCAATTGCAACGGAGAAAAGAGGTGTTGTTATGGTCTTTCAAGACTATTTATTATTTCCTTATATGAATGTTAATGAAAATGTTGGCTTTGCACTAAAAATGAAGGGTGTTGATAAAGAGAAAATTGATGAAAAAGTTAAGGACATGTTGGAATTAGTTAAGCTACCAGATATTGGTAATAGAAAACCCAAACAATTATCAGGTGGTCAACAGCAGAGAGTTGCACTAGCTCGCGCTTTAATCTCAAAACCAAAACTTTTATTATTAGACGAGCCATTAAGTAACCTTGATGCTCATTTAAGAGATGAGATGAGAGAGCTCATTGTAACTATTCAGAAAAAATTAAACGTTACAACAGTTTTTGTAACTCACGATCAAGAAGAAGCAGTTTTATTGGCAGATAAAATAGCTTTAATTTTTGATGGAAAGTTACAAAGCTACGCATCGCCAAAAAAATATTATGAATCGCCAATTAACAAAGGAGTTGCAAGATTCTTTGGTGGTGTTAACTTTTTAAAATCAACAATTAACAATTCACAGATTGAAACAGAGATTGGGCCCATAAGTTACAATCAAAAAAATAAAAATGACTTATTAGATAATCATTTACTTACAATCAGACCTGAAAATATAGAAATATCAAAAACTAACATATTTAAACAAAATTATTTTTCAGGAATTGTTACTTCTATTATTTTTTCAGGAACAAATACAAGATACAAAATTAAAATTAAGGATACTGTTCTAGAGAGCTCTGTGCAATCTGTGGGGAAAAAAGAAATATCTGAAAATGATGAAGTGTTTATCCACTTGCCCGAAGAAAAAATATGGGGAATGAATGATTAAGCAAAAAAATAAAATTCTATTTAATGTTGATGAAAGTATAGGCAAGCTTTCTCCTCACATGTTTGGTGCAAATCTTGAGCACATTGGTGAAGCAATATATAAAAATGGTGTTTGGGCTGAGGTAATTGAAAATAGAAAATTTTGTGGCCCAGATAAATTAACTTGGAATACAGGGTTACAACATGATCATTTAGAATATGGAATTATTCAGCCTTGGAAAGGGTGCAACCCTTCAGCCCAACATGTAATGTATGCACATTCAAATTCTGAATATATCGTTAAAGGTGAGGAACAAATAAATAGATTTGGAAGTGGCAAACAATCTCAACAAATTACCATAAGAAAAAAAAGTGAAAAAAATAGAGGTATCAAGCAGTCTATAAATGTAAATTTTATTAATGAAGAGCATCAATTTAGCATAATGCTTAAGGGAACTGGCCAAAAAGTTTATATCCAAATTGGAGAATTAAATTTTGTTATAAAAAGTCTCAAGAAATGGTTTGAATTTAAAAAAAATATAAAATTTAATAATTTAATAACGAAAAAAACCTTATCAATCACAATTAATAGTGACGAAATATTTATTGCCAATTGCTCTTTAATGCCAAAAAATACAATCTTTGGCTTCAGAAAAGATATAACTAAATTGATCAAAGAATGGGTTCCTAGTTATTTAAGATGGCCTGGTGGAAATTATTTATCTGGTTACAATTGGATAAATGGAATTGGAGATAAAAATTATCGTCTACCATTTTATGATTTTGCCTGGTATGAGTGGGAAAATAATGATGTTGGAACTGACGAATTCATGCAATGGTGTGAATATATTGGAAGTGAACCAATGATAACAATAAATTCAGGCAATGGGACTCCTGAAGAGGCAGCATCCTGGATTGAATATTTAACAGGATCTACTAAAACAAAATATGGCAAACTTAGATCAAAAAATGGAAGGGACAAACCTTACAACCTTGCAACAATATTTATTGGTAATGAAATGTTTGGAGGCTGGCAAATTGGTCATACAGATGCAAAAACCTACGCTCTCAAATATGATAAGTTTGTAAAAGCAATTAAAAAAGTTAATAAAAACTTAAGGTTTATTGCAGTGGGTGCCTGTTCAGACCATTTTGGGCACTGGAATGAAATAGTATTGAAACATATAAAAGAAAGAATTGATGAATTAAGTATTCATTATTATTCGATAAGAACTGAAAAAGATAAGACCCACCCTCATTACACTTCAAGATATATTCCTACAGTTGCTGCATCTTCAGAAGTAGAAATAATGCTTGATAGAACAATAAAAGAAATCAAAAAAAATACAAAAAGAAATATTACGATAGCTTTTGATGAGTGGAATACCTATGTAGAGGCTGAACATCCCAAGTATATTGAAAATTATAATATTGCAGACGCTTTATATGCGGCCTCTTTATTAAATGCTTGCATTAATAGAGGAGATATGATCACAAATACCGGAATATACCACCTCATAAATGTAATGGGTAATTATAGAATAGATGGTCAACAAATATGGAAAACGCCAACTACTTTAATTTTAGAATTATTTACTAAATATCATAAAGGGAAAATTCTAAAAACATCTGTAGATAGCCCCACTTTCTCATCTCCAAAAATTGGGAAACAACCAATTTATAAAAAAAATAAATTAATAGATGCTTCAGCAACCTATAATCAAAAGCAGGTATGTCTTTCAATAGTCAATAAATCGGAAAAAGAAAGTTTAATAATTTCAATACCTCATCACAAAAAAATAATAGAGAGCTATTTAGTCAATGGTAATTCACCAACAGATATGAATGATAAAAAAAATCTAGAAAAAGTTACTATTAAAAAAAATAAACTAGAATGTGGCAAAGATTACATTAAAGTTCCTCCTCATTCATTCAGTTTAGTATTAATGAAAGTATAGAGTTATTCATATCGTAAAGTATCAATAGGATTTAGATTTGAACTTTTTTTTGATGGATAAAATCCAAAGACAATACCAAAAAATACGCAGCGTGGAACTTACAAGCCGTTCATCTTTATTACAAGCATTGCTGCATTAGTCAGTTACTACATTACTGACTTCTTCTCACCATAAGTTATCTATGATTTTCTTAAGATAATTCCAGTTTTAATGCTTAGATCTTGGCTTTGTGTAAAAATCTACCCCTCAATCAATGAAGATTTTTTTCAAAAAACAGTGTTAATGTTAATCCTACTTTCTGGAATTATGCTTTT
>Ga0310120_10001200_pt1 | contig 19601 bp, 13 predicted proteins | sample CB27_AW_983_MG_FD_203506 | JGI IMG/M metagenome (GOLD analysis project Ga0310120, IMG submission 203506) | Marine microbial communities from Western Arctic Ocean, Canada - CB27_AW_983 | ecosystem: Environmental > Aquatic > Marine > Oceanic | place: Canada: Western Arctic Ocean | collected...
CGGACGTGGTGACGGTTGACGACCGCTTCGTGGCCCAGCTCGTCGGTTTCTCCGTAACTGGTGCCCGCCTTCACCCCTGCCCCCGCCAACCAGTAGGTGAAGCCCTTTGGGTTGTGGTCGCGTCCTCCCTTGTTGCCCTGCGACACCGGTTGGCGACCGAACTCCCCGCCCCACACCACGAGAGTCTCCTCCAGCAACCCCCGCCGCTCGAGATCCTCCAGGAGACCCGCAATCGGCTGGTCGATCTCGGGACAGTGAATCCTGAGGTTTTCCTCAACTCCGTTGTGGGCGTCCCAGTTCTGCTGCTGGTGGCCGCCGCCGGAATAGAGCTGCACAAAGCGCACCCCCCGCTCCACCAGCCGCCGCGCGATCAGGCACTGCCGCCCGAAGTGCGCGGGCGGAATGGAGAGGTTGTGGTCGCCCTTCGGGAGACGGAGGCCGTAGAGATCCTTCGTCTTTTCATCTTCGCCGGATATATCGAGGGCTTCCGGCGCGGAGGTGTGAAGCTGGTAGGCGAGATCGTAGGTCGCAATGCGGGCGCTGAGCTGCGAGTAGCTTTCGCGGCCGCGCCGGTGCAATTCGTTGAAGGCATTGATCGCGCTCACCTTGTCGCCCTGCATTGTGTGCGTGATGTTGGCATTCGGCTTGAGATTGAGGATGGGATTGCCAAGGGCGCGCAGGACCGTCCCTTGGTAGGCGGCCGGCATGTAGCCGCTCGCCCAGTTGGCCGCCCCGGGGATCGGTCCCCCGCGCGGATCGAGCATAACCACGAATCCCGGCAGGTCGGCATTGGTGGAGCCCAGCCCGTGCGCGATCCAGGAGCCGAGGGCGGGGTGTCCCTGCCGGACCCGCCCGCAGTTCATCTGCAGGTTGGCCGACCCGTGCGCGAAGGAATCCATGTAAAGCGACTTGATCACCGACAGCTTGTCCATGTGCCCGGCGATGTTCGGAAAGGCGTCCGAGCACCACAGCCCCGACTTCCCGTGCTGCTTGAATTCGCGCTTGGACCCCTGCAACACCGACTTGCGGAGGTCGCGACGGCGAATCTCCATCTGGATCTCCTTGCCGCTGCGCTTCTGGAGTTCCGGTTTGTAGTCGAAGAGATCCATCTGCGACGGCCCGCCGTACAAATAGAGGTAAATACAGGCCTTGGCCTTGGCGGGAAAGTGCTGCGGCTTGGGTGCGAGAGGATTGAGAAGAGCGGAGGCCGGCGCCGCGAACACCCGGCTCCCATCGAAGATGCCGGAGAGAGAAAGGCCCGCCATCGAGGTCCCGAAAACCTTCAGGAACTTCCGGCGGCTCTGTGCGTCGATCTGTGCAGGGTGCAGGGACATCGTCTCTCGTTGCCGACTCTCAGTCGATATAGACAAATTCGTTCAAATTGAAAAGCATGCCACAGAATTCCTCGAAGGCGCGGCGACTCGCGAAATCGGGATCGGGGGGGTGAACCACCACCGCCCCGGCCGCCTCCGGAGTTGTGAGCGCCAGCCCGTCAAAAATCAGCGGCCCTCCAAAGGTGGCCACCCCGAACTGCTCGCCCTCGGGCGCCTCGCCCGCCTCCGCTTCGAGGTGAACTCCGGCCACATCAAAATACAGGCGGCCCTCGTTGATCCCGGCTGCGAAGGGAAGCAACGAACTCCCGGCCACCATGGCGTCCTGCCTGGCAAGGACTTTCATCTTGTCGCCCTCTTTCCTCCGAATCGCAATCTCGCCCGCCCCAACATCGATCAGAAACTCGTACCCGTCGAGGCGATCACCGGCTGGCCGCGCCTTGAGATGCAGTGTGGCGTGCTTCGTGACCTCACTCATCCTCAGCTTGCCGCTGGCGGCGCTGGCATTGCGCGGACTTTCCAACAGGGCGAATGGCGGGTTCAGCGGATCGACGTTCAGGATCTCCTCGTACCCGCCGGTCCACCGGCCCTTCGAATACTGCCAGCCGTCCTTGGGCCCTCGCAAAAATCGCCCGGCCGGAAGATTGCGGTGGTAATCCTTGAAGAGAGCCGGAGGGTAATCCGGATTGAACGCGAATTGTCCCGCCAGGGCGCGCTGCTGGACCTCCTGTGCCGCGAGGTAGCTTGCCGCCAGGGCGCGCTCTTCCGTGGTGGGATCGCGGCTCAGGACGAGGCGGAAGGCGGCCGCCACCGGGTCAGAATCCTTGCGGGCACGCTCCGCGAGACGCGTCGCGTTCTCCGCCACCAGTTCGCCGTTCAGCAGCAGCAGCGCCTGCGGAGCTACCGTGGTGGTGGGACGCGCCCCGAGCGATCCCTCCGTGTTCGCGTAGTCGAAAATCTCGAAGAAAGGATAGAGCATGGTGCGTTTCACGAAAGCGTAGACACTGCGGCGGCGCTGCTGGTCTTCCGGCGACCACTGCCAGTTTCTGCCGGGCTTGGAAGCCCCCGCCACCACCTCTCCCGCCAGGGCGGGGAAGAACCCGCGGCCACCGCGTTCCGGATTCAGAACTCCGGCGCACTTCAGGATCGCGTCCCGGATCCCCTCCGATTCGAGCCGCCGCAGGTTGGCCCGCCAGTGGTGGAGGTTGCCGGGATCGCGCGCCTCGTTGGCCGCGTTGGGCGCCGAAGACCGCTGCCACGCCCGGCTGTGCATAATGACGCGGTGGAGATGTTTCACGGACCATCCCTTTTCGACGAACTCGGCAGCCAGCCAGTCCAGGAGCGCCACGTTGCTGGGCGGGTGGCCGGCCTGCCCGAAGTCGTTGGGTGTCGCCACGATTCCGCGCCCGGTGTGAAATTGCCAGATGCGGTTCACCATCACACGCGCCGTCAGCGGGTTGTCCTTGCGTGCAATCCACTTCGCCAATGCCAGGCGGCGTCCCGCGGAGTGCTCGGTCGGTGTCACCTTGGGATTTCCCGCCCCGAAGATGCCGGGGAACTTCGGCTCGACCTTCTCCGCGGGCCGCCCGGCATTCCCCCGGATCAGGACGTGCGTGTCGATTGGGTCGGCTCCCTGCTCCGTCACCACCAGCGCCTCGCCCCCTCCCGTCCCGCGGATGATGTGGCCCTTGGTCTTGTCGCGCGGGTGCGCGTAGGGCCGCACGTTGCGGAAAAACGCGATTAGCTCGTAGTAGTTGCGCTGGGAAATGGGATCGAACATGTGGTCGTGGCAGCGCGCACAGCCCACCGTGAGCCCCAGGAAGGTTTCCGTGGTGGTCTTGAGGATATCGTCCTGGCCGTCGAACTCCGCGGCCCGCTTGTCGTCCGGTTCGTCGTCCCACACCCCGAGGCGGTGGAAACCAGTCGCAATCCATCCGGCGTCGCCCCCGTCCGGAAGTTCGTCGCCCGCGATCTGTTCCAGGACAAACCGGTCGTAGGGCTTGTCCTCGTTGAAGGAGGCGATGACGTAATCCCGGTAACGCCAGGCGTTCGGTTTTTCGTCGTCGCGCTCGTAACCGTTGCTTTGTGCAAAGCGCACCACGTCCAGCCAGTGCCGCCCCCAGCGTTCTCCGTACTCCGGCCTCGCCAGCAGCCGGTCGACCAGCTTGCCAAATGCCTCCGGGTCGGGATCGGCGACGAAGGCCTGCGCTTCCTCGTAAGTCGGCGGCAGTCCGATCAGGTCGAAGTAGGCACGGCGGATCAGCGTGGTCCGCGACGCGGGGGGGTTGGGCGCGAGGCCCTTCTGCGCCATGACAGCGTCGATGATCTCGTCGAATCTTGCCTCGCTGCGCTCCCGCAACGGCTGAAAGGCCCAGTAGGCGCGATCCTCCGCCGTGATTTCAAACTGTTTCTTCTCCTGCGAATCCCCCGCAATCGCCGGGCCTTCCCCCTCCGGCCACGGTGCACCCATCGCGATCCACCTCGTGAGGTCCTCCACCTGGCGCTTTCCGAGCTTCTTCTTCGGCGGCATCTCGAGATCGGAATTCTTGTAGGTGACCGCCTCGATCATGAGGGACTTGTCCGGCGCGCCGGGAGCGATCGCGGGGCCGCTTTCTCCACCCTTCAGGATTCTCGCCCGCGAATCGAGCCGTAGCCCTGCCTTCTGCTTCTTTGCACCGTGGCACTTGAAGCAGTTCCCCGATAAGAGCGGGCGAATCTTCGACTCGAAGAATACCACCCCGTCGCCGCGGGACACTTCCTGAGCAGCAAGCGCGCCAGGAAGGACCGCAATGGCGAGCGCTATCAAAAGGCCTTTCATCTCATCCGCTTCACCTTCTACACCAATTTCATCTCACCTGCCACAAACAAACGAAAGAATAGGTGTGGTCGATGCGCGATCTCGATTCGTGGTGGATAGAGGGATGATGCGAGCACATTTCAGATCCCCCCATGTTCTCCATGACCACGGCCAGTGAGCAGGATCGTCACCACGAAACCAACCAACACGATCGGCGGGGTCCCGAAGACGATCGTCAGGAAGCCACCAGCACCACAAGATCGGCGGGGCGAAGATGGCCCGCCGCTGCAAGGAAGGAAGACGGGTTTGCGGTCATCGAATCTCCCTCCGGTCCCCGGTAGCCACCGCGCCTTCGGTCTTGGGAGGCTCACAGGCACCTCACGAGTCGCCCATCACTCCACGTCGTAGGATTTCAACTCAAAGGTGGTCGTGGCGGACGTCCCGAGGACGATCACTTCGCCCACGTGTTTGACAAGCCCCACGTCAAGGGCATACCACTCCGTGATCGATCCGAAGGTGGGGATGCCGACCAGCGACCCTTCGGATTCGCGGGTCACCTTGATGAGGCCGGCGAAGCTGCCCGCTTCAACTGAAAGGAGATCCTTTTCGATCGTAATGGTGATGTCCTCCGAGGTGGACTTGGACCCCAGGGTCGTCACGGTTGTATAGTCCACCGCCACCGTCTCCCCGGGAGTGAAAGTTCCAAGCAGACTGGGAAGAGGCGGAGTGTGGGCCTGCGATCCCTCGGTCGGAACAACTCCGCCCACTTCATAAATACCCGTCGAAAAATCATCGAGGAGGTAGATGCTCTGGTCCCAGAACCCGTCCCGATTGAAGAGCCATTCGATGACGTTCTCGCCATTGAAGACCGTGCGCTGCTCGATCTCGGTTTCCCACGTGAAGTTCTCCACCCCCAAACCAAGACCCGAATCCTTGGCCACGTTGTAAATCCACCGGTTCCCGACGGTTCCGAACTTCAGTCGCAATAAATCGAGGATGAAGTCGGCAAACACATCGACGCGGTAAAACTTGCGGGGCGTTCCCGTGATGTCGTCTTCCGCCGTGAGCACCCCGTCCACCCCCGGAATCCGGTCGCCAAGCAGGCCCCAATGCTCGAGATCAGGGGAGCAGAACAGGCCATACTGCTTCCCGCACTCTGCCGGCCAGCACACCTGGATCGTGGCCGGACCGGTAAAGCTGAAGCTCGGATCGCCAGCAGCCGGTCCGCCGACAAACAACAGCGCAAAGAGCAGGCGGGAACTCATCAAACACGACTATCTAACAACCCTCATGGATGGGCAACAAGATTCGATCCGGAAGATGATTCCGGACCGGGGAGCACCGACGCGCATCGTTCCCAACTAAAACGCCTGTCGCTTGACCCGCTTCGCGTAGGGGATCGGATCCGGTGGGAACATCGGATCGAGGCCTTGTCCCAGGATGGAGTACTTTACGACCTCGCGCAATTTTGCATTCTCGAACAAGATCCAGGTCTCCTCCGTCACCATGTCGCTCGATCCCTGCATCCGCACCAGAGTTTCGTTTCCCCGCTGGTATCCGCGACACAGGGCGGCATCAGCCCCGCCTTCCTCGGGATACCATTTCGGATCCAGCTTCGTCACGACGTAGGGTGACGTTTCGATCTTGGTGATCCCGTCGTCGAAGTTCACAACCCATGTTCGGGCGGGGTGCGCGATCCTTGCGGAACGAAAACCGGTCGAGGTCGTGGCAAGCGGCTCGAATCCCGCCGGAACGGGTGGAATGGCCTCCAGCCGCGCCTCGTTTGTCGCCCGCGAAGGCGAACCCGTGCCGGCACAACCAGTGAGCAGCAAGGCAGCTGTGGCGGCTCCAAGGGCGATGTTTCCCGGTCGCGTTTTCACGACGGCATCTTCCAAACCCGAAGAACCGGTGACAAGCCTTCTCCTCGACATCCACGGCCGCCGGAATCATCAAGGTTCTCTGACAACTCTCTGACACATTCATCTTGCTCCCCACTCCCGGCGCTTCAGCCTAGCGGGTGATGAAGCATCGGTTGACTTTCTTTCGCCTCCCCCGGATTCCGCTCCTTCTCGGCGTCCTCATCCCCGGCATCGCCGCGCAGGCCGGAACCGTCCTCAACACGGACGACGCGGGCGCCGGTTCGCTGCGCAACGAGATCGCTGCTGCCACCGCAGGCGATACGATCGATTTCGACGCCGGGCTCAACAACCAGACCATCACCCTCACCAGCGGACAGCTCGTCATCGACAAGAACCTCACCATCGATGCGTCCGCCCTCGCAGACACGATCACCATCTCGGGAGACAACAGTACCCGCATCTTCCACGTCACCACCGGCAATACGGTCCGCCTTGAGAATCTGCGCCTGATTCAGGGGCACGCTCCGGATGGCGCCCTCGCTCCCCTCGGCTTTGCCGGATCCCCCGGCGGGAATGGCGGCGCCATCTTCAATCAAGGCAACCTGACTCTCGCCGTTTGTGCCATCGAATTCTGCCGCACCGGAAACGGCGGCACTGGCGGCGGGGGCCTTGCTGGCTTCATCGAAGACGGGGCGCCCGGAGGCCACGGTGGTCACGGCGGCGCCATTTACAGCACCGGCGAACTCATCGTCACGGATTGCACGCTACGGGCGAATCGGACCGGCAAGGGCGGAAACGGGGGCAATGGAGTCAATGGTGAGGGAGGAGGAGCAGGTGGATCCGGGGGGCATGGAGGCGTGATCTACAGCACCGGTCCGGTCACCATCTCGGGTTCCACCATCACCAGCAGCACCACGGGGGACGGCGGCAACGGCGCGGAGATTTTGTCGAGCCAACTTCGCCGGGCCAGGGCGGCAACGGCGGAGACGGCGGCGCAATCTACAATACCGGTCCGACTTTCATATCCGCCACCACCATTTCCACCAACGGGACCGGAGCCGGAGGCGATACTGGCAACCTCGCGGATCCGATGGAGTACACCCTCGGTGGCAACGGCGGCCGCGGCGGGGCCATCTACTGCAATGCCGACCTCGACCTCGTGCAGTGCGTCATTGCCAACCACATGCTGGGAACTGGGGGCGCGGGATGCGCTACGATCCTGCTCAGCCTCCGCTGTGCCGACCCCGGAAAAATCGGCGGGATCTTCATCAACAACGACGGCCCTGCCACGCCGATGTCCACCATCGACAACTCGAGCCTCACCGGCAACGAGGACACCGCGATTCTCAACATCGGGACCCTCACCGTGACCAACACAATCATTTCGAATAACGGGGGCACCGGTCTCGAAAATCTCGGATCGGCGGCGGTGGAGACCACCACCATCAGCGACAACTCTCGTGGCGGCGTCCGGAACGGCACCAACAACGACCCGGCCGTCATGACCATCGATCACTCCACGATTGCACGGAATGACACCGGATCAGGAGGAGTTGGCGGGGGGCTGAACAACAGGGCCGAATCCACCTTGACCCTCACGAATTCGACCGTCGCCAGTAACGTCGTGCGGGCCGAGGTGATCTTCACCAACCCCCTGATCGGGCTGCCGCGACTCGTCCCGAGGGGGGGCGGCGGTGGCGGGATTTTCAACAGCGGTTTCCTTACCCTCGTCAACTCCACTGTCACCGGAAACGAATGCTTCGGGGCCAGCCGGACGGACCCCTTCAACGGGGGCGTCGTCAACGCTCCGGGCGTGGGCGGAGGAATCTTCAGCCTTGGACAACAACCCGTTCCCGCCACCCTCACCATCGAAAACTCGCTGATCGCGAACAACGCGGACAGCGGCGACGACGAGGATATTTTCGGCATGCTTAGCAGCGAAGTCGGTGTCAATCTGCTCAGCACCACGAACGGCTTGTCGGATGCCGGCGCCTTCGCCGGAATCGTCGCCGATGCCCAACTCGCGCCCCTTGGCGACTACGGCGGAGAAACCGAAACAGCGCCGCCCCTCGCCGCCAGTCCCGCCATCGATGCGGGCGTCAACAACGGCCTTACCACCGATCAGCGCGGCCTTCCCCGCATCGTCGATGGCGATGGCGACACGACTGCCACGATCGATCTCGGAGCGGTGGAGGCGCAAATCTCTCTCGAGGTCACCAACTCCGGCAGCACCGGTGCCGGCTCCCTCCGCGACGCCATCGCTCTCGTGACCTTCCCCGGTAGCCGCATCACGTTCGATCCGTCCGTCTTCGAGGGAGAGCCGGAAGACGTCATCTCGCTGGCGGAAGAATTGTGTGTTCCCGCCGGTCTGAGTTTCTCCATCGACGCATCCAACATCGCAGGAGGAGTGACCCTGAGCGGCGATGCCACCGTCCGCGTTCTTAAGAACAGTGGAGCGCTCGTGATGACCAACATCATCATTGAGGCCGGCCTGGCGCCTGTTGTGGGCGGCATCCTCCCCGACCCCGACCTGTCCTGCGGCGGCGGCATCTGGAACCTCGGTGAGCTGGCTCTCAATGACTGCATTGTCAGGAATTGCGTGGCGGGACGCGGCCAGGCGTTTTTTGCGGGCGGATCGGGCCCGGAGGGCGCCTCCGGGGGCGGCATCTGCAACGATGGCGCCCTGAGCCTGAACCGCTGCCAGGTGATAAACAACCGCGCCGGAGCGGGCGGTGATGGGAATCCCGGACCGGCGGGATCCATTTCGAACAATCCCGGCGACGGCGGCAACGGCGGACGGGGCGGATCGGGCGGAGGGCTCTCTAACAGTGGATCGCTCATGATTAATCTCTCGACGGTCGCCCGCAACGACGCCGGCGCGGGAGGAACCGGCGGCAACGGGGCGGAGGGCAACTTCTTTGGTCCTCCTGCTAACGGCGGCAGTGGCGGAGACGGGGGATCCGGCGGTGGAATCTGGAATACGGGGACGGTCGTGATCGATCGATCGACCATCTCGAGCAACGCCGCGAGCGACCGGGGACTTGGGGGAACCGGCGCACCCGCCAACGTGTTTGGCCCCGGGGGAACACACGGGATCCCCGGAATCTCCGGCCGCGGGGGTGGCCTCTCGAACGCCAGCACACTCACCATCACGAACTCTACCGTCGCCGAGAATACGGGGGGAACGAGTGGCGACGTCGGCGGGCTTGATAATCTCAGCGGCGCCACCGCTGCCCTCGTCCATGTCACCCTCGCTGGAAACTCGTCCGTGTCGGCGAGCGGCGGAATCGCGAACGAAGGCGACCTCCAGCTCACCAACTCCATCGTCGCCAACAACACCGGCGCGGTCGGCCCCGACATCCTCGGCGAGATCACCAGCGAGTCCGGCGTGAACCTCCTGTCGGACCTCGCTGGTCTGAGCGGTGTCTTCAACGGACTCGTCACCGATCCCCAGCTCCTGCCCTTGGACGACCACGGCGGACTGACCGAAACCATGCCACCGTTGGGCGGGTCGCCTGCCATCGATGGCGCCATCGACACCGGCGCCCTGCCCTCGGTCGACCAGCCCGGCAATGCCCGCCTCTCCGGTCCGGCTCCCGACATCGGCGCAGTCGAGATCTTGCAGGTCCTCGACGGCCCTCTCGTCATTCTCGACCTCGTCGCCCTCGGCCCCGGCGATCCCGGGCAGCTCCTCCTCGACGTGACGGTGCAAACCGTTCCCGGCCGGTGGTATCAGCTCCAGGAACTCGACGATCCCGAAAACGGGACCTATCTCCCCCTTCCCGCCACCAACACCGAGGCCACCGGCTCCGAAACCACCATCCGCGTCAGCCTCCCGGCCGGCCAGGGCCTCTTCCGCGCCGCCGAGTTCGAAGTGGAACCGTAGTGTTCAGGATTCCGTGTTCAGGATTCAGACAACCCTGGCGCACCTATCTTGATCACCACCGCCCTCGCAACGACCTCCAACCTCGCCTGTCTGTACCCTGAATACTGACAATCACCTCACCTCCGCGAGCTTCGGCTTCTGGGCCAGGAAGGAGGTCAGAAAAATTCCTCCGATGAACCCACCGAGGTGCGCCCCGTAGGCGACGTTGGTTTGAGATTGGTTCATGATCGACGTCCAGTCGATCGCTATCCCGATCACCGCCAGCGCCGCCAGATGAGCTGGCGGGATGGGGCGCGCCAGCGGAAAGATATGGGGATCAGGCAGCTTCCAGCGCACCGCCAATCCCAGGTAGGCACCCTCGAATCCCATCACGGCTCCGGAGGCTCCGAGCATCGGAGTGGCATCCTGCGCGTTGAAGAGGACGTGGCACAATGATCCGGTCAGAGCCGTGAAGAAGAAGATCACCAACATCCAGCTGCTGCCGAGAAGCTCTGCCGCCAGAGCCGCAAAGAGCCAGAAGAACAGCATGTTGTAGACGATGTGCGCCGGGTCGCCGTGTAGGAAGGCACAGCTCAACATGGTCCCGAAGGTGGTGAGGTCCCTCCCCGAGAAACTGCCTTCCCGCACGTTCTGCCAGCTTCTCGTGATCTCGGCCGGCACCGCCATGAACGGATAGTAGCCTTCCCAGCCGACAATCATCTGCCAGGCGTAGATCACGCACATCACCGCGATGAGCAGCATCAAGACCCACTGCTGCCGAACCACCCCATGTTGATACCAACTCATCGTCCGGGCGAATCTATACCCGATGAAGGAGAGCTTGGCGAGGCGGGCATCATTCCTCTGCTAAGATCCCCCCCATCGGCCACGTAATCGTCCTGTTACGCCCTCGTGGAGTATTCCGCTCGCGCGGAGAAAGCCGCCACTCGGAAAGACCGGCAGGCCTGCCTGTTCCTGGGCAGGTTGAAGTGAGCCACATGAAGATGAAAATCCGCCCCAAAGTCTCCTCCGTTCTCTGCTCCTGCATTCTTGCCACCAGCGCGGGTCTCTTCGCCGTGAACTCCCACGCCGCCCCCGGTCTCACCAGCCTCACCAATCCCGGCGTCCGTTACACGATCCCACCGAAAAACAATCATGTCGTGCTGAGGCGCAGCGGCGTGACCGCCATCATTGTCGATAACTCGGCGGTGGACGCCCCCGAGCTACCGGGTCACCGGGCCGGCTACAACGGCGTCGCCCGTCTCAGTCACGAGGAGCAGCCCCGGAACCTTTTCGTTCCCGCCTACGCCGGGCTCAACCTGGAGCACATCCACGACGGAACCAAAGCCGGCCTGCGGGAGCCCTTCGAACCGCGCCGCTTCCCGATGCAGTTGCGCCTCATCGACGAACACACCGTCGAGGTCTACCAGCCTCCCACCGGAAACTGGAAACTGGAGAGCTGCGGACGCTACCGCCTCCTCGCCGACGGCGTGATCGAGTACACCTTCGAGTGCATTCCGCGCAAATTCGGATACCGTAACGGGTTCCTCGGACTCTTCTGGGCGAGCTACATCGAGAAGGCCACCGAATCGCATCGCATGGCCCTGAACCCGGAATGATTCTATCGGGACAGAATTGTGTGCGCTCGCTTCTCGCTCTCGGGCTGCTCTCGAGCGGCGCTGCGACGAGACTCGACCTGGAGGTCGTGGACGAAGCCGGCCAGCCCCTCCCCTGCCGGGTCTTGGTCCGGTCGGCGGACAACAAGTGCGTCGTTCCGGTCGAAGGCGACCCCGTCACCCTGAAGCTAGGCCGCGACCAGTGGTTCATGTCACCGGGAAAGAGTCGGCTCAAGTTTCCGCCCGGAGAATACGAAGTGCGGGTCGAGCACGGGCCCGAGTTCCTGCGTCTCAAGCAGCGCAACACCTTCGCCAAGGGAAGGTTCGCCTCCACCGTCAAGCTGACGCGCTGGGTGAACATGAAGGAGCGCGGCTACCTCTGCGGCGAAAACCACCTGCACGTCGACAGCAAGTCACTCGCTCCAATGCTCGCAGCCGAAGGGCTGGACTTTGGAACCTCCCTGACCTGGTGGAATGGCCCCGACGCCCTCCGCCCGGTTCCGCCGGGGGACGGCCCGTTCCGCACCCTCGCGTTCGGAGGACGCAACATTCCCACCAGCATTCACGATGCGGAACTGGAGTCCGGCTGGGGCGCGGCCTACCTCCAGAATCTCCCCAGGCCGCTGCACTTCGCTGCGGATCCGGATCGTCCGAACCTCGATAGCGTGGAGCACGCCAGGCAGGTCGGCGGCCTCGTGCACTACCAGGGAGGCTGGTCGCGGGAAGTGGGAATGGACGCGCTGTTGGGATTGGTCGATACCGTCAATGTCTGCAACAACAACTTTCACCTCCACAAGTTCCAGCCCCGCAGCCGCTACTCGAACCTCCTGCAGGTCGCGGGCTTTCCCGCCTACCCCGACACCGAGGAGGGCATGCTACGAATGAATACCGAAACCTATTACCGACTGCTGAACTGGGGCTTGCGCCTGGCCGCCGGAGCCGGGTCCGCCACGGGCGCCAAGCAGACCCCCGTCGGCTACAATCGCGCCTATGTGCGCGTGAATCCCGATGCCAGTCTCACGGAGTTCAACCGGGCCTGGGCGCAGGGCAGGAACTTCGTCACCAATGGTCCCATGATTTCCCTCTCGGCAAGCGGGGGCAGGAAACCCGGGGACGAAATCGCCTTCCCGGGGGAAGACCGCGATATCGCCATCAGCCTCGAGGTCATCTCGGCGCAGCCGCTGGAAATCGTCGAGGTGGTCGTCAACGGCAAGGTCGTCACAACCCTGCCCGGCAAAGACGGTCTCCACCTGGTGCATGAAGGAAAGATCACGGTCCCGGGTGGCGCCTGGATCGCGGCCCGCTGCGTGGCCCGCGATGATCACCTCACCGATGAAGAACTCGCGGCCTACCGAAAGGCGGGCGATCTCCCTGAAGTGCCGTCGCGCATTCGCTTCGCGCATACCAGCCCGATCTACGTGACGGTCGCCGGCCGGGGAGCGCGCGTCCGCAGCTCGCTTGAAGAAGGGCTCCGCATGATGGAGGCCCTGCAGCGTTACGGTCAGGAGAAGGCTGCACCGGCGCACCGGGCCCGCTTTCTCGAGGCGCTGGAGAAGGCGCGCGAGGTCCTGCGGGCGAGGCTCCGGGAAGCAGGAGAGCGACCGTAGCCGGCACTGATCACTGCTTCGCCCACCAGCCGAACAACTCTTTCTTCCGCTTTTGAAGGGCCTCCTTGCGGTCTTCGCCCCGGAGGTGCTGATCAAAGAAAGCGAGACTGTACTCGGCGATCAGCTTCGGATTGCCACTCCGGAGTACTTCCATGGTGGTGCGCCCCGCCGAATTCAGATCCGTCCAGTCGAAGTGGTTCGCTCCTCTCAGGACGAGGTAGTACTTGGGGACGGTCAGCTTGTCGTAGATCCCTTTCAGGAACGGCGTGATTCCCACGTCCAAAGTGCCCCCCTGGAACATGACCGGAATTTTCACCGCCCCGAGCTCTCCGTGATAAAAATAGGGAAGGATGTAGGGAGAAAGAAGCAGCGCCGCCGCGATCCGCTCGTCTTTCCAGGACTTCCGCGCCCCGGCCAGCCCGAGAATCGTGTAGCCACCCAGGGAATGGCCGGCCGCGCCCACGGCGTCCCGCTTGACCCGCTTGTGAAGGAGGGACCCAGGCTTTCCATCGAGCCGTAGGAGCTGGTCGAGTAGCGCCGTCATGTCCTCCTTACGATCGAAAAACTTTTCATCGCCCCACGATTTGGCATCGACGAAGTTCGGCATGTGGACGCGCCTCTTGCGCTGGTTGGGCGTGGCGTCGTCATGGTGCAGGGACGCCACGATGTATCCGGCCCGGGCCAGGGCCTCCATCAGGAAGACGCTCTGGTCCGCCCCTCCCCAGAATCCATGCGAAAACAAGACGAGCGGATGGCGCCCCTCGCTCACCGCTGCGTCGGGCGCCACCGATCCGCGTTGCGTGACGTATATAAATGCCCGGGCACGCTCTTCGGTCGGATACCACAGGTAGATCACCCGTTCGCGCTTTTCCCCCTCCTTCGACTGGTAGGCGAGCGCGAGCTTGGTGGTGAATCCGGCCTGGCGGGGGTTCTCCTGGCCAGGCTTCGCCGGCGCCGCGATCGTCGAGAGATGGGCGACGATCAGGACAAGGGCCGTCGGGACTATCGAGGACACGGGCTTCAGCAGTGATTTGTCGATGAGATCACTCTAATTCTTTCCGGGAACATTGCGAGGAGCAAAATGTCACGATTCGTGTCCTCGCTCAGCCTCATTCAGATCGCCCGGGCCGGGGGTGGCGCTTGAAAAGCGCCCACCACGATCCGGAATTCGCCACCGCCCTCAGCGACCTGCAGAGACCGGACGCAGAGCCAAGAGCCACTATCGCGACCACTCCGCGGTGTTACCCGAGCCCCGGGGCGCGGGCTGAATGAAGTGTCACCGCGACTGGTAATTTGGCTTGGCGCTCGAAGTGCGCCGCCGTCTCTACCGCACGAAATCCTGCATCTTCCTCGGCACGAACTCCCGCACGATTCCCATCAGGTGGAAGCGCGCCTGTTGCATGTTCTTGCAGGGGCAGATGAGGTGGAGTTTGATGCGAGTGATCATTGGTCCGCGATTCGTTGTTCTGCCAATTCAACCGGGGCCGGCCGGGTCGATTTTCGATTTGCGGCAAAGTTCGGAATCGGCGGGGGAATCGCGCATGACGAACGGCCGGCAGCTTTATGCGGGGCCGAGGCGCATCCCCCGCAGGATCGCCCCAACTTCCCTGGTCCAGGCCTCGCCGGCACATTTTTCGCCACTTTTTTGAGAATCGGGAGGAACCGTTCCGATTGGGAGAGAGAAGACAGAAACGTCACCGACACCAAGCAAACACAAACCAGCCAAGTCCATGAACAGCACCATCAAATCCGTCCTGAACCACACCGCGCTCGCCGCCTTCGCAGCCGTCACGCTTTTCGGTTCAGCTCCCACCGCGCCCGCCGCCATCTTTGCCAAGTACGACGGCATCGACGGTGAGGCCAAAGATTCGAATCACGACAAGTGGATCGACGTCCTCTCCATCGACTGGGGAATGCACCGCCCCACGGAGGCAGGCGCCACCGGTGCCACTCGACGTCGCGGCGATGTGATCGTGGAAGACCTCATGCTCACCGTCGAATACGAGAAGTCATCTCCCAAGCTCCAGGAAAAGTGCCTGATGGGCGAGATCATTCCCAAGCTCGAGATCGAGCAGACCTCCACCTACGGCGGCGCCCGCGTCACCTATCTCAAGTACGAGCTCAAGAACGTCATGATCACGAGCGTCTCGCTCAATGCCAGCGGCAACGACGAGGCCGGTCCCCCGACCGTGGTGGTGGGCTGCAACTTCGAAGAGGTCAAGGTGACCTACACCGAGTTCGACGACACCGGCTCCAACAAGGGCAATGTCGAATACAACTGGAAGGTGGAAAAGGGCGAGAAGTAAAGCCCGACCCCAATCCGGGCTGCCACACGGGCAGCCTGGGCCATCGAACCGCGGAACCCCCGACCGGAACCCACCCGATGAACGCCACCAAACGACACCACCCGGCAAGCGCCCTCTTCCCCCTGGCCGCCGCGGCCCTCCTGACCCTCGCGAGCCACGCCAACGCCGCCCCGCGCTTCGTCCTGAGGGTCGCCGATCACGACGGCTCCACCCTCATCGAAGGCGCTGCAATGGAACCCCACGCCGGCTGGATCGAGGTCCTCGGCTTCGGAACCAGCATGGAGCTGGTCGACAACCAAGACGGCTCGGTCCGCCGCCGCGCAGGAGCCGTGCAGAGCGACTTCACCTTCCACAAGCGGGTCGGCAAATCCACGCCCCTCTTCCAGGAAGCCTGCTTCAGCGGACGGCTCATCCCGGCCGTGCAGATCAAGTATCTCGGCAGCGACGGAACACCCCCAACCGGAGCGGAGCCGATCATGGTGGAATTGCGCCACGTCCAGGTCACCGGTTACCGCATGTATGGATCGCTCGAAGGGACGGCGGCCTCCCTCCTTCCCAGGGAAGAGATCGCTCTCAACTTCAGCGAAGCCCAGTACACCTACCGCCAGCGCACGGACGGGGGTGAGGTCCTCGGCGAGACCAACGCCATTCTCACCGCCTTCCTCGGCACCGAGGACCCCGCCTTCGACGACGACGGCGACGGCATCCCCAACGATCTCGACGATGACGACGACAACGACGGGATCGCGGACCATCTCGAAGTAGACGGCGGATCCAACCCCTTCCTCGACGACGCCGACACCGACCTCGACGGAGACCGGCAGACTAACAACGACGAGGTGATTGCCGGAACCCGCATGAATGACGCCAGCGACTACTTCGGCATCGAGAGCATTACTCGCCGCCACACCCCCGAGGGTCTGCAGGTGACGGTCGCGCTCCCCGTGAAGGGTGGACGCCACTACCGGCTCCTCGCCTCCATGGACCCCCGCGTGCCGAAGGAAGCCTGGTTGGTGCTGGACGAGTTCGACCTGCCGCACGGAAGCCCCGAGACCGCGGCCGACATCGAACTCAATCCCGCCATCCTCAACAACGCCCCGCAGCTCTTCTTCCGCGCCGAGGTCAGCCTGATCGGTGACCCCATCGACCCGATTGATCCCATCGATCCGATTGATCCCATCGATCCGAATGACCCCATCGACCCCATCGACCCGATTGATCCGATTGACCCGATTGGCCCCATTGACCCGATTGGTCCAATCCTGCCTCCCGGCGGCCCCCTCTAGGAACGAGTTTCACAATTTTCATACCCACCCATCGTCCACGGAGCCTCGCGAAAGCGGGGCTCCGTTCTTTCGGGCTCGGGGCGCTCCTACTTGCTCCTTGCCGCTCCCGGTCCTCTGCGCCACGCTGTCATGCCATGAGGAATCCGTCCGACGCCGCCCTTGCGATCTCGGCGAGTTTTCTCGTGGCCTTCCCCCTTTCCCTGCGGGCGAACCCGGACGTCACCCCTCTCGAAAATCAAGCCCGCCAGACCCTGCACCGTGAGGGCCAGGTTCCGGCCCGGCGGGATTTTGTGAAAACCGCCTTTCGTTCCACCGCCCTCGCCGTCCTCCGGCAGCCCATCACCACCTTTCGGCTCGGCAAGGCGATCTACTGGCGGCGCGGCCTGGCCTTCGCGGAGGACAATCTTCCCATTTTCCTCGCCTTTCCGCAGGCCCCTCCTCCCCCGCCCGGGAGCCCGGAGTTCGAGAACCACCTCGACCGCTTCGGCCTGCCCAAAGCCGTCGCCGGCGATCTCGACTATTTTGTTGGCGGCCCGGCCTTCTTCCGGGAGTTCGAGCGCCAGGTCGCGGACGCACGCCGGTCCATCGACGTGCAGGTCTTCATCTTCGACAACGACGACGTCTCGGTGCATTGCGCCGATCTCCTCCGCGCCCGCGCAGCCGAAATCCCCGTGCGGGTCCTCTTCGACGACCTCGGAAGCACCTTCGCCCACGGCCGGCGGCCACCCGGCGGACTTCCCGACGGATTCGAACCGCCCGAGGACATCGGCAATTACCTCGTCACCGGCTCCGAGGTCCAACTCCGGCAAACCGTCAACCCCTGGCTGGTCACCGACCACACCAAGCTTCTCCTCTTCGACCGCCAGACCGCCTTCATCGGCGGAATGAACTTCGGGCGCGAATCCCGCCACCTTTGGCATGACCTCATGGTCGGCGTCCGCGGACCCATCCTGGAACTCCTCGCTCGCGACTACAACCTGGCTTGGGAGAAAACCGGGCCACGCGGAGACCTGGCCCTCTTCGACCAACCCGCGCCGCTCCGGATTGCAAATGGTCCCGGCGCCCCCCTGCGCATCCTGCGGACCGACGCGGTGGACGGACGGAGCGAGATTCTCATCGCCATGCTGCAGGCCATCAAGGGCGCCACCTCCCGCATCTGGATCGAAACCCCCTACTTCGCAAGCGACGCCATCGCCCACGACCTCGAAGCCGCCGCGGCCCGCGGACTCGATGTGCGCCTCATCATTCCCAGCGAGGCCAATCACGGCATCATGGACGCCGGAAATCTCGCCACGGCCCGCAGCCTCCTCCGCGCCGGGGTGAAGGTCTGGCGCTACCCGCGCATGACCCACCTGAAGGCCATGATCTGCGACTCGTGGGCCACGGTGGGCTCCGCAAACCTCGATACCATCAGCCTCCGCATCAACCGGGAACTCAACCTCTCCTTTTCCGACCCGCACCTCATCCGCCGCCTCGAAGAAGCGGTCTTCACCCCCGACTTCAAGGCCTCCAAGCCCCTCGAGATGGAAGATACCGAGCTGCTGCTCGCCCCTCTCATCGAGTCCATTGCAGACCAGCTCTAGCAGGAATGGTGACCGAAGCCCTTCCCTCCGGCCCACAAGTCTTCGAAACACGAGCGTGTCGCCTTTTTCCGGTCGCATCTCGCCTGCCCCGGCGACAGCAGCCTTTTCCAGGTTTCTGCCTCCCCGTTTTCTTGTTGTGCGCGTCAGCCCGCCCTGATTTGCTTGAATGCCGTGAAAGCTCCCCCCCTGATCCCTGCTTTCCTCGCCGCCACGATGGCGATTTCGACCGGGGTGCTCTCGGCGGGCGCGCCCAGCGGGTCGCTTGTGAGCATCGAAGCAACCCAGCCGGTCACCGCCGAACCCGCTCCCAACATCCTGGTGGTGCCCGGTGAGTTCACCATCCGGCGCGAGGGTGGCGCCCTGGATCAATCCCTCCCAGTGTGGATCGCTTTCGGCGGGACCGCCACGCCGGGTGCGGATTACGCCCGCCTGCCGGATCGCGTCGAGTTCGGACCGGGGGAAGTGAGCATCTCCCTGCAGGTCCTGGGAGTCGACGACGACGAACTGGAAGAAGACGAAACGGTCATCGCCAGTGTGTATGATCCGACCCTCGGCCCGGTGCCGCTCTTCGAAGTCGACCCGGCTCGCGCGCGCGCCACCGTCACCATCAACGATACCGACAGGTTGTTTCCGTCCTCCGAAGTGAGGATCGAGGCGACCCGCCGGGTTGCGGAGGAAACCGCCGCGCCCCTGCGGCGCATCAACCTCGTCGGGGAGTTTACGGTCTCGCGGAGTCTCCCCACCATCTTCGCCCTGCCGGTCTGGATTCACATCTCCGGGACCGCGACCCCGGGAGATGACTACGAACCGATTCCCATTCTGGTCCAGATCCCGGCCGGCGAGAGGTCGGTCAGCTTCCCGGTCACGGCTCTGTTCGACGAAAAACCGGAGGGAATCGAGACCGTCATCGCGACCGTATCGAACTGCCCGCCGGACGGACTTCGCGGGCCCTGCTACAATTTCCGGGTCGATGAGGCCCATGCGAGTGCCACCGTCTTCATCCGGGAAGACGGCCTCAGCATTGCCTCCCTCCACATCAACCGGCCCTCCAGTGGCGACCACTTCGCGGTCCGCGAACCGATCCTCATCCAGGCCACCGCCATCCACCTCCAAAGCTACATCAGCAGCGTGGAATTCTGGGCCGGCGATACGAAGATTGGGTTTTCGGAGGTCGTCTTCGTCCGGGCCCCGGATCCGGGGACTCCCCTTCTCCATCAGTTCGAATGGCAGGACGCCCCGGCCGGCACCCACCTCCTCACCGTGCGCACGAAGCTGGTGGACCCCAACGGCGCCGCCGGCCACCCGCCGCTCGTCTCCAGCCCGGTCCACATCACGGTGGGAGATGGCGGAG
>Ga0310120_10001202_pt1 | contig 19576 bp, 14 predicted proteins | sample CB27_AW_983_MG_FD_203506 | JGI IMG/M metagenome (GOLD analysis project Ga0310120, IMG submission 203506) | Marine microbial communities from Western Arctic Ocean, Canada - CB27_AW_983 | ecosystem: Environmental > Aquatic > Marine > Oceanic | place: Canada: Western Arctic Ocean | collected...
CCATTTCCCACCGTTTTTCCGCCTTCAATCGGCCAGGTCCTTTCGTACAGATGGATGTGCCCGTTGAAGACGACATCCACATGGTACTTCTCATAGATCGGCACCAGGTATTTCTGCACCGGGGGATAGCCCTGGGTCGACGAACCCTTCCAGGTATTGCCGTAGTCATTCTCATCCGAACTCCAGGCGGGGTGATGATGATAGACCACCTTCCAGGTCGCATCGCTGGCTGCGAGGGCTCCCTCGAGCCATGTCACCTGGTCGCAGTTCGCAGTGATGGTCTTGTTGGTATCGAGTACGAAAAAATCGGTATTACCCCACCGATACTGGTAGTGATATTCGGGATCCGGCATCGTGAAGTAGTCGTAGTAGAGAGCCGCATTCTGTTCATGATTTCCCAGCGTTGGAAACATCGAGTAGCGACCGAGGATTCCGGCAGCGGCAGAGAAGAACTCGTGGACCCATTCACGCTTGTTGGATCCGGTTCCGACCAGGTCTCCGCAGTGCACGATGAAGTTGGGACGATGCCCCCACGCCAGGTCGCTGACCGTCTTGGTCACCACCGGATTGTTCTGGGTGTCTCCCACGACCAGGAATCCGAAAGCAGTCTCATATCCCGCCGCAGTCTGGAAGGTCAAGATCTCACTACCCACCGCTTCCAGCGTGTCTCCCGATTGACCTGCCGGTCGCGCACTCACGCGGTAGAAATAGGGAGTTCCTTCTTCCAGATCATCGATCCGCAAATGGTGCAATTTCGCTTCAGGTCCGGTCGCCGTCATCCCCAGTTCCGCTGTTCGCCCGTATTCCACCACCGGCACCGTCGGACGAGAAGTCTCGAAGCACACGGTGATCTCGGTGCGGGTTCCCCACTGGAGATAAGGGGCCACCACCATCGTCAAAGGTGGTCTTGGAGGAGCGGAGGCCACGCAGCCTGGTTTCGCCATCGATACACTCTTCACCTCGGCGACAGAGAGCGCAGTGGTCCACATCCTCAGATCCTGAATCGCTCCGATATGGGGATTGTGCTCGTTGTCATCCTTGTAGGCTCCGATCACCAGCGGTGCCTCTTGCGGATACAGGATCGGGCCCGACTGGAGGTCGCTCTCTCCCACCAGTTGGCCGTCCAGATAGATGCGCATCGCCTTTCCATCGTAACTGCCGGCAATGTGATGCCACTGACCCAGATCCATCGTCTGATCTCCCTCGAGATAAGTCATCATTCCATCGCCATCGTCACTACCGACACTCGCCACGGCGATGCAGGGTGCTCCTTTACGAGTCCCCACTAACCAGCCCTTCTCGAACCCACCATTATCCTGGAGGCAGCCGAAGATCGAACCCCATTCCATCTTCTCTTCCAGCACGATCCAGGCACTGACCGTGAAATCCTGGCGTGGAAGATGCTCGATAACATCCCCATGCTTGCGAGCCAGCAGCAACATTCCATTGGCCCCACCTCCCAGCAACAGCGGCCCACTTCCTCCGTCCGCCAGACCCAGGTCTCCGGAGAGTTGCCCGTGGATCTTTCCTTCGACCGAGCCGACAGCCCCCGAAGCAGAGATGAATGAATCCCTGAAGTCCCAGCGAAGCGCAGGCACAGGAGCGTCTGCTGCCAGCAAGGCCGTAGATGAAATCCAGACTGCACAGAGTATATGCAGCAAGAATCGGGAATGGCTCGGTCGCATGGAACACCTCCTGGGTCAGGGAAGAAGGTGGCCATCACCTCTTCACCTGTGGATGAATGGTATTCGACAATATTGCTGGATCAAAAAAACTTTACTCCCAGAGCCTCGATCCGGGGTTAATTTGGATACATGCCATGGCGATGGAGCCGAAATGGTTCCAGCCGGCGATAGATTCGAGGTTCTTGGATGACAGTCCTCCTGCTCCAGATACTCGCCCTCAGAATACTGGCCCTCAGTATACTGGCCCTCAGTGGCGGGTTAGAACTGCTCCCGCTGGAGCAGCCGCCAGCGCTTCCCGAGTCCGCGATACAGGCCTCCCAGGCGCTGGGCGTCGAAACCGATTCCCCTGCAGGCTCCCCGGGTCAATACCCCGCCGGAGTCGCCTGGTGGGGAACCTGGGAAGGGGCCACCCGAGAAGCCCGTCGCAGCGGCAAGCCGATCTTACTGCTGTCGGCGGCACCTCAGTGTCATGGAATTCCAGGCATCTGGTGACCGGGTAAACAAGCCATGGATCAGAGTCTCTGGTCCGACCCGCTCGTCATCGAAGCGTCACGTAAATTTGTCTGCGCTCGCCTGGCCACCTACGAAGATGCGGGAGAAGGCAAGTTTCTCGAGGGGCTCTACCGCGGTCGCTCGGGGCAGCTGGAGAACACTGTTTTTGTGATGCTCACTTCCGATGGGAAAACACGATTGAGTCGATCGGGTCGTAGCCCGACGATGGTCTTTGGTGGATCCGTCGGCTGGGAGGGCACCGTACTGGCCCTCGAGATGGGAAATATCGCAGAGCGTCACCCGCCGACCAAGAAGCCCGAGGCCTCGACCGGCCCGGCACTGCCGGTGGCCAAGGATGTTCGTCGCGCCGTCAACATCGCAGCCTGTGATCGACTACCCCTCGTGATCAGCGGCGGACTCGATGATGAACAGCTCCAATCGCTCGCAGCCATCGGCTGGACTGAACCCTATATCGGACGGCTGGGCTGGGCATCCACCAGTGATCCGTCGCATTTGAAGTCCGTCGGGATCGACAAGCCGAGTTCTGGAATCTGGGTCGTGCAACCAGACAATTTCGGTCTTCAGGTCGAGGTGATCGCAAAACTGCCCGCCGATGCCGACCGGGCTACCATCCGGAAAGCTCTCGATCTGGCCCTCGAGACAAAGCGACCATCTCAGAAGCGCACACGCTCACATGTTCAGCAGGGACAACGACTCGGCAAGAACTGGGATACAGAGATTCCGGTCTCCGATCCAGGCATCTCGCCGCAAGGTCGGGGAAGACCGAGCCGTCCGCCTGGAGGTTGAACCGGGCATCGCAGCGACTCAGTAGGCGTAATCATCCTGAAACGGCTGCAATCGAGCCGAAGCGGCTTCGGCTTGCCAGCGAGCGATCTGAGACAGGTGTGCCAGATCGTGGGCGACCCACGCCAACAGAAGATCTCCAGCGCGCAGCGCCCCTAGGGGGTGATCCTTCTGCGCATACCAGTCCGGATCATCCAGCGCTCCGAGCCACGAGAGCGATCGCTGACGCTCGTCCTGGAACAGCCGAAGTAATTGCTGGACCGATCGTTCTCGATACTGGCGCTCCTCGACCCAGCCTTGCGGATCGATGGAGGGCCACGGAGCACAAGGATCATCTAAAATCAGCTCGATCCTTGCTCGAAAGTCTTCACGTTCTTCATCGAGCAGGTGACCGACAACTTCGACGAGGGACCAGTGGTCCTCATCGTGTCGTACTCGTGCATCTTCATCGCCAACTCCTTCGACCAGAGCCGTGATGGAGGAGAGAGTCCGACCCAGACTTCGGGCCGCTTCGATTTGCGGAGGCACTTGTGGATCCATCACGACTCTCCCTTCAGTAACTGCTGCAACACCTCCAGTGCTGCCGTTCCGTCCTCCGCCTGGCGAATCAGTTCCTGATACCCGGTGGGGAGCATCCGATGATCGAACATCTGCTCGATCTGGTTCCAGAGTGGATTCCAGAAGCCGTTGAGATTGGCCAGTACCACCGGTTTCCGAACCAACTCGAGCTGATTGAGAACCAGCATCTCGGAGACCTCCTCGAGGGTGCCGAATCCCCCAGGCAGGGTGATGACGCCATCGCTTCGCTCCCACATCATCCGGCGCCTTTGCTGCATATCATCGGTGATGTGGACCTCGGTGGATCCTTCGTAGGTCAGCCCCCGCTCGTGAAAGAAACGAGGAATCACCGAGATCACCTTGGCCCCGGCAGCGATGGCTGCCTCTGCGAGTGCTCCCATCGAACCGATGTTGCCCCCGCCATAGACCAGTTGGTGACCACCCACGCCGATCGCAGTTCCCAGAGCAGCGGCGTCCTCTCGAAAAGTGTGATGAGCCTCATCGCTGGAGGCGCAATAGACTGCAACACGCACGAATCCCCCTCAATGGTTGGTTCTGCGAATTCTCCACTGATCGATGGCCACCGCCAAGATGATGATGTGCCCGACGATCATGTGTTCGACGAAGTCTGGCCAGCCGGCAGCGGTGCAGCGATTACTCAGTACAGCCATCAGTAATGCACCTGCCAACGTTCCACTGATCGAACCCTGCCCACCGGAAAGACTGGCCCCTCCGATGACTACTGCTGCGATGACCTTGAGTTCAATTCCAACCGCAGCGGTCGAATCTCCCACGGTCAATCTTCCAAAGAGCATGACGCCTGCCAGCCCTGCCAACAGTCCCGCGATGGCATAGATCACGATCTTGGTTCGTTCGATCTGAACCCCGCACAGGCGGGCAGTCAACTCGTTGGAGCCGATCGCCACTGTATGGCGCCCAAGAACGGTCCAGCGCAGCGCCAACGCCCCCAGGATGGTGATGATCAGCAGCAGCCACACTGCTGGGGGTAGCCATTGGCCTTCGGTACCATTCATGACCCAGTTGGCGATCCCATCAGTGGTGGAGTCCCCTTGAGCATCTTCGGGTCGCACCGATCCATTGTTGGCGACCCACAGCGCCACCCCCCGGAAAAACCCCATCGTCCCGAGTGTTGCGATGAAGGGTGGAAGTCGCAGGCCGACGATGAGGATTCCGTTGTAAATGCCACACACCGCGCCAGTCGCCAGCGCAACAGTGATCGCGCCGATCGCTCCCCACCCGGCATCTACAGCAAGGGCTGCACTGACTCCCGACAGGGCAATCACCGATCCCACCGACAGGTCGATCCCGGCGGAGATGATCACCCAGGTCATTCCGACAGCGGCCAGGCCGACCACCACGGTATGGGTCGCCACTATTTGCCATGTCTTGAGAGTCATCGGCTGACCTGGGTACAGAATCCAGAAGACGAGGACCACCACCAGCACTCCGAGAAATGGCGCCAGAGTGGCAAACCAGTGGCGTGGAATGGCTAACTTCATGCCGCCTCTTCCCCCCCCACGGCGCAGACCATCAAGGAATGCTCATCCCACTTTTCGACCTCACGAGGTTCTCCCAGAACCCCGCGGTGCATCACCTGAATCCGATCACAGATGCCGAGTAACTCCTGCATCGATGAGGAAACCACCAGCACCGCTTTTCCTGCAGCGGACATCTCCCCGATCCAGCGGAAAACTTCCGTCTTCGATCCGACATCGATGCCGCGGGTCGGTTCATCGAGTAGCACCGCATCGACATCGAGGTGCATGAGACGCGCCAATGCCACCTTCTGCTGGTTTCCGCCGCTGAGTGTCCGTACTGGTTGATCGGGGCCCCTGCTTCGAATGGAGAACCGATCGATCCAGCGCTCGACCTGGACCCGTTCCTTCTTCAATCCAAGGAATGAGAAAAAGGGGCGTGCCGAGGAGGAACCGAGGGTCAGATTGGTCGCCAGGGACAGATCGGTCGCCAGTCCTTCTTTCTTGCGATCTTCACTGGCAAGACCAATCCCTGACTCGATGCTACGAGTCGGATCGGGATGATGCGATCGCCCCGCAATCTGCACCGAGCCCGAATCGATGGGGTCGAGCCCATAGATTCCACGGAGCAGTTCCGATCGGCCAGAACCGATCAAGCCGGCGATGCCCAGCACCTCGCCGCGGTGCAAGGTGAGGTTTGCATGCTGGAGACCGGTTCGTGTCTTCAGATCGCTCACCTCGATCAAGGCGTCGCCTCGCTGGTGGGGAATCCGAGGGTACATCTCGTCGAGCTGACGACCGATCATGTGGCTGACCAGCTGCTCGGTAGAGGTCTCGGATATCCACCCTTCCCCCACCACTTCACCGTCGCGCAATACGGTCCAGCGATCAGCGATACGCTGCACTTCCTCGAGGAAGTGAGAGATGTAGACCACTGCCCGACCATCATCTCGCAAGCGACCGATCACCTCGAACAGATGCTCAATATCCTGGGCACCAAGGCTGCTGGTCGGCTCGTCGAAAACGATGACAGGAGCGTCGTGAACCAGCGCCCGGGCGATTTCAACCAGTTGACGCGCCGCAACGGATAGTTGTGAGACGGGAGTCGAAGGTTGGATTTCACTGCGGCCCAGCAGGGTCAGTGATGAAAGGACACGATCTCTCATGCGGAAAGGAAGATACAATCCAGCGCTGCTCGGCTCCGCTCCCAGTAACAGGTTCTCCTCGACGGTGAGATCCTCCACCACGGCCAGTTCCTGGTGGACCATCGCGATGCCACCATCTCTGGCCTGCTGCGGATTGGCCGGCGAGAAGAGTTCTCCCGAGATCCGGATGGTACCCGAGTCGGGAGTCTCCACACCGCTGAGGATTCGCATCAGAGTCGACTTGCCCGCACCATTTTCACCGATCAGAGCGCGCACCTCGCCCGCCTCGACGCGAAGGTGGGCACCCGAGAGTGCCACTGTCGCGCCGAAGGCCTTATCGACCGCCGTCATCTCCAGTAGTGGAGGTTGCGTCACTCGCCGAGATACTTCTTCAGGGGAGGAGTGAGCAGATCGACGATCTGTGGTTCATCGATGTTTTCACCGGTGACCAGTTTGGCACCGGTATCGACCAGCGTCTCGACCTTTTCACCGCGTAGAACCGCCAATGCAGTCTTGACTCCCAGTTCCCCCATCGCGACCGGATCTTGTACCACCAATCCATGGATCTCGCCGGCGCGCATTCCCTCGACGAGGCCGTCGCTGGCATCGAACCCGACCAGGAACACCTTTCCCGCCATCGCCCTGGCCCTCAAAGCGAGCAACATTCCAAAGGTAGCAGATTCGTTGGAGCAGAAGATTCCGGCATAGTCGCTGTCAGCCTCGAGCAAGTTCTCTGCGGCCTGGCGAGCACTTTCCCTCGTCGACCCTGCGTAGCGCCCAGGATCCACCACTTCGATCGCTTCGAAACTCTCGAGAACCTCGACAAATCCCTGTTCCCGCTGGGTGGTACTGCCCGAGCCTTGCTGATATCTCAACACCAGTACTCGCCCCTTCCCCCCGGTCAACTCGGCGATGCGCCGACCGGCGATCCTGCCACCCTCCACATTGTCGGTGGCGATGTAGGAAGCGTAGTCGGTACCGGCCACTCCCTGGACCCCGCTGTCGATGACGATGACAGGGGTTCCTCCCTGATTTGCTACAGAGATGGGAGAAGCCAGAGCTCGATCATCGGCGGGAGCGATGACGATGGCACTGATTCCAGAAGCGACGAAATTCTGCACCAGATCGACCTGCTGGCTCTTGTCATTTTCCCGTTCTGGACCGCGCCATATCACCTCGAACCCGCCCACCTCCTGGCGCGCCTTCTCGGCACCCGCATGGACCGATTTCCAGAACTCGTGGCTGGTCCCCTTGGGGATCACTGCGATCTTGGGAGTCGAACTGGTCACTCCCGAGGTACAGCCGGTCCCCAGAAGAAGAAACAGCAGCAAGATCCACGAATATCTGCATGAAAGTTGTCGAACACTCATCATCGGCTCCTCACTGTAAGACTGATCTGCCCCGCGAGTATCCTGCCCCAGCACGGCTCCCGGTCAAGGTGGGCCCGCTCCCAGAGGGGGAAGATGCATGATATCCTCCTCGCTTCGAAGAATCGTGGAGAAGGGAGACAGGATGGCACTCGAGGGTCGCTTGACCGACAGGATTGCGGTCATCACAGGAGCGGGATCCGGCATCGGCCTCGCCATCGCGAACCGATTCGCGGAACAGGGTGCTCGAATCGCCCTGCTCGACATCCATCCCGAAAGCTTGGAAGCTGCACGAGAGCAGTTCTCCAGTGCCGGGATCATCGTCGAGACGGTGGTCTGTGATGTGTCGCAGAAGGACTCGGTGGCCGATGCGTTTCGAAGGGTAGATGACACGCTCGGCAGCCCGCAGATTCTCGTCAACAATGCCGGCATTGCCCATGTTGGAACTGTCCTCAACACCGAAGAGGAAGAGATGGATCGGCTCTATGCGGTCAACATCAAAGGTGTCGCATTCTGTGCTCGAGAAGCGGTTTCACGCATGCTAGAGAGATCGGGAGGAGTGATTCTCAATCTCGCCTCCATCGCCAGTCACATCGGACTGGAGGATCGTTTCGCCTACTCGATGACCAAGGGAGCGGTGTTCACCATGACTCGCTCGATTGCGACCGACTTCATGAAGCAAGGGATTCGCTGCAATTGTGTGGCACCAGCACGGGTGCACACTCCCTTTGTCGACGGATTCATCCGGGCCAACTATCCGGGCAAGGAAAAAGAAAAGTTCGAGGAGTTGTCCCAGTACCAACCGATGGGCCGAATGGCCCAACCAGAGGAGGTAGCGGATCTTGCGCTCTTTCTCTGCAGTGATGAATCCGCCTTCATCACGGGACATTCGTTTCCCGTCGATGGCGGCGTGATGGTGATCTAGGAGGATCGATGAAATTGTTTCGATTTGGAAAACCTGGCGATGAAACTCCTGGAGCAGTGCTCCCGGATGGCACTCGGATCGACTGCTGGGCTTTTGGCGAGGACTGGAATGAACAGTTCTTCGGCTCCGGTGGATTGTCACGACTCGCCTCCTGGATCGAACGGGATGGCCCCTCTGCTCCCCGCGTGGCGGATGATGTTCGGATCGGCGCACCCATCTGCCGCCCCAGCAAGATCGTCTGTATCGGCCTCAACTACCGCGATCACGCAGCAGAGACGGGAGCGGAACTACCGGCAGAACCGGTGATCTTCTTCAAGTCCACCACTGCCATCGGGGGACCCGATGACGATGTCATTCTCCCTCCCGAGAGCACTAAATCTGACTGGGAAGTGGAGCTGGCCGTGGTGGTAGGTACCACCCTCAGCCATGCAGACCGCCAGACTGCGGCCAACGGCATCGCCGGATACTGTCTTCACAATGATCTCTCGGAGCGGGAGTTCCAGCTGGAGAGGTGTGGTCAGTGGGTCAAGGGCAAGTCATGCAACACCTTCGCACCTCTCGGTCCCGAACTGGTCACCCCGGATGAACTGCCCGACCCGCTACACCTCGACATGGGACTGAAGGTCAACGGCGAGCTATTACAAAAATCCAACACCAGAGAACTCCACTTCGATGTACCCGAGATCCTCTCGAGCGTCAGTCAGTACATGACCCTTCTCCCGGGTGATGTGATCTCGACCGGTACACCTGCGGGAGTGGGACTGGGTCTCGATCCTCCTCGATTCCTCAAGGCCGGAGATGTGATGGAGCTCTTCATCGAAGGTCTCGGATCCCAACGACAAGAAGTGTGCGCGTTCGACCAGTGATGGGGGGATCTCGCTCCAGAGATGTTCGACGCCGAAGTCGACATCGCGTCGGTCGATGGCCGTGGTGGCATTATTTTCATCCACCCGCAGCTTGAGTCTCGACTCGAGTCTCGGATCGATGTCGGGGATCCGATGGGAACAGGGATCGACGAAAAGATCATGAACCGAGCGATCACCACTTCCGAGTGACCCGCCACAACACTGCGCTTCAACACTGCGCTTCAACACTGCGCTTCAACACTGCGCTTCAACACTGCGCTTCAACACTGCGCTTCAACACTGCGCTTCAACACTGCGCTTCAATCCTGCGCTTCAATCCTGCGCTTCAATCCTGATGAAAGATCTCTTCAAGGGTCGACCACCACTCCCCTGCGGGTCGGTCTTCCCTCGGACGCTGCAATGGCTCGATGAAATCCCACCACTCTCGCATCCGTGGCGCAGCGGCCAGTTGCTCCATCCGCTGTGAATACTCCTCATCGAGACCGTGATACTCGAAGTAACCGAACAGCTGATTTCCGTCGAGAAAGATGGAGTAATTACGGATTCCAGCATCACGAATCGCCGATTCGATCTCGGGCCAGATCTTCTGGTGAAAACTACGGTATCGCTCGATCCCGGATGGATCGATGCCGATCACCTGACCAAAGCGTCGCAATCGGCCCCCATCAATTACAGGAGTTGTACTGAGCACAATCCAATGCGGTTCCTGCCGGGTCGGGTCCACACGACCCGCCGAAGGGCGCCGGTGGTGGAGGACCTCCCGAGAAGAGATACGAGAGTACGTAGACCCCGTCAGCAATGTTGGAAAGTTCATCATCGTTGGTATCCGCGGCATCCATGCAGTTGATCACTCCACCGAGGAACAGAGCATCGAGAACCGTGATCGCATCCGCAAGGTTGATCAGTGAATCATCGTTGACATCGGATCTCATGAATCCACCACCCACCCCTGGAGTGAGGGTGATCGTTCCATCGACTCCGACGGCGCCGAGGGCGCCAGAGTTCACCACCACCACCACCTGGACCGGTGGAATGCCGAGATTGCTCGAGATCGACAAGGTGGTCAACACATCGGTCGACGACCCAGCGAGGGCGCCAGCAACCGTATCGTAGCTGGCGATCGCCAGGTCGATGGGCGTGGCGAACTGGATGGTGCCGGTTCCGAGGAAACTGTAGACGCAGCCCATCGTGAAGCCATCGGCGAACAGATTCACATCGATGAAGTCTGGCCCGGTGGAGCCATTGAGAGCGTCGATCACCGGCCCGCCGGCAGCGCCGGTCACCGACAAGAGCGAAGGATCGTGCTCCACTCCAAAGGAGAACCCCTGGGTATCGTTGGGATATCCGACATTGCCTGGATCTTCATCCAGAGTAAAGGAAGCATCAAAACTGGCCGCTCCAGTCGCCTCGGAGAAGCCCACCGTCTGGTCGACGGCGGTGAGAATGAAGCCAGAAGGTGTCAGAGTCACGATCGCTCCGGTCGGAACCACTCCCACGGCAATCCCCGAATCGGTCGAGATCACCGCCTGCACCGGAGGCACCCCCAGTGACTCGGTGAAATCGAGCGCGGAGATCACGGTGCCGGTAGTGGTGTTGAAAACTCCGGGTAGGGAATCGTAGCTGACCAACGCCAGATCGGTATCGGAGATCATCTGGATCGTTTCTGCAAAGGTGAAACTGTAAACACAGCCCACCGTGATGCCATCGGCATAGTTGGCAGAGTCGAAGAATTGCGGACCGGCTCCACCATCGAGTTGGGCCACGGATCCGGCCGGCGCCGCATCGATTGCGGCGAACAGATCAGGATTGTGTGCCAGGCCAAAAGAGAATCCGGCGGTGTTGGTCGGGTATCCCGGGTGATCGGTGAACTCCCGGCCCATGATGGTGGTCTCGAACTGGACTCCCGCAGCGCTGTAACCTGCAGTGACATTCTGCGCCACCAGGCTGAAGCCCGCGGTCTGGGTGACCGTGACAGAACAGATCACCTCGGGGGCTTGCTGACTGCCTCCGCAGACTCCGGTCACACCGTAAACATGATCACCGAGTGATGGTGATCCATCGGAGAACCCGGTAGTCGTACCGGACAAGGTCTGGATCAACAGTCCATCTCGACGCACCGTAATCTCGCTATAAGTTTCACCATTGAGCCATGAGAGGTTCACAGTGGACCCTGTTCCCTGGCTACACGACAATGAGATCACCGCACTGCAAACACAATCAGGATCGCCGATACAATCGGGATCCTCGCAGTCCGTCAGACCATCCAGATCATCATCGATCCCATTGGAGCAGTTCTCGGGAGGTGGAGGAGGTGTGGCAGAACCGATCTCCAGTGTCCCTGTTCCAGTCGCCGTTCCATTCCAACCACCCACTCGGATGCGATACACCACTCCGCTGGTCATCGGCATCTGAACCAGACTGGTGAATCCTCCACAACCGGGGCCATCTCCGTTACAGCCGACCTGGATCAGCGCTCCGCAATCACCCCGATAGATGACGATGTCAGAATCGAAGTTGATGGTGTCACAGGTGGAAATGGTGTAATCGCCACTCAGGTTCGGGGTGAAGTCATACCAGATGTCACTGGTCATCTCACCGAGGAAAGAGCCTGGACAACTGTTGGAATCGAAAGGATCGGCACTCTGGGTCGCGGTGGTATTGTCGAGCGGGTTCGATCCGAAGACAGCCACCGATGCCGAGACACATTCATCTCCAGCAGCCACCGGCACGCAAGCGGGGTCCGTGAAACAACCGGGGTCCTCGCAGTCGATCAGACCATCTCCATCATCATCGACACCGTTACTGCAATTCTCGACCGGTCCCGCTGGAGTGAGGTCCAGCAGCAAGGCGCCTGGGCCCGGATCTCCATTGCCTGGATGTGGTGTGCCCCAGGCTCCGACACGGAACCAGTAGGTCTCCCCTGCAGTGACGCTGACGGTCAATTCCGACCAGTACTGCTGACACACTGCCGAAGGGAGCTGGTTCACATCCCCGTTACAGGCGAGCAGGATCAGCGAGTTACAGGACCCCGTGTACATCACCAGGTCGGAGTCAAAACTGCCGGGCTGACAAGTGGAAACGAACAGGTTTCCTGACTGGTCCGGAGTGTAGGTGAACCAGATATCTCCGATCATCGATCCGAGACCATCGCCGCACAAAGCCGGGTTGGGAATCGGATCGGTTCCTGTGGTCGCACTGGTGCTGTCGAATGGATTCTCACCCAGCACCGCAGCCTCAGCAGAGACACACTCGTCCCCCGGAGGAGGAGGAACACAGGCTGGTGAAGCGGCGCAGTCCAGATCCTCGCAATCGATCCACCCGTCTCCATCGTCATCGACACCGTTGGTGCAGTTCTCCACCGCTCCACCGCCACCGCCGACAAAACCGACATCCAGTTGACCGGTGCCGGTAGTTCCATCACTCCAGGAAGCGATCCGAATTTGGTAGCTCAATCCTCCACTGACCGGAATGTTTTCGATGAGGGAAGTGAAGGTGGAACATCCGCCGGCATCACCATTGCAGGCGATCTGGGTCAAAGATCCACAATCACCGCTGTAAACCAGAACATCGGTATCCCAGCTGGCGATGTCGCAGGTGCTGACCGAGAGCAATCCATCTTCAGGAGGAACAAAGGAGTACCAGATGTCGTTCCCGGCATCTCCGAGGAAAGTGCCGCTACACTGGCTCGCATCGGCCGCTGGCCCACCGGAGGTGGCGTTATTGCTATCAATGCTGTTGAGGCCGACGAATACCGGTACAGAACCAGCGCAGTCATCATTGGCCGGAGGAGGTCCCGGAGGAGCCTGTCCGCAGACCAGTTCCGACATCCCCACGGCCGTCATCGCAGCCGCGACTTGATCGGCATCCGATTGCGTGAAGGTCGCACCGGCCGCGCCGGTGCGGGGATCATTGGGGGCACTTCCCACCAGGTCGGCGGCGGCCTGATTCATCAGCGTATCCGCCACCGGGAAGGTGGTCCCCGATGTCATGTATACGGTCAAGGCTCGGAAGTACACGGCGATCGCCTTGGTCATGCCAATCGCCGAAACGGTCTGACCATTGTAGGTCTTTCCATCGACGAGCATGGCGAAGGAGTGGTTGAACACTCCACTGCCGATGTGGACTCCGCCATTGTCAAAGGGACCACAAGCGTTCTGATTGTAGAGCGGGTCGGTGGTACTGGGAGGATCATTGAAGCACTCCGGAAACCACATGTCTCGAATCGGTCCCAGGCTGGTCTGTTCACCCATCATCCAGCGGGTAGATCCATCGTTGCAAGAGGTTCTCGTGTTGTTGGGAGTATCCATTCCGCCGCCGGTGGTTCCTCCGGGCCATGGAGTGCCGCCGGGGGGGCCCACTTCCGATGTGTTGCCGTTCCACAGATCGATCGCCTCCCCGAAGATATCGGAATAGGATTCGTTCAACTGACCCGACTGGTTCTGATAGATCAAGCCTGCCGAGAACTGGGTGAGCCCGTGGGCAAATTCATGGGCGATCACATCATCCGTGGCCAGACCGTTGCACAGCGCAATCTGATTACCATTCCAGATGGCATTGGGGCAAATTCCATCGTTCCAGTGCACCGTGGCGGTCATCGTCGAGCCGTTGCCGTTGAGCGAATCGCGTCCCAGTCCATCGAACAGCAGGCGATAGAAGTCTCCTGCGGTGTCGTATCCCTCATCGATGTCGAGGTCGCCGCTGGGTGCGGATCCTTCCGAGCGAGCCAGGCTCCCTGGCAAGGAGCCTCCTCCACCGTCATAGATCTCCCGGAACAGGGCACTGTGGACCGCCGGCCAGTGATCGAGCAGTTCGCCGTTGCTGGCTGCAATCAGCACATGCTCAGCGAGCAACTCAGGGCCCTCGAGAACCAGGTGATGAGCCAGTACTGGATGAGGAAGGGGAACATCTCCCCACCATCCAGGATTCACCACGGCCAGTTCGGACTCCGTCGTCTGCACCAGAAATTGCTGTTCGAGAACTGCTTCAGCGATGACGAGAGCCTCTTCCGCAGAGAGCACCGGAGTCACCGACAACTTCTTCGGTAAGCGGAAAAAGTCACCGTTGATGGAGAGCGGAGTTCCATCCGCTTGTAGGTGCACCTTGATCACAGCGGTGAATACTTCCACCCCCAGATAAACCTGCTGAAAGGTGTGGTGAATCATCCCGAGAGAGCATCGCTCGGTCTTGATGATCTTCAGCTGTTGCTCGGGATGCTGGATCCCAAGGCGAGCGCCATGATAGCGCAGCACCTGATATGGATCTTTCAGGTCCGGGGCGACACCATCCGGTAACGGCAAAGGTTGCCCGTCGACTCCCGAAATCATGTGAATCCTGCTCCCTGGGGTCGAATTCTCGACCACTCCTTGGAGCACCGACTGACTCGATCCAGTCGTTGAAATCATGCACTGGATCAATAGAACGCCCACAGCGATCATGGCCCGCATGGATGTACCTTTCCCATTGGAATTCACGGATATAAGTCTTGTTTGGAGTCAGAGCCCAAAGGCATAAACTCGGTCCTTCAGGACCGGAACTGACCGCCCATCTCCACCTCCTTCGATGGTAGCCACCGCAACTCTCGATGGCAACGAGCGGATCCCTACCTCGACCGGGTCCTGGGAGTCCAGTTCTGGCTCATCCGGCAATCGATACCGGAATTCCAGCATTCGCGGTGAATCCACAGCCACGGTCGAGTCGTGCCACTGGCGACTGACAAAAATCCAGGGCCGCGAGTCCCGCTGGACTCGCGGCCCTGGATCGATGGAAAAGGGTCCATCTACCCGTCAATCCAATCCCCTCAGGAACAGGATGTGTAATCGACACACCCGAGCGTGCCGGGAGTCGGATCGGGAGCGCAACTACCGTTTCCAGGAGGCATCTGGCCGCCACTGAACAATGCAGCAAGCATGTGCACTGCATCGGCAATGTTCGTCTGATTATCGTCATTGCTATCGCAAGCATTGGCGCAACCGATGACTCCACCGAGGAAGAGTCCATCGAGCATGGTGACTGCATCTCCGATATTGAAGTTGGAATCGTCGTTGCAATCGCCACGAATGAATCCGCCGATCGCCGTGAGCGAGACGCTTCCCGATTGACCGGTCATGTCGATCGATTGCCCATCCACCACCATCACCATGGTGACTCCTGTCGACCCGAGGCCGCTGGTAGGTGTCAAAGTGGTCGAGATGCTAGCTCCCGGAGACGTGCCGGCCAGCGGTCCTGGGACCGTGTCATACTGGACCAGCACTACTTCTGTCGGAGAATCAAAGCCGATGAAGGTACCACCCTGGAAATCGTAGATGCAACCGACGGTGATTCCACCGCTGATGATCCCGACATTGAAGAACTCCGGGCCCGTCCCACTTTCGAGACTCGCCAACGGTGCGCCATAATCGACTGCGGTGGCCTCGAGTACGGCTGCGTCATGGGCCACTCCCAGGGAGAATCCCTGGGTCTCTGCGGCAGTATCTCCCGGCTCCACGTCCTGATCGATCTGCACGGTTCCGGTGAACGATCCGACCCCTGTGGAGGAACTGAAGGTTCCTGCCTGATCGACACAGATCACCTCGAAGGCCATAGGAGGAGCGGCCTGAAAGGTGATCGAAAAGGGCAATCCAGTGGTCGGCGCCGAAGAACCGGCTCCGATCACCACGACGGTGGTGGCGGGCGGAGTTCCGAGGTCGCTGGCACTGCTGATGGTCGTGACCACATTTCCGGTCGATCCCGAAAGGGCTCCCGGAATCGTCGCGTAGTCCACCTCGATCATCGGAAGTGGAACATCGAAGATGATGACCTGGCTCTGGTCGGTGAATGCATAGATCACTCCGACTGTGAAGCCATTGGTGAAAACCTCACCCTGGATGAAATCCGGTCCAGTTCCGCCGTTGAGAGCAGCCAGCCCCCCGACAGGAGCCGGGACGTAGGGATTGGTTCCCACGACTTCCAGCAAGGTGGAATCGTGACCGTAGGCCATCGAAAACCCCTTGGTCTCTTCGAGAACACCTGAAATCTGCTCGATGCTGAAGGTCGCGCTGAATGTTGCAGACCCTCCGCCCGCAGGAACGGTTTGATCCGGAGAAGAAATTTCAAAGGTTTGACCCCACGCCACGGAGGCGGTGAAAAGCACAAACAGTGAAACAATAATTCCGGGAAATAAACTACCATGTCGCATCGAAACACCTCTTCCTGACACCTGGATATCACCTCAGGCCACAAAGAAACCCGGAAGTAATTACTGCCGGAGGATCAAGGATGATTGTGGTCTTTCCCGAGCGAAACCAAAGTATGCAAATCGTTAGTTACAGCGGACTTTGAGCTGACCGGAGTCGATGAGCCACTCGTAGAAAAAGCCCACTGTGCCCAAGTCCCTTATCTTAGGATACCGCTGCGAGTTCAAACCTCAACCATGGGCTCGACTGTGTTGCGTGTCATTCCTCCACAAATGCACTCTTCATCACCAATCCTGCCCCTTGCTCGTTCTGAACTCTCTCAGGCTCTCGCTCTGGATCTCCCAGAACCCGGCACTTCGCCTCACCAATCGACTGACCATTCGCCCGTTGAGATAAACTCCTGGGGTTCCTCGGATGCTGGCCTTCCTCGCCAGTGCCATGTCCTGCCCGATCCGCGTCGAAACCGAGCGACTGCTCATATCCTCGACAAAGCGCTCCGCATCCATCCCCAGTGCAGTGGCCGCATCTTCCCAGCGTATCGACCCGAGAGTGGTGCGACGTGGAAGCAACCAATCGCGCAACTCCCAGAACTTGCCCTGCAATCTCGCAGCTTCCAGCGCCTGAGCCCCACGCAGCGCATTGGGATGCTCCGAGGTGTTGGGGAAGTGCTTCCACACCACCTCCAGGTGCCCGTTCCAGATCGGTAAGATGGTGTCCTTGAGATACTCGTCAAAGCGAGCGCAGTTGGGACATTCCACATCGGAGAAGATCACCAGTTGATAATGATACCCGCCCACATCATCGATGATGGGATCATCGTCTCTGACTCCGGTGTCGATCTTGGTCTGACTCCGGTGCAGGGTTTCCAGTTTCTCGACATCTCTGGCGAGTTGCCTCAGCACGACACTCTCCTCGCGGAGTACACGGGAGTCGGCTCGCTCGACGCCAGCCTGATGGGTCTGGTACTGTGCCACGCAGGCGAGAATCACTGCAGAAGTCGCCGCCATCAGCAGTCGGATCGACGGCACCCCGACTGCTCGCTGTGCTAATTCTCGCGGTCGTAACCACCAGGAGACCAGCAAGATGCCACCGTTGCAGGCATGGGTCAGCAGGCACAGGTAGCAAGGGGTCCCGATCGCCCACAGCATCACGCCGGTATAGAAGATCGAGCCCAGCATGCCAAACCCATTGAACCACAGGACTGCTCGCGCCAGCCATTGCCGCCCCCGATCGGGAATCCCGATCAGCAGGTACCATGCCGCCAGCAGTGCGTAATAAAGGAAGCCGAGGGCGGCCACCGGAATCCCCTCGCCCGATCTCTCCTGCCCCTCTTCCTCGAAGGGTAAGACTCCCCAGCGGCTATTGACCACCGAGGCACACCCCTCTTCTCCGGCAGCGCAAATCCCTGCGAGCAAACCCAGATCCGCATCCTTCTCGGCGTGGAGCATCAGCAGAGATCCGCTGGTCCATGCTGCGATCAACGCCAAGATCCCCGCAACCCACGCCAGTCCCTGATTACGATTCATGTCAGTGCCTCCCGTGCGAGGAGTTTGGCCAAATCCCGCCGGCATATCAAGTCGGGTCACTCGACTGGGCCGCTGGAAAGGGTGATGATGACCGCGAGATGACCCCGAGAGGACCCCGCGGATGAAGATCGATGCCCATCAGCATTTCTGGCGCCATGATCCGGCCATCCACACCTGGATGGATGAAAAGATGCAGTTGTTGCGCCAGGATTTCCTTCCCGATCAGTTGTTGCCACTGCTACAAGCGGAAGGCATCGACGGCTGCGTCGCCGTTCAAGCCGACTCTTCAGGGCAGGAAAATGATTTCCTGCTCCACCTCGCTGCAGATCACCCCTGGATCCTGGGGGTGGTCGGTTGGGTCGATCTTCAGTCCGATCAGTTAGAATCCCAACTCGATCAGTTCTGCCAGCACTCCAAAGCGGTCGGAGTCCGCCACATCGTCCAGGATGAACCAGATGATCGCTTTCTCGATGGAACGGCTTTCCGCCGTGGGGTGAAGTCACTGCCGACGAGAAAAATGACCTTTGATCTGCTCATCTACGAGCGCCAACTCCCTGCAGCCATCGATTTCGTGCGGGCGTTACCTGATGTACCGATGGTGCTCGATCACATCGCCAAGCCGAAAATCGCCGCTGGGCAACTCGATCCCTGGGCCGAGAACCTGAAGGAACTGGCTCGCTCACCCCACCTCTCATGCAAGCTCTCCGGACTGGTCACCGAGGCCGCCTGGCAAGGTTGGCAGGCTGAGGATTTCACCCCCTACCTCGAATGCGCCATCGAGGCGTTCGGACCCGATCGATTGATGCTGGGAAGTGACTGGCCAGTCTGTTGTTTGGCAGCGGATTATTCACGAGTCCGAAGTCTCGTGGAACCGTTCCTTCAGCCACTCTCCACGACCGAAAGAAGTGCCATCGAAGGAGGGAATGCGAGCCGCTTCTACCGGCTCAACGGACGCCAACAAGAAGCCGATGTGGGATGAACCTCGCCTAGAGGCACCCTGACACCCCAGTACAGTCGAGAAGATCCACGGTCGGATCTGCACCACAGGCGGGGAAGGGTAACGGCGGAACAGCGCCTCCACTGAACAGGAATCCGAGCAGATAGACCGGGTCGGAGATGTCCCCCGAACCATCATCGTTGGCATCGAGAGCATCGACACAACCACTGCTTCCGCCACCGAACAGGAAGCTCAACATCCCCACCGCATCGGAGATGTCGAGGGAACTGTCGCCATTGGCATCGCCGCGGACAAACTGCTCGATCGGATCATCGACAAAGATGCCCGCAGCATCGGGACCGCCGAGAGCCGCGATCGCCTCGTCTCCCATCCGCGCATCGACGATGGCGAGGTTGGCGCAGCGCACCAGCGACACATCGGAATCGGGCCCGTTGTCGCTCAGCATCCAGACCGGTAGGCCGCTTCCTTGCGAGTAGAGCCAGTCGGGGGCGACCAGTACATCATCCCCCAGCACCTTGACGCCATTGACAAACAGCGCCGAGGTGTTGTTCTGGTAGTCGACGCGCTGGGCGATGCGAACCC
>Ga0310120_10001203_pt1 | contig 19575 bp, 21 predicted proteins | sample CB27_AW_983_MG_FD_203506 | JGI IMG/M metagenome (GOLD analysis project Ga0310120, IMG submission 203506) | Marine microbial communities from Western Arctic Ocean, Canada - CB27_AW_983 | ecosystem: Environmental > Aquatic > Marine > Oceanic | place: Canada: Western Arctic Ocean | collected...
TGACTGCTGGAAAGCTGGCGTACCTGATGTGTTCGAATGGCGAGCGCCCGCTATTATGCGCCGCCGACACGTTTCGCGCCGCAGCGGTGGAACAATTGAGCGTTTGGGCAAGTAGAGTAAAGGTAGACATTATAAAAGGAGCGCAAGGATCGGACCCGGCAGCTGTGGTTTACGATGCGATCCAAGCCGGTCGCGCGAGAAAGCGGGACGCTGTATTGATCGACACTGCTGGCCGGTTACACACGCAGGTCAACCTTATGGAGGAACTAGGAAAGATTCAACGAATTGTGTCGAGAGAGATTGAAGGCGCTCCCCATGATGTTCTGTTAGTTCTCGACGCGACAGTAGGTCAGAATGGTCTGTCGCAGGCGAGAGAGTTTCTTAAAGTTGTGGCGGTGAATGGAATCGTCCTCACGAAATTGGATGGCACTGCCAGAGGTGGAATCGCAGTGGCCATTGCTGCTGAGCTTGGAGTGCCGATTCGATATGTGGGAGTCGGAGAGGGAATGAGCGATCTTTTGCCATTTTCACCCCGAGACTATGTCGAGGGACTCTTTGCTCATTGAGTGCGGTGATGAGGTGATGAGATAAAGGTTGTGTGGAGCCAACAAGACCAAGCGTACATGAACCAAGCACTTTTCCTAGCCGAGCTTGGACGTGGAAAAACGAGTCCGAATCCTATGGTCGGTGCTGTAGTTGTCTCAGATCATGAGCAAGTTGTTGGCACTGGATATCATTCTCGCGCAGGGGGTTCTCATGCCGAAGTGATCGCACTTAACGAGGCAGGTAAGCGAGCACGCGAGGGCACACTGTATTGCACTCTCGAACCATGTAGCCACCAGGGACGAACCGGACCGTGTGCAATGCGGGTGGTAAAAGCTGGGATTCGGCGCGTTGTTCTTGGCATGGTTGATCCGAATCCTCTGGTGAGTGGAAATGGCATAGCGTACTTGCGCGACCACGGTCTAGATGTTCAAGTGGGTCTTCGTCAAGCTGCGGTCGAGAGGTTGACAGAAGCATTTCGAGTGTGGATTACACGTGGCCGTCCATTTGTAACGATGAAGGTGGCAATTAGTCAAGACGGAAAAGTTGCGGCACGACCTGGAGAACGGACGCGTTTGACATCTGAGCACGCGCAGCGTGAGGTTCAGAGGATGCGAGCTGAAGTAGACGCTATAGGAATCGGCTCAACGACTCTCTTGGTGGACAATCCTAGGCTAACGGTCCGAGGCGTACAGAGGGTTCGCCCATTTACTCGAGTGGTTTTTGATCGACGTTTACGGATGAGAATCACTGCTCGGTTGATTGACACGCTAGAAGATGGTCCGATTATTGTGATTACTACGCCGAGTGGACTAACGACTCAACCGGTTGTGGCAGATCAGTTGAGCGAGTTGGGAGTCCAAATAGAGACCATACCAAATTTGGGGTCAGGCTTAGATGTAGCACTTAAACTATTGGGTTCATTGAATATTACGTCTTTTCTTCTTGAGGGGGGTACGACGATTCATCGATCTGCTTGGGACGGGGGGCTTGTGGATCGATTGCAGCGGTTCGTAGCTCCAGTTGATTTAGGACAAGGCGGTGTGGCTTGGTTGGATGTTTCAGATTCTGCCTTGTCAGATCTATCAGTCAAACAATTGGGTCCAGATGTCCTTACGGAGGGCTATGTTTACCGGGATAGTTGAATCGACCGGAGAAGTGACTGCGTTTGATACGGAGGCTTCGGCTCCTCGTCTGGATGTGTATTCAGAATTGGCGGGAGAACTAATTAAGGGTGAGAGTATTGCAATTAATGGAGTCTGCTTAACTGTGGTGAACTTAAGGGATAAGCACTTTGAGGCAGAGGTGTCTCCAGAAACGTTCCGCGTAACCACGCTTGACCGTCTGAGAAAGGGTTCAGTTGTGAACTTAGAGCGGTCCCTGAGGGTTAATGGTCGACTCGGAGGACATTTCGTTCTTGGGCATGTTGACGGAGTAGGGCGCATTCGACGGGTTCTTGATCAGGCTGAATTTAAGCTGATCACGGTCAGCTATGATTTGTCACTAAGTTCATACATTGTGCCTAAAGGGTCGATAGCCCTTGATGGAGTAAGCTTGACGGTAGCGGCGCTTTGTGGAGATGAATTTGATGTCCAGATTGTTCCCATCACATGGGAACATACGAACCTTGCAACCGCTGGTCCGGAAACATTAGTTAATCTTGAATGCGATATCATCGGGAAATATGTTGTTCGGGCGTTTCATGAGAGGGATTGAGAATTAACATGCCGCTCAACAGAAAGACTTCAGGTGGGGCTGTTCTAGGTTCTAAGGGAACGAATGCGTCCAGCGGGTTTTCGTCAATAGATGAAGCTCTTCGAGCAATTCGGGATGGACAAATGATCATCGTCGTCGACGACGAAGACCGAGAAAATGAAGGTGACTTGACGATTGCCGCAGATAAGGTGACACCTGAAGCGATTAACTTCATGGCACGGTACGGACGGGGGTTGATCTGTTTGCCTATGACAGGGCAACGTCTTGATGAGCTCGATATTCCCATGATGGTCACCAAGAACACCTCCAAATTCGAAACTGCTTTCGCCGTTGCTATCGAGGCAAAAAAAGATACGAGTACGGGGATTTCAGCCGCCGATCGGGCTGCCACGGTCCGTGCTGCTATTGATCCGGCTACAAAACCTAGTGATTTGGCGAGACCTGGTCACATGTTTCCGCTTCGAGCCCGCGGAGGCGGCGTTCTGGTTCGGGCGGGGCAAACCGAGGCTGCCGTAGATCTTGCTCGGTTGGCGGGATTGAACCCGGCAGGTGTGATCTGCGAAATCATGAATGACGATGGCACGATGGCGCGGGTCAAAGAGCTCAGAAAGGTCGCCGAGAAACACGATCTGGTGATGATTACAATCGCAGATCTGATCAAGTATCGAATGCGTAACGACAAACTTGTGAAGCGTGTAGCCGATGCTGAATTGCCAACGGAACAGGGATTGTTTCACGTTCATGCCTACGAAAGCGTGATCGATGGCGAGACGCATGTAGCACTTGTCCGCGGAGAGATTGGTGATGGGAAAGGCCTGCTCGTGAGGGTTCACTCACGCTGCTTAACTGGGGATGTTTTTCATTCTGAGCGCTGTGACTGCGGCGATCAATTGGCGGTGGCTATGCGACGAATTGCTTCTGAGGGTCGAGGTATCTTGCTTTATCTCAATCAGGAAGGCAGAGGCATCGGTTTAGCTAATAAGATTCGGGCTTATCAATTACAGGACGACGGGTTGGATACGGTTGAGGCGAATGAACGACTTGGGTTCAAGGCCGACCAACGAGACTATGGAATAGGGGCTCAGATTTTGGGTGACCTCGGCGTTCAGACCATGCGTCTTTTGACCAATAATCCCCGAAAGTTTATTGGACTAGAAGGCTATGGACTCTCTGTTATGGAGTCGCTTCCGCTTGAGGTTCCTCCTTCCGAGTTTTCCAAAGCCTATTTAAAAGTTAAGAAGGAAAAACTTGGACACAAGCTTTCATCGGTTTAAAACTTGGATCGTTGACAGCATCCGCTCATGTCAGATACGATAAGCGACTGTCATAAAAGAGCTTATCGCAATATGTAGTTCTCCGTCTCTCGCATTTTTGCCATGTTCAATTCCCTTGCCGACCGTCTTCAAAATGTTTTTAAATCGCTGCGCGGAGAAGTTCGTTTAACTCCAGAAGCTGTCGAAGTGGCCCTGAATGAGATTCGGGTGGCCTTGCTGGAGGCGGATGTTAACTTCAAAGTCGTCAAGGCTTTTGTTAACCGCGTCCGTGATCGTGCAATCGATCGGAGTATTTTAGATAGTCTAAGCCCGACTCAACAGGTCGTTGGAATCGTTCGTGATGAAATGTTGGGTTTATTTGGACCAGTATCTACAGGGCTTTCCAAATCTGAAAATCGTCCTCAAGTTGTTCTTATGATAGGACTTCAGGGTTCTGGAAAGACAACGACGAGTGCAAAACTTGGCGATTGGTGTAAACGCGACGGTCGGCATCCACTACTGGTGTCAACTGATGTGAGGCGCGCTGCGGCTATTACCCAACTGAATTTGCTTTGCGAGTCCGCCGGTCTACGTGTCCATGATCCGGACGGCCTTCTCGATCCGGTTCAACGGGCCACGGCGGCAATTGATGAGGCTAGACGCCTGGGATTTGATACCGTGATTATCGATACAGCGGGTCGGAATCATGTCGATGACGAATTAATGGGAGAACTTGAAGTTATAAAGAATGCCGTTGAACCATCAGAGCTGTTGTATGTTGCTGATGCAATGACGGGTCAAGATGCCATCAAGAGTGCAGGTGAATTTCATCGTAGGGTCGGCATTACTGGTCTAGTACTAAGCAAGATGGACGGGGACGCGAAAGCTGGAGCAGCATTTTCCGTGGTGTCAGTAGTAGGCGTACCCATAAGATTTAGTGGTACCGGCGAGCGAGTAGAAGATTTAGAACTGTTTCAACCGGAACGACTGGTTTCTCGCATTTTGGGCATGGGTGATATTTTAACCCTTGTTGCACGAGCGGAAAACGCGATCGAAAAGAAGGATGCAAAGCACCTCGCAGAGAAGATTCGGCACCAGGAATTTACGTTAGAGGATCTGCGCAATCAAATGGACACTGTTAGAAAGATGGGACCGATAGACCAGATGATTGACATGATTCCAGGGTTTCGAGGTGTGAGCAATACGGCAGGCCAAGCGGATATGAATCAAAGGCAGTTGACACGTACGGCAGCGATTATTGATTCAATGACAATTGCTGAGCGACGAACGCCGTCTGTTATTAATGGAAGTCGTAGGAAGCGAATAGCGTGTGGAAGCGGGACAGAGGTGCAAGATGTTAATCGGTTGCTAAAACAGTTTGGCCAGATGCGTAAAATGCTCAAAGTGATGACGGGGAGCAATGTTAAGCGCAGACGGGCTGGAGGTAGGCGTGTTGGACGCATGGGGCTGCCTGTATCTATTGGGCGGCAGACATTGCGGTGAAGGCGAAATACTTGGGATGAGCTTCATGTAGGATGAAGCTTTAGTCGAAATAAGGTAAGGCGGAGCATGTTAGCAATTCGAATGCGGCGGCTGGGTGCGAAGAAGCGCCCGTTTTATCGGATAGTTGTGATCGATTCTCATGCGGCGCGTGACGGACGCGCCCTTGAAGTTTTAGGGCACTACAATCCGACCACAGAACCAGAGACCTTCAAACTTGATCGTCAACGTTTGGACTACTGGACAACCCTGGGAGCACAGCCGAGTAATACTGTGCGAACTTTGCTCAAGCGCCAGACAGTCGGGACTATTCCGGCTTCTGCAAGTTTAGAGATATCCGAACGGGTTGTAGAGGAGGCAACTGAGTCTTCTTCTGCAGTAGTTGAAGTAAATGAGTCTGAGTCAGCAGAGGAGGCGAGCGATTCGTGAGTCGAACGAGGGAAGTGGTGCACGTTATTGCCAGGGTTCTGGTCGATCAACCAGATATGGTTGAGGTGACGGAAAGCGATGGCCAAGACGGTCCACACGTGAAGGTTCGAACGGCAGAAGGCGACCTGGGGAAGGTGATTGGGCGTCAGGGAAGAACCGCGGCTGCTATTCGAACCTTGGCAACAGTCACGGCTGAGATTGAAGGACGGCGAACGACAGTCGATTTTGTGGACGAGTATAAGTGAGTGATCGACGAGTCATCGGAAAACCGTTGGGCCGGGATGGTTGTTGTCGGACAAGTTGCCCGCCCGCATGGTCGCTATGGTGAGGTTATAGTAAATATCGAGTCTGACTTTCCTGACAGACGTTTCTGTAAGGACGCTGTTTTATACATTAATGGCGCGTCTGGTGTGGAAGCTTTGAAAATTTCAGAGGCTCGCTTCCATTCAGGGCGACCGATTGTGGCCATAGAAGGTTTTGAGTCAATTTCGGACGCTGAAATGCTGATTGGTAAGCAGTTGCGAGTTCCCCTGTCGGATCAATTTACACTACCAGAGGGCACTTACTACGAATACTCACTTGTGGGATGTGAAGTAAGTACTGTGGATGGTAAACAGATTGGAGTTGTTGTCGACGTGCAGGGCGTCTCCGGATCGAGTCGGTTGGTCGTAGAGGGTGTGGAGACGGGAGATGAGATTCAAATTCCTTTGGCTCAGCCCATTTGTGTGAGTATCGAACCGGAGCAGAAGAGCGTGGTGATAGATCCGCCCCCAGGGTTATTGGACCTAAACCGCGTAGGTTAATCTCGCAGTTACGATAGGAAATTTTAAGTGTCCTTGAAGTTTGATGTCGTGACCATCTTCCCTTCAATGGTTCTGGCCTTCTTGGAAAAGGGTGTAATCGGCCGGGCGAACCGTCGGAAGCTATTGGACATCGTGGTGCACGACCTTAGGGAGTTTTCAAGCGATCGACATAAGAAGGTTGATGACATGCCATACGGTGGTGGCCCAGGAATGGTGATGAAGCCGGAGCCATTTATGCAAGCGGTGGAGAAGATTAAGGCGGATAGGGGTGATCCACAGACGGTAATCTTAGTATCACCGCAGGGTAGACGATTAGATCAAGCGAAGGTTCGAAGTCTGAGTCAATTGAATCACGTCGTTTTGCTGTGTGGGCGTTACGAAGCGGTGGATGAACGTGTTGTTGACGCGGTAGTGTCCGAGGAGATCTCAATCGGCGATTATGTGTTGACTGGTGGAGAAATTCCTGCACTAGTTGTTTTAGATGCTGTTGCTCGTCTTGCTCAGGGTGTGGTCGGTGGTGCGGACTCGGTTAAGAATGATTCATTTGAACGGGGACTTTTAGACCACCCTCACTACACCCGCCCTGTCGACGTTAATGGGGCTAGGGTTCCGGAAGTTCTATTGTCAGGAAATCATGAAGAGATCCGCGCTTGGAGAAAGTATGAGTCTGTGAAACGTACACTTGAGAGACGCCCCGACCTGTTGCATGAGGGGCGTCAGCTGCTTGATGAGGAAGAGAAGAAGATCTTGGAGACCCTGCAGAATGTAGACTTGGCACCAAAAGTGAGGGCAGACGCATGAATTCTATTGAAGCAATTGAACAAACTCAACTTCAGGATCGTCCTGACATGCGACCTGGAGACACAGTTCGTGTTCACGTAAAGGTACGCGAAGGTGAAAAGGAACGAATTCAGATTTTCGAAGGAGTTGTAATCGCGCAACATCGCGGGGGCTCTAGAGCCACATTTACGGTTCGGAAGGTATCTTTCGGCCAAGGTGTCGAAAGGATCTTTCCATTGCATTCTCCAATAATTGACAAGATTGAAATCGTAAGGTCGGCTCGTGTTAGGCGCGCGAAGTTATATTTCCTCAGGAAGCTTCGCGGCAAAGCGGCTCGAATGCGAGAGCGACGGAGACGTAATTAGATCGATCCGTGACTCGCCGAATAGCTTCAAGGGCGATTGAAAACTCTGTGCGGCGACTTGGATTTGACCGCGTTGCAGGGGTAGACGAAGTAGGACGAGGATGTTTGGCTGGGCCCGTCGTCGTCGCTGCGGTCGTACTTGATCCCAATTGTCCGATCGTCGGCGTGCGCGATTCAAAACTTTTAACTGCTACCGCAAGAACACGGCTGCACGACGAGATTCTAGAGAAATCGCTGGCGTGGGCGATAGCCTCTGCTGATCCTACTGAGGTCGATCGTTTAAATGTGCACAAAGCGACTCTGGAGGCGATGCACAGAGCTGTTAATAGCTTGGAACCATTACCCGATTTTGTCCTAGTGGACGGTTTCAAGATTCCAGACTTATCCTTGCCCCAGAGGGGAATCGTCGGAGGAGATCGAAGGTGCACAGCGATCGCTGCGGCTTCCATTGTTGCGAAGGTTACGCGCGATCGACAAATGGTCGACGAGCACCTGAAGGACCCTCGATATGGATTCGATCGGCATAAGGGATATCCGACTCCCCAACATATAGAGGCTGTAGCTAAGTTCGGAAATTCTCCGATTCATCGAAAGTCGTTTCGACCCCGGTCGCTGTTTGATAACCAGAGCGCTGGTATTGGTTTCAATCCTGGGGAGATGGGAAGGGGGGCGAGATCAGACGAGTGACTCGGAATCTTGTGATTCTTTATCTACTTGAGGCTGGGCTTATCTTGATCGTCTTACCCTGGACGGAATTCTGGGATCGCAATTATTTCATGAGAATGAATGGATCTCTTGAAATGGCATTAACCGATCCGATTTTGAGAGGTGTAGTGAGCGGAGTTGGAATTCTCTCTTTTGCCGCAGGCGTGCTTGAAATCGTGACTATCTTAATTCGCCGTAGGTCGGAGCAGTTGCCTCCCTCGATCAATTCGATCATAGATAAATCTGCTCGCCTTTCTCCCTAGTCACTTTCTAGACAGATGTCTTCATCTTAATCATTTCTCAGACAATATTGTCTGACGAGCGTTTACGAAAACGGAAGCATATCTCGTCTACGTGGTTAAATCATTGAAGAAGATGTGGCCCAGTAAGCTCCCGCTCGTCTGTATGGTGACTGACCGGCGGCGACTCAGTAGCAAGGTTGGATCTGACGATATCAGTGCGTTAGAAGCGCTAGTGGCCGAGGCTGTGAAGTCCGGCGTTGATCTGCTTCAGATTCGGGAGTTAGGTCTGTCCGATCGATTACTCGCTGAAGTCGTCTCTCGTGCGGTGACTGCCGCTCAAGGTAGCGGAACGAAAATTGTTGTGAATGACAGAGTTGACATAGCCGTAACGGCTGGTGCGCATGGTGTCCATTTAAAGGAAGCGTCTATGCCGACTGAACGAATAAAGGCAATAGTGCCCCAATCATGTTTTATCGGTCGGTCGGTTCACAGTGTTGCCGAAGCAGAGAGAGCGAACGGAAGCGGAGCTGTTGATTACGTCATGGCTGGAACGGTTTTCAGTACTCGATCTAAGCCAGGGTGTAAATTAATCGGTTTGGAAGGCTTGAGAGCCATAGTGTCGACTGTCGACATTCCCGTGATTGCAATTGGCGGAGTGAGTATTATACGAGCGAGAGAGGTAATCGAAACCGGCGCTGCCGGTGTGGCAGCATTTGACGAATTTACTCTTAGCGGTAAGAATCTGAGCACGGTGGTCGACGGATTCCGCCAAGAGTTTAAGAAGGCAGGAGTAAAGCTGGTATAGCTGTCCGATGTGTCTGTGAACGCTGCGATTGAGTTTGGGGCGGTCCTGCGTGATGTTCGAAAGCGTCGAGGTGTGTCGCTTCAGGAACTCGCTAATAATACGAAGATCTCAGCATCGGTTCTCAACGCTCTCGAGGACGGTAGAGTTGATCGACTTCCCGGTGGTCTGTACGGCCGTGCATTTGTTCGAGCTTATGCCCGTGAGGTCGGTCTAGAGCCTGATGAAACGGTTGAGGCCTTTCTGAAAGCTGTTCCTGAGGCTCGAGATGATTTCGATCTTAAGTTAACAGACAGCAAGTCGATCTTAGGAGGTATGGTAAGCCTCCCCATAATCATTGGAGGCGTGGTCCTTGCTTGCTTAATCGCAATTATTCTGTGGCTTATCTTTGGTTCCAGAGTAGACCAGTCAGCTCTAATTCGTGAAGACATAGAGGCTCCAGCTGTGTCTTTATCCACTCAGCAGCCTGTGCCCGCTGCACCTGCGGAGTCTATAACGGAGGATATCTCCTCTCCCGGTTCAAATTTTTTTTCTGCCTCGGATGGACAGTTTACGGTGTCGGTCCATCCGACTGGGCCTTGTTGGGTATCTCTGACAATCGATGGCGACCGTGTCTTAGCGAGAGTGATGACAGATGGTGAACGGGAAAGTTATGCGGTCGATAATCAACTTGTTCTGAACATTGGCGATGCCGGGACGTTTGAGTTTTCAATAAATGAAGAACGTGGGCGATCGTTGGGTGGCGACGGGCAGGTTGTTACCGTGGAGATCAATCGGACTAATCACCAAAGTTTCGTTTTACAGCGGTAGTGGCGGAGAAGAGGCTGCAACTAAGCACTTATGCGTCGCTCGGTACTATTCAACGGGAGTGCCTACGTTTTCCGTTTTAGCTGTTTTAGTGACCGAGTCTTGATCGACGGTTTTTGTTTCCGATGTTTTTCTAGCCTCCACGCAGACCGAAGTTGAGAAAGGCTATCCATAAAGACTGCAGCACTTGATCAAGTTTCCTCATTGGACAATGTCTTGAGGAGGAGAACGGCTTGCTTGAGGTCATGTTCGATACTGGGTGGTGTGGTGTTCTCGTAGAGACGTCGAGTCTGATTAATTATTCTCAAGGTCATCAGTCTTTTTTTCGATTGGGTTGTCTCTGCCTTCGAAGTGATGCCCGAAGTTCGGTAATTGGTTGAGTGTTAAGAATGTCGCTGGATTCGAGCCAAGCCCGTCGAGCCACTAGGAGTCCCCATTCGAGAACGTGAAATTGATTTGGCGCATGCGCGTCTGTGGAAATCACGAGTTTAACACCGCGATCGCGAGCTCGTTTGGCATAAGCCTCGTTCAGATCGAGTCGCTGAGGTTGGGAATTGATTTCAAGAGCAACCCCATGAGTAGCAGCTGATTCAATTAGTTCATCTATGTTCAGGTTGTATGGTTCACGGCGAAGCAAGAGGCGGCCGGTAGGATGTCCGACAATATCTACAACTGGTGATTCGATCGCACGAAGGATGCGGTCCGTCATTTCTCGTTCATCTTGTTTGAAGGATGAATGGACGGATGCGATTACGATGTCTAGCTGGGCGAGGCAATCCTCAGAGAGGTCGAGTTTGCCGTCAGGGCGGATGTCGCACTCTATGCCGGCGAGGAGAGTAATGTTTGGCAGGCGCCTGTCGACCTCTCTGATGGCGTCTGCGTGTTGCAATGCTCTCGTTTCGTCGAGTCCGTTTGCCATGGCTAGAGCTTGACTGTGATCGGTGATTGCAAGGTACTCAAGTCCGCTCGACTGCGCCGCTCTTGCCATTGTTTCGATGTCAGCTTGGCCATCTGTAGCTGTAGTGTGGCTATGGAGATCGCCACGAATCATCTTCCTCGTAACCAAGGAAGGGAGATTGTTTGATTCTGCAGCCTCGATCTCGCCTCGGTTTTCTCGTAGTTCAGGCGGTATGACACATAGGTCGAGTGCGTCGTAAATCTCGGTTTCCGTATCGACTGAAGTCAGCGACTGGTTCGATGCTTGAAATAATCCGTATTCGGTGAGGTCGAACCCTCTTTTAACAGCACGGTCTCGAAGGGCAATATTGTGGGATCGTGAGCCGGTGAAGTACTGGAGTGCAGCGCCCTCGCTTTCTGGCGAGACGAGGCGTAGATTAACCTGTGAACCGTCGCGTAACACGAGACTGGACTTGGTTTGCTCTTTGAGGATGACACGGTCGATAGTGGGTAAAGCTATGAATGTATCGTGAATCGATTGACTGGTGTCAACGGCGAGAATGTCAATGTCACCGCAGGTTTCACAGCCACGCCTCAGGCTGCCCACGACATGAAATCTGACTTGTGGATGAGCCGACTGTAGGTAATCAACCACGCTGTTTGCGGTCGACCAAGCTGTGGTAACTAGATGGCGACCCGAATGCTTCCGGTGTTCAGTAATGGCGTTTAGAATTAGTGTTTGTTTCTTCGGCCCGAGGCCTCGGCGGTTGTTGAGTTGTCCGGTCTGTATTGCACGCTCAAGTTCGTCGATATCTGTGATTCTCAGAGAAGTGTGTAATAGGGCTACGGTCTTTGGTCCGAGTCCCTGTAGTTTTAGAAGGTCAAGAAGAGATCGAGGGTAGTCCTTTAGTAGTTCGGAGAGGAATGCCGAGGTTCCAGTGTGTGAGAGTTCTTGAATGCGACTCGCCAGGTCCTTTCCGATCCCAGGAATTGATAGCAAATCTTTGGAATCCATTTCTGAAACATCGTCGGCTAGAGTAGTTATCGTTTCGGCAGCGTTACGATATGCCCTTATCTTGAAAGGATTGGCCCCCTTGATTGTCAGTAAGTCTGATATCTCAAAGAAAATTTGAGCAATCTGCTGATTGTTCATGGCGACGTCTTCAGTGGAGCTGTTTAGGAAGGGAATCGCTCAACATTGACTTGGAGTCCACCTTCGCTGATCTCGGTATCGAGTACGGACGCGCCCTTCTCTTTAAGAGTTTTACGAATAGACGGTACGGTCAAAGGGTCCGCTATGAACAAGATGCATCCACCGCCGCCTGCACCGCAGATCTTTGCCGCTTGAGCGCCGACGACTAGTCCATGTTGTATAAACTTTTCGATGGTCGGTGTGGTCACTGTTGGGGCAAGACATTTACGTAGTTTCCATTCATTGGCTACCTGCCGGCTTACTTGAGCCCAATCGGCTGCCTCAAGAGCCGCCCGCATGGCTGCGGCGGTCTTAGAGATCTCATGAAGCAATTCTATGACGTCATCATCTCCGTTGATATGCCGTTTTGTGATCTCCCAGTTATTGATTCCTGAGTTTCGTGACTGTCCTGTGTAGGCTATGATGATCCGCCTCGATAGTTCCTTTGGGTCGACCTTCAGTTTGGTTCTAGTTACTCCAGCTGGTCCCATCTCAATCGCCGCAACACCGCCATACATAGCAGGACGATAGTCTTGGACACCGGTGGGAACCCCTATCACTTGAACTTCAAGATTTGCAGCCAAGCTCATAAGTGAGTTGGGAGAGTAGCTGGTCTCTGTATAGCGACTGAGCGCGGCACAGAGGGCTACAGTGAGAGCGGAGGAACCCGCAAGACCGGCGCCGACGGGCGAGTCGGAACGAGTAGTAATTCTGACCGGGTCGGGTCTGAAGTGTTGAAGCACGCGGTAGAGGAGCCTGTTTTTGGATGAGGCGTGAGAATCGTCGAGGTCGGCGATCGTAATTGTCTCCTCTGTATCCTGTGACTCAAGGTGCCAATACTGATCCTCACTCGTCGAAACAGTACACTCGACCTTGAGTGAAAGTGCGGCATTGAGAGTTTGAGAATTACTGTGAAACAAATACAGTGGCCAAATATCAAGCGTTCCACCAGCCAGGTCAAGTCGAGTGGGCGCTGACGAGTGGACTAACACGCCACATTATAATGGACTGACATCGAAGAGATTCATATTCGTATAGCACTGTCTAGATTTTTCTGAGGCCAGAGTTTAGTGTCGAAATATCTTCGCCAACAGATTGGTCAACTGGTCATGTTGGGGTTTCCTGACTCGTCAATTTCGGACGACCTTCGCTTGGTAGCGAATGAGTATGAGTTAGGTGGCATTATTCTATTCGGTCGAAATATCGAAGAACCTGAGCAGGTTGCCGAACTTGCCCATGACGCCCAGGCGCTGTCGGGGGAAAGTCCGTTGTGGGTAAGTGTGGACCAAGAGGGTGGAACCGTCGCACGATTTCGGGAACCCTTTACGAGCTGGCCAGCTATGCGTTGTCTAGGTGATAGTGGCGACCTCGAACTTGCGAAACGATTTGGTCGGGCATTGGCTCGTGAGCTTCTGGCGGTGGGAGTGACACTGAACTATGCGCCAGTTCTTGATGTTCATACCAACGCTGAGAACCCGGTGATCGGAGAGCGGGCGTTCTCAAAGAAACCGGAAGAAGTTGCCCGTTTCGGCGTTGCCGTTGTTGAAGGAATTCAAGGAGAGGGCGTCGCGGCGTGCGGAAAACACTTTCCTGGCCATGGTGATACCGACGTTGATTCCCATTACAAATTGCCAGTTGTAGACCAGTCTAACGAGCGTCTTCGCCAGGTAGAGTTGCTGCCGTTCCGCGCTGCTGTAAGTGCCGATGTGGCAATGATTATGACCGCTCATGTCTTGTACCCAGCGGTCGATGAAGAGCGGCCGGCGACGATTTCAAAAAATGTCATAACCGGCGTTCTTCGTCAAGAGCTTGGCTTCAAGGGTGTTGTAGTTACGGATGATCTGACTATGAAGGGAATTACCTCAGAGTGGTCAGTCGAGGATGCTGGTGTCGAATCGATTGCCGCTGGTTGCGATCTCTTGCTGCTTTGCGAACCTGACGTGGAGCAGCAGGTGCGAACGATTGAGGCTTTGATTCACGCAGTCGAAAACGAGGTTATCCCGTTGTCTCGGATAGAAGATGCTTTGCGCCGAACCAACTTGGTCAAGGCTAGATTCTTGGTTGATGCGAAGCGATGGCATCCCCTTCCATGTGCCGAGTTGCGAGCGATACTGGGTTGTGATGAACATTTAGCAGTCGCCCATGAACTATGGAGACTCTCGTGATTAAGAAGCCTCCAGCATTGCGTTCTGGGGATCGGGTTGCTGTTGTCGCACCCGCTAGTCCTTTCAAGCCGGAGGTGTTCGAGCAGGGAGTGGCTGAACTGGTGGAGCTCGGTTACGAACCGGTGTTTGACGATCGTATATTTGAACGCCAGATGTACCTGGCTGGGTCAATTGAGACCCGCGCTGCGTCATTGATCGACGCTTGGTCTGACAGGTCTATCGCGGGAATTATTTCGGTGCGAGGCGGATACGGCAGCGCGCAACTTTTGCCGTTGATTGATCCGGAGTTAATTAGAACTAATGAAAAGCTTTTCATTGGTTGTTCAGATTTAACTTCTTGGCTGACGTTTCTGACTATTGGTTGTGGACTAGTCGGTATTCACGGTCCCATGTTGATTAATCTGGCAGATAAGGGTTATGACCGACGCTCCTTGTTGTCTGCGGTGTCGAGGCCGCAGGCGATGGGCTCACTTGTGCCGGAAGGTCTTGAAGTTATTAAGCGTGGAGAAGCGCGAGGACAGCTACTCGGTGGCACGTTGACGCAATTGGTGGCCTCGCTGTCGACACCGTACGCTTTTGCTCCAACGAGTGATTATGTATTGCTTCTTGATGATGTAGAGGAACGCCCGTATCGGCTAGACCGAATGCTCACACAATTACTGCAGGCCGGCGTTCTTCGACGTGCCGTTGCGGTAGTGTGCGCTGAGTTTCCTGGCTGTCAGGATCATCACGGAGGCGAAGCCAGAGATGTGGTTGCGGAGAGACTGTCTGGATTCTCAGGACCAATACTTTTTGGCTTTCCGACGGGTCATACGGCGGGAGCGGTATGGACGTTGCCTCTTGGTCTTACTGTATCCGTGCAGACGAGTCCAAGGCCCGCGGTTATTGTTGAGGAGAACGCCGTCCAGTGAGAACTGTCCACCTAATAGGGATCTGTGGAACGGGCATGGCAACTTTGGCTGTTCTGCTCAAGCAGCGGGGCTTTTCTGTGCAAGGCTCCGACGAGCATGTCTATCCTCCAATGAGTGATTTCCTGCTGGAACACGGGATCGGTGTGCTAGATGGATATAGGGCTGAGAACATTACCAAGTCGCTTGATTTGGTTGTAGTCGGAAATGCGGTTTCTCGTGGCAATCTGGAACTTGAAGCAGTTCTAGATAATCGAATTCGCTACGCCTCGTTCCCGGAGGTAGTAAGAAACGAATTTTTATGGAGTCGACGGCCGGTCGTTGTTTCTGGGACCCATGGAAAGACGACGACGGCCTCGATGCTGGCATGGATTCTCACCTACGCCGGAATGGACCCATCGTTCTTGATTGGGGGAATCTCCCCAAATCTCTCCACGAGTGGCCGAATCGGACAGGGCAATGTCTTTGTGGTCGAAGGCGATGAGTACGACAGTGCTTTTTTCGACAAGACCGCGAAGTTCTTAAAGTACCTCCCTGAGATACTTGTGATCAATAACTTGGACTTCGATCATGCTGATATTTATCGAGATCTTGGCGAACTGCGCTTAGCATTTCGTCGATTGGTCGGGTTAGTTTCGAGTCGAGGTTTGGTTATTGTTAATGCCGATGATAACGAGACTCAGGAGCTTGGTCGACAATCGACTGGTACGGTTCAAACCTTCGGTTTTGGATCAACAGCGACTTGGCAAGCATCACAAATGGAATATAGAGCTGGTAAGACTACATTCGATCTAGTTTTGAATAACGAGAGGGCAATGCAAGTTGCTATGCCAATTATAGGAGCCTTCAACGTTAGAAACGCTTTGGGTGCAATGGCTGCCGCGAACGGTGTTGGCGTGGGTCCCGAGAAGTCTGCCGAGGCGTTACGACGTTTTCGAGGGGTAAAACGACGTCTGGAGGTCCGTGGAGTAGTAGGCGATATCACTATTTATGACGATTTTGCCCATCACCCGACAGCCGTACGTGAGACGTTGGCAGCTATGCGTTCGATCTCGAAAAATGGAAGAGTTTGGGCGCTTTTTGAGCCTCGATCCGCCACTTCGTGCCGACGGATATTTCAAGAGGAATTTGCTAAGTCGCTTAGATTGGCGGATTTCGTGGTCGTGACTCAGGTCTATCGAAAGAATATTTTGGCGTCTGACCGTCTGTCAGAATTTCAACTTGTTTCTGACCTCTGTTCAGTCGGCGTCGAGGCCACGTTTGCTCCTACAATCGACGAAGTCGTCTCGATTGTCGCAGAGTCAGCTTCACCTGGAGACCATGTGGTTGCTATGTCGAATGGAGAATTTGGAAACATCCATGAAAAGCTGGTTGTTGCGTTGGAGAGTCGATAGCTGGGGGCGAGTCTTCAAGTGAAGGAACTTCCGGATGGATGGAGGCTGTCGTATGTCGGAGATTGCGTTATCGCTGCGGAATGCGAACAAGAGATCAATCCTGAGCTGAATAACCGAGTGCTGGCTGTCGCGCGAAGTATTCGAAACCGAGCGCGTCCAGGCATTCGTGATGTCGTGGAGAGTTACTGTGGAGTCACTGTTTATTTCGATCCCCTTAAAGTAGATATGGCGTCGATCATTTTCGACTTGAGGCTCGAGATTGTTCGATGCTGTGAGGTCCAAAATTGTTCTTCCGATGGGCGTTTGATTCGAGTGCCAGTTTGCTACGGCGGAATCTACGGTCCAGACCTTCAAGATGTTGCCGATTTTGCTGAGTGTACTAAAGCGGAAGTCATTGAACGACACACAGCGGTTATCTATCGTGTTTACATGTTGGGGTTTTTACCAGGTTTTGCTTACATGGGGTCTGTAGCGCCAAGCATAGCTGTTTCACGTCGTCAGACGCCGAGATTGAGTGTTCCAGTTGGGTCAGTGGGAATAGCCGGACGGCAGACAGGAGTCTACCCACTGACTGGACCTGGTGGATGGCAACTGGTCGGAAGGACCCCAGTTGTGATCGTTGACTTGGGTCCACCGATGGCGTTTGTCTTTCACCCTGGGGATAAGGTTCAGTTTGAGGCTGTGAACTCAGAAGTATTTGATGATCTTTCAACAGCGGTGTGAGCGATGAGCGTTTTCGTACGGCGCCCGGGATTGTTTACAACGGTGCAGGATACGGGTCGTTGGGGCTATCAGCGGTTTGGGATGCCTGTTGCCGGCGCGATGGACGTCTTCTCGTACCGATTGGGCAACTGTCTTGTTGGCAATAAACCACCATTAGCCAGTCTGGAAATCACCCTAACCGGTCCAGAATTAGACTTTCTAGAAGGGTGTGTTTGCGCGATCACTGGTGCTGATTTCGAGGTTCATGTCGACGGCGTAGAAATAGCACTTAATAGAAGATTCGCAGTTCGTTCCGGGCAACATATGTGGTTTGGTCGCCTCCGGTCAGGGGCAAGAGCATACTTGGCAATATCGGGTGGATTTGACGTGCCGTTAGTTCTAGGAAGTCGCTCGACCCATGTAGCGAGTGGAATAGGAGGTGTAGATGGACGGGCGTTAAGGGCCGACGATCTACTTAAAATCGGTAGGATACGAGGCAATGTATTGCCGCGAGTGAAGTCGACGATTCCTAGAGTTAAACTTCCGAAAGGAGGTTCAAAGGTGCGAGTACTGGCTGGACCGGATTCGGAAATCTTTGATTCAGTCAGCGCCAAGGGGTTTGTGCAGTCGAGATATCGTATTACCGGAGAATCGGATCGAATGGGCTACCGTCTAACAGGTGATCCGATACCTCCTTCAGATACCGAGAATGTTATCTCTACAGCAGTGCCAGTTGGTTCGGTGCAGGTTCCTTTAGACGGATTGCCAATTGTTTTGATGGTGGACCACCAGACGACGGGCGGCTATCCACGAATTGCGACGGTAATCTCTGCAGACCTTCCGGTATTAGGACAACTGCAAGTGTCTGATTGGATTGAGTTTGAGGTTTGCGAGCGGTCTGAGGCTATTGAAGGGTTGGTGGCGCAAGAGCGAGCCCTGATGGCAGTCGGTGACTGAGGTCGACTAAGAGTGGATGTAAGGTGTGACTAAAGGCAACTTGGTTCTTCGACGCTTAAGCGATGCATTTGGGACGAGAGTCACCCAACAAGTGTCGTTAGCGTCGATGACGACTTTTAAAATTGGTGGTGTTGCGGATTTGTTTTTCGAAACGTCAATTCCGGAAGAGGTGGTTAGAGTTGTAGATATGCTTGCGGATGTTGACTGGCCCGTTACGGTTTTGGGAGGTGGTTCGAATGTGGTGGTCAGCAGTAGAGGCGTTCGCGGTCTCGTGGTTCGAATGAGGCGGGGTAAGATTCTCGTGACGCGTCCCGATGTTGTTCGAGCAGATGCGGGTGTCTCCATAAATGAACTGGTTCGGTGGACAGCAGCTCGTGGTTTCGGCGGACTTTCGAGATGGGCGGGGACTCCTGGTACGGTTGGTGGTGCTCTTCATGGAAATGCTCATTTTCAAGGAGATTTAATTGGAAACAAAGTGATTTCAGTGGGAATTGTTAGCAGGCAAGGGAAGGTGTCTGAGGTAAGTGCGAGAGAGATGTGCTTTGGTTACGATACAAGTCGATTGAAAGAGAGAGATGAGTGTGCTCTCTGGGCTGAGTTTTCTATCTATAAGGAAGAGCCTCAAATGTTGCGCAATATAGCAAGGGAGTCCTTAGCTTATCGTAAAGAGACTCAACCACTCAGTGCGAGAAGCGCGGGCTGTGTATTTCAGAATCCGGGCCCAGAGTCTGATAGTCTGCTAGAAGGAGTTCCCTCTTCGGCTGGAGCGCTTATTGAGAAGGCGGGATTAAAGAATTACTCGGTTGGAGGCGCACGTGTCTCAACATTACATGGAAACTTCATTGTGGGTAACGAGGCGGTAACATCGGAAGATATTCGAACATTGATTGAAACCTGTCGCACAGCTGTGCATGAACGATTTGGAATCACACTTCGTGACGAGATCGTCTATCTGGGGAAATTTTGACTGGACCCACGGTGCCGGTGACACCAGTCGATGGTGATCAAACGACTACAGTCCTTGTAGTCGAAGGTGGAACTCGACTGAATGGGATTATTGACGTAGAGGGCAACAAGAACGCAGCACTTCCATTATTGGCGGCTTGTCTTCTGACGGATGAACTGTGTGAATTGACCAACGTGCCTCAAATTAGAGATGTGGGCGTGATGGTAGAACTCCTTCAAGGACTTGGAGCAGAGGTGAGAGGAGTCGGTACTACGTGCTTGCAGGTTCAGTGTCGAAACATCACTGGTAATGAACCTAATCCAAAACTCGTAGGTCGGCTTCGTGGCTCGGTACTTCTCGTTGGGCCGTTACTTGCGAGAATGGGTTCAGTTCGCCTTGCATTTCCCGGTGGAGACTTTCCAGGCCGTCGGACTATTGACTCTCATGTACAGGCGTTGGGAGCGATGGGT
>Ga0310120_10001207_pt1 | contig 19535 bp, 20 predicted proteins | sample CB27_AW_983_MG_FD_203506 | JGI IMG/M metagenome (GOLD analysis project Ga0310120, IMG submission 203506) | Marine microbial communities from Western Arctic Ocean, Canada - CB27_AW_983 | ecosystem: Environmental > Aquatic > Marine > Oceanic | place: Canada: Western Arctic Ocean | collected...
AATCGTCGTGCATAAACTGCAGGAAAACTGTGCCTTCTTTACCTGCTGGTTCGAAATAATATTCATAAAAACCATGACTTGTTTGACTCTTTACTAAAAAATCAAGTACATGTTGAGGAAATATATAAATAATAGGAAGAGTTGTAAAACACTTTATTGAATAATATGGTTTAAATTTCATTTTATGTTGTAGAGAGAAATCCCAAAAATTATTTGCAACTACATTATGGATATTGGCTAATAATGCCTTATTATCGGTATTTATAATATAAGCACCTCCTCTCGCAAACCGAAGACTGACTTCAATGATTTTATCATTTCTATATTGCATATTCACAATACCTGTATAATTGCGCATATGCTCCTTTACCCATTCAGTTATTACTGTTGGCGGTTCTGAATGTGGAGAGATTAATTTCCATTCTTCTGTAAAACCATTTTGCTTATCAGAATAAACATAAGTTATTTGATGCACAATATTACCATTGAGTAAAATGTAGTCAGTCATACCTTCGGTTCCATCAATAAAATCTGACCACATCATATATTTGAAATTACTATATTTTTTGAGATCATCAGAATTATGGATTTTAAAACAATTTTTAGATGTTGCACTTAAATGTCCCCATCTCGGTTTGATAAATATAGGATAAGTAATTGAATTTTCTTTACCTTTTAATTCTTCTAATTCTCCACAATTTAAATTTTGACTTTTGGCTACCCACAATTTATCATATACATAATTATGCTCAGGATATTTATAATATGCAGCTTTATCATATATTGTTACCTTATCTGTAAGATGATTCTTAAATGGATCTAAGTATGGATTAAAATATCCCATGAAATTACACCATTTTTCTTCATGTTTTAATAAGTTTTTTATGCTGAAAGGAGAGAAATTCATATGTATAATATAGACATAAGAATTTTTGGATTGTATAATTTATTTTATTTTTGTTGATTTTATTCATTTATTATTTCTTCTGTTTCTTGTGTTTCAATTGATGTTACTTCTTCATATTTATTTCCTTTAATTATATTATCAATACCCCATAAAGGTTGTAGATTTGTATAGTGAAAACATTTTTTTTGTTCTTCTTCATCTAATAAATTAAATTTCGAACATGGTTTAATATGATCTATATGCCATTTTCCTTGATTTTCCCAAGTCATACCTTCTGTAAATTTTGCTGCCAAATATCCCATTAAATAAGGAATATTGCATCCGGTAAGTTTAAGTGTGCGATTACTTTTTTGTGCTGCCTGACTACGAAGCGCATGATATAATCTGCAACGCAAAGTTTTTTTAATTTTGAAAGCAGGATCTATTTTATATTTTTTTACTTGATAATCAGAATTTTGTTTATTAATTGCTTTTTTATTATCTAAATAATATTGTTTTCTAAATTTAGAAGCACATTCTTTACATTCTGATCTTATTGTTCCTTTGCATTTTGCTACATAAAATTTATCTAGTGTTTTATCTTCTTCACAAATAGAACATTTTTTTATTTCTGTTTTATCAAATATAACTTCATTTGCTTTTTCTTTTATTTTTTGATAATATTCTTTACCTTTTTCATTTATTTCTTTTTTCTTTTCACCAGTTAATTTACTTTTTCTCTCGCGTTCATAATCGTTTTTACATTCATTACACCATTTTTTTCCTTTTGGTAGTTTTTTTACTTTAAAACATTTTGTGCATTCTGCCTCTCTTGATGTTGGATATTTATCATTACGCTGAATTCGTTTTTCCTCGTTATAACAAATTCTACATATTTTACGTTTAGGCATTAATTCGCCAATTTTGGAACATTTACCGCACTCTTCCATATTAGTATAATTATTAATATGGAAATGTCTTTAAGTCATTTGTTGATTAAAAGGTATTTTCTTAACGAAGTCGAAGCACAAGATGGAGAGTGCTTTCTTTCTGTATGTTATAATCCGCTAACGTTCTACCGTCTTCTAATTGTTTGCCTGCAAAAATTATTCTTTGTTGATCTGGGGGAATTCCCTCCTTGTCCTGAATCTTCGCCTTTACATTTTCAATGTTATCAGAAGGTTCAACCTCGAGCGTAATAGTTTTACCAGTAAGTGTCTTTACAAAAATCTGCATTTATATATTAACACTATATATTTTTTTAATATATTTTTTTAATATATTTTAAATATAAAGTATTAATTTATGGCAAGTATGATAACAGTTCAATGTCCTCATTGTGATTTACTTGTGTCCATAATGCCGTCAGAAATAAATTGTGGTATTTTTCGTCATGGAGTATATATTGTAAATCATACACGAATGAATCCACACGCTGCTGAAGAAATATGTACAAGATTAGCAAAAGAGGGGTTGATATATGGGTGCGGAAAACCTTTTCGATTAGTAAATAATAAAGCGTATAAATGTGGTTATATTTGAGATGTTGGTAGTGGATAATTTATATTATACCATAAATTATATTATACCATAAATTGTATTATACCATAAATTATATTATACCATAAATTGTATTATATCATAAATTGTATTATACCATAAATTATATTATACCATAAATTGTATTATATCATAAATTATATTAAACGTGGTTTAATATAATAATTTAAAATGAAAATTGCTCTTATTACAGGTATTACCGGGCAAGATGGATCGTACTTAGCAGAACTATTGTTGGAAAAAGAATATATAATTTGGGGGGTTATTCGCCGATGTTCTAATATTAATACACAACGTATTGATCATATTTATAATCATCCAAATCTTACTCTTAAATATGGTGATTTAACTGATAGTTCTAATTTATTGCATATTTTATCTTTAATTAGAGATAAATATCCTGAGATGGAAAGATTGGAAATATATAATTTGGCTGCGATGAGTCATGTTAAGGTTTCCTTTGAAATGCCGGAATATACTGCGGACGCTGATGGTGTAGGAGTTTTGAGAATGTTAGAAGGCATTAGAAGTAGTGGTATGATGGATAAATGCCGATTTTATCAGGCTTCCACATCTGAATTATATGGACTTGTACAGGAAGTGCCACAAAAAGAAACAACACCATTTTATCCGCGCTCACCTTATGGTGTTGCTAAACTATATGCTTATTGGATTACTAAGAATTATAGGGAATCTTATAACATATTTGCGTGTAATGGAATTTTGTTTAATCATGAAAGTCCACGTCGTGGTGAGACATTTGTTACTCGGAAAATTACATGCGGGTTGCGGAATATATTAGAAAATGAAAATGCAAAACTGGTAATGGGTAATATTGATGCTAAGCGGGATTGGGGTCATGCAAAAGATTATGTAGAGGGTATGTGGCGCATCCTTCAAGCAGAAAATCCGGATGATTATATTTTATCTACAAATGAATATCATAGCGTAAGAGAATTTATAGAAAAAGCGTTTTCATTGAAAAATATAAATATTCAATGGAAAGGAAGCGGAATAAATGAAATTGGTTATGATGTAAATACTGGGAGAGAAATGATTTTTATAGATGAGAAATATTATCGTCCAGCAGAAGTAGAAGAATTACTTGGAGATTCAACTAAAATGCGATCGGAATTAGATTGGAAACCTGAATATAAGTTTGATGATTTGGTTAAAGAAATGGTTGAACACGATTGTTGTATTTAAAAATCTCCAGCAGATAATTTTTTATTGCATGGAGAGTATGTTGAATTTGAAGGATTAACCGAATATAAAGATGTTAAAGGTTCTATTATGGGAGGGAGAGGAATTTTTGGAATTTCTTCAGGAATTACAATAGGAGGAATTGGTATTTCGGGTATTTTTTCTACTGGTTCCTCAGATGGATATGGATCTTTTGGATATCCACCTCCTGAACCTCCTCCTTGAGATTCTGGTACTAAATCTTTATCTGCTCCGCCTGCTCCTGCTCCGCCTGCACCTGCTCCGCCTGCTCCTGCTCCGCCTGCACCTGCTCCGCCTGCACCTCCACCTGCACCTCCATGTCCAGCACCACCTCCACCTCCTCCTCCAGCACCTCCATGCCCTCCGCCTCCATATCCTCCTCCACCCCAACCTCCTCCACCGCCATGTCCTCCTCCTCCATGTCTACCACCTCTTACTACAATAATAGGATCAGGTGTATAAGAAGGACCGATAAATATAGGAGCAGGAGATATTCTTCCCGAAGTTTGTTTTTTTCCTCTTGAATTTAAAGTCATTACAATTAAAATAATTATTAAAATAGAACCCAAAACATAAAACATATTTTTGGAAGAAACCTTAGCCATTATAATATAATTATATATATTATAATGAATAATTTGCAAAAAAGATTTTTATTATTTTTAATTGCTTGTATGGGAACGCGTTTATTATTTGTTCATATAGCAAAAACTATTAATTCTAAATATTTACCATATTTAGGTTATCTCGCGCTCTTACCTGCTGTCGGATTTATGACAATTTATATTACTGGTTCAAGAAAAACAGGAGCAGAGGTTTTTGGAAGTAAAATATGGTGGAATAATTTAAGACCTATTCATGCTCTGCTTTATGGATTATTTGCTTATTATGCAATAAATAAAAGTAATATTGCTTGGTGGTATTTATTAATAGATGTTATTTTCGGATTATTGAGTTTTTTGACTTATCACTATTTACAAGGTGATTTTGCGAAGGTATTTTAAAGACGGTAATAATCACAAAGTATATTATTCACAAAGTATATTATTAAGATTTTTATTTATTTCATGTAATTCATTACTTATTTCTTTATGTGATACATTTTGTGTATTTTCTTCAGTAGGAACCACTATAATTTCATTACCTGTGTTATCAGTAGTTTTATACTCTAAAACTTTACCACTTGATAAATTATTTATTATATTTTTTTCATAGGAAATATAATTATTAATTTTATTATTAATTGATAGAGGATATAAATGAGATGAAGTAGATATTTCATTGTTTTCTGGTTTAATTAATAATATTTTAACAGCTTTTCCTTTTGTTGATAAATCAGAACCTGCTTGGTAATTATGAGTTGCATATAAAAATGATATACCACCAATTGAACCATGTGCTAAAGGGTTAGAACGTGTAATAGTTCCTTTAATATTTGATGTATGTAATAATTTAGATATATAGGTTGAATCAGAACGAATATTATAAGGACTATATTTGTTTATAAAACTTTGCTTTTGTAATTCTGAATCCATAGGATGATAAAATTTCATTGCTGTTGGAGGTATAGATGTTACAGGATCACCTCTTGTTGTGTAATTAATATGATTAATATATTTTTCTTTTACAACTTTTGCATAGTTCTGTTCTAAATTTTTACTAAAAGGGCGTGGAGAACTAATAGCAATAACATATATTGGAAATTTAAATTTATCTTTTATTGAAATAGATTGTCCTGCTTTTTGTATGGTTTTTCTTGTTTTTCTTGTTTTTCTTGTTTTTCTTGTTTTTCTCGCTTTTTTTGTTTTTCTTCCTCCACTTTGAGATGATAATTTGACCTTTTCATTTGTTAATATTTTATATAAGTAAAATGCAAAAATAGAACATAAACATCCACCAAGAGAATGTCCAGTAACAGATATAGTTACTTTTTTATTAATTCCATTTTTTTCAATAAATTCTTTCTGAAGATAAACCATAGAATAAAATATAATATTAATAACTTCTTCTTCTAATTGAAGAGCCCCTTTAAAAGCAGCTCCTATATTTGGATCGTTACTACATAACTTTTTTTTAGTCAATCCTTTTATATCTGAAATGGCATTTTTTAATGAACGTGAACCCCGAAATACAACATGAATTTCTGGTTCATTTTTATTTTGTATATCTGCTATAATGTAACACGATAAATCATCTGATGTATGTATGTAAATAGTTGCATAATTATTTTTGAAAATATCTTTATTTAAAAAATCTTTACTTTCATTCATATTTAAATGATGATTTATATCAAATTGATGTTTATTTAAAGTAGTTTTGCTTTTTGCACCTTCTTTTTTCTTACCATGATTTTTTTCATATTTTAATAAATCTTGAAGATCTTTATTATAAGAATTTGAAATTTTTGATCTTGATTCATATGATAATACTTTATTTATTATTTCTATTCCTTGTATAGTATTATAACTTGTTATATAAGGTTTCAATCCTATTAATTTTTTTTCATTTACTGAAGTAAAAGTCGCATTTTTTATTTCATTTAAAAAACGACTATAGAGTGATAATCCCAAATAAAAATATGTTGGATAAGAATAAGACAAATTCGCTAAAATAGTATATTTTAACATATACGCTGGCAACTGATCATTTTCATTATTCTTTTCTTGAATTGTAGGTTTTTTATTTATTGTTTGAATTTGTTGGGATTGTTTTTGTTTTGGCGGAGATGGTATAGTTGGTGGTGTTTGTTGTTTTTGTTGTTGTTTTGGCGGTGGAGGTTGTGTTTTGCGCGGTAGGGATGATATTGTGTGTGGCGGAGGTCGTGATGGTTGTGTTGGTTGTGTTGGTTGTGGTGTTGTTAAAAGAGGTTGAGACTGTGGGGATGATTCATCTGAAAGAAGATTTCCCATTATTATATATATATATATAATTCTAATTATTTATTAAAATCCCTCAAAATATTTTAAAGTAAAAACTTTTACAGTTAATTTACTTAAAATTATTTCGGTATATATTGTTTATAATCATCAATATTAATTTTCATATATTTCTTATCTTGTTTTTCCTCCATACAATTTTCCTGATATAATTTTAAAACTTCAAGAAATTTTTCTTCATCTGAAATCTTTACTTTTCCAGTAGTACCTATATCACATTTTCCTTTTGAATATAAACGACTCATCATATATTTACTTCCGCGTTTTTTTGTTTTATTAACATATTGAATACCAAATGGAACATTTCGCATTAAGTCTCCAATTGGATTATTAGGAAATATTCTCCCTTGTAAAAGGAGATTTGTTTCAGGTATTTTTTCTGTGATTTTGTTTTCGGTTATAGTTTCTGTAACTGTTAATTTATTTTTGTGAAATGATTTCATATTTTCACTCCGTGATCCAATTGAAAGGTCACATAACCAATTTCTATATGACCCATCTTCACATTTAGGTGCTTCATCATCATGCATAATATCCATACCTTCTGGTATTTCGCCCATCCACGCTTCCCATACTAATTTATGGATATATTGTTTTGAACTATTAATAGATGCCCGTTTATAATTTGCACCATTACGACTTTTACATTGTTGTGCAATAATTCCGTGTGAATTTCTAAATCTACCATGAGTAGAAATTTGATATACTGGATATTTTGGATGTTGTTTCCACTCTTCATTTTCAATTTGTATTTCAAATGCATCATAATAATAATTATATGCTGTATATTCTGGGATTTCAATTGCCCTGCGGATTTTTGCTGAAACGGTTTTTATTTGAGGTTTTGTATCTTTTTGAATTACATTATTAATAATAAATGATGCACATTTATCAACGTTTCGAAATAAACCTATTGTTATTGATTTATCTCGATTTTTTTTATCATTCAGGTCAGGTTTTTTCATAATAACATATTTACATTTACGACCACCATTTTCATTACTATTTTTAACTGATTTTTTCTGTCCTTTTCGTGAATTTTCACTTTGTTTCATCCACATTAGATTTGTAATGCGGTTATCAGTATGGTCTTCATTTATATGGTCAATAGTATATAGTGGAGGGATGGTTGGAAAAGCAGATGCGAGTGCTATATGAGATTGATGATATGATATATTAACTTTATCATGTGCTAATTTATATCTTTCATTTACACAATTTATATAATATTTTGTATTTTTATTTCTTATAATAAATGGTGATTCTTTGTTATCAATAAATATAATTTCATAATTTGGTTGTATAATAATTTCACTTTTTTTTGTTTTTTTACAAGTTCTATGGGCATATACAGGTTTCCAGATATTAAATTCAATTTGACCGTATTCAGGTTGCGAATTCATAGTTATATAATTATAAATATGAATTGTCTTTAAGTTGTTATTTGAAAGTAATGGGTATAAATTATCAATTTTATGAGAAAAATTAATTTGAATATGCTAATCCGCCCATGCCAGACATGACACGGAGAACGTTGTAGTTGGTGGCGTAGACACGGACCTTGGCGGTCTTGGTACCTTCAACAGTGGCGTTGGAAAGGACAAGCTGGAGCGTAGCGTTGTCAATACGCGAGAAGTTGCAGGTTCCCGATGGCTGGTGTTCCTCAGGGCGCAGAGCAAATGAGTACACGCAAATACCGGTATCGGGGTTACGGGTGTGGTGTTGGTAAGGCTGAACAAGGTCGAAGTAAGTTCCTTCACGCTCAGAGAAGCGGTCCTGTCCGTTGAGCTGCAGTTTGGCAGTAACAACGGGATTCTCACCCCAACAGTGCATGTCCAGAGCAGATTCGGCAAGAACGAAGGTACCGGCATCGGATACACCGGAGTTAATATCGGCAACATTACCGAAACCGCCTTCGCCACCAGCAACTGAGTAAAGACCTGGTCCACCGGTTTCACCGTGCCAGAAGGAAGTCGCAGGTGTATCTGTACGAAGGAAATCGGGTTCAACATCAAAAGCACCAGCATCCTGGAACAGACCGGATGCACCAATGAAGGCCACGCTGTTGGCAGCAACAGACTGAGGACCTCCGAAGGCCATGATGGAGTTGGGCAGAGCATCAACGGCATCAGTGTAGTTGAAAGGCTGGGCACCGAGAGTCTTGTACAGAAGACTGGCACAAGTCAAAGAACTGCAATAGTCAACATTCTCATCAGGCTGGACAACAAATACCAACTCTTTGCAGGGGTGGTTGAAGTTCAGTTTGATTTTGTTGGAGGATGAACCGACGGATTCATCACCAGTGAACTGAAGCTGCTCAATGAGGTACTCATGAGGGTTCTGGGCCATACGGCGACGCTCATCGGTATCAAGGAAGACGTAGTCAACGTACAGAGAAGCAGCAACCAGAGACTGATTGTAAGCAGTGGTAACCTTAAGGTTGGTGTCGTTGGCACAAGCCAAACTACCAACAGCCCACAACATCTCATCGATGGGACGGATGTCAAGGTTAATTCTGACCTCGTGATACTGAAGAGCAATCAGGGGCAGAGCAAGTCCGGGGTTACGGCAGTACCAGAACTGAAGAGGTACATACAGAGTAGTCTCGGGCAGAGCATTACGGGGAGCGCATACCTGACGGGGAGCGCTGGAGTCACAGGGACCATCGATGTTAGCGAACGAAGGATCCGTGATGTAGGTCAGTTGAGTGGTGTTACCGACCATGCGGTAGTATCCACGCTCCTGTTCCTTGGAAAGGGTGAGCTGATTCCAGATGTGCATCCAGTCACCGTATTGACGGTCAATACGCTGTCCACCAATCTCAACCTCAACCTGGGAAACCATCTGTTCACCGGGGAAATCCAACCAACGGGCATATACAGCACCGACCGCGGATCCAATAGTAGCAGTAGACATAGACTGGTTAATTTCGGGCAGAGTTACCTGCAGGTATGTGCGGTATGCAAGATCACCATTACGGCTGATCGTGCAAGTTACACGGCGACCGAAATCGGCCTGGCCATTGAATGTCTGTTCAATAGACTCCATGGCGAAGTTCGTGTGGCGACGGTAAGTCACCTTCCAGAAAGTAATCTGAGGATTGCCCGTAAGATAGACATCCTGGGCACCATAAGCGACAAGTTGCATTAAACCTCCTCCCATATTGTTATAATATGGGGAAAGAAAAAAAAATTTGCTAAATGTAATTAATTCATTTATTGTATTAATTGATTAATATCCATGTTTTTTTCGATAAATTTCTTTAGATACGTATCAAGAAATATTTCCTTTTTACCTTCATGCTTCTTAGAAAAAATATATTTATCGTCTTTAAGTTTCACTTCCCACCCATTTTGAATAGCGTTATATATAAATGTCATTTTTTGAAAATTAATATAATTTATCTCTATATTTTGCGGTGTGTTAAAATTAATAGTCTCCATTCTTAGAATTTTAATAGAAAACATAATTATATGTTAAACCCAATAAATTTGTAATTATTTAAAAATCAAAAAAAAGGCAAAAATTAATATTATAATATTTATTTTAAATTAAAAATGTTACTACATAAATATGTATAATGCCTAATTTTAAACCAAAAAATACAAAAAAAATTATAATAAATCAAAAAACGAATATTACATTAGATGAAAAACATAAAGAATTACTTGATGTATTTCGCCATGAAACTGATGTTGTTTTACCAACATTAAGAAAAGAAAAAAAAGAACTTCAAAAAAAACTAAAAGATCCTAATATTACTATTGAGCAATCATTAGATATGCGGGATAGACTCGTAATTCTTAAAGAGGAAATATTAAATATCAAAAGAGCAGAAAAAGAGTATCTTCTTAATAATTCAAAATATGTTTTTGAATATTTTGAAAATAAAAAACAAATTTCCGAAGGAAAAAATAAAACTACATTACTTAATGATTTTTTTAATATTAAGCGTGAAAATGCTGATACAGTATCCAAAGAAAGAACAAATGTCCAAAAATATTTAACTAATGTGGATGAAACATTTCTTGATATAAATAATTTTGTGATGCAAACAGATATATGTCAAAATTGTAATAAAGGAGAACTTATACCAGTAGATCATGAAGGAATTCTTGTATGTAATAATTGTTCTAATAGTATAAAATTTTTAGTGGAAAATGATAAACCTTCTTATAAAGAACCACCTAAAGAAGTCTGCTTTTATGCATATAAACGTATAAATCATTTTAGAGAAATTTTGGCACAATTCCAAGCAAAAGAAACAACCTTAATTCCTGATGAAGTTCTTGAAAATATAAAATTACAAATTAAAAAAGAGAGAATTAAATTAACACAAATCACAAATAAAAAAGCAAAAGATATTCTAAAAAAATTGGGATATAATAAATATTATGAGCATATACCATTTATTAAAGATAAATTAGGTATAAAACCTCCTATTATGAGTGCGGAACTAGAAGAAAGATTATGTAATCTTTTTACTGATATTCAAGGACCCTACGCCAAATATTGTCCCGACGATAGAGTTAACTTCCTTAATTATTATTATACTGTATATAAATTGTGTGAATTATTGGATCAAAGGCAATTTCTTCCTTTTTTTCCTATGCTTAAAGATAGAGAGAAAAGAATAGAGCAGGACGAAATATGGAAGAAAATATGCGGGGAATTAGATTGGGAATTTATTCCTACAATTTAATTAGTTAGTTTTAAGTCGTTCAATATTAATTTGTGACTGTTTACGCAGTGTATTATATTCATTTGAAATACATTCAAAATGTCTAAATACTGAATTAAATTTATCATCATCACAATTAAAACATACAAATTTATTTGTTGATGTATTTGAATCTATTAACATAATAGATGGGAAATCTCCATTATTTAAAATATTTAACCCAGTTAATATGTCTTTACAGGATAAAATGCGATCTGGATAAATTTTCTTAAGTTCTTCAAAATAATTTTTATTTAATTCTTTGATGTGCTTAAGTTTCCACTTTGAATCATTCATTATATGCTTAATATATGCTTAATATAAGTTATATTTTTATATGATATCTTCCTAATAATAGAAAGAAAGAAATCATAATTATGATAGTTTAACTTAAATATTAATTGTATTTAGTTTTATAACTTAAGTGCGGGGGAAACCGACAAGGTTAGCACCAATACCAAGACCAGCACCGCTGCGGGCAGATACGGCCATGCTTGGGACGTAGGTATCCAGAATGCTGAAAGTGGCAGCAGCAGTCAAGGAGATGAGGGCAACCTCATCAAGATTGAGCGAACGCTTGGGGATAGCGAAAGCAGCAAGAGCAACCATCAGACCTTCAACCAAGTATTTGATAGCGCGCTTAACGAGTTCGCCAAGATTAAGTCCTTCAATGTTCAACATTTTATAGATATTATGTAGAAAAAAATATATATATATGCGGATAAAACTTAAAAATGTAATGTGATTAATAGTTTATAAATGGCGGAATTTACTAAAGATAATAATGCAGGACATTCCGATGGTATTGTTCATAGAATTAATTTAGATGGAACAAATAATCCTAAATATGTTGATTTATTGGATGAAGATAAAACTGTAGCTGGACAAAAATTTGTTTGTGTTTCGTTTGTCTCTCCAGAAAAAATTTTAGCGGACAAAAATCTTTATTATTTTCAGCAATTCCTAAAGCAATGGAATATGGCTAAATCTTTGGAGAAATATACACAATTTCTAAGTTTTCTTGCTTATAAATATAATTTGAATTTTGATAATTTAACAAAAGATTTGCAAGAATTTTGTGCTGAAGAAAAAGGTAATTTGTTTGCAACTACACTGGAAGATGAATTTAAAACTTATATTGATAACAATGAAGAGAAACTCGAGAAACAATTTAATGATACAAATAATTTCAAAACATGCACACGTGGTCTTAAAGTGCGTGGTTCATATCCCAGTCAGCAGGAAGCAGAACTTCGTTGTAAGATGCTGCGTGAGGTTGATCCCAATCATGATGTATTTGTTGGACCCGTAGGTATGTGGATGCCTTTCCATCCCGAGGCATATAAAACCGGACGTGTTGATTACTTGGAAGATGAACTAAATCAATTGATGCATGAGAAGCAGAAAAATGAGAAACAGGCTAAACTTGAATTTGATAAACGTATTAAGGAATCTAAAGAGAAGGCTATGGAAGAAAATAAAAAGAAAGCAATGGAAAGTGGTAACGTATTGACGCAAACGATTGATAAAGATGGTAACTTGGTTAGTGTCAAAGATGTAACAACATTTGAATCTGGATTGACAGGCAATACTAATGAAAATGTTGCAGTTGCAGATATTAGAAAAGAACTATTTGAGAGCGAAGATGTAGTGATTGATTATAAAAAATCAGATCATGGTTTGAGTACACTCACAGAAAATAAAGCAAAAGAAGCAAAAGAAGCAAATGAAGCAAATGAAGCAAATGAAGCAAATGAAGCAAATGAAGCAAATGAATCTAATGAAGAGAATTTAGTTATTAATATTTCGGATCCCGCACCTGCTGTAGATGTGCAAGAAGTATCCACAAACGAAGATACTTCTGTAGATACCACTTAAAATGAGTAAATAACTACTTAAATATTATAATATTTAATATTATAATATTAACTATATATAAGTAGTAATGACAAAATCTGTATGTGCTCTTGATGGTTGTAAGAAAAAAATATCATTAGTTGAAGATATAACTTCTATGTGTAGGTGTGGTAAAAAACATTGTACAACACATAGATTATCCGAAAGTCATCAATGTAATTATGATTATCGTAGTGATATTAATGTCGAAGAGACTATTGAAAATATGAAGTGTGTATCACCCAAAATGAAAACTAAAATATAATTATACACCGATGAAGATTTAAAATGGGACAAACGCTGTAAGCGTTTGCCTTTTAAATTCATTTATCGGTAACGTTGCCCTTAAAGATCGGATAGAACGCCTAAGAGGCGTACCATTTTAAATCTTCAAGGGTGTACTACCATCTACTTTTTTTAACATTTATGCGTGGTACAGATCGTTTTTTACTTGAGTTTGGATCATATGGTTCATCTTCATCATCAGAATTAAGATCCTTAGATAATTCCCAGAATTCCTTAGATCCTAATTTAAAATTTCCATGAGGTTCTGCTTTATACCAAAATATTTGGTCTTGCAATTTATTGGATTTTGAATTATTATTTATAACCAGACATTCATAATTTTCCGTGCACTGATCCATGACTTGTACAAATGATTCAAATGTGGGAAACATACCGGCGTAATTTTCCCATATGCGTCTTCTATTTGCAATATAAGGTTCGCGCAATATAAATACAAAATCTATATTTGTTCGCAAATTAGGTGGGATACCAAGAGGATATTGCATAGTAATAATTAGCATAATTTTCCAATGACGTCCATTCATAAAAAGTAATCGCATCATTTTATCTTTAGTCCATGTTGCATCATATAAACAATCATCTAAAATAACGAATGCTCTTGAATCTATTGTCGAACGTTTGTAATTTTGCATTTCTCTCTTTATTTGTTTTAAAACAGTTTTTTGTCTTTTTAAAATATTCTCGATGATAGCAGTATTATATTCATCGTGAATAAATAATTTGGGAACATGATTACAATAAAAACCATTTCCTGCTTCCGTACCTGAAATAACTGTTCCAATAGGAATATCTTGGTGATGAAATAATAAATCACGCACTAAGTAACTTTTACCTGTATCACGACGGCCAATTAATACTACAACAGGTCCATTTATTTCATCTGCTTTAAAACTTATTTGTCGCATATCAAATTTTTTTAATTCAAGTGTCATTTGTATCACTTAGAGAGAAAAAGAATAAATGTATTCCGCATAAATTAGTTTAGATAGAATTAAATAAATATTTTACATCATTAATGGACTTTTCTTATAAAAAGAATAATAATTCTTCTTTATTTACTGCTTTAGCAAAAGAAGATTTTATAAATGCATCAGATGCACAAAATTATATTCCTTTATACTCTAAATTTTTTTCATTAACAGATTCTAATTATAATAATATTAATTTGAATAATACATTATCACTTTATGATGTTAATGATAAAATTAGTAATAATATTTTTAATTGTAAACTAATAGATAATAGTGGAATTATAATATCTAAACCTGTATTTTTTAAATTTAGTCCTTTATTAGACCCAGTTAAATATATAGTTGGTAAATATGATATATCGAATTCCAGTCTTCTTAATCTTCCAGAGTATAATTCTAAAGATTCACACGCTAAAATACGAGATATAAATAATGCTGCATATGTGGATGGATTTTTTACATATCTTACAAGTCAATTATTACATACTCATAATTTTATTCATAGTTTAGACTTTTATGGTTCTTTTCTTGCCACTAAAAATGATTTTTCTGTTGATGTTACTGAAGATTTAGAATATATAAACAAATCTGATTTTTTCCATAAAAATAAAGATAATTTATTTAAATTAGAAAATGGATTTTATTCTGAATTAATGAATTTTGATACACGTAATTATAAAGAGAAATTATCCTTTGATACAGATACTTTATCTAATAATGTTTTGAATTTATCAGATATAAGCGATTTATCAGAGTTTGACGCTCTTTTTAAAAAGCAAGAGCAAGAGCAAGAGCAAAAGCAAGAGCAAGAGCAAGAGCAAGGGCAAGAGCAAGAGCAAGAGCAAAAGCATAAGTGCATCCAATTATGTGACGCAGAACTGTTATTTGTATATGATAATTCCGGTAATCAACGTAGTGCATGTAGCACAACAAGTAATTGTTCATCACGTTCTTCTAACACAGATAATGAATCTTCTGATTGTGATGATCCTGATGATAAAGATACCCTATCTCAATTGGACACTGAATATAGTGGAAGCAGTTGTTCTATGGCTACTGAGGATTCTGTTTTTGCTACTATTTCTAAATTTCCAGTTCAAATTATTTCGCTTGAGAAATGTGAAAAAACTTTAGATTCTCTCCTGATAAATCATGAATTTAGTAATAAAGAATTAGGTTCTATTATTATTCAAATTCTTATGATTCTTATTACATTTCAAAAAACATTTGGTCTTACACATAATGATTTACATACAAATAATATTATGTACGTTTCTACAGAAAAACAATATCTTTATTATCGTGTTGATGGTAAACATTATAAAGTGCCAACATTCGGACGTATTTTTAAAATTATTGATTTTGGAAGGGCAATTTATAAATTTAGAGGTACTGTTATTTGTAGTGACAGTTTTCATTCTAAAGGTGACGCTGCAACTCAATATAATTTTGAACCTTACTTTAATAAAAATAAACCTCGATTAGAACCAAATTTCAGTTTTGATTTATGCCGTCTTGGTTGTTCATTATTTGATTTTTTTGTTGATGATATTTCAGAAATTAAAAATGTTACATCATCTATTGAAAAAATTATTTTAGAATGGTGTGTTGATGATAAAAACAGAAATGTTATGTATAAGAATAATGGTGAAGAGAGATATCCTGAATTTAAACTTTATAAAATGATAGCGCGAACAGTTCATAAACATATACCTATAGATGTTTTACGTAAACCTTATTTTGAAAACTTTGTTGTTAGCAAAAAAAAAATTAATAAAACAGGAAAAATTATAAATATTGATAATTTACCATCTTATATGTGCTGATACAGAGTTAAATATATGATAAAATAATACATATATTTGTTAAATATATGATAAAATAATACATATATTTGTTAAATATATGATAAAATAATACATATATTTGTTAAATATATGATAAAATAATACATATATTTAACTAATTTAAAAATCGGGATTTCCCGTAAAAGCAGATGTTGGTGAAATCTTAGTAATTCCAGCAGCGAATTGATCTAAAACAAATATTCCTAAAATACTACTAAGATATACAATGACTGTATCTCTTACTAAATCTTTTATAGGTTTGGTTTCTTTTAAAATTACTCGCATTTCAACTACTTTAAGAATTATATAAATTACAGCTATTGCTCCGGCAGATATAAATGAACTTTCCATTATTAAAATAAATTGTTAAAAACAAACTCATTTATTTACGCAATTTATGCAATCATTTCAACATCATCTAAAACTGGAGGATTTAATGTCATCGTTCTATTAAGATCATTAATATCTGCTATCTCTAATCTTACTTCATTACCAATAGTAAGTTTACTTTCCATATCATCTTCTTCTTCTGCTTTACGTCGCTCTGCTGATTCAGATGCAATCTGTTCTAATCGCTCAATTGTTTTAGGGGCATCAATAGTGCTTTCTATACCTGTAGTAGATATAGCGTTATCGACATTAGAAAATCCAACTCGATCTGCATCCTCGCTAATAGTAGGTGTTTTAATCATTAATGAAATATTTTCATCTTCGTTTGGAGATGATGCAATAGGTACAGAATCCTGCGTTTTTATAATAGCAGGCGATTGCATTGATTCTGAATCCGCAGATGCAGCAGATAATTCATTTTCTGTTGTTGTAGAAGGATTTTCTATTGTAAATGGTGTTTGTTCTTCTTCCTTAGATGTAGTATCAGTTTGAGTAGTGGAATCCGCAGCAGCGGCAGAATTGGTTTCTGTGGTGTCTGTATTATCTGTTTGTGGTGGTGTATCAACCTCTTTAATAATTTCTTCTTCTTTAATTTCAACATCTTGTTCTTCGGTTTCATCCATATATGCACGTAGAATCATTTCTACAGGCATTGTATCTCGAACTGTATTAAGAACACACTCATTAATTATTATTTCTAATTCACGATTATGTTTTTGGATTTGCAAAGGGGCAATATTTTTTTCAAATAAATAGATATTTGTATAAAGTTTGCGGGCAACACTTATATAAACTTTATGAACAAAATTATCTACTGATGGTATATCTATATCAATCTTTTTTTGTTTTTGTCCCACACGTACACACGTAAGTGCTTTTAATTGTATAATATGAACACACGTTATTAACTCTTCCAAATAACCACACCCCGACACTTCACTAATTCTTTTACGTTCTTCCTCAATAATTGTTGAATTCCACTTTGGAACACGACTCAAAAATGTTTGAAAAGTCATTAAATATTTATCTTCTTCATCATTATCTTTACATAAAGTCCACGCTTCACTGAAAATAGATTTAAGACCAACAATAACTGCGGGTGTAAAAATATTTACAAGACGTGCACACCATTCATTCTTGGATTCTCCCAAACTTGCAATAGAATAATCATCCATTTTACTTTACATAAATGATATATTTTCTAAATCATAATCAGAACGTATAAAAAGAAAATTCAATATAAAAACAATTAATAGTTTTTCATTTCTAAATTCTTTCTTAACTTTGTGAAAAGCCAGAAGAAATTGATTTTTTTTTAAATTATCCATCTCTAAATTTTCTATATACGTTAATACATCTAATCCACTATAACCTTTTTCATATAATTTAATGGAAAAATTCATAATTTTATCATGATTTGTTAAATCAGTTTTTTCAAAGGATTTTTTTAACCATTGTTGCCTTTTTCTCTCTTCATTATTTACACCAAAACTATTATCCAATGAATATTTATGAAGATTTATTTTTTTACCATCTATCACCGGTTCACATACAAAAATTTCGCAAAATCTCGATAAAATTGGTTTTAATAATTTATATTTGTCTTCTACTATAATAAAAAATCTGGTTGTATGACTAAAAAGTTCTATACATCTTCGAAGAGCAGATTGAGCGTCAATTGTTAGTTTATCTGCATTTGATAAAATAATAGTTTTGAAATGTCCACTACCTTTGATATTTATATGGGTTTTTGCAAAAAATTTTAAATCATCTCTTACAAATTTTATTCCTTTTCCATGTGCACAATTAACATTCATTACATACGCTTCTACTAATTCTTTATCATTTTCATAAATATTTGATACAAATTGGTGGACGATTGTGCGTTTTCCGCTGCCACTTGGACCATGAAATATTATATTGGGTATTTTTTTATTTTCTAAAAAAAATTGTAATTTATTTATAATTGTTTTATGTATTTGGAGAGACATATAAGTATATATAGGTTCTATTTATTAAATATGTTTCATATGTTTTATATGTTTTTATGGTAAATTATACTATAAAATTATACTATAAAATTATACTATAAAATTATACTATAAAATTATACTATACTATACAATTAAATTATACTATACAATTAAATTATAAATATATTATAATGAAAAATATTATAATATTTTTTTCTTTACTGTATAGTTTATTATATATTATTTTAATAATACTTTTATATGACACACTTATTTATGCCCAACTTTGAAGACTTTGTGTATATGGATTTTGTTTAAATGCAGTTAAAATATCAGGATTAATTCTGTCACATCCCTGGCATTCATCTATATATTGTGGTGCACTAATACTTCCGTGTGTTTCCATACTGGGAATTGTGCTTTGACCACCTCTTGGAGCCCACATGCGATTATTATTACGATCAGCATCTTGTCTGTCGATATGAATATTTTGATCATTATTAAAATCATCTGTTTGTCCATGATTTGGTCTATTTGGATAAGTTTTATTTACATTATTATGTTGGTTATAGGCAGAAGCATAACTTTGTATAGCAGTATTTGTAGTTGGACCGCCAGCGCTACCAACATATGAGCAAGATGTAGTATCGCGCTGAACTTCAACTGATTGTTGTTTCGAAATTAAATAAGCGTTTGCTTTCTGATTTTCCATATTAAGATGATTATTATCTAATTGATTTCCAGTCATTTCTCTAATAGTAGTTCGTGTTCTATCCGCAGGATTATATACAGGTAAATTTGATACTGTTGTAGTAGCATTACCATT
>Ga0310120_10001208_pt1 | contig 19530 bp, 12 predicted proteins | sample CB27_AW_983_MG_FD_203506 | JGI IMG/M metagenome (GOLD analysis project Ga0310120, IMG submission 203506) | Marine microbial communities from Western Arctic Ocean, Canada - CB27_AW_983 | ecosystem: Environmental > Aquatic > Marine > Oceanic | place: Canada: Western Arctic Ocean | collected...
CGCCGCGGGATTCACCCACCGCACCGCAGGTCCGATAGGTTGTTTGTCACCTCTTCGCCGCCCGCCTCACCGCCCCGTCGAAGGCCCGCAACATTTCCGCGCGCTGTTCCACTCCCAGCCCCTTCGAAAATTCCGCCCGCACCTTGCCCGGGTCGAGTCCCTTCTTCCTTGCGAGCGGACTCTCCCCCAACACCCCGCTGCCCGCCAGGTATCCCGCGATCACACCGGCCATCACGCCGGCCAGCACCAGCCAGATCGAAAAGCGAGGAGGCATGCTTGCACCCTAGGACCCGCAACCGGTCGAATCAACTGAAAGCGGCCCGGCGGTCCCTGCCGACTCGTTCCGCGACCCGACTTCGACACTGCTCTCGATGTCAGGCGGGCTATTCCACGATGAAATACGGGTTCAACAAGTTCTCCTTGTTGTAGCGCAACGGTTCCCGGGTTTCGGCATTGAGAACCTGTTTGCCGGCGGCCGTCGCAACCGCGTGGGCTGCGGCCGTGTCCCATTCCATGGTGGGACCGAATCGGGGATAGACGTCTGCAGTGCCTTCCGCCACCAGGCACAGCTTCAGAGAACTTCCCGCCGAAAGAAATTCGACCCGCTTGCCCTCTTTGCGCAGACCCTCCACGAAAGCTTCCACCTCCGGAGTTAGATGCGAGCGGCTCGCCACCACCCGGACCTCCTCCTTTTCCGAGTAGGGCGGACCGCCGGTGATCTGCTCGGTCTCGCCACCCTTCCCGATGCGCCAGGCGCCCTTACCCAACGCACCCAGGTACATGGTGTCCGTCACGGGCCGATAAACCACCCCGAGCACCGGCCTGCCATCCACCACCAGCCCGATATTCACCGTAAACTCCCCGTTTTTCTTGATGAACTCCTTGGTCCCGTCGAGAGGATCCACCAGCCAGAAGCGCTCCCATCCGCGGCGCTCCGCGTAGACAATCTCCCTGTTTTCCTCCGAGATGACGGGCGTGTCGGGGTGGGCCGAGTGCAGGAACTCCATGATGACCTCGTTGGAGGCCTTGTCCGCCTCGGTCAACGGCGAAGCGTCCTCCTTGTACTCCACCTCGATGTCCCGCCCGTAGACCTCAAGAATCTTCTCCCCCGCGGCCCGTGCCGCCTCTAACAACGGACCCAGCTCCACTCCCTGTGCCTCCTCGATCATCCCGCTCATTTCCGAAAACTGACAACTGACAACTGACGACTGGCAACCGCCCACCGCGCCGCAGCCATCAATGCGAGCGGCAGAACTCCTCGAAGCGCGTGATTCCTTCGTTCAGGACGTCGAGGGTGGTGCAATAGCTGAGTCGCAGCGAGGCGTCGTGCCCGAAGGCGATCCCCGGCACGGCGGCCACCTTGTAGCGGGTCAGAAGCTTGTCGCAAAGATTCTGCGATTTCAGCCCAAGGTCGCTGCAGTTCACGAAGAAATAGAAGGCCCCATCCGGATTGGTGACGCTGACATTCGGAATCGCAGCCAGGCGCCCATACACGAATTGCCGCCGCACATCGTACTCGTTGCGCATGTCTTCCACGAAACTCTGCGGCCCCTGTAGGGCCGCCAATGCTCCGTACTGCGCGAAAGAGGTGGCGTTGGAGGTGGTGTGACTCTGAATTTTCGCGATAGCCGCTCCCAACTCGGGCGGGGCGGCGGTGTAGCCGAGGCGCCAGCCGGTCATGGAGTAGGCCTTCGCGAACCCGTGACAGATCACGGTGAGGCTTTGCAACTCCTCGCTGATCTGCGCGATGCTGACGTGCTTCTTGTCACCGTAGACGAGCTTTTCGTAAATCTCGTCGGAGAGAATCATAATGTCCTCGTAGGAGGCCACCTCGCCGATCGCCTTAAGCTCTTCCTCGGTGTAGACCGACCCGGTCGGATTGCCGGGCGAGTTGATGATGACCATCTTCGTCCTGGGCGTCATGGCCTCTTCGAACTGGCCCGCCGTCATCTTCCAATTGTTCTTCTCCTCTGTCTCCACGATGACGGGGACCGCGCCGACCAGCCGGACCATCTCGGGATAGCTCACCCAGTAGGGGGCCGGGATGATCACCTCGTCGCCCTCGTCACACATCGCCAAGACGGTATTGAAGCAGGCCTGCTTGCCCCCTGAGGTCACGCATATCTGCTTCGGCTCGTAAACCAGGTTGTTGTCGTTCAGGAGCTTTTCGGCGATGCCTTCGCGCAGCTCCGGAATCCCGGCCGCCGGAGTGTACTTCGTTTTGCCTTCCTGCAAGGCCTTCACCGCCGCGGCCTTGATGTGGTCGGGGGTGTCCATCTCCGGCTCGCCACCGGCAAGTCCGTAAACTTCGTCACCCTGGGCCCGCATGGCCTTGGCTTGGTTGGTAACCGCAAGGGTCAGGGACGGGGTGACGCTCTGAACGCGGGAGGAGAGGGAGTCGAGATCCATGGATGAGTTTTCGCCGGTCGATTACCGCCCAGAGGCGGAGTAACGGACGCTGGGCGAACACTCCCCTCCGGAGCGGGGGGCAGTTCATAGCGGTGCTCTCCTCGGATGCAAGCGAAGAAATCCGTATTCGGGTGCCGATCGCAGCAAACCTCGCACTCAGGATTCCCGCCCCCCGCGACCGCGACCCCGCGGCGCCTTCCCATACTTCGCCACGTGAAGGGCCCGGGCCTGCTTTTGCCAGCGGTGCCGCTTGATGAGGTCCTTCAGCTTGAGGTCCTCGCTGATAGCCTCGATTTGCGGCGTCCGCCACGCCGCGACCTGGCGGAAGGTATAGATCCCTGCGGCGTTGAGTTTCTTCCCGATCACCTCCCCCACCCCCTTCAGGGCGGTGAGATCGTCGCATTCGGCAGGGGCGCTGAGGTACAGGGGGCCCAGCCGCGGGTCGTCGTGGCTCGCGGAATCGTGACCGGGAAGATTCTCCGCACCAGCCGGCGATTTATCGTTCACCGGCGCCTCTTCTCCCTCGCCCCCGGGCAGGGATTCCGCCGCGCCTCCCGGATCGGGCCGGGGAGCCTCGCCCGGCTCCGCTCCAAGGGAACTCCGCAAGTCATCCGCAGCAGCCGTACTTCGCCTCTCAGGAGACTCGGCGGGGGCATTTCTGAGTTCCGCGATCTCGCCCGCCAGGATCTTCTGGGTCTCCTCCGCCACCGCGGCGGCATGTTCCAACTCCCCGATCCGGTCCGCCAGGTGTTTGCGCTCGACCTGGGCCTTGGTCAGCTCGGCCTGGGCGCGAACCAGGCGCTCTTCCGCGGCTCGGGCCTCCTCCTCCACATCCGAGAGGATCTTGGCTCGCTCTTCCGCTTCCACCAGTTCGCTACGCAGGCCATGTATCTCCCTGCGCAGCACCGCGGTGGCGTCCTCCACCTGCCGGCGTTCCCGTTTCTGGTCCGCCAGGTCATGAAGAAGGCGGTCTCTCTCGGCTTTGATCTGGTTGACGAGGACCTCCGCCTTGCTATCCCCGCTCAGCACCGCGAGATGCTCGTTCAATTGCTTTTTCTCTTCCCGCAACCGGTGAAGCTCATCCGCCCACTTGTCCTTCTCAGCCTCATATCGGATCAGCTCCTCCTGCGCGTCCTCACGCTCTTGCTGCACCAGGTCCAGGTCAATCTTCACCATTGCGACTTCGCGCTGGGCCCCCGCCACCCGTTTTTCCAAGTCGGCCTTCTCCGTCGACAGTTGTTGCAATTCGCTCCCGGTTCGGGTCACGCGCTCTTCCAATTCCGAGAGGCGCGCCTCCAGTCCACTCTTTTCGGCCCGTTGTTCTTCCAGGGTGCGTTTGACCTCATCCCGTTCTCCCCGCGTCGAGGCCAGGTCATCTTCGAGGCTTTTTTTGTCCCCGCTCACACCCGTCAACTTGGCGGCTGCCATCGTTGCGCTGGCCTGGGCGTCACCCAGCTTTTTCTCCAGCGCGGCCCGCTCCGCCGCCAGGTTTTCGAGATCTTTCGCGCCCTGTTCCTTCTGCTTGACCAGTGAGTCCAGCTGGGCCTCCAGCTCGTTGCGCTTGGCACGGAGGATGTCCAGCTCTTCGTCGGTCTTCCTGCGGCCTTCGTTGTGCCGCGCCGCTTCCCGTGCCAGCTTCTCGACCAGTTCGTTCTTTTCTTTTCCAAGCTTGGCGAGGGCTTCCGACTTCTCGTCGCGCTCCCTCTTTACGCTGGCCACCGTTCCCTCGATGCCGGCGCGCGCCGATTTGAGACCCTTCATCTCCTCCACGAGTCTCTCGCTCTCCTTCTGGAGATTTTTCAGCTCCCCTTCCAGTCCGGCCCTGGCCTCTTCCAAGGCCCTGGCCTCCCCGCTCCTGCTCCGGCACTCCTCCTCCAGCGCCGCCAGCTTCTTTTCCAACTCTCCCGCCGCCTTCGCCGCAGCCTTTTCCCGCTCTTCCACCTTTTTCTCCCACTCGCTCGCGACCTTCGCTGCGGCCTTGTCCTTCTCTTCCAGCTTTATCTCCCACTCGCTCCCGACCTTCGCCGCGGCCTTGTCCTTCTCCTCCAGCTTTTTCTCCCACTCGCTCCCGACCTTCGCTGCGGCCTTGTCCTTCTCTTCCAGTTTCTTCTCCCACTCGCTCGCGACCTTCGCCGCGGCCTTGTCCTTCTCTTCCAGTTTCTTCTCCCACTCGCTCCCGACCTTCGCTGCGGCCTTGTCCTTCTCTTCCAGTTTCTTCTCCCACTCGCTCGCGATCTTCGCCGCGGACATTTCCTGCTCTTCCAGCTTTTTCTGCCATTCGCTCGCGATCGTTGCCGCGGCCTTTTTCTCTTCCGCCAGCTTCTTCTCCAGCTCCTGGGCCTGTGCGAGGCGTTTCTTTTCCAATTCTCGTTCCCTGGCAGCCAGCTTCCTCTCCACATCTTTCCCCTGCTGCGTCAACGCCTTGTCCCTTGCGGCCAGTTTCTTTGCCAGTTCCCGCTTCTCGGTCTTGAACTTCTTCAGCTCCCTCTTCGGGAGGGCGCCCGGGCTCGCCTTCGCGGCCTGCGTCTTCGCCTCCGCCCCCTCCTTCACCTTCGCAGCAAGCTCCTCCGCCAGTGAGTCCTTCTTCTTTTCGAGGGCCGCGAGGTTGTCCTCCGCCTTGCGGCGCTCGATCTGCGCCCTCTCGAGGCCTTTCTTCAGACTCTCCCTCTCGCGCCGCAAGTCCGCCAATTCCCGGCCGAGTTCAGGCGACACCACCGGCTGGGTCCCCTCCGATTCGACCGCCGCCCGGTAAAGCTTGAACTGCTCGCGCTCCCGGCTGAGCTCCAGTTCCACCTCCTGGGCTGTCCGCTCTGCATCCTCTATACGATTGCGCGCCTCCTGCGCACCGTCCCGGTGCCTCCCCCATGCCAGCCACCCGTAAACCGCCCCCAGCGCCGCCGCCGGCACCACCAGAAACAGGCTGTACAGCCCGTAGTGGAGAAGGAAGTAGGTGAGGGCGTCCATCGATTGCTTCGCAGCCTTACTTCACCACGATCTCCACTTGGTTATCCCGTGCCCCGCCCGGCGTCACGCCCAAGGGAACCACTTCCAACTGATCCGGCTCCACGCCGTGCTCAACCAGGACGCGCACCACCGCCTGCGCCCGTTTGCGGGCCACCTGCCCGTTCACCGTCACGTTGCCGCTGCTTCCGGGGTGCCCACCCACCACGAAGCGCGCTCCGTCACCTGCTCCGAGGGCGGCCCGCGCCGCCGCGATGGCCTTGCCACGCTCCCCCTCCGGAATCTCGGTGCCCGCCCCCGCCCCAAAGTTCACCACGTTCTCTCCCAGCTGCCGCCGGAGTTGTTCCAGCCTGGTGGCGTCCGCCAGCGAAACCGGCCGGTAGCCGGGAAAGTGATAAATCGACGGGTGCAGGTTGAATTCCTCCAGAACCTCGTCCTTCGACACTACTTCGCTCGCCTTCGACAGCCAGTCGCTGCGCAGCCCCGCCGTCGCGTCGCCCCGCATCGTCAGCCGCCCTCGCTTCAATTCCGCGCTGCGGTTCCCGTATCCATGAAAATAGTACTTCAGAAACTCGTTCCATTCGCGCGCCCCGCTCGGCGCTCCAACCCTGTCGCGCCGCTCGATTTCATCGTCCCATCCGGCCTGCGGCGAAAGGGACGGCGGAAGTTGCCCCGGGAAGTCCCGCGGCATCAATCCCTCCCCGCGAAAGACCCCGTCTTGGCGCGAGATCCGCATCCACCCATACGTGTGCAACTGGTTCCCTTCCGGACCCACACGCACTCCGGGCAGGGCGTGCACGCGCGCCCCCACCTCCTTCCGCTGCGCATCGCTTGCCACCCGTCCCGAGATCACGGCGTCGAGATACTGCATCCGCACCGACGGGGCTTCCACTCCTTCCCCCCGCAGGACCTCCAGCACCGAAGCACTCAGCTCCGGTTGCAGGCGCGTCTCAAATCGATGCTTCTGGAAGTACGCCATGGTCGGGATCAACAACACGATCGCCAACAACACGAACCCCTTCACGACCCGCATAGTCGGTGAGGGATTCCCCCCCGACAAAAGAAAAACGACCCGATTTCCGCCTTCTCCGCCGCGGCGCGCCCGATTCCCCGTGCCCCTTCCGGTCCCGTAACCCGTGTCACCGCACCCACCCCGCGGTCCCATTGCTCATTTCGACAGCCCGCCCAGGGCCGAAACCCACTTGCCCTTCTTGCGCACCTCTCTCATTTCGAGCCCGGCCGCCCCCGCTGCCGCCTCGGTCTTTTCCCACTGCGGACGCAGCACCCCCGAGATAATCAGGTGGCTGTCCCGCGTCAGGGTGTTCCTGATCTTCGCAAAACATTCCTGCAGAACATCCGCAAACAGGTTGGCGGCCACCACCTCGTACTGGCGCTGCGTGGTCCATTCCAGGAGATCGGCCTCCTCCACCCGCACCCCCCTCGCTCCGTTACGCTCCGCATTGTGCCGTGCCACCTCCACCGCATTGGGATCGTAGTCCAGGGCCTCGCACTCCTCCGCACCCAACAGGTTGGCCGCGATCGCCAGCACCCCCGATCCGCATCCCAGGTCCAGCAGCCGCCAGCGCTGCCCGCGCCGCGCCTTCGCCTCGTCCGCCACGAATCGCAAGCAGGATGCCGTGGTGGGGTGATCCCCGGTGCCGAATGCCATCTCCGGGGGTATGCTCACCACCGTCCGTCCCGGATGCTTGCGCCGCAGCTCCCGCAGCTCCGTCCCTCCACCCTCCTCCGTGATGAGAAGACTGTCCCGAATCTTGATCGGCGGCCCCACCTCCGAGGAGAGGGCCACCCAGTTCTTGTCGGCCAGGGGCTTCACCGCCCCCCCGAATTGATCGACAATCTCCTCCGCCTCCATCTTCCGCTCGCAGTACACATCGATCCGCACGGACTTCCCCCCCTTCAGCCGGGTGAGGACAGCATTCGGATTCCCGTGGAAGCGCTCCTCCCAGGCGTCCTCCCACCGGGCCGCCGAAAGTTTCGACCAGACCCACATCGTGCCCGTCATTGGAGCATATCCAGATCAGGTACCGACACAAAAATACTATTTTCTCTAACCGGGCGCGCAGGTTCCAGGTGGGTATAGTTCCGAGGCATCCGGCCCGGTCCGGTCGCCAATCCTTGCCTCGCCAAAAAAGTCAGCCCGTCCCGATTGTCCGGAACAGGCTGGTTGAAGTGGAGCGGGTGAACGGATTCGAACCGTCGACATTCACCTTGGCAAGGTGACGCTCTACCACTGAGCTACACCCGCATCCATGGGGGGGGTTAGTTACATCTCCCCGGTCCGCTCGCAAGCCAATTTTCGGGCTCCCGGAACGGCTCGGGATCCTCATTTCACGGGATTCGACGGCTTCCACCCGTCCCGCCCGACCACTGCGAGACCTGCCCTCCCGCCCCCGCCCGCCCCCGTAGCGGGTCGTGGCCCGCCGAAAAAATTACGTGTCCCTTCCCGTCCAATCGCGGTTAATGAATCCCCGTTCGCCATGGACACGCTCGCCGAAATCGTTGCCCACAAGCGCACCGAGGTGGAGGCCCTCCTCCCCCTGGCCGCCAAGCTCAAAGCCGCCGCTTTGCAGCGCAATGACTTCGGCGGCTTCCGTTCCGCCCTCGATCGCGGGCCGGACCGCCTTGGCGTTATCGCGGAGGTCAAAAAGGCCTCGCCCTCCGCCGGGGTGATCGATCCCGACTTCGATCCCCTCCGTCAGGCCACCATGTACATCGAAGGCGGCGCCTCGTGCATGTCGATCCTCACCGACCAGAAATACTTCCAGGGTTCGCTCAGCGACCTCGCCTCGATCTCGCAGCAGTCCCCCATTCCCCTCCTGCGCAAGGATTTCACGATTCACGAGGCGCAGATTTACGAAGCGGTTGTGGCCGGTGCCGACGCCATCCTTCTCATCGTGGCCTGCCTCCCGGACGAGGACCTTCGCAATCTTTACCACACCGCCCGCGACCTCCAGCTCGATGTCCTGGTGGAAGTCCACGACCTGTCCGAAATGGAGCGGGCCATCGAGCTCGGTGCCGACCTCATCGGGATCAACAATCGCAACCTGAAGACCTTCCGGACCGACCTCGCCACCACCACGCGATTGGCGGAAGAAGCGCCCGACCATGTGACCCTCGTGTCGGAATCCGGCATCAAGACCCCCGCCGACGCCCAGCGCGTCCTCGACGCCGGAGCCAACGCCATCCTGGTCGGCGAGTCGCTCATGCGGGCCAATATCCCGGGCGACGAAATCCGGGCCTACCGGGATCTCACCGCCTCGCAGCCCCTGGAAGAAGTCACCCCGAACATTGACAACGGCGAACCGGCACCGCAGAACCCGGACCTCAAAGCGTGAAACCCCACGAGCTCTACAAACTCCTCGAACCCGCCGTGGTGGCGGAAATGTTCACGACCTTTCGCGACGAGGAGCGCGAAATCTACAAGAGCGCGGTGGCCAGCCTCGCCCAGGCCCGCAAGCTCCGCCCCGTCTACGTCCAGAAAAAGCCCGTGAAGGAGCAAATCGAGTGGATGCACAAGACCCTCGCCCTCCGCAGCAGCGACATGATCGGGGAACACCTCCTGCAGGTCTGGTTCATGAAGTTCCAGCAACCTCTCCTCGTCGGGTTCTGCGACGGAATGGGCATCGAGCACAACGGGGAGGGCTCGGTGGAAGGCACCCTCCCGGAAGACCTCGACTCCGGCAAACTCGAGGCCACCGTCGATCAACTCTACGCCGGTCATAACCCCAGGATCGTTTCCCTCTACCTCCACGTCTTCAACCTTCAGACCCCGGGCGGCTGGGAGAGCCTGACGGAGTTGTTGCAGAGCGATCCGCGCGTGAAGTTGGGAGCGGAACAAGAAGAGGCGCCGGAACCGCCTCCCGAACCCCCGCCCGCCGCGGAATCACCCCCGGAATCGGAGAAGCATGCTGCTGTGGAACCTCCCCCTGAATCGGAGAAGCATGCCGCTGTGGAACCTCCCCCTGAATCGGAGAAGCATGCTGCTGTGGAACCTCCCCCGGAATCGGAGAAGCATGCCGCTGTGGAACCACCCCCTGAATCGGAGGCGCATGCCGCTGCGGAATCGCCCTCGGATCCAGGGGAAGAAGCCGCCGTGCCGCATGATTCTGCCGGCGATTGAAAATCAATGCGCCGGTCCGTGGCACAACCGTCGCGGTCGTGGTGGTCGGGAGGCCCAACCGGGAGGCGCCGAACCTCAATTCCGACGCGGGCCTGACACACGATCGGGACGGTCGCGCCACTCCCCCCCGGACCGACGGACAGGGGTCCGCTCGGCTCTGGACACCCGCATTGCTCCACGAGCAGCGGATTCGTTGCCCCGCAATCAGGCCATGATGTCCTTCACGACCCGTCCGTGCACGTCGGTGAGGCGGTAGTCGCGACCGCTGAAACGATAGGTGAGTCTTTCGTGATCGAGGCCCATGAGGTGCAGGATGGTGGCGTGCAAGTCGTGGACGTGGACGCGGTTTTCCACCGCGGTGCAGCCGAACTGGTCGGTGGCGCCGTAACTGAATCCGGGCTTCACGCCGCCGCCCGCCATCCACACCGTGAACCCGTAGTGGTCGTGGTCGCGGCCCTTGGCGCCTTCGGAGGTCGGAGCACGGCCGAATTCGCCTCCCCAGACGACGAGCGTTTCCTCCAGGAGGCCCCGCTGTTTCAGATCGATAATGAGGGCCGCGATGCCCTGGTCACACGCTCGCGCCAGCTTGGGGTGCCCGCCGGGGATGTCCTCGTGGCCGGTGTCCCACGGAACGGTGTAGCCATCGATCGAGAGGGAAAGCTGTACCATGCGGACCCCGCGTTCCACCAAGCGCCGCGCGATCAGGCAGCCCTTGGCGTATTCGGTCCCGCCGTAGAGATCGAGGGTGGCCTTCGATTCGCCCCGCACGTCGAAGGCTTCGGGGGCGGCCATCTGCATGCGGAAGGCCATCTCCATCGTTCCAACGCTCGCTTCCAGCCGCTCGTCTCGTCCCTGCCGCTCCAAGTCGAGATTGTTCAGGCGGCGGAGCAGTTCGATTTGTCGTCGTTGCTGTGAGGGCGAGAGATCCTTGTTTTTCACGTTTCTGAGGACCTCTTCCGGTTTCATCTCGTGGATATTGACATAGGTGCCGGCATGAGCCGCGGGCAAAAAGGAGTTTCCCCAGTTGGCGATGTCGCCGGCCGGTTTGGCGCGCGGGCTCATGGCCACAAAGCCGGGCAGGTTTTCGTTTTCGCTGCCGAGCCCGTATGTCAGCCACGCCCCCATGCTTGGACGACCGGGCTGAAGGTGGCCGAGGTTCATCATCGAGATGGCGCCCTGGTGCTCCGGGATATCGGTATGCATGGAATGGATAAAGCAGAGCTCATCCACCAGATTGCCCACGTGCGGAAAGAGGTCGCTGACCCACTTGCCGCATTCTCCGTATTGCTTAAAGCCGAACGGCGAGGGCATGAGGCCACCGGTTGTGTTGCGCAGCGTCTTGCGGACCACCACCTTGGGGCGCTGCCCGGCGTACTTCGCGATCTCCGGCTTGTAATCGAAGGTGTCGACCTGCGACGGACCACCGGGCATGAAGAGTTGGATGATGTGCTTCGCCTTCGGAGCAAAGTGCGGGGCCCTGGGTGCCCGCGGAGAAGCGGAGGCCGGCACGTTGGCGGCCTCCGCCGAAAGCAGCCCGGCCCGGCCCAGCACCCCGGCCAGTGCCACCGTGCCGAAGCCCGCCCCGATGCGGGAGAGCATCTCGCGGCGAGTCAGGGCTGGATACGGATCCTGATGATTCATTCTTCTCCCTTCTTGATCATACTCCTAATTCTGCTCCAAATCAATCATCTGACGTTCATCAACTCGTTGGAACTCAGGAGAACCTGCGCCAATTGCTGCCACGGCGTGAGCTTGGTCTCGGGATCTCCCGAGGCCTGGGCCAGGAATTCGAGTCCGAGTTGTTTTTCCAGGTCGCTTGCGGTGCGACCGTGCAGTAACCGATAAGCCCGCTCGATCCGGGCCTCGTCATCCGAAGCATCCTTCTCCAGCCGTCCCGCGAGGGCGCCCGCCCGATCGGTGATGAAGCGGCTGTTCAGCAAAAACAGGAACTGCTGCGGCACCACGCTGACCGGCCGCTTCGGAACGCTGGCCTGCATGAGCGGAAAATCGAATGCGCGCAGATATTCGTCGGTTGCAAATTGATCGCCACTGCGGCTGACCTTCAGGTAGACGGTGCGGCGCTTGCTGTGCAGGTCCTCGATCGCTTTCCCACCGAGAGTGCGGTCCAATTCTCCGGTTACCGCCAGGAGGGTGTCGCGCCAGCTTTCCGCGTCCAGCCGTCGCGGATTCATGCGCCACAGGAGACGGTTGTCGCCATCCGTGCGGAAGGCCGTCTCCTCCCGCCGGCTGCCCATCTGGTACGCTGCCGAGTTCATGATGGTACGGTGCAGTTTCTTGAACGACCAACCCGAGGCCACGAATTCCGCCGCCAACCAGTCGAGGAGTTCCGGGTGGGTCGGCTGCTCGCCCTTCAACCCGAAATTACTCGGGGTGCGCACCAGGGCCCGGCCAAAGTGGTGAAGCCAGATGCGGTTGACGATGACGCGGGCAGTGAGCGGATTTTCCGCGCTGGCGACCGCCTCGGCCAGTTCGAGGCGCCCGCTGCCCTCCGTGAAGCGCGGCGCATCCGCACCGGCCAGGATGCGCAAGAAACGGCGCGGGGCGACCGGACCGGGCTTGCGCAGGTTTCCGCGCAGTGCCACCGGCATGTCGCCACCCCCCCGTTCGGCCAGGACGTGCATCTCGGCCTTGCTCTGCGCCCCGATGATGTCGCCGTCATGCTCGGCCCCCATGTGGGTATTGTTGAAGATTCCGGCCAGCGAGTAGTAATCGAGGGTCGGGATCGGGTCGAACTTGTGATCGTGGCAACGGGCACAGGAGACCGTCAGGGCAAGAAATCCGCGCGAGAGGGTATCCATGCGGTCATCGAGGGTGGCCGCCTTGGACTTGGCGATGCCATCCGGATCCCCCCCGTCGGTCCGGTAGACCGTCCCCAGCGCAAACAGCCCGGTGGCCACCGCATCTTCCTTGCCCGCGATCAGGTCGCCCGCGATCTGCAACTTCACGAATTGGTCGTAGGGCAAATCACGATTGAAGGCCGCGATCACCCAGTCCCGGTAACGCCAGGCCCCGGGGGGTTCGTAGCGGCCTTTATCCAAATCGGCGTAGCGCGCCACGTCCAGCCAGTGCCGGCCCCACCGCTCGCCGTAGTGTGGAGAAGCCAGGAGGCGATCCACCAGTTCCTTCACCGCGACCGAGCGGTCCTGCGCGGCGGCTTCCAGGAAGGCCGCGGTTTCTTCCGGTGACGGCGGCAGGCCGAGCAAGTCGTAGTAGATGCGGCGCACCAGAAATCGCAGATCCGCGGGGGGAGAGGGCTTGAGGCCCGCCGTTTCGAGCCGGGCCAGGATGAAGCGGTCGATCTCGTTCCTGGTCCACGCCGGATCGGAAACTTCCGGCACCGCCGGTCGATTGACGGGGCGGTAGGCCCAGTGTCCGTCGCGCAATTTGTTCCAGTCGTAGTTCTCTGGATCGGAACGATTGACAGCCACCGGTTCTTCTTTTGGCCACGGCGCCCCTATTTCAATCCACCTGGCCAGAATGGCGACCTCCTCGTCGGGCAACCTCCCCTTGGGCGGCATCTCGATCGACAGGTAACGTACCGCCTTGACGAGGAGGCTCTTTTCCGGGTAACCCGGCACGATGGCCGATCCGGTGTCACCGCCCTTGAGCACGAAGGCGCGGCCGTCGAGACGCAATCCAGCTTTGAGCTTCTCGGCGCGGGCGCTGTGACACTTGTAACATCTCCGCGCCAGGAGGGGCCGGACATTCGCTTCGAAGTACGCCACCTGCTCGGCGGTAAACTCGCGGTCCTGTTCCGCTTTGGCGGCACCGGCCAGCTCGGCCGGATGCGTTCCGAGAAACAAGGCGGCAACCTCCCCGGCGTCCAGTTCGCCGCGATAGATCGCGACGTCATCGATTTCGCCGTCCCAATTCCAGTTGGGGTCCGGGTTCACGGCGTCCCACCCGATCTGCAGGGCGTCGCCGGTGTCGGGCGGCATGGTGCGGCCTTCCAGACCGGCGCTGTTGTCGATGTAGAACGTCCACTTCCCGATCCCGTCGGTGGTCATCACGACGTGGTGCCAGGTGTTTTCGGAGAGGGCGAGGCCCGGGTCGACGGAGTCGTCAACTTCGACGTTGCCCTTGAGTTTCTCCCCGATCAACTCGAAGTGATTTCCATCGCTGTGGTGGACCTGCAGCATGAAGTCGGTGCCCGGCCACTCCCTTCCCACGTTGCGTTTCGCCAACAGAACGCGGCTGCCCGGTTTCTCCTTGTCGGAAAAGAACCCGTGACTCCGGGCCCACAGGCTGATCGAGTAGGGAGCGCCCTCGAGCAAGGCGGGACTCACCGAGCGCGGAAGAGTCACCCCGCCCCGGCGGCCGTTGGGCTGCACCTCCAGCGAACCCTTGCTATGCTTGAGTCCTGCCGGCTTCTCCAAAGACCAGGCCGTATCCTCCACCAGAGTGGCCTCGGAGTGCCGCCCCCCGCCCTCGGCCGGGCTATCGTCGAAGGGATAATAAGCCGCCAGATCGACCGCTCCGGCCCAAGGCAAAAACGCCACCCCACCCAACCCGGGGGCGAGGATCACGAGCGAAAGACGGGCAAACCTTCGAAGGACTGGAGGAGGTCGTCTCATAAATTACGGTGGCCGCCGCGGGCCACTCCCGGGGCGGCCTGCCACCAAACGCGGACAAACCACCCCGGCTGCTCCGAACATACGTTCGGAACACTTGATTTCTTGATTTTATGCGTTTTGAGCCGATCTCGCCAGCACAAAGGCCCTCCGCGGGGGCCAGCGCTGTCAGCCCCGCCGCCGTCGTATCAGCAAGGCGCCCAGCGAGAGCACGGCCAGGAGCGACACGGAGGGCTCCGGAACCAGGCCGCCGGCACCGAGGAGGTCTACCTGGGCTTGATCCAGCTCCCCGCTGAAGATCGCGAGGTCGTCGATTTCTCCGTTCCAGTGCCACTTTCCCTTCCCGATCTCCGTGTCGGGGTCGGCCACGGCGTCATTGAGCTGATCGCCGTCCCAGCCGACGTGGAGGGGCCAGCCGTCATTCCCGACATTCGAGGGGTTATTGGGGGTGGTCATGGTTGAACCGGCCCCGTCGACGAAGACCGTCCAGCTGTTGGCACCATCGTGGGTAAACACGTAGTGATGCCAGGCATTTTCCGTGACGGTCTGTGGGAAGTCCATGTTGCCGCCGAAATCCACCCCGATCATCTCGCCGGTATCGTGGTCGCTCTGGTGGATCTGGTAGTACCAGTCGGCGTCCGGCCAGCCCACTCCGGTGTTACGCTTGGCGAGGAGGACGCGGCTGCCGCCCGGGGGGTTCCCGTCGAGCAATCTGTGGCTGCGCGCCCAGAGGCTGACCGAGAAGGCACCGGCTTCCAGGACGCCGGTGCTCACGGATCCCGGCAGAATGGCTCCCCCCCGCTCGGCGTTATTGGCCTGGACGTCAATCGACTGGGTGCTGTGGCCGAGAGCCCCCGGGGTGACTCCGGACCAGGCGTAATCCTCGACCAGGGCGGCGGTGCCGTGGTTGCCGGTGGTGTCGGCACTGGTCGCTCCCGCTCCTTCCTCGAAGGAGTAATACGCCTGCAGGGTTCCCGCCGCGTGGAGGGCCGGGCCGCTGACAAGGAATGTCGCAAGCGCGCAGACCGCGGCAGGAATTCGAAGCGAGGTTCGGCTTATTCTGTTCATGAGGTTCATTTTCATATGCAGTTCAGGTTGTGTTTTGTCTCTGGTTGGTTCTAGCCGGGGCTACCGGCTGGGTATGTTTTGTTCGGTTAGGAATTTTAGGTTGTGGTTTGTTCTTGAGAGGGTGCCGGAAAATCAGGGGACCGTGACGAGGACATCGTCGATGTACCAACCCGCGTGGTTCTGGACGTCGTCGGAGGTAAGGCGGAACTCGATCCTGATCACCTTACCGAGCGCCGCGGCGGGCAGGGACCGAGTCACCTTTTCCCATTGGGTAATTTCTCCATCCACGAGGGCCTGGAGGACCGCCACCTCGGAGTCGTTGTCGCCGGCATCGAGCACTGCCACCCGCCCCCCGTCGAAGTCCGCCTCGATATCGTAGAACTGGAAGTAGCTGAGGGTGGCCCCCCCCGCGGTGGTGAGATCAATCGGCGGCGAACGCAGGAAGAGGTTGGCGTCGAAGCCGTAGTCTCCCGCGATGTTGGTGCCGAAGCAATTGGAGGGACTGTTGGCGGCGGCGGGGCCGGAGTTGGTGGGCGCCCCGAGTTCCCAGGCGCTGCCGGGTTGTCCCTCCGATCCCGCGATCCAATCTCCCTGCCCGCTCTCGAAGTCGTCGTTCAGGATCTCCACCGGCGGGGCATTGAACTCCTCGATGACGAAATAGCGTTCCGGGTCGGCGGGGAATGGGAGGACGAGGACGTTCTCGGGCGGGGTGGCGGCCATATCCTGGTGGCCGCCGAAAATGGCCCAGGTGGCGGGATCGGCGGAGAGGGTCGTATCGCTGCGCAGATTGTAGAGTTTGCCGTCCCGGCTTTCCCACTTGATGGTGAGTTGATCGCCGGCCGCCGAGCGGGAAACCTCCGTGAGGCGGGGTCCCCCCCGCGTGAAGCCGAAGGAACTGAAGTCCCCGCTCATGACCGCGGCGACTTCCTCCGCGGAAAGTTCATTACTGAAGATCGCCAGGTCGTCGATCTCTCCGTTCCAATGCCACAGTCCGCCCCCGATTTCCGGGGTCGGGTCGGCCGGGTCGGTATTCGCTTGGTTGCCGTCCCAGCCCACGTGCAAGGCCCCAAAACCAGCATCTTGGAGAGAGGTGTTGGGCGAATCCGCGGTGCGCGCCATTCCATCTACGAACACGGTCCAGGTCTTTTTGCCGTCGTGGGTGACCGCGAAGTGATGCCAGGTATTGTCGGTCAGGACCTGCGGGTAGTCGATATTTCCCCCGAAGTCGGTCCCGATGAGCTCGCCGGTATTGTAGTCGCTGTGGTGGACCTGATAGTACCAGTCGGCGTTCGGCCAGGCCACCCCGGTCTCGCGCTTGGCGAGCAGGACCCGGCTGCCTGCCGGGGGATTGCCGTCCAGGAAGAGGTGGCAGCGGGCCCACACGCTGATCGAGAAGGGACCGGCCTCCAGAACATCGGTACTCACCGAGAGCGGGAGGGTGACCCCACCGCGCTCGTCGTTGTTGGCCTGCAGGTCAAGGGAACTGGAACTTCCGGAAAGCTCGGAAGGAACGAGCGTCGACCAGGCAAAGTCCTCGATGATCGTCGCGTCGGCGTGGTTGCCGGTGGCGTCGGCAGTGGTGGTGCCGGCTCCTTCCTCGAAAGGATAGTAGGCCTGCAGGACCCCGGGCGGAGGCCCGGGCGGCGGTGGGCCGCCGTAAAGGGCGGAGACCTGGGCGGCGGTGAGTTCGCCGCTGTAAATTCGCAGCTCGTCGATTTCTCCGTTCCAGTGCCAGAGCCCGGCCCCGATTTCCGGGTCGGGATCGGGCGTGTCGGCATTGGCCTGGTTGCCGTCCCAGCCGACATGCAGGGGCCATCCCGAGGCGGTCAGGGAGGGGTTGCCCGGCGAGCTTTGCGTGGCGGGGACGTTGTCGAGGTAGACCGTCCAGATGTTGACCCCGTTGTGGGTGACCACGTAGTGGTGCCAGGCGTTCTCCGTGACAGTCTGCGCATAGTCGAGGTTGCCCCCGAAGCCGGGGCCGATGAGCTCGCCGGTGTCGAAGTCGCCGTGGTGGACCTGGTAGTAGAAGTCGGCGTTCGGCCAGCCCACCCCGGTCTCCCGCTTGGCGAGCAGGACGCGGCTACCCCCGGGTGGATTGCCGTCGAGGAGTTTGTGGCTGCGGGCCCAGAGGCTGATCGAGAAGGCGCCCGCCTCGAGCACGCCGGTGCTCACCGTATCCGGCAGGGTGACCCCGCCCCGCTCGGCGTTGTTGGCCTGGAGGTCGAGCGACTGCGTGCTGGCCGACACGAATTGGGGCGTCTCGCTCGACCAGGCCACGTCCTCGATTACGGTCGCGTCGGCGTGATTGCCGGTGAGATCTTCGGTGGTGGTCCCGTTTCCTTCCTCAAAGGGATAGTGGGCCTCCAGGACGGCGGGAGTGCGGGGGGGGCCGCCGAAGAGATCCAACACCTCCTGGGCGGTGAGTTCGCCACTGTAGACGCGGAGGTCGTCGATCTCCCCGTTCCAGTGCCACTTTCCGGCCCCGATTTCCGGGTCGGGGTCGGCCACGGCGTCATTGAGCTGATTGCCGTCCCAGCCGACGTGCAAGGGCCACCCGGCCGCCCCCTGGATGGAAAAGTTCGGAGAGGAGAGGGTGGTTCCGACCCCGTCGACGTAGACCGTCCACGCCTTGTTGGCATCGTGGGTGACCACGTAGTGATGCCACCCGTTCTCGATCAGGGCCTGCGGAAAATCGAGATTGCCCCCGAAGTCGACCCCGATGAGTTCGCCCGTATCGAAGTCGCTCTGGTGGACCTGGTAGTACCAGTCGGCATCTGGCCAGCCCACTCCGGTGTCACGCTTGGCGAGAAGGACGCGGCTCCCACCCGGAGGATTGCCGTCGAGGAACTTGTGGCTGCGGGCCCAGACGCTGATGGAAAAGGGACCGACGTCGAGCACCCCGGTGCTCACCGAGGCCGGCAGGGTCACCCCGCCCCGTTCGGCGTTATTGGCCTGGAGGTCGAGCGACTGCGTGCTGGCGGCCACTTCGGCCGGGGTCTCGGTCGACCAGACATAATCCTCGACCAGGGTCGCGTCGGCGTGATTGGTGGTGACATCCGCGGTGGTGGCCCCATTGCCTTCTTCGAAGGGATAGTGGGCCTCCAGGGTCGCGGCGGAGACGGCGGGAATAAACACCCCAAGGGCGCAAACGGAGAGAGCGGGCAGCAGCGGTTTCAAGAGACGGGAGAGAATTGGAAAGGTTTTTGTAGTCTCCAAAAGGGTTTTATAGTCTCCAAAGCAATGAAACCGGGAGTGCAGTGTCAAATTATTCCGGATATTTCTTGGAGGCGAGCCCGAACACTTTGAATTGACGGGGGAAATTGGTTTCGACAACCTGAAGTTTCAGCTCCACCCATGGCCCGCCAAACTAACGGAAAACAGTCACCTCCGACCCCGCGCGAGGAGCGGGGCCATCCCCCGGACGGGGGGCGTCGGCGCCCGTGGCGAGCGGCCCTGATTATTCTGCTGATCGCGGGCGGGGGAGTGCTCTGGTACCTCCTGGGGGATCGGGACACATCGCGGCGTTCCGACGGGACTGCGGGAGGGGCGGAGGAGCCGGCGCGAGAAAACAAGGCCGTGGTGACCGGCCACGAGGGCCCCGCTTCCGCGAATGGCCTGGCGCCCATCCCGACCTTGGGGAACCGGGCCGAGGAGTGGCGTCGCATGGACGACCCGGGCCAGGATGGCTGGGAGTCGGAAGCGCTGGAGCAAGAGGCCAAGGCCCAGCTCAAGGCCCTCGGCAAACTGATCGTGCATCCGGGGGACCCGGAGACTCCCGCCCTGGAGTCGCTGGTGGTGCCGGAGGGATTTCGTGGCGATCGGCTGGTGCCGGAGGATCTCGAGGAGGTCTTTTCGGATGGCGTCCTGGTGGTGGAGCGGCCGCCCAAGGAGGGAAGTTCCTCCGGCCAGCTCACCGGCCTTGATGGTCTGCAGGAAAGCCTCGCGGAGGCGGCGGCCGGGATCGCGGGTGACGAGGAGGCGCGCTTCGAGGTCAAGATCGTGGGGGTCGAACCGGGCGAGGGTGGCTTCGCGACCCGCCAGTATGTCTCGCTCTTCGGAGTGACGGAGCGAGGAGCGGTCGAAGATCATGCGACGTGGCGAGTGGAGTGGAAGCACGGAGAGGATGGTACCCCACCCCGCCTGCAAGGCCTCGCGGTGGAACGCTTCGAACGGGTGCGCACCAGGGAACTTGGACGGCCACTCTTCGCGGACTGCACCGAGGCGGCCCTGAAGGCGAACGAGTCCTATCGGACCCAGCTGCTCTTCGGGACCAATCACTGGCTCGACCGCTACCCGGATCGCAATACCGGCGTCTTCAATGCCTTCCGGGGCCTCTCGGTGGGCGACGTCAATGCCGAT
>Ga0310120_10001211_pt1 | contig 19490 bp, 15 predicted proteins | sample CB27_AW_983_MG_FD_203506 | JGI IMG/M metagenome (GOLD analysis project Ga0310120, IMG submission 203506) | Marine microbial communities from Western Arctic Ocean, Canada - CB27_AW_983 | ecosystem: Environmental > Aquatic > Marine > Oceanic | place: Canada: Western Arctic Ocean | collected...
ATGGACCCCACGTGCGTCCCCCGTCGGCGCTCCGTTTAAGCATCAAATGAATGTTGCCAAAATCGTGCCGTGTTTCCTTCCGACCCTCGCAGAAGGCGATTACCGTTCCTTGTTTCGACACCACCAACGAGGGAATGCGAAATGTGTGGTACCCTTCGGTACCACTGACATAAAGGTCGGATTGTTCAACCACCGGCTCGGCAGTTGCTTCGCACGTAACTAACATCAACAACAGACCCGCTCTTGTGAGAATGGTCATCTATGTCTCCTGGGGTAGCACCGGTAAGTGATATGAATTTTAATCGCGTTTTTCCGGGCCCATAAAATGTGGCCGGTGTCCGCAGCCTGCGCCCGTCAAAAATATCTGGGGATGAACATTCTCATCGACGCCCGTTTACGGAGTCGCCTCCGTTGATGGAGTCGGCCTGTCTTCTGCCTATTAGAACGCAAATCATCCTGAAAAGTCTATATTTTCGCAGTTTTGCACGACGCCAGCAAACGCTCAGGTCCCTCAAATGGGCAGCCTGTTTTTGCCCGGTTGGTTTTGGATAGGTGTAGTCAACAGAACACCAACATGGACGTAAGCGGTGTACCCTCAATGAGGCACTGCGGCGACATGTGAACTTTTGGTGAGCTTCTCCTAGAGGGCATGGCTGGCAAACCCCTTATCCTGGAGTTTTGTTACGCCATAGTCTAGCGGCGATGAAGGGCTAGAGCCCCGGCTAAGCGCTTGCCCCAGGAGAAAAAGACGTTGCGGACTGTCGTAACCGACCGCAACTGCGGACAAAGATGCCATCTGCGGCGGATACCGTTACAATCAGCGGAGTTCGGATTCGTAAGAGGTGTCCGATACATCGAAACGGGAAGTTTCAAGCAACACTAGATCTGAGAGCTGTGGAGGGTTGATCGAATGCGTGCCTGTACATTGTTGCTAAGTGTTTTGGTGGTACTGAATTCAAGTGCGTTGGCCCAGGAGATTTCCTTAACCGTCGCGGAACCTTCCGGTGTTCAACGTACGGGTTTTCCGGTCACGTCGGGCGTCCCTTTGGCCCGGGGAGAACTCCGCAGGGACCGTCAGGCGGCCCTCTTTGATGCCGACGGCCAGGAGCTTCCCTTGCAGAGCGAGGTTCTCTCGCGTTGGCCCGATGGGAGCATTCGCTGGCTGCTTTTGGATTTTCAAGTCGACCTGGCAGCGAACGAATCACGCGAATTCGTGTTGCGTTACGGACCAGAAGTTCAACGGACGTTCTCCGACTTTTCGAGACTTGTGGCAAACCGGCCCAAGCCGGACCGAATGGTTGCGCCGGGGGTTATCACCGGTCCGCTACGGGTAGATCTGTCTCCCGACCAGTTTCGGCTTCTGGATCGAATCTGGCTGGATCACAACGCCGATGGCGAGTTTTCTGATTCGGAACGTATCACGGGAGCTGCGGGCACAGGTATTGTCCTGGTTATGTCTGATGGAACCCGTTATCGAACGGATCTTTCTCAGGCAACCTGGACCATTGAGCAGCATGGTCCTTTGAGGGCGTGTTTGCGGTTTGATGGTTCTCACCGGTCAGAAGACGGTACAGAGCAATTTCCCTACGTCGTGAGGCTGCATTTTTTCCGCGGGCAGCCATTCTTCAAGTTTGAGTACACGTTTGTCAACGACTACCAGGACGAGTTGATGGTTCAGATCGATTCGATTGAGCTGGTCTGTTCACCAGGCGATAGTAGTGCCGGCCAGTTTGTTTTGAATGGCCAAAAGACCAGTGATCCGGCAAGATTGATGCAGGTTACGGATCAGGAGTTTGAAATCAACGGCCAGCCCTCTGGCAGGCGGGCACTTGGTTGGGCTGCGATTGGCTCGCCAGGTGGTGGAGTGGCACTTGGTGTGCAGCAGTTCTGGCAAAACTGGCCCAAGAGCCTGGAGGTCAAGCCGGGTGAGCTTCGGATCGGGTTGTGCCCCAGCTTTGATCCGGGTCGGTACGATGGTCACGAGATTATCGAGGAAGCCAAGCACTACTACTATCTTCGCGATGGGGTCTACACCTTTAAAGTTGGTGTTGCACGAACCCATCAGCTGTGGGCGCATTGTTACACGGGCGAAGCAGATGTTGCGGCGCTGGCGGACTTTTACACGGCAACCGAAAAACCGTTACTTGCTCAGTGCAGTCCTGCCTATGTTTGTAGCACCGGAATTTTGGGGGACGCGCCGCCGGCCGACCCGCAAAAATATCATGGCTATGACGCCTGGCTTGAGGCTATGTTTACAAAACATCTGAACGCGCAGGCAGAATTGCGTGAGAATGGCATGCTCAACTTTGGTGACTGGTGGGATGAAACCAAGTTCTGCGGTGGATGGGGAAACCAGGAATACGACACGTCGCATGTTTTTTTACCCAATACCTGAGGACCGGCGACCGGCGTTATTTTGACCGGGCTAGCCACGGTGCCTGGCATCTGATGGACGTCGATGTCGTTCACGCTGTGAATCCCCACATCCGGGGATTGGACCATCACGGGGATCCACAACCAGGGGATATCTGGACACACAGCCTGGGACATACCGGGGGGTATTATTACAACGCATCGATGGAGGCACCCTTGTGGTATCAGGAGGGGATGCTCGGAAACACGGGGCACGTCTGGATCGGTGGATTGAGCGATTGGTATAGCCTGACCGGTAACCGCCGGGCGCGAGACGTTGCCGTACTGGCTGCCGACCGGTTGTCGGATATCTGTCCCACGGAGTATTCGGATCATATTCGGCAAATCGGGTGGCCGCTGAACATGCTGGTCACCGCCTATGAAATGACCGGTGACGATCGCTATCTGGCAGCTGCTGGTCGCCAGTGGGAGTTGCTTCAGGATAATTTTGATCCGAAAAAGGGGTGGCTTATTATGATGGCCTATGGCCATTGTGTGATGAAGAGTACGGCTGAACGTTGTCACGGGCAGTGTTCCTATATGCTTGCCTTGATGCTCAGCGCGTTGTCGCGTTACCACCAGAGTACAGGCGATCCCGAGGTTCTTGATGGCCTCACCGTAGGGCTTGACCAGATGATTCGTGAAAGCTGGCATGAAGAGACGGGAGCATTCTATTCCACTGCCTGTGTCCACACGAGAGACAACCCACCTCGCGCCTACGACATGACCACGTTTTTGGCGGCACGCGCTTTTGCCTACGAAATCAAGCTTACTGGAAACCAGGAACACAAACGTATTTTTCAGAAAGCGTTTCCAAAAAGTGTGGCGGCAGGCAAAGAGTTGCTGGAATCTGGAAATCCTCAGATACAAGCCGCTTACCAAAGTCGCGCATTTCACTTTGCGCCCTATGGTTTGCAAGTCTCTGAGCCGTAACAGGAAGACGGGTCCAAAGGATAGCAGATGTCATATCGAATCGGGATCGGAAGAATCTGGCACGAGTCGAACAGTTTTTTTTCTGTGCGCACGAACCTCGAGGATTTCCAGTCATACCCGGGCGGTCTTGTCGTTGGTGAAGCGCTCCTCTGCCGGTCAGACCGAGCCGATGAAATCACGGGAATGCTCAAGGTCTTCAGCCGTAACGATCGGTTCGAACCGGTACCATTACTCGGCGCGTCCCTGGAGCCATCCGGTGCAATTGCTCAAGACTGTGTGGAGGCGCTAAGTGGCATGCTCCGCAGGCAACTGCAAACCGCGGGTGAGCTCGATGCGATCTGTTTCTCGTTGCATGGTGCTATGACGGGCGAAACCATTGCAGATTTAGATGGTTATTTCTTGCAAGTGATACGCGATGAGGTGGGGTCGGGTATCCCGATTGTCTGCTCGCTCGACTGCCATGCCACGGTGACGCAAGAAATGGTTGAGCTCAGCACGGCGCTCATCGCCTACCGCACGCATCCGCACACCGATGTTGTAGAGACGGGGCAGCGCGCAGCAGAGATCCTGATCGATGCGATCTCTGGAAAAACCAACCCGGTCACCCGCATGCAGAAAATTCCGTTGCTGCTGCTCGATCGGGGGACTGAGTCATCCCCCATAGATCGATTGTTCGAGAAATTTATCGACTGGGACGATCTTGAAGGTGTTATCGCGTGTTCACTCTGTCCGGCGTATCCGTTACAGGACGTTCCGCAGCAGGGATGGACAGCGATCGCGGTGACCGACAACGACGAAGAGCTCGCGCAACGTCTGGTGGCAGAACTGGCCAGCGAGGTGTGGGCGGCACGACACGAACTGCTGCCCGAACCAATGTTGCCACCGGTGGCCGCCTTGCAAAAGGCAATCCAAATGCCTGGCTTCCCAATCCTCGTAACCGACTCGGCCGACAACGTTGGCGCCGGGGCGCCGGGCGATACGACGGGCATCCTGGAGGCGGTGATGGAAACCTACCAGGCTGCCGACGGACTGGTGCTGGCCAATTTCCCTGATGCGCAGGTAACTGAGATTGCCGAGACCGGGCAGGTGGGCGAGACCATTACGATCGACGTCGCGGGAAAATTGGATATTCGTTACGGCCGTCCCGTGCCAGTAACCGCAGAAATTCTTGCGATCACCGGTGGCGAGATCACCGACGATGGTAAATTCAGCGGCAACCCGACAATCGACGCCGGCGTAATTGTTTGCCTCGGGATCGACAACTTGCGGCTTGTGCTCTCGGAGCATGCTATCTGGGGTCCGCAGCCTTCTTTGTTTCGCAAGGTGGGAATTGATCCATTCGAGGCGAAGATCGTCGTAGTCAAGAGCGGGATCGGTTATAAAGTGACATACGGCTCGGTGGCCAAGGGAGTGCTCCACGCCGACTGTCCCGGGCCGGGTTCGCGGAATGTGGCGAACTTTGATTATCAACACATACCCAGACCGATGTTTCCGCTCGACGGAGATGTCGCTACCCTTCACCTTCCATGAAGCAAGAGAATGCCAAATGCTGAATCCCATCGTGACGACCGATCCGCTCCAGCTCGATGCCAGGGAGATATTCAGTCATTTGCCAGCGGGCCGCGTCGGTGAAGCAGACCGGCGTTACATGGACGAGGTGCTCGCAGCGGGGTTCGGTAATTTCGAGTCGGCAGGAATGCTTGAACGATTCGAGAGTGCATTTGCGGAAAAATTCGGCGTCGGCTACGGCATCTCCATGAACTCCGGATCGGGAACCTTGCTGAGCTGCCTGCTGGCGGCAGGCGTGGGACCGGGCGACGAGGTGATCTGTCCCGTGTATGGCATGCCAGCCGCGGCGTTTGCAACCGTGAACGCGGGTGCCGTGCCGGTGCTGGCCGACTGTGATCCGGATACCTACAACATCGACCCGGACGATGTCGAGCGCCGCATTACGCCGCTCACCAGGGCCCTTGTCGTGATTTGCCACTTTGGCCTGCCGGTCGAGTTTGATGCCATCATGCGGCTGGCAAAACAGCACGATCTGACCGTGATCGAGGACGACGCCCAGTGTTTTCTTTCGCTCTACAAAGACAAGCCGGTTGGAACCATCGGGCACGCGGCCAGCTTCAGCTTTCAAGGGTCCAAGCACATGACCAGCGGGAGCGACGGCGGAATTGTGATCACCGACGACGAAGCCTTCGGAACCCGCGTCCGCAAGGCAGCCGTCCATGGTTATCGGACCCTCACCGCGAAACCCGGATCCACCATGATTCCACGCGACGAGCGCCAGGACTGGAGTTACCAGCGTTATGACAGCCTTGGTTACAATTTCCGCATGTCGGCGCCACAGGCTGCGCTTGGGCTGGGCCAGCTCGGGCGGCTCGATTACCTGGTCGCGGCGCGGCGCTACATCGCGGCCCGGTACGAACAGGTGATCCGTGGCGAAAAATGTGAGTGGCTCAGTACACCGGTCGTTCCTCCTGGCATGACCCATTCCTGTTATATTTATGCCAGTAAGCTCGACGAAAAAATACTGGGCGTCCAGTGGCGTGATTGGCGCAAGACCTTTATCGAGCAAGGGGGAGACGGATTGTACGGCAGTTGTCTGCCAACCCATCTCGAACCGATTTTCCAGACCATGACCTGGCACGGTGGAGTGGAGCGGGCCCCGCATTTCGATCCGCGTTACAAGGGCCAGGTCAAGGGTTATGCCCAGGGCGATTATCCCAACGTCGAATCTTTCTGGAAGCGTCTGAGTTGCTTCAAAACGGGTATGCAGAGCCTTGATGACGTCGAACGTCAGGTAGATGCGCTTGAAGCAGCCATCCGGGTTTATCAATGAGTCATCTTTCGTAGCCGCGCTTTCAGCGCTTGATCACGCATCCGTCGTAGTTGAAGAGGGCCTTTGCTAGCAAACCTGCAGCAGCTGCATGGTTGCACATTCAACGACACACGCTCGGCACGCGTTGCCATGCAGCTCGATCAAATGTTCTTTCGCTGCGTCCCATGTTTGGTACGATGCCGTCCCTGGGGGATAGTAGACCTGGATGTCATGCTTGTTAAGTCCAGGTGAAAAGACGACAAGCCGACGCCCTTTCATCATTTCGCAGGTTGGAGCAACATAACCAACCATGTCTTCTCCACCCATATAATGTAACACGGCGCCGTCGATGGCGGGTGTCGTGACGACAATGGTTCCCCCCTCCCGCACAATACACTCGTTGCCATAAAACGACACGTTGAGCGCCATCATCGACTGAGTAACGTCCAAGTCCTTGGGATAGGCATTCAGAATTGCCAGGTCGTATCCCCCCTCGGTGGGAGTGGCATACTGGCGCCTGGCCGATTTGCAGGCAGCAGAAAATACGGCATCGGGATCTCCTGCGTAGATGTCGGCGATCCCACGACGGGCGGTCATGACCACGTTGACGGAAAAATCAATCTGGACACGTTGACCGATTTCCCGAATGTAACTTTGAAAATGATTGCCATCGAGGTGCCCCACGCCTGCATTAAACTCCGCGATCCGCTTGATATGGGTCTCGTGGAGTGCCTCGATGCCACTGAGTCCAACGGTAACCGTTTTGTAGCCTCCGCCAAACCCGGCAAAGTCATGCGGTGTGATACCCCCAATGCTGATTCGAAAATCACTCTCCAGGAACGTTGTGTTGATCGTTATCGGGATGCCTTTGCTGGTATGCCCGAGATCGGTCAGATTGTCGTACGGGTTGTGGTAGACGATCTTCAGGCGTGCTGCGAGTGATTCACCAATTTTCTTTGCCACGTCGCCGCGGACAGGTGTCCGGTGTGCGCCAGCCGCGATGAACACGCTCACGTTTTCCTCGGGTACCCCAGCGACTGCTAACTCGTCGATGATCAGTGGCAGAAACTCGTGGACCGGGGTGGGCCGGGCAATGTCGTCGACCGCAATAGCGATCCGTTTCTTTCCTCGGGCTGCTTCCCGGAGTCCACTTGATTCAAGTGGGTTGCTGATCCTGGAGTGGATCTCCTCGGACGGGAGCGGCTCGGATTTCATCCTCAGCTGGTCGACTTGCCAGGTGTCGGGCAGCGAAAGCTCGAAGGGCTCGTCACCAAACCAGGCTTTCCAGGGAACAGAAATGTGCATGGGGGCTTCTAATGGCCGGAGGAGATAGAGTATTGGCAAGAACGATCAAATGGAAACATGGTTCTGTCGGCCCGGCGGTAGGGCAACATCGGAAACTTTTCCGGGCTCGCCCCGGTAGAGTCAACCATGAACATTTTTTCGGCAATGGAAGCATAAGCCGCTTTGTACATGATGGGTGACTTGACGACGACAATGTTCGCTTTTTCCGGTTGAAGCCCGACACAGCGGAACAGTTCGGGATCGTGTGTCCAAACCCGGCGACTGGTTACCAGGATATACACCTGGCCGCATTGAATCACCACGCTTTTGCCAAGTAATACCTCAATGCCGGCGAAGGCCGCCCCTTGCTGAATCGTAAAGCTCGCTTCGCCGGCATAGATGATGCCGCCTTCGATGTTGACGGGTGAGTTAAACACACAGTCTATTTTTCCTCCGACGGGGGCCTGGATGGTTGCTCCCTCGCCAAGCGCGCATGCCTGCTCGGCAACGTCAGGATCGACCAGAGGTACCAAAGCGGGTCTCTGGAGATCTGCACCTAGCAAGTGTCGAAGGACAAATGTGGCGTCACCTGGCGATCCGGAACCAGTACCGTCGGCTGAATCGGCGAACACGCACAGGCTATCGGTATGACAGGCCATTTCAATCGCTTGCTTAATCGGTACCAGGTCGGACAAGAATTGATCTCGCTTGGACCAGAAAAGTTCAGACAACCGGCGGCAATCCCTGTTGGCTTTATCGTCGGCATCTGCCCCGGTGGTGGTGACGGTTACTGCGTTGCCGAGGCCTTCGATATCCAGCCAAGGTTGCACCGGAAATACGCCAGCGGCTAACACACCCGGATCACGTTCGATTTCCCGAACGCAGTCCATGATCTCCTTGAGTGGACCGGCCGTGGTCATGGAATTCTCGGGCGGTATGACCATGGGTAGTTTGCGCATGGTGCAGGCGGTCGTGAGCTCTTCTGCCACGATTCTGCCGAGAATGGCTGCCGCTTTCTCTCCACAGGCACTCATGTCGGTGTGGGGATTGGTGTGGTACGGGACAATCGCGTTCACACTGCGGGCGATCTCCTCCGTGAGATTGCCATGCATGTCGAGCGTGGTGACGATCGGGATGGTTGGGCCAAGGTGTTCGCGGAGTCGCGTGAGAATTTGACCTTCGACGTCATCGCAGTCTTCGGCGACGAGTGCTCCATGGAGTGAGAGCAGTACTCCCGCAAAGGGACCGCCGGTGCCCACGGCTTCCAGGAGTTCGTCGAGCAGTTTATCTCTTGCTGCCGAGGAAAGCGGGCCCCTTGAAATTGCCCAGGCAGCAACCAGGGGAACTGGCAGCAGGCCAGCCTGGTGGCAACCCGTGAAAAAACCACCAATCTCGGTATTCGTATCGGCAAGCTGCTCAGCGATCTCTTTGCCACGCAAGAAATAGCCTTCCTTCTGGAAGGAGTCGAGGCATGTAGAGAGCGGCGAAAAGGTATTGGTCTCCTGCTTGATTTCAGCGATGGCAATGGGTTTCAATGAAATGATCTCCCCTCGTCGATATCGATCGTTTGTCCCGTGATGAAACGTGCGGCTTCAGTGCAAAGATAAGCGGTGAGCCAGCCAATATCGGTGGCCTGCAGCCGACCCTCTACCAACTGGGCAGCGAGGATTTTCTGGCGGGAATTACCCCAACAGGTTGTCTCACCCAACGTTCTTTCCTGGTACCTCCGACACCCCAGTTTCTGTGGATGACTGTGGCGGCTTTGCCGTGTAGTTCACCAAAATCATGACCCAATCAAGCCTTCCCGCTTCATTTCCTTCAGAGTGTCCTCGATAACATTCAGGACCTCGTCCAGATCGTCTTTGGTGTGTTGGATCGAGAAACCATGGTGAATGGGCCCGCCACCATAGTCATGGAAATAGACCCCTCGGTCGAAGCACCTCTTGATGAATCGCAGCATGACCTGTGGATCGTGACAAAAACAATCTTCGTAGCGCACTGCCGGTGTCTTGCGTCCGAAGATAATACTGAAACGAGGGCCATCGACCGGTACGATCATGTTCAGGTGATGCGACTCAATGATCCGATCGATCCCGCGCTGGAAATGCGCAGAGAGCTCTTCCAAGGTCTCGTAAAAATATGGTTTTTTTGTTTCTTTGACGAATGCAAGTCCCGCCAAAATCGGCACCAGGTGGGCGTTGAACGTGCCACTGTGCTGGACGTTGCCAACGGGCTTGTAGAGATCCATGATTTCGGCCTTGCCACCAAATCCTGAGAGCGGCAGACCCCCGCCGAGCGACTTGCCGATAGTCGTTACATCGGGAGTGATCCCATATTCGGCTTGAGCGGTGAGGTGTCGGGTCTTGAAGACCGACTGAATTTCGTCAAAGAACAAGACAATCCCGGCCTCCTTGGTCCATTCGCGCATCAATCGCAGGTACTCTTCGTCGCATCGGATCGCTCCCCAGTTCCAGTTAACAGGTTCCAGGATCACCAGGGCCGCGTCGTCGCTGTGCCGGTCAATTGCCGTGCGAAGTGCTTCGGGATCGTTGTGTGGGACCGGTACAACAAGCCGGGCAAATTCCTCGGGGATGCCGGCCGACTCAATATATGGCCGATCGCGATTGTGCTCGAAATAGTCTTGCGGCGGATGTCCACCGATGTAGACCATTTCGTGGTATCCGTGGAAATGGCCTTCAATTCGAATGATCTTGTTGCGGCCCGTAAAGGCACGACATGCACGGATCAGGTGCAGTGTGGTTTCCGACCCTGCGGAGCAAAAACGTACGCGATCGGCGCAAGGGACAGCTTCGCAAACAAGTCGCGCTAACTCTTCGTGGTAGGGTGTTTCAAAGACCGAGGCATAGCCCATCTGCATGGCGGTTTGCATCGCCTCATCGATGGCCATGGCCCAGCAGTGCTGCGCCGTGGCCACAACACATGTCGATCAGTTCACGACCGTCGATGCTGGTGATTCGACTGCCCTGGGATTGCGACACAAACAGCGGGGTCCCCAGGGCCAGGTTGACACGGGTGGACGAGTTAACGCCACCGGGCAGGACCTGTTTGGCCTTGGCTAAATGTTCTTCGATCGAAAGGGTGGTTGGCGTGGTCATGGCAGGGTGGCTGGATACGCGGTCATTAGATCGAAAGTTCATGCGCAGTGTAGCACCGCGCAAACAGAAAAGTCCATGCCCAGCAGTTGGTAATTGGCGTTGGGGTGACATTGCTTTGCCGAGGCGCTGCATGTTTCGATCTACCCTTCGGACGACGTCTCTCATGCTGAGGAAAGGGCCGGTGTCGTAGACCGGCAATCACTGTACGATGAGCTGACATGGGGCATTTTTCCGGGTCATTCGGGGCGAGGGATAAGTGTCTCCAGCAATCACGATCAACATTCACGGGGGGTGAAACTACCATGCCTCAATTGGCTGCTTTTCCGAAGGCATATTTGGACGGTCTTTGTATCGATGGTTCGATGACCCTCGATGCGTGGATCGAGATGTCGGCTGCGCTGGATGTGGACGGTTTGGAATTCTTTGGTGGGTTTCTCGATCTCCGCGACGAGCAGGTATGTGGTAGTTACCGCCACAAGGTGGAGGACCAGGGTCGGTCGATACCCATGTTTTGCTGCTCGCCCGATTTCACGAGCCCGGACCCTGATTTTCGCCAGCAGCAAATCGAGCAGGAGAAACGTTGGATCGACATGGCAGTTGACCTGGGGTGTGAATTTTGTCGAGTTCTGTCGGGACAGCGTCGTCCGGAGGTCTCGCGGGCTGACGGAATACGCTTCGCAGCCGAGTCGATCCAGGCATGCCTTCCATACGCTGCCGAACGTAATATCACGCTGGTGATTGAAAACCATTACAAGGACAACTACTGGCAATATCCCGAGTTTGCCCAGAAAATGGACATTTTCTGCGAGTTGCTCGACTCTGTTGCGTCACCAACGCTAGGGGTGAATTACGATCCGAGTAACACGCTGTTGGCAGGCGAAGATCCACTGGAGTTGCTCACCCGTGTAAAAAGTCGCGTCGTGACCATGCATGCCAGTGACCGGTACCTGTCAACGGGAACCGTGGAAGATCTCCGTCGTGAAGAGGACTGCCAGGGGTATGCCGAAAGGCTGCAGCATGGCGAAATCGGAAAAGGGCTGAACGACTACGACGCAATTTTCTCGGTGCTTCGGGAGGTGGGATTCGACGGCTGGATCAGCATTGAAGATGGCGTGGATGGATTTGATCAACTTGAGCGGAGCGTCAATTTTCTCCGCGGGAAGATTGCGCAGTACTGGTCCTAGCCGGCTAGTACAGGCCGCTACTGGTGGTTGCTCGAAGTTCCAGGATTCTACCGGAGATGTGTAGCGCTGTCCGGGCAGTGCGAACGACAACTAACCGCAAGCAGGATCGCATATCGTGCTGGTGGCAAACAGAAGGCAGACAACATTCTTACTCGGCGTCTGACTCACCAGTTGGTTTTCTTCCCGCATCAAGCCACTCCAGTTGAAACCGGGCCAGCCGCAGCCACTCTCGTCGATGTTCACGTCCTCCTTCGTAGAGGCAGAGGATGGTGCCATCGGTGGCGACCGCTAAATCGGCATAGGATGAGGCTCCCGCATGCAGCATTTGATGTGCTGGCCAGCTCCGTCCGCCGTCGTAACTGCCGCGGACTGTCATTTGGATCCGCCCATGGTCCCAGTCGGGAATCGGTCCATTGGCGGGATTGCAAAACAGAACCAGGTTGCGCTGTGGGTCGCCAACGACGTTGCCATGACAATTTGGCGAGACCAGTGCCGCGTCGTCTTGAAGTGGTTCCCACGTCAGTCCTCCGTCGTAGCTTCGAGTCATCTGGCGACGATCGTGATTCGTCGCGTAGGTACTGCAACGTGTGTTGAGGTAAACCTCGCCGGGGCCCACTTCGACCACTGCGCACTCACTTCCTCCGTAGAGTTCCCCGTTGGCGTCTGCCGTGGCATCTTTCGCCAGGGGAACGTTTTCGCCCAACTGCCACGTCTTTCCGTGATCGTCACTGTAGAGCATGTGTGCGCGAAACCCTTTCGTGGGTCTTATTCGATGTTGATGACAGGGAATCAGAAGTCGTCCTGCGTCGGGTCCCTGTTTGAGTTGAATGCCGTGTCCCGGCCCACTCCAGTACAGATCGCAATCTGGCTTTCTCACCGAGGAGGTGATTTCTCTTGGTGGGGTCCACGTATGGCCGTCGTCACTGGAAATTGTGACGAACACACGGTCGCGGTCGCGGCAAAAGATTAAATGGACGTCGCCAGTCTCTTCATCAACCACGGGAGATGGATTACCACAAGTAACATCTTTTTCACCTCCTTCTTCCTTGTAAATTAGCTGCAAAGGTCCCCACGTTTTCCCGCTATCGCTACTACGCTTGACCATAAGATGAACATTGCTCAGATCCTGTCGCGAGTCTTTTCGGCCCTCGCAAATGGCAAGCACGGTTCCGCGGTTTGAAACGACCAGGGTGGGAATACGAAACGTGTGATAGCCCTCGGTACCGCTCACGAAAACGTCCAGTTGTTCGATCAGCGGCTGGGAAGCTATTGCAGCATGAGCAAGTACCGCCGATAAAACAACACTTAAGATCGTTTTCATCATTTTACCCTTTTGGCATCTCAGGGTGGTTGTCAATCAGCCAGCGGGCATCGCGGGCAATGGCGTCGCCGCATGCCTCAATCCACTCTCTGCCCTGCTCGACTGTAGACTGGAGCGCATCGTCGCCGCACCCGATCCCCTGGTACTCTTCTCGTCGTCGCAACTCATCCAGATCAACGCTGCCCGGTTCAATTGCCATGGTAATACTGGTTTCCCACTTGCCACCGTGATCGCTTATTTTGAGTCCGGCGGCGTCGAATTCGCCGCCGCAATCAATGTTGATCGGTTGCTGTGCCGTCCACGCGGCGCGGGCAAAAGCCATCGCCACGGGCCTGGCCCAATAGATCAAAGGGTTGTGCCCGCACACGATATAGATTGACTTGAAGCCATACCCGGCGATTTGCTCCAGACTCATCCTCAGCAGTCGCTGGTAGAACAGCCATTGCTCTTGAATATCCATGCCACCGTGAGACACGAATCCGCGCACGCGCTGAGTTTCGGTTTCCAGCGCCTTGGCCACCATTTCGGACAGATCGCCGAAGCTGCTGGACTTGTTTACAAAAAAGCTGTCTTGGGGCACACCCCACACCAAGGCGGGAAACACCGCCCCACCACCAAGTTGCTCTGCTGCCCTGCAGCAGATGTGATGCGATTTGATGGCGTCCACGCCCAGTGGATTGTGCACGCCGTGCCACTCGATAGCACCCAGCGGCAAAAACGCCACGTCTGCCCGCTGTCGAGAGGCTGCCACTTGCGCGGGTCTCATTTTTTCGATGCAGACCTTTTGGTCATTCACCGGTGGTCTCTCCTTGGAAATCGATCCAACCTCTTTAGGTGCCAGGAGGTCCATTGCCCATTGAAAAATCGTGAAGCCTTTGGCTCGCCGTTCATGCATAGCCAGCACACCAACAACAGGCAGTTTGCCACCGGCGGGACAGTTTTCATGCTTGTTTTTTCCTGCTTATTGAGAGAAGGGCACCTACACTACAAGCTAATGGTTGTCCGGCAGGGGGTCAAGAAACGGCCGGGATTGCAACAGGCAGGGCTTCTGGTCACGTAGCGCAGACTCTGATTCATAACAGGAGTGTTACCAAGGGGGACACGTTGCAGCATGGTGTGACTGGAAGTCAACCCAAGCTACCATGCGCAGGAAAATGAGATACCGTAAAATCAGGGGCTGGATGCCCAATGGTATCGTCCCTTACAATGCCGTGCGTCCAATTGGCTCCCTTAGCTCAACTGGCAGAGCAACTGACTCTTAATCAGTAGGTTGAAGGTTCGAGTCCTTCAGGGAGCACTTCATGATGCTGGTTGACGCCGCAGTCGGTCGCACCGGCTTGCACGTCATCGCCTCAATTACCAGTCGGCAACGTCCTGGGCGATTCTTCCTCCACCAGCTGGACTGTTTTTGCATACCGTTAGTGAAGTTGTGCCGAATTGTCCACATTCGCTATCGATTGGACCGGTGTGTTGCTTTGCACGGAACACCCAACCGTTGAGTGATTACCTCTGCGGGACTATCATGACCGCTGAGGTTGGCGTTGCGGTTTTGCTCAACCACCGGATGCAATTACGTTCTCGGAGACCGATCCATGATCAGACACATCAATTACCGATCGTTCAGCCTGTCCGCCATTTCATTCGCCATCCTCGCGGTGGCGGTGCCAGGCGTGACCTGTGCGGAGGACGACCATGCGATGACGAAAGCCGACGTAGACCAACTGGTTGTCGAGCTTTCGAACTGGGGCCGCTGGGGCAAAGAGGATCAATTGGGAACCCTCAATCTGATCACGCCGGGAAAAAGAAAAGCGGCGGTGAAACTGGTGCGGGAAGGCATCTCGGTATCCCTGGCACGCGATGTTGAAAAAGAAGAGGCAGCGGACAATCCGTCGCCGTTCGTGCACGAGATGCTGCTGTTCGGGCGCGGGACCGACAACCAATGGGCAGCCGACAGATACAGTGTCAATTATCACGGTTTGGCACACACCCACATGGATTCGTTGTGCCATTTGTTCTACAACGGCAAGCTTTACAATGGCTTCACGCGGGACCAGGTCGGACCTGCCGGGGCGGAAATTCTTGCCATCCGCAATATCAAGGACGGTATCTTGACCCGCGGGATTTTGGTCGATATTCCCCGCCTTCGTGGCGTGCGGTTTCTTGAACCCCGCACCCCGATCTATCCCGAGGAATTGGATGCGTGGGAAAAATTCGCAAAAGTGAAGGTCTCCAGTGGTGACGTTATTTTCATTCGTACGGGACGCTGGGCACGGCGCGAGATCGCCGGGCCGTGGGACGCCGAACACGACGGTGCGGCTGGTCTGCACGCGTCATGTGCAAAGTGGCTCAGGCAGCGCGACATTGCCATGCTCGGCAGCGACGCGTGCAGCGATGTGGTTCCGTCGGGGATCGAAGGGATTGATTTTCCGGTTCACTTGTTGATGCTCCATGCGATGGGTGTGCACATTTTCGACAACTGTGACCTGCGGGACCTGAGCAAAACAGCCAAGAAACTTGGACGGTACGAATTCTTGTTGACCGCCTCACCATTGCCCGTCGGTGGCGGCACCGGATCACCGTTGAACCCGATTGCCACTTTCTGACAACGGGCACGATGCGGAGAGGGCGTCTTCAACGCATTGTCAATTCTTCGCCCGTTTGCAAGTAATGGGCAAGCTTGCGGGCTGAAAAGAGCCTTGCCTCGTCGATCGACAGTGTGCTGGCCCCGCCGATGTGGGGTGTAATCAACACGTTGTCGTGTTCCTGCGCATAGCGCACGATTGGTGATTCGCGCATGTCCGAACGCCATTCGTTGTGCAAGACGTCGGCGCCAAAAGCGGCCAGCCGGCCGGAGTCGAGCGCATTGAGAAGCGCGGTTTCGTCAAGGATGTCACCGCGACTGGTGTTCACCAGCACCGCACCCGGCTTCATGCGGTCAAAGACGTGCTCGTTGAAAAGGTGATAGTTCTCTCGCAACATGTGGATATGGATCGAGATCGCGTCCGATGAGGCAAGCAGCGTGTCAAAATCCACCTGCTCGACGTCGGGCAAATCGAACGGCTTGCGATCACATCCCAGCACGCGCATGCGAAAAGCGGGGCCGAACCTGCAAACCATCTTGCCGAGCCGGCCTACACCAAGTACGCCCAGCGTCATGTTGGACAATTGCCGACCTGTGAACCGTGGCGTGTCCCACCCACCTTCGAGCACATGGCGATTGGCCGCACGCAGATGTCGGCAGCTTGCCAGCAATAGCATCCAGGCACATTCGGCCGTGGCCGTGAATTTGTCCAACAGACCGTAATCTTCCGTGATACTAAGTACGCGAATCCCGCGCCGGCCAGCTTCCTCCACATCGATGTGGTCGGTCCCGGTCGAAGCGGTGTTGATGACCTTGAGACGCGGTGCCTGTTGGAAGATCTCTTTATCGATACGCTGCTGGACATGAATCCACAATGCATCATATTGGCCGACCGTCGCGAGCAGCTTTGCCCGGTCAGGGGCCTCGATGGCCACGTCTGCGACCGCTGCCAGCTCGCCGACGAATTTTTTAACACTGGATGGGTCCAGCATGCAGAGAACACGTGGTTTGCTCAAAATCCTTGCTCACTTTTCTTGCCTGTCAGTAATTCTGTGGCTCCTGTCGTACGTTGGCGCCTGCTCCAAGATTCTACCCGGTTTTACATTCATTGTCTCGCGTCATGGTGCGATCGGGGAGGCGGGGTCAACTCTTGGCACTTGCACACATGATTGCCGACTTACGGGGCCCTCATGGCACACGTGATCCGAGTCGAGTTTGAAAAGGCCGTCGAGCGAATCAATTCCACGACAGGATGACTCGGTTTAGTTCGCCAATTCCTTGTTGATAGCCGTTTCCAACTCCGCCGGTCGGAATCCAGACGGTCCCGGGTCACCCTTGTATGCGATCGTTCCACTGCGCGCGACAAGGTACAAACGATCGGGCGAACTGGAATATGCGGTACCCACCGCATTATCGAGGCCATCGATCAGCGTCGGGATGGAAATGTCCAACTTGTGGCACATATGCTGGGCGACATCCACCCTCTCTCCGAATGTGGTTGGTTGAATCACCGAAATTTCTTGGCGTGTGTTCGCACGGACTTGTCGCCCGTCGGCTGGGTGAGCTTCCCGAATGTAAACAATATAGAATTCAACGTCGTCGCCATACTTACTGTACATTGCTTCCAGGGCGCCAGCCTGACGCCGGAAGGGCGGTCACGTGTAGGAGCCGAAAACGAGAGCGACTGGTTTCTTGCCAGCAAAACTGGAAAGCTGCACCGACCTCTTGCCGTCGAGGCTTTTCAGTTTAAAATCCGGCGCGATTTTGCCTTCAACTGCCGAACCGCCACCATCCCGACCGGTTCTCCTGCGGCCGATTCGATTGGCAAGCTGCGTAAGTTCGGCCTGGTCAATCACGCCGTCGCCGTTGACGTCAATGTGCGCGAATCTCTGAGCGAGCCGCCCGGAAGCTTCGGCATGGGTGATTTTTCCATCTTGATTCTTGTCGTACGCTTGGATCCTTTCGAGGAAATTTCCTCGGCCAGGGCGACGATTTGGCTGAGCGTCGACTGTCGTCGACAAGACGAGAAAAGACACGGCAAGACTGGACGAGCTCAATGCTTTGGTCGTGATAGACATCTCAATGAAGAGTGCGGGAGAGGGTATTTAAGAGTACGTGACAGGGCCTTCAAGAACTAAACCCCGCTGACGAGCAATGGTTCTGTCGTCCTATCCGATTTCCGGCTCGCTGACGGCTGATCACCGTCGTACTCGGCGTCCGCCCCGGGCCTCTTTCGGCCACCGCCCAGCTCGGGCCCCGGCCGTTCTTTCTCCGGTTCCAAGGATTCCTCCGGTCACTCTCCCACCAAGTCTGCTTCCCGCCCACTCACCGCGATGCCGCTATGGCTGCCATTGCTGCAAATCCAGAGAAGCCCCGGCTCCGGTTCAAAAAGAGACACGTATCTCAGCCCTGAGTTTTGGATCGACTCCCGACCGATAACAATCGGCTTGGTCCACGTCTTCGTCTCATCTTCGGAGAACATGATCGAGACCTGTCGCCCACCCAGAGACGGATTGGGAGTGATATAAAAATATTCGTTAGCCTTCAGAGGGGGCGGCTTGCTGAGAACCTCCGCCAGAGGTCTGGGCTCCCCACCGAGAGGCGGTGAGGTCCAGACCAGCGCGATGCGACCGCTGGCCAGCCGCTTGAGGCACGCAGGCGAACTCCCGGAGGCGATATTGCTCGGTCCGACCTGCCGCCATGAGAGCCCTTTGTCCCAAGAGTAGGCTTCCCAGAACCGCTCCCATGAGGTGCGCATCAGCATGTACAGCCGCCCGTCCTTCAATTCCACCAGTGTCGCTTCGATAACTCCGTCATGGGCGCCAACCCCACCCATGTCGATGAGGTTGCTTCTGCGCCATGTCGTGCCATTGTCCGCAGAGACATAGGTGCAGGCACCCCAGTGGAATGGATCAGGAATAACTGGGTGAACGGGTACGACGATGTGACCGCTCTCGGTCACAATCATGTCGAGGATATCGGCGCTCATACCCTTGTCAATCATTTGGCGGTCAACCCAGGTCTTACCGTCGTCAAGACTTCGGATTGCCCACGTGTCCAACCCTTGTGGATCTACTGGTTCACCCCTGGAATCATCCCAGTCCCAGTGATAAGTGCTCACGTCCTGGTATACCAGGACAATGACGCCGTCGGCTGTCCTTACAAGCGGTCCCATTCGCGGGATCCCCGGCTTCTCCCCGTCACCCATCAGGCGCGGCTCCGACCAGGTGATACCCTTGTCTGTGCTCGTGCGGGTCGCATTGTCCTGGACAACCATCAAGCTGCCGTCACTCAGTTTTACGATGCTGTGTGATTTGTTCGCCGCGCTGTACGACTCGAACAAAGGATTGATCCAGAGCTCTGCCCGGACTGTGCTCACTTCAGCGAACATCATGAGCAAGACAGTCGCTACCACCATGGCCGCAAGCCTGCTTTTCATGTTTAAATTCCTTACGTGCTTCGATGGTAACTCAGCAAATCGTCGTAACGACCCAGTAGCCGATTATAGCCTTTCTGCAACCAGGTTCGGGCAAACTTCTAATCGAATTAATCCCTCAATGGATGGTGACTCGCTTGCCAGGCTTCACTCGTTTTGAGTGGGGCTGGAGAGGTCGGAGGCCGGTTTGGGGAAACGTATCTTGTGCGATGACAATAGCCCGGGCCTGAGTGGGCTGGGAGAAGTCGCCCGGCGCAACCGCGGAGGAACCGCCTCTATTTCGCGGTGCCAAATGGGTCGCAACCTCAGCTGTACTCAGCCACCATCCACGTTCGACATTAGGGCTTTGTCATTCTTTCGTCACTTACGAAAAGGCGTGCCCCCTGGGTGGCGCCGTCCGAC
>Ga0310120_10001212_pt1 | contig 19487 bp, 18 predicted proteins | sample CB27_AW_983_MG_FD_203506 | JGI IMG/M metagenome (GOLD analysis project Ga0310120, IMG submission 203506) | Marine microbial communities from Western Arctic Ocean, Canada - CB27_AW_983 | ecosystem: Environmental > Aquatic > Marine > Oceanic | place: Canada: Western Arctic Ocean | collected...
TCCTCCCCGCCCTCCCCGACCCGCCGTCGGGGGCTGCAACTGCAGCCATCGCCCACCACCTCCCGGACCGAGGTCCCCGCCCCCGGGCACGGACCGGGATAGGGCTCGGGAAATTATTTTAGAATTTTAAATATTGAAGAATCCCGTAATTATTTTATTTTAGGGGTGGAGATGCCGCGTTTGGCCCTGGGCCCGGCGTTGCGAAACACCCTGCTACCATGAAAAAAACGATCACATTGATCGGCGCCCTGGCGTCGTTGACCGGCGGAGCCGCCGCGGAACTCGGTGGTGAAGCCCACGCGGGATATGCCACCGGGTATATTTTCCGCGGACAGGACCTCGGAGACCATCTCTTCTACGGAGGGATCGACGGGACCTACAGTGGACTCTTCGGAATGAAGAGCCTCTCCGTAAATGCCGGCCTGTGGGCTGCAACCTTCGACTCCTCGTCTGTCCCCGGCTCGACGGTGGATGCCGAAGTGGATTTCTTCGGATCGGTGTCCTACGATTTCGGACCGGTCGAGGCGGAGGCGGGTTACACCTACTACCTCTTCGATGCAGAAGGTCTCGATTCGCAGGAAGCGTTCTTTTCGCTCTCGAGTTACTGCGAGGCCCTCAAGACCTACTTTGCGCTGGCCTATTTCCTCGACATCCGAGACCAGGACAACGGCGGTTACCTGGAAGGCACCGCGGCCCGCAGTTTCGAAATTAACGAAAAGCTGGCAATCGATGTCGAAATACTGGCGGCCTATTTGATCGAGGAAGGGAACTTCAGCCACCTCGGGGCCACCGTGGCGCTCCCCTTCCAAATCACCGACGCCATCACGGTCAGTCCCTACGTGGCCGCCACCCTCGAACTCGAAGGTCTGAAGGCGGTCTCGCCGAGCAATGCCGAGAACGAGTTCATCGGTGCAGTGAGCGTCTCAGCCGGATTCTAACGATCCTTCCCACCCACGAACGCAGCCCGGATGGAAACATTCGGGCTGCTTTTTTTTCCTTCAGCAAAAACAAGTTCCGTCAGCCACCGCCGGCTCTGCCCCGAGTCGAGGACCTCCCGATCCGTCGCACACGCAACAAAATTGAATCACCGAATTGTTGACCTTCGAATAACGAAATAGGAATACGGCCTCCCTGATATGGCACACGCGCCACCTTTCCCCGCCAAAACACCCTCCCCGTTTCCTGACAGGAACACACCGCGATTCCCAAAATCCCCTCGTCTCAGCCCAATCCCCGGCTATCCTCTCCCCGATAGGCGACCCCAAGGGGGGTGTCGCTCAATACACTGTTGTGCCGGCATCCGTCCCATCAACTCCGAATCATCGAGCTCTCAGCATCAGACGTGGACGTCCCGGGATTCAACGAATATGGAGCCCTTCCGTCTGGGGATTGCAGGTCTACTCGCGACGACGCGAGTGTAGACTGAGAACCAGAATTTGATCCATGGCTTCACTTGCGTCATTGCTCACCGAAGTTCGCGGTTGCACTATTTGCGCGCCGCATTTGCCGCACGGGGTTCGACCGATTCTGCAGATACACCCGCAAGCTCGCGTGTTGATTGCAGGTCAGGCGCCGGGGAGAAAGGTTCATGATTCCGGTGTGCCTTTCGATGACGCCAGCGGGGACCGTTTGCGGGAGTGGATGGGGGTGAACCGCGACGTGTTTTACGATCCGAGGCAAATCGCCATCCTGCCAATGGGCTTTTGCTTTCCCGGCAAGGGGAAGTCCGGGGATCTTCCCCCACGCCCGGAGTGCGCACCGGCTTGGCGCGATCAGCTTCTCGGGCATCTGCGCCACATTGCACTGACGCTCGTTGTCGGGCAGTACGCGCAGGCTCATCACATGAGCGGGAAACGGACTTCCCTGACCGAGACGGTTCGTGCGTGGCGGTCCCATTGGCCCGAGCTTGTTCCCCTTCCGCACCCCAGTCCGCGGAACAATATCTGGCTCAGCCGAAATCCCTGGTTTAAGAAGGAACTGCTCCCCGAGCTACGGCGGGGAGTATCCAGGGCTCTTGAGTCCCCAGACGAGCGGGCGGTTCCGGCCTACCCGAGGTAGATCCGGGTCACCCTGGACGTGAGGCTGGTGAACACCTCCCAGGCAATCGTCCCGGCCTTTTCCGCCAGTTCCCCGACCGGGATGTTCGGGCCAAAGAGTTCGACTTCATCGCCCGGCTCGCAGACCGCCAGATCGGTGACATCCGCCATGACCTGGTCCATCGTGACGCGGCCGAGGAGGGGAACCCGCCGGCCCCGGATGAAGACCTGGGTTGAGTGATTGGAGAGGGCGCGGGGATAGCCGTCGCCGTAACCGATCCCGATGGTGGCGACCCGGGTGGGCCGCGCCGTGACAAAGGTGCGCCCGTAGGAAACGCCGTGGCCCGCGGGCAGGTCGCGAATCACGGCGACGCGGGACTTGAGGGTCATGACGGTCTGCAGTTTCTCCTGGAAGCCCGGGAGCGGCGAGGCCCCGTAGAGCATGAGCCCGGGCCGGACCAGGTTGGTGGTGCGGGACGTGTAGCCCAGGAGGCCGGCGGAATTGGCGAGGTGGATGAAGGCGAATTCGCCCGTGCCCTTGAGCGACTCCACGAGGGTGTCGAAGGTCTCGAATTGCCGGCGGGTGAATTCGGGATCTTCGTCCGCGGACGGGAGGTGCGAGCCGATCCCGGTGATGGTGACTCCGGGCAGGGTGCGGATTTGGTCGAGGGCGCCGGCAGCGCCGGCAGGAAGGACCCCCCCCCGGCCCATGCCGGTGTCGACCGTGAGGTGAGCCTTCACGACCGTTCCCTGCCGGCGGGCCAGTTCATCGAAGTGGTGGGCTTCCTGCAGGGTGCTGAGGCACGGCACCCACCCGCGCGCCACCACTTCCTCCCGTTCTTCCGGAAAGGTGGCTCCGAGGAGATAGATTGGCGTCGGAAGGTCTGCCGCCGCCAGCTGCCGCGCTTCGCCGACATTTGCGACGCCGAAGAAGGCAATCTCTTCGCGTGCCAGACACCTCGCGAGAGGTTCGAGGCCATGTCCGTAAGCGCCCGCCTTCACCACGGCCATGACGTGCTGACCGCTCAGTTCCCGCGCCACCGCCAGGTTGTGGCGAAGAGCGCGGAAATCGACTTCGGCCCAGGCACGGGGGGGGCTGACAGAGGCGTCGCTCACGGGGGCGATGTTAGTCGGAGGAGCCGGGAGTTGGGACACTTTTCTCGGGCATTGGCAAGCGGCGCGCTTACCCTACGATGGCGATCGTGATCCAGGGATTGCAGGGAGGCCCGGCTCAGGGTTGCGACGCCGTGACGAGCCGCTTCGAGTGCAATCGCGGGATGATTCACAAAAATTAACGCCATGGACATCGAAGTCAGTGATTACGAGAAGCTGGGCCGCTTTTATCTCGGTCGGGAGTACGACGTGAAAGCGGGTGAGCTGGAGGAGGAACTGGTGCTCTACGACTCGAAGGACCTGGTCACTCACGGGGTGGTGCTCGGCATGACGGGCTCCGGAAAAACCGGCCTGTGCATCGCGCTGCTGGAGGAAGCCGCCATGGACAATATTCCCGCCCTCGTGATCGATCCCAAGGGCGATATCTCGAACATCCTTCTGACCTTCCCCGAGTTCCGGCCCGAGGACTTTCGCCCCTGGATCAACGAGGACGACGCGCGCAAGAAGGGCAGCACTCCCGAGGAATTCGCCGCCAAGACCGCCGAGATGTGGAAGGACGGGATCGGCCAGTGGGGACAGAGCCCGGAGCGCGTCCGGCAGTTTCGCGAAAAGGCGGACGTGACGGTCTTCACGCCCGGCAGCAGGGCCGGCATCCCGGTTTCGATCCTCAGCTCCCTGGAGGCGCCGCCCTTCGAGATCCTGGACGACGGGGAACTGCTCGGCGAGCGCATCGAGAGCACGGTCTCCTCGCTTCTCTCCCTGGTGGGAGTCGATGCCGACCCGATCCAGAGCCCCGAGGCGGTCCTGCTGGGATCGATCTTCAATCACTGCTGGGCGGCGGGGCAGAGCCTCTCGTTGGAGTCCCTGATCCGCAACATTCAGAAGCCGCCCTTCGGGAAAGTGGGCGTGATCGACCTGGAATCCTTCATGGGATCCAAGGACCGCCAAACCCTCGCCTTGCGCTTCAACAACCTCCTGGCCAGCCCGGGTTTCTCGACCTGGCTGGAGGGTCCGCCGCTCGATATCCAGCGCATGATGTACACCCCGGAGGGAAAGCCACGGATCTCGGTCTTCTCGATCGCCCATCTGAGTGATGCAGAACGCATGTTCTTCGTCTCGCTTCTCCTCAACCAGACCCTGGCGTGGATGCGGACCCAGAGCGGCACCAGCAGTCTGCGGGCCCTGCTCTACATGGACGAGATTTTCGGCTTCCTTCCTCCCAGCGCCAATCCGCCCAGCAAGAAGCCGCTCATGACGATTCTCAAGCAGGCGCGCGCCTTCGGCCTGGGCACCCTCCTCGCCACCCAGAACCCGGTCGATCTCGACTACAAGGCGCTCTCCAACACGGGCACCTGGTTCCTGGGGCGCCTGCAAACCGAACGCGACCAGATGCGGGTCCTCGACGGTCTCGAGGGCGCCGCTTCGACGAGCGGAAGCACCTTCGACAAGAAGGAGATCGAGCAGCTCCTGGCCGGCCTCGACAGCCGCGTGTTCCTGATGAACAACGTCCACGAAGACGCGCCGGTCGTCTTTCACGTGCGCTGGGTGCTGAGTTACCTGCGCGGTCCGCTGACCCGCACCCAGATCAAGACGCTCATGGATCCCAAGCGGGACCAGTTCGCGGCGGGGGCGGCTGCGAAGCCCTCGGCGCCCGCCAATCTCATGGCCATGTCGACCGCGGCCCCGACCCCCGGCACGCCGGACGAGCGTCCGATCGTGGGCGAGGGCGTGGAAGAACGCTTTGTTCCCTTCGCGGGGGAGGCGGTGGGCGTCACCTACCGGCCCGCCCTGATCCGGCAGGCCACGGTGCACTTCTCCTCCGCCAAGGCGAAACTCGACGGCTCGCGGACGGTCCGCTTCGTGAATCCGGTGCAAGAGAGCGGGATCGACTGGGAAGAGGATCTCGACTGCGCGGTGCCGCTCAAGTCGCTTGTCACGGAGCCGCGCCAGGGAGCCGGGTTCGAGGACCTCCCCGGCTACGCCATGAACGCCGAAAACTACAAGCCGGTCCGAGACGAGTTCGAAGACTGGATTTATCGCAACGAGCGCGTGGAGTTGATCTACAGTCCACTCTTCAAGGAGTACTCCAGCCTGGGCGAGGGGGAGGGAGATTTTCGTTCCCGTCTCGCGCTGAAGGCGCGGGAAGCACGCGATGAGGCGGTGGAGAAACTGCGCGACAAGTACGAGAGCAAGCTCAAGACCAGACAAGCCCGACTGGAACGGGCCGAGATGGCGGTCGACAAGGAAGAGGCGGAAGCCACCAGCGCCACCTGGCAGGCCGGTGCCTCGGTCCTGGGCGGCCTGTTAGGCGGACTGCTTGGCGGCCGCAAATCACGCGGGAGTGTGGTCAGCAGCGGCTCGCGGGCCTTCAAGCAGCGCAGCGACGTGGCGCGTGCAAAGAAGATGGCCCGGGCACTCGAGAAGGATATCGCCGACATCGAGGCCGAGTTGCGGGACGAAATCGAGGAACTGGAAGCCGAATTCGATCCCGAGAAAGCCGATCTCGAGACGCTCTCGGTCAAACCCTACAAGAAGGACATCGACATCGAGCTGGTCGCGCTTCTCTGGCTGCCCTTCGACGAGCGGGGCGAGCAGGCCTGGTAGATCTGGCCGGCCTGGCCTAGGGGTTTTGCACCGCGCTCGAGGCGTTCTGCAGGTCCTGGCCGAGGCCCGACACGGTGTTGCAGGAGCTGACCGTGAGCGCCACCGCGGCCGCGGCGGCGAGCACGATAAGTTTTTCGATGGATTTCGTCATGATCGAGGTGGGAGGTTTGGAGTGGTAGGACTAACGGCTGGCGGAATTCTCGAGGGCGTTGCCCGCATTCTCCAGGTCGCGGCCCACCCCGGCCACGGTGTTGCAGGAAGCGAGCAGGAAGATGGAGAGTACGCCCGCGGCGGCGACAGCGACTTTCAGGAGCGAAGGGAGCGAAGGGAGCGAATTCATCTCTGATAATAGTTGCCGATTGATGCCCACGGCGGGGCCAACGCTTCAAGAACCAAATTCGGGTTCGTGCCCGGAGTGCGGCCCGAATAAGAGGCCCGGCCCCGGATTCGGGGGGGCGGCGTGCAGCATTCCGCACGGGAGATTTTCCACTTTCTGCCGACCGCTCACCTTGATCTTGGACGGCGCGAGCATGGTCTGGAGGATCTCTTCCTCGACCTCCCCGGGCTCCGATAACATGACAGGGAATTCCGATTCCGCCCACCCGTTGGAGGTTGCTCCGACTACCGACTTTGTTATGAACGGTGAAGTGAAAGCCCTCCCCCTCCGCTTTCGACCGTTGCTCTTCTTGCTGGCCGGTCCCCTCCCCCTCCCGCTCCTTGCGGATTTCGTGAATTTCGAGACGCCCCAGGTCCATCCCATCGACTTGAGTCCGGATGGATCCCGGCTGGCAGTCTGTAACACCGCTGATCACCGCATCGAATTGTTCGACCTCACCAGCGGGACACCGGTCCCGGACGGCGCCATCTCGGTGGGAATGGATCCGGTCTCGGTCCGCTTCCAGACCAACAATCTGGCCTGGGTCGTCAACCAGCTTTCGGACTCGGTGAGCGTGATGGATCTCGCCGGCCGGGTGGTGCTGACGACAATCGCGACGCGGGACGAACCGGCCGATGTGGTCTTCGCGGGCAATCCGCTGAAAGCCTACGTGTCCTGCTCGCAGGCGGACGTAGTCCAGGTCTTCGATGCCGCCAGTCCCGGTGCTCCCCTCGCCGAGATCGCGATCGAGGGCGAGGATCCCCGCGCGCTGTGCACCGATGCGGCCGGGACGAGAGTATATGCCGCGGTCTTCGAATCCGGCAACCGCTCCACCCTCCTGGGAGGAGGGGCGGAGACGGGGGGCGGTCCTTCGCCCAGGATTGCTTTTCCGCCCAACGTCGTGAACGACGGCGGCGGCCCGTACGGCGGCATCAATCCACCGCCCAACGGCCCCGGCAGCAGCTTCGATCCGCCCCTCAATCCCTCCCTCCCGACCCCGCCGCCGGTCGGTCTCATTGTCAAGAAGGATGCGGGCGGAGCCTGGCGCGATGACAACGGCAGCGACTGGACCAACCTCGTGAGCGGTCTATCTGCGGGTCTGTCCGGGCGGCCGATTGGCTGGGACGTGATCGACAACGACCTCGCCATCATCGACACCGCCACCAACAGCGTCAGCTATGCAGAGGGCCTCATGAACGCCTGCATGGCGATGGCCGTGAATCCAACCGACGGAATGATCCACGTGGTGGGAACCGATGCCATCAACGAGCGGCGCTTCGAACCGGTCGTGAATGGGATCTTCGTGCGCGTCATGGCGGCGGTGGTGGACCCCTCCGGGGCCGGCGCACCGGCCGTAATCGATCTCAACCCGCACCTCACCTACAGCACCCCCAATGTGAGCCAGGGCCTGCGCGACCAGTCGCTGGGCGACCCGCGCGGAATGGCATGGAACGCGGCGGGCACCAGGGCCTACGTCACCGGGATGGGATCCAACAACGTGATCGTGATCGACCCCGCTGGAGCGCGGGCCGGAGCGCAGCCCACCATCGAAGTTGGGGAAGGCCCGACCGGGCTGGTGGTCGATGATTCGCGCGGGCAGGCCTACGTCTTGAACCGCTTCGAGGGGGCCCTGTCCGTGATCGACCTCGGCGCCGAGCTCGAGACCGCGAGGATTTCGTTCTTCGATCCCACCCCGTTGGTGCTCCGCACCGGGCGGAAGCATCTCTACGACACCCACAAGACCTCCGGCTTGGGCCAGAGTTCCTGCGCGTCCTGTCACATCGACGCGCGCATGGACCGTCTGGCGTGGGACCTGGGCGATCCCGCGGGAAGCGTGAAAGACGTCAATGGCACTTCGCACAATCTCGGAGCGGGTCTGCCGGGAATTGACGACGACTTCACCGACTTTCATCCCATGAAGGGACCCATGACGACCCAGACCCTGCAGGACATCATCGGGAAGGAACCGCACCACTGGCGCGGCGACCGGGACGGCCTGGAGGAGTTCAACCCGGCCTTCGTGGGACTGCTCGGCGATGACATTCAACTTACCAATGCCGAGATGCAGGAGTTCGAAGACTACCTCGCCACCATCCACTTCCCGCCCAATCCCTTCCGCAACCTCGACAACTCCCTTCCCACCGATCTGCCCCTCCCGGGACATTTCAAGACCGGGCGCTTCGATCTCGAGGCAGAGGGCGATCCCCTTCCCAACGGCAATGCGCGCCGGGGGTTCGACAGCCTCTACCGCCCCTTTTTGCGGGGACTCGACGCGGGCGTCCTCTCCTGTGTGAACTGCCACACCGTCCCGAGCGGGATCGGCACCGACACCCAGTTCACCGTCGGCACCTTTCTCCCTCGCGCTCTGGGGCCGAATGGCGAACACCACCACGCCCTCGTTTCCCAGGACGGCTCCACCCAGCGGGCCTTCAAGATTCCTCAACTCCGCAATCTCTACGACAAGGTCGGATTCGAGGCCACGCAGCTGCGCAGCCGTGCCGGCTTCGGATTCCTTCACGACGGCAGCGTCGATTCGCTGGCCCGTTTCGTCTCGGAACCCGTCTTCACCGTGAGCGGATCTCAGGACGTGGCCGACCTGGTGGCCCTCATGCTGGCCTTTTCCGGCTCCGACTTCCCCGGCTCGCCCACAACTTTCGAGCCGCCGGGCGTGACAAGCCCCGACACTGCCAGCCGGGATGCGCACGCCGCGGTGGGCCAGCAAGTGACCCGCCTCGACGCCGCTGCCGCGGGTCCCGAGGTGGACCGCATGAATCTCCTCCTCGGCCTCGCCGATGACGGAGCGGTGGAAGTCATCGCGAAGTCCACCGTGGCAGGGGCGCCCCGCGGCTGGCTCTACCTGGGTGGAGGAACCTTCCGGACGGACGAAGCCGGCGTGACGGAAAGCCTCGCCAACCTGCTGAGCCGGGCTTCCGCCGCCGCTCCGGTGACCTTCACGGTGGTGCCCGATGGTTGTGGAGAGCGGAGCGGGATCGAGCGCGACCGCGACGGGCTGCTCGACTACGACGAAATTCGCGATCTCGTGCCGGAGGTGCCGGGCGTGCAGAATCCCTTCCGCCCGGACGATCCCGATGCGACCGGCGACAACGGGGCCATGGGACCGGACGGGATTCCGGATGGCCAGAACGATTTCGACAATGACGGCGAGACCAACGCGGCCGAACTCGCGGGTGGCGGCAATCCGGCCGACAACCTCGCCGTCAACCCGCCCTTCAACCACTCCATCGGCTGGAACCACGATCACACCGCGATCATCCTGGAGTGGGACGCCGCCCCCCTCGGGGAGTACGTTCTGACCTACACCTCCGATCTCATCACCTGGACCCCGCCCGGGAGCGGACTCGTCGTGGCGGGCCCCGCCGGCGGGCGCCTCACCTGGATCGACTCCGGACCGCCGGTAACGGAAAGCGCCCCCTCGTCCGTAGCGCGGCGCTTCTACAGGATTGAACGGGTGAAGTAGGGCTCTCGACAGTCTGAAATTCGATCTCCGCGAAAACCGTCAGGGCTTCACGTACACCATGAAGTGCTGCCACGGCAGGAAGTCGTGGGTGGCCTGCCACTTGAGGCCCACAACCTCCATCTCCTTGCGCGACTGCGCTTCGGTCATCTTGTGAAGCGGTTTGATCGGCACGGTGGGATCTTCGGCCCGGTACTCCAACAGGATAATACGCCCCCCGGGCTTGAGGGCCTTGAAGAGGGACTGCATCATCTCGCGCGGGTGCGAAAACTCGTGGTAGGCGTCGACCATCAGGGCGGCATCGATCGATTCGGGCGGAAGCTTGGTGTCGTCCACCTCCCCGAGGTGCGCTTCGACATTCGTAAAGCCGAGTTTCTTCTCCTTCTTCTCGAGGAAATCGATCATCTCGGGCTGGATATCGACCGCCACGACCTTGCCTTTCGGGACGAGGGGAGCCATGCGGAAGGTGTAGTAGCCCGACCCGGCGCCGATGTCGGCAATGACGTCGGTGGGCTTGAGGGCGAGGGCCGCCACCGCCTTGCTGGGCGCTTCCTCCGACTCCCGGTTGGAGCGCTCCAACCAGTTGATGGCCTGGTGACCCATCACGAAGGCGATCTCACGACCCATGTAATACTTGCCGGTCCCGTCCCGGGTTTGCCTGCCGGTGGTGTAGATCGGCTCCTTGGAAGCGGAGGCCGGGACCGGAGAAGGTTCGGGCGCGGGGGGGTCGGGAGGAGTCGGCGCGGGGGGCGGATCTGGCGCTGGGGCGGGCCCGGGCAACTCCGCGGGGACCGGGACCTCCGTCCCAGCCGTGTTCTCCGTGTTTTCCTCGACGGCCTTATCGAGGCGCTCAATCCACCACCACCCAAGTGCGAGGACCAGCAGGGCGGTGCAGGCGAGAATGAATGGGAGCCGTTTCATGACGATTTATTAGTCCACATCCGGTCCGGCGTCACGCATATCGAGCCGGACAACACCGAATAGCGAACCCTGAATTCCCAATACTGAACAAACAACACCGAATACGGAACCCTAATTCCTCAGTGCTTCTCCGCCTCGTAGTAGCCCTGCTCCCAGCGGATGCCCTGGGGCGGGACGCGGTCCTGGGGCTTGCCGGGATCGCCGAGGGTGAAGGCGATGCCGAGCGGATGTTTTCCGGGGCGCGCACCCGGAGTGTAGCGGCCCTCGCCCCAGTGGTCTCCAATCGCGAGGAGATCGAAGCGGGTGATCTTGTTGGACTTGGCCTCGTACTGCAGGCGGCCTTCCATCACGCCGGCATATCCCCGGTCGCCCTTTTCCGTTTCGAGGTGAAAAGTTCCCGAGAGCCGGAGCGCGCCGGGCCGACCGGTGATCGGGACGGCATTCAGCTTGAACTCCCGGATCTCGTCCCGGCCCCAGTGCGGCGGTTCGCCCCGGGTGTTGTCGACGAGGTGATAGCGCGCGATGCGGGTCGCGATGGCGGGGGGCAGGGCGGTCCCCTCGCGCCGATTGCGCACGTTTTCCAGAAACGACTGCACTTCGGCGGCCCTGATCCAGAGGTGATCGCTGGAGGCGCCGAATCCGTTGTGTCGGAGGCTGTCCTGGTTCGCACCCGCCTTCCCGCACGCCGCATAGCCGCCCTCCTTGTCCTTGTCGAGGACGCGGCTGTGAACTCTCACCAGCAGCCCTCCGTCCGGTGGAGTGCGGGCGAAACGCCGCTCGAGTTCGCTGCGCTGGAGCGGCGGCACCTTCACGGCCCCCGGCATCCGTTCTCCGGCGGGCAGTTGCTTGAAATCCGCGAGGCTCTCCCGGAGCATGCGAAGGATGCGCTGGGGATCGCGGTTGTTGTTGAATCCTAACAGCTTGCCGGATGCGGTAAAGGCATAGCGTCCCTGGCGGGTCGATCCGCCCGCCCCCTTGCGCGGCCCCTGGTCCGCCACGGCACGGAAGAACTTTCCAACGGCATCGTTTTGCCGGCGCTGGTACCAGTCGTCGGCGGCCACCGTGACGAAGTGGTCCCGCAACAGCTTTTGCACATCGGCTCTGCCGAAGACGAACTCCCGGTCCGCCACGCCGTTGTTTCAGGTGCAGCCCAGCGGGTGGCCATCCATCTCCCACAGGAAGATCGGCTTGCCTTCCTTCGCGGCTCGCTGGCGCGCTTTCCAGAGATCGATCTCCCAGCCGATCTCCAGCCACCCGGATTCGGATTCGGCGGGAAGGCATAACTCGAAGAGGGTATCGAACTGGCTTTTCGATAACTGGGCGTGACCCGTTGCAAGCGGAAAAAGCGCCAGGAACCCGAGGATCTTCTTCATGGTAAGCACTACCGCTGCGGATCGCGATTCCTGTCGAACGGGTGCACAAGGAAACCGATCTCGCGACGCTTATGCGGGTACACACACGATTCCATGAACACACCATTGATCCTGAAAATTAGTGCCGCGATATTATTCGGCGGCCTCCACGCCACTCAGGCCGCACCGGCCAATCGCAAGGCGGAACCCCCCGCCGGCACGCCCCCCGGGACGCCCGACTCCATCTCGATTTCCGCTTCGCACAACGGTGACGAGGGGACGGTTACCTACAAGAACGTGAAAGTCTGGAACGGGAAGGTAAGAAAACGACTCACCGCCATCGCCCGCTCGATCGACGGCGAGGACTACGCCGCAGCCTGGGACGGAAAGAAACTCGTCTGGGAGAATGTCAAGGGAGCTGCCGGGAAGTTGAAGGACAAGCTCAGGGAACTGGAGAAGAGGGGGAGACTTTAGGGCGAGGAACCGCGCGATGGGAAACGCAGAGGAGGCCTTGTTGGCCAAGGGGGGGGCGTCGCTTGCACCGCGTCCTTCACCGACCCCGCAGAATGGCCGAAGCATGGCATGAGAATTCGGTGCCGGCGAGCGCTCCAGGGCTCTCGATTCCCAGCCGCCTCCCGCTCTGGTCTCGGCCCCTCCCCCGCAACCGGCGTCGCAGGTTCGGGTCCTACCGTCTTAGCCAGTTCAGGAAATCCTCCTCGCGAGCCGTCATGGGCACCGCCACTTTTTCGCGTTCGGCGAGGCAGGCGAGGCGGGCGGGGATCTCGACGGCACCCGCCCCCAACTCTTCCTCCATGACATCGAGGAACTTGGCGGGGTGGGCGGTCTCGAGCACGACGAGGGTGTCGTCGGGATGCGTCACCCGCCACTCTTCCGCGGCGAGATAGCCCACCGCCCCGTGTGGCTCGATGATGTATCCGGTGGTGGCCTTCACTTCGCGAATCGCGGCCCGGGTTTGCTCGTCGTCGAAGCGGAAACCCGTGATGCGCTCCTTCATGCGGGACCAATCCTCTCCATGGATCTCGAGCATTCTCGCGAAGTTGCTCGGCGCCCCGACGTCCATTGCATTCGAGATCGTGGAAACGCTCGGCCGGGGCTCGTACTCGCCACTTTCGAGGTAGGCCGGCACCACGTCGTTGACATTGGTCGCAGCGATGAAGTGCCGGACCGGCAAGCCCATCAGGTTGGCGAGTATCCCGGCCGTCAGGTTTCCGAAATTCCCGCTGGGCACCACGAAGACCGGCTCGGCGCCCTGCGGAAGCTGTCGCACCGCCTCGAAATAGTAGAAGCTCTGCGGAATGAGTCGCGCGATGTTGATCGAGTTCGCGGATGTCAGGTTCCGTTCCTCGGAGAGTTCGCGATCCAGGAAAGCGGCTTTCACGAGCCGTTGGCAGTCGTCAAAGCTCCCGGCCACCTCGAGGGCCGTGATGTTACCGCCCAGGGTGGTGAGTTGCTTTTCCTGCAGGCCGCTGACCATCCCGCTTGGATACAGGACCACCACCTTCGTCCCGGCCACGCCGTGAAAGGCGCTCGCCACCGCTCCCCCGGTATCGCCCGAAGTGGCCACCAGCACCACCAGCTCGCGGGCATCCTCGCGGGTCAGCCACCCCATCAGGCGCGCCATGAACCGTGCTCCGAAATCCTTGAAGGCCAGGGAGGGGCCGTGGAAGAGCTCCAGGACGTGAAGGCCTTCCCCGATCTCGACCAGCGGCGCCTCGAAATTCACCGCTTCCGTCACCATGGCACGGAGTTCGTGCTCCGGCACCGCGCCCTCGAGCAGGAGCGAAACAAGCCGGAATCCCAGCTCCCCGAACGACCACTTGCCCCAATCCTTCCAGAACTCCGGACCCACGGGCGGAATGCGCTCCGGCATGTAGAGCCCCTTGTCGGCCGGCAGTGAACGGAGGACGGCCTCCTTCAGGTCAACGAACTCCCCCGGCGAATTGCTGCTGTAAAATCGCTGTGCCATCCGTCCCTCCGCCAAGATTGGTCTACTGAAACTTGGAGTTGAAGTTTATTTGGAAATTGGGAGGTGAGGTTTGCGCTGCTTCCGACCGCTTCCAGCTCCCAATCCTCAACTCTCAATCACATGTACTCCGCGGGGATTGATCTTCGACACGTAGACCTGGTTTTCGATCGGCACTTCCGAAAAGACCCGGGAGACCTCTTCGCCCACCCGCCGGGCCGTTTCTTCGCCCTCGCACAGAGCGAACACGCTCGGACCCGCTCCGGAAATGCTGAATCCCAGAGCCCCGGTCGTCATGGCATCCCGCTTGGCTCGATAGAATTCCGGTATCAGTTTTTGCCGTCGCGGCTCCGCGATTACGTCATGAATCGAGCGGCTGATCAATTCGTAGTCTTCGAGGATCAACCCGCACAGTAATCCCCCCAGGTTGCCGACCTGCTGCGTCACATTGTCGAGCGGGACTTCGCGAGGGAGGATCTCGCGCGCCACCTTGGTGAGGATCTCGATATCCGGGTGCACCACCGCCGCCCAAAGTTTGTCCGGCACCGGCAGAGGGGTGATGTCCAGCTCCTGGTTGGAACGGATGAAAACGATTCCCCCCAGCAGGCACGGTCCCACGTTGTCCGCGTGCCAGGCCCCGTCCGCGCTCGACTCCCCCATCATCGCAAAGGGCAAAAGCTGCTTCTTGGTGAGCGGCTCGCCGATCAGCTTGTTCACCGCGTAAGCCCCGGCCACCGCGCTGGCCGCACTCGACCCCAGGCCGCTGCCGAACGGCATCTTCTTGTGAACCTCCAACTCCACTCCGCGGTCCAGCATCCCGAGATGCCGCAGGAGGTCCTGGGCCGCCACCCCGGCCGTGTTCTTCGAAATGTCCTTCGGCAGATTGCCGCCGTCGCCCGTGATCTTGACGATCCGCAGGCCGGGTTGATCCGAGTGCCGCGCCACGATTTCGTCGCCCGGAGCCTCGATCGCAAATCCGAGGACATCATACCCGCAGGCCACGTTCGCCACCGTTGCCGGGGCGAAGACGCGCACTTCTCTGGGCGATTCCTGGACCATTTCGTTCTGAGCGGGCGCTGCTCCTAACAGCTTTCCAGTTCTTCGGCCAGCGCGATTTGGGAGATCCGGCCTCCGCGCTCCCCGATCCGCAGAGGGTGGGCCGCGCCCCTTCCACGACGAAGTGCCGTCCGTCCCGGAGCGCGCTACCCTCCCAGGGCGAGGACGGCCTGGTATCCCAGGTAGGCGAGATAGGCGACGATAAATCCAATCCCGGCGGCACGGCCGATCTGTCCCTGGTGTCTCCCCACGAAGGCGAGGAGGACCACCGTGAGGGCCACCAAGATGAGGAAATCCACGGCCAGGAAGGTGCTGAAAGAGACCCGCGCGACGATGGAAGACAGCCCCAGGATACCGAAGATATTGAAAATCTGGCTGCCGGCGATGTTTCCGAGCGCGATCTGGGGACGTCCTTGCCGCGCGGCTGCAAAGCAGGTGGCCACCTCCGGGAGGCTACCGCCGGCTGCGATGATCGTGGCGCCGATGACCGACTTGGGGATGCCGACGGCATCCGCGAGGAGCACCGCGGAATCGACCACCACGTCGCCACACCACGCCAGTCCGCCCGCTGCAAGGAGCAGGTAGACGATGGTCCGGCCCATCCCCAAGTGACCGTCGCTCTCCGGCTCCACCGGCTCGGACTTTGCCATAATGAGATAGCCGACAAACCCTGCCAGGAGCGCGATCCCCAGGACCCGGTGCAGGACAGGGGAGTCCGCATCCGGGACAAAGCACAGAAAGAGGAGCAGCGACCCCAGCAATCCGAGCGGAAGGTCAACCCGGGCCGCGCGCCGGTTGTAATGAATGGGGGCAAACTGAGCCGCAACCCCGAGCCCGAGACAGATGTTGACGATGTTGCTCCCGATGATGTTGCTGAGCACGATGTCCCCCTCCCCCTCGACCGCCGCGAACATATTGATGACCAACTCGGGCGCGGAGGTCCCGATCGCCACAATGGTAGCCCCGATCAGGATGTCGGGCATGTGGAAGCGGCGCGCGATCGACACGGCTCCCTTCACGAAGAACTCCGCGCAAACGACAAGCCCGGCGAGGCCGATCACGAGGAAGACGATTTGTGCAATCACGCGCGCTTCCGTTGCTGGCTCATCGCGGTTCTTCGGAATCGGCCCCGGACGACTCCCTGCATCTTGATGAATTCCGAGGACATGACCGTTCTGCAGAAACTCCCAATGGGGCGGAACGGCGCAGAGGATCGCAAGAGGGGCATGATTGTCAAATCCTGAAAACCCGCCAGAATTTCGGCACCGGCATTGTCGGAGTCCCGACTTTCCGGGCCAAGGCCCGTTCAAGAGAATCCCGGGCGCCCCCCCCTTTCTTCATCGAATTTCGCGCTGTCAGTTCGCAGCTCTTCGAGTAAAACACAGCTCCCGCCGGCTGGAACAGAACCATGCCCACGACTCACACTCTCGACGACAACTGGAGCGAACTCCGCGTCTCCGACGACGCCCGGAACGATCCCGGGGAACTGCGCCGGCGATTGGACCGGGACGGTTACCTCTTCTTCAGACGTCTGCAGGATCCGGACCGGCTTCGCGCCCTGCGCCGGGAGATGCTCACCGTCATGCAAGAGGGCGGCTGGCTGGCTGCCGGCACCGATCCGGTGGACGGCATTGCCAACCTGGAATCGCGCTGCACGGAAGGCGACGTGGAATACACGGACGTCTACCACCGCGTTTACAAGTTGGAATCCTTTCACCGCTCCGCCCACCGGCCGGAGGTCCTCGGCCTGGTGGAGCGAATCCTGGGAAAGCCCGCCATGCCGCATCCCCAGAAAATCGCGCGGCTCTGGTTTCCGCAATACACCGAGCACACCACCCCGGCGCACCAGGACTTCGTGCACTTCCAGGGGAATTTCCAGACCCTGACCTGTTGGGCCCCGGTGGGAGATTGTCCCCGGGAACTGGGCGGTCTGGCGATCTTGGCCGGGTCACACAAGACCGGGAAGGTACTTACGCACCACTTTTCACTCGGAGCGGGGGCGCTCGATGTCGAACTCGGGGATAAGGAACGGATCCGCGAGTGGCACTCCACCGATTACAAGATCGGCGACACCCTGATCTTTCCCGCCCTCACCATTCACAAGGCCCTTCCCAACCTGACCGAGGACCGCTTGCGGGTCTCCCTCGACAACCGCTACCAGGCCATCGGCGACCCGATCGCGGAGCACATGCTCCTCCCGCACATGCATATCTACAATCAACTCAGCTGGGAGGACGTTTACCGCGGCTGGGAATCCGATGATCTCAAGTACTACTGGGAGAGCATCGAGAACCCGATCCTTCCCCGCGACATGTCGTACCTCGACCAGGGATTCGAAGAGGCGGTGAGCCTGGCGCAATCGGGCGACGCCCACGCGCAGCTCTACCTGGCCCGCTTCATCAAGCGCGATCCGGAATCATCCCAGGCCAGGGCGGCGAAAACCGCCCTTGAAGGCCGGTAGCAGCTGCAAGCGCAACGTCGCAGAAGGACCTGCGCAGGCGGGCCCTCAGCCAATTTCCGGCGGTCCAAACCCGGCGCGATACTCCCGCTTTACGATCCCCCGGTTCACGCCGTCGTGATTGGTAAAGCGGGCCCTTGCTCCGTCCCAGCGCAGCTCGGGGTCGGGAAAATACGTGGCCTTCCCGGCGAGGATGGTCGGCTCCGTGATTCGGGTGGTGGTGAAAATCGGGCGCGTCGATGAGCACCGGGCGGTCGAAGGGGCATTCAGGGCGCCGGCGTCTCACGCTGCCCCGGGCGAAGGAGGTCCGCCGGCACTTGTCGGCGCACCTCGTCGACGATGAGTTGCTCGAGGCCCGGCGCGAAGGGCGCGGGCCAGTCGTGAAAGATCATCGCACCGCCGCCTTCGTAGCCGCCTTCCTTCAACACGCGCTCCGATGGAATGTAGCAGGCCACGTCGTTCGCGTAGGCATTGATCCAGACACGTTCGCGGTCGAATTCGCGCTTGAGCCGGCGCGAGTAGTCCACCACGGCCTCGCCGCCCAGGAAGATGATCGCGAGGCTGTTGCCGAAGTTCCAGGTCTGCACCGGGTAGGGCACCCGGGTCGCGAGCTTCTCGCCGCGGTCGAGACGCTCCAGTTGGACGCGGGCGTGGTATCCGGCCGTGCCGGCCCCCTCGCTGGACCTGGCGCGCTCCGCCCACTCCTGGCGCGTCGGCAGTTTTGCGAGCGGCAGATCGATCCAGCGCAGGCGGGTTTCGAGAACGCCGTCAATTGGGCGCAGGCTCGGTGGGTTGGCCTTCCTGCGGCCGTCCTCGTCCGCACCCTCGCCCGCGACCTCACCCTTGAGGAGGGCCGAGATGGCGGCTGCGATCTCTCCACCGTGCCTGGAGGCCATGGCATCTTGCTCTTCCGGTTCCTTCGCTCCGGCGCGATTCGGATTCTGATCGCCGCCACAACCGGCCGAGACGAGCGCCACCGCGCCGGGGAAGGCCTCCTGGATCTTCTCCATGGCGTATCCCGCCCAGTCGCCGCTGATGCGATTGTGCGTCAGGGTCGTACAATGGCACGCATAGCTGGTCCACACCGCCGCGACCGTTCCATCCGCACTACGCGCCACCATCACCGGCAAATCGTGGTCGACGGGTCCGTCCCTGGTGCGCCGGTTGTGGGCGAAGGCCGCCCTCGTGGTAGCCCATGAGAGCGCCGCCGGCCGGCGCTTCGCAAGCGCCTCGGTCGCCACCTTCTCGAGCTTATCCACGAGCTCGCGGGTGTAGCGGTCGATCCGCCCGGCCTGAGCCTTCGGGAGCGGGTGCACGTACAGGGTTTCCGACATCCCCGAAAGGATTGGCGCGTTGTGCGAGTGGGTGGCCGCGACCGTCAGTCGCTCCCGCGGCAGCCCGCTCTTTTTCTTCAGCCGCGCAGCGAGCTCACGAACCAGCACGTCCGGAACGACGCAGTTGTCGAAAGTGACGAGCACCGCGGGACCCTGCTCCTCGTTGCCCCCGATCGCCATCGCCTTGGCGCGAAGGCGCTGGCTCACCCCTCCGGACTCGTCGTTGCGGCCTGAGTATCCGCGCAAGCGAACCGGGAAGGAGGGCGTGATGTCAATCTCCGCGACGCCGACGGCGCGGAGGGGCCGCTCGGCCGACGCGGGATCGCGGGACTGGATCGCACCGAGCGCAACGACGGCCAGCGTGATGGTGCGAATCGGCGGACGGAGCATGACGAGCAGGGTCCGCAAATGGCCCCGGGACGTCGAGGCGGAAATCAGCAAGGAGCCCACCGGGAAGGATCGCGCTCAGGAGCGGCAGTCCTCGAGATCGGAAATTCGGAAGGCGTCATGATAGCCAATGGCCGCCCGGGAAGGCGAATGAGGGGCGTCGGGCACGCCGGTCGGCTCGGGGACCCGGACGCGCACGGGTTCACCGCCATCGTCGAAGAACACCTCGCTCCAGTCCGTCCCGATGTCCGCCCTGGGGACCACCCGCGTGCCGGCCTCGTTCTAGCCGCCTCGCTCCCTAGTGTAGTCCGCCTTACAGATTGACCTTTAATCTGAAACTACTATACTTGTAGTATGAGAGTGGCCCAAGTGATCGAGTTGACCGCCAGTC